>Ga0187879_10000413_pt1 | contig 28079 bp, 27 predicted proteins | sample June2016WEW_19_1_FD_132423 | JGI IMG/M metagenome (GOLD analysis project Ga0187879, IMG submission 132423) | Peatland microbial communities from SPRUCE experiment site at the Marcell Experimental Forest, Minnesota, USA - June2016WEW_19_10 | ecosystem: Environmental > Terrestrial > Soil >... | reverse complement strand
GAGCAGCTACGGGCGTACCAGCGGGCGGTAAGCTCCTCAGTTCCGATTCCGCCCGGCGCCCTCGACATCTCGGACTATCGGAAGGATGCCTGACCTGCAAATGGCCGAAGACACCACTTACTACGCGATTGTGCGAGGCGGCAACGGGCTGGATGCTGCCACCGGGCTGGTACGAAGGCGGGTGGCTGATGAAGGGCGGATCGACGAATCCTTGGACCGTGATCTTCGCTGGCAGGCTAGCTCAGCCCTTTTCGAATGGGAAATGAACGACGTGTCGGGACGAGCGCTCGTTGAGATTAGCGCGGCGGAGGCGGCGGAGCTGATCGAGAGGTTTCGCGCGGAGTGGGGCAAGCCGGGCTGAACAAGGATCGATCCAGGCCGTTTTCCCTGGCGATCTGCCGGCGGCTTTTCGGCGCCCTGCTTAGGCCAGGCCAGTGATACCTTCAGGGAGCTCAAAGGAAAATAATTCAGTAACCGGTTGACTATAGCCGGAGGGACAGGTGCCTGAATCGCCGCGATCGGCTGCCGAGCCGACAGCTGGCCCGGCCAGCTGGGACCGGTCAGCCTTCTGCGCGGCTCACCGAACCGAACCGGCCACGGGCCCGGCTCGCCGACCCGGCTTAACGGGATCGTCGGCGGTCCGGCGTCGTGGTCCCGGCCTGAGATGCGCTGCCCTCCTCGCCGGCACGGTCCTAATGATCGCCGGTTGCTCGGGCACTTCAGCTGGACTAGGCGCATCTTCTGGCCCGACTTCCGGACCGCGAGCCCCCGCCGGCCCGCGGACGCCGGCCAGGCCGCGCACATCGTCGCCACAGCGCCCGCATTCCGCGCCGGCAACGCCGAACCCGGCCTCGCTTGTCGTGCCACCTATGGTCATCAGGATCGGGGCCAGACCGCCTGATGTCCCGCTGCGCGCCCCTTCCTGCACGGGTTATGCCGACGTACCGCTACCCGTCGGTGCCGGCATCTCGGGGCTGGTCAGCGCCTGCATCAACCCGGCCGCCTACGCACCGGACGTAATGGTGATCTACAACCTGTCCGACGATGTGCTCGGCATCCGGTCGGCCAGCGCCAGCCAGCCAGCGCTCCGGCCCTACTACCCGGCCTCGGATAGCCAGCTGCCGTCCGGGACCAGGATCGAGACCTACACCCAGGACGAATCGGTCCGCGGGCTATCACCGCGGGGCGGGACGGTGCTGCTGCCGGTCGGCGGTCGGGTCATCGCGACCCAGGATGTGCCGATTCAACTTGCCGTGCAGGTGGACCGGCAGGCATCCGCGGACAGCTATGCCGCACAGGTCATTACCGGTTACGTGGTCGACAACCTCACCGGGCAGATTCCTCAGGCCAGCGCCCTCTCCTACGAGCTCGGCATCGCAGGCTGCGTCAGCCGGGCACATGCACTCTGGCACGGCCTGGACGAGCGCCCGCCGGCCGACGCGGTTACCATGCAGGCCGCGCTGAGCACGATCCCGGCCTGCCAGGACCTGCAGAAGAAGGTCACTTCCGATCACGCTGAGGAGCTATCGATCGCCGCTGCCGGGGGCTGGCTAAGCGCGCACGCGCTGCAAGCGGATCTGGCCAGGGTGGCCGACGCGGCTGGCCAGCCGAGCTGGGAGTCGCACCTTGACGGCCTGCCTCAGGTGAGCGTCACGATCGCCGAGGCCGGGCCCTGACCGGAGCCGAACGATTCCGGGCCAGCTCGCCACTTCCGCTAGGCACAGCCAGTCGGCTACCGTTGCGCTGATAAGCGGCTGTTGCGGTCATCCTGATGGCGTCTCGTCGTATCTGCCCAGGTCGCAGCCTCGCAGCGGCTGATCGGGGCAAGGCATCCTTTTCCGAAGTCGCGATTCGTATGCACAGCGCGGGAGGAAGGCATGGACCGTCAGGTCAAGTACGTCCTGCAGGAATCCGAGATGCCCAGGCAGTGGTACAACGTCATCGCCGACCTGCCGTCATCGCCTCCGCCGCCGCTGCATCCGGGCACCCTCCAGCCGGTCGGGCCCGACGACCTCGCGCCGCTGTTCCCGATGGCGCTGATCGCTCAAGAAGTCACGGCGGACCGGCACGTCGCCATCCCGGACGACGTGCTTGACGTCTACCGCCTCTGGCGCCCGACGCCCCTCTACCGAGCGCGCAGGCTGGAGAAGGACCTCGGTACCCCGGCCCGGATCTACTACAAGTACGAGGGCGGCAGCCCGGCGGGCTCGCACAAGCCCAATACCGCGGTGCCGCAGGCGTACTACAACGCCGCCGAGGGCGTGACCAAGCTGACCACCGAGACCGGCGCGGGCCAGTGGGGCAGCGCGCTGGCCTTCGCCTCCGCGCTATTCGGCCTGGACCTCGAGGTGTGGATGGTGCGGGCGTCCTATGACCAGAAGCCCTACCGCAAGATGCTGATGGAAACCTATGGCGCAACGGTGCATCCAAGCCCGTCTGATCTCACCTCGGCTGGCCGGGCGGTGCTGGCAGAGCATCCGGACTCGACTGGCAGTCTCGGCATCGCGATCAGCGAAGCGGTCGAGGTCGCTGGCGGTGACCCGGCCGCCCGGTACGCGCTCGGCAGCGTGCTCAACCACGTGCTCCTGCACCAGACGGTCATCGGCGAAGAGGCGATCACGCAGCTCGCCATGGCTGGGGACACGCCGGACGTGATCGTCGGCTGCACCGGCGGCGGCTCGAATTTCGGCGGGCTGGTGTTCCCGTTCCTGCGGGAGAAGCTGGCCGGCCGGATCAGCCCGGTGATCCGCGCTGTCGAACCCGCTGCGTGCCCGTCCTTCACCAGGGGCGTATACGCCTATGACTTCGGCGACACCGCAGGTTTCACCCCGCTGCTCAAGATGCACACGCTGGGGCATGACTTCATCCCGGACCCGATCCACGCAGGCGGGCTCCGGTACCACGGCATGTCGCCGCTGCTGTCACACATCTACGAGCTCGGGCTCATCGAGGCGGTCGCCAAGCCGCAGTCCGAGTGCTTTGCCGCCGGGCTGCGTTTTGCCAGGACCGAGGGGATCGTACCGGCGCCGGAGCCGTCGCACGCCGTGGCCGGGTGCATCGAGGAGGCGCTGCGCTGCAAGGAGACCGGCGAGGAGAAGGTCATCCTCACCGCGCTGTGCGGACACGGCCTGCTCGACCTGCAGGCCTACGGCGGCTACGTCGCGGGGCAGCTGCACGACTACGACCTGCCGGAGCAGTCCATCAAGAGCGCGCTGGCCAAGCTGCCCGCCGGAGTGTAATCCGGCAAGGGAGCTTGGCCGGCTTGCGGCTTACGGCCGGGCGGCGGGTCCGGCCGGCTGGAGCGCTGCCGTCAGCGCGGTGGCTACCCCGATGACGGCGGTGAGGCGAAGAGCAGCCCGTTAGCGAACACCGCCGCGGTCGCAGCCATCGGCCGGCGGTAGCCGACACGGCGCTCACCGGAGAGCGCCACGGCCCGGCCACGCACAACGCATCACGATCCCACGTACCTCACTCGTGGATCGAGGACCGCGTACGCGATGTCCGCCAGCAGCGACCCGACCACGGTCGCCACCGCCACCACCACGGTAAAGCCCAGCAGCACCGGGTAATCATCTCGTTGGGCCGATTGATAGAAGAGATATCCCATTCCGGGATAGTTGAAGACCGCCTCGGTGATCAGCGCGCCTGCGAGGATGCCCGGCAGGCTCAGCCCCAGCAGCGTGGCGATTGAGATTAGCGCGTTGCGCAGCACGTGATGCATCAGTACCCGCCGTTCGCTCGCGCCCTTGGCGCGGGCGGTGCGCACGTAGTCCTCGGTGAGATTGTCCAGGATAGAGGAACGCATGTACCTGCTGAACAAAGCGATCGTTGTTAGCGAAAGGCAGATTATCGGCAGGATCAGCGCGTTGAAGTTCGAGAAGATGGAGCCAATGCCCTCGCCCTGCGGGCCCTCCGCGGGCAGGATCGGGATCATGACCGCGAACACAATGATCAAGAGGATCCCGATCAGGAAGTCCGGCATGGCGTAGAAGATCGTGGAGGCGACGTTGGACACATGGTCGACAGCCTTGTTGCGGCGCACCGCCTGTACCACCCCCATCGGGATCGCCACGATGAGCGCCAGCAGGGTCGAGATTCCGACCAGGATGATGGTCTTGGGCAGCCGGTTGGCCAGCAGCGAGGCAACGCTCTGGTTGAGCGTCCACGAGTAGCCCAGGTTGCCGCGCGCCAGGTTGCCGAGCCACAGCAGGTACTGCCGGTACCAGGGCAGGTTGAAGCCGTAGGCGGCATCGAAAATCTTGATCGCCGCAGGGTCGCGGTAGGCACCGGGGCCCATCACCGCGACCGCGACGTTCCCGGGGATCATCCGCAGCAGCGCGAACGTGATCATAGTAACGATCACCAGCACCACGACGGACTGGAGCACCCTGCGGATGAGAAATACCAGCACCGCTGCCCTTTCCGCCCGGGCCTGGTACATGGCCGTGAAGGGCCATTTTCCCAGAGGTTACGCACTGGGTTCCGGTTCTCTGGGCGTTGCCGTAGCCACCGGAGCTGGCGCTGGCGGCGGCATCAACCCCAACGGCCGCCCGCCAGGCCGGTCATGCCCGCTGACACGCCGGACGCCCCCGTGAATCTCAATCCAGCCCCAGACGTGCATCGTACGGCACATGTTCCTGGGACCCGGGCGGCGGCCCCGCGACCGAATCCTGGGTCACCGAGATGGACGGCCGCGGCGAGCCTGCCGGGCACCTCGGCGCAGCCTAAGCTGCGCCGAGTACCCCGGCGAGGATTTCGGCACCGCGGGCCAGCGCGCCTGCGTCCGCCGCCCCATAAGAGAGCCGCAGGTAGGAACCGGGCGGCTCGCCGGCGAAACACGACCGGCCCGGGCTCACCGCAAGCCCCCGCGCCGCGCACGCCTCGGCAACGCCGGCGTCGGAGCACCGATCGGGCAGCCGGAGCCACAGGTGCAGGCCGCCGCCGGGAAGCGCGGCCAGGTCGCAGCCCGGGAGGAGCGCCCGGACGGCAGCCGCCAGGGTGTCCCTGCGCTCCCGCAGTACCCGCCGGACGGTGCCCAGATGCCGGTGCCAGCCAGCGGCGGTCAGCACATCGAGCGCTACCTGCTGCAGCACCGGCGCGACGAACAGGTCGTCGCTGATCCGGCCGCGGCGGAGCCTGGCCAGCACCGGCCCGCGGGCGGCGAGCCCCGCCACCCGCAGGCCCGCCGCCACCGGCTTGGTCAGCGACCGCAGATAGATCACGTGGCCGTCGTCGTCCATCGTGACCAGCGGCGGCGGCGACGGCTGGCCAAGATCCAGGTCGCGGACCCAGTCGTCCTCGATGACGAAAGCGCCGCAGCTGGCCACCGCTGCCAGGACCGCGCCGCGCCGCTGCGACGCCAGCACGGCTCCGGTCGGGTTGGTGTACCTCGGCTGCAGGTAGGCGAGCCGGGCGCCGGTACGAGCGAGCGCATCGGCGAGCGCGTCGGGCAGCACCCCTTCCTTGTCGCACGGAACAGGGATCAGGATCAGGCCAGCGGCCCTCGCCGCGGCCAGCGCCCCAACGTAGGTCGGCGACTCCACGACCACCGGATCGCCCGGCGCGCACAGGTGCCGGAAGACGGCCGACAGAGCCGCCTGACCGCCCGGGGTGATCAGCACGTCCCGCGCCGTCATCGCGGTGCCGGTCTCGGTAGCGAAGTGGCTGCGCAGCTCGGGCAGGCCCTGGGAAGGCAGCCGGCTCCAGCCCTGCGGCCGGCGCCCGGCGCGGGACGCCGCGGCCGCGAGCAGGCCGAGCGGCTGCAAGGTCGCATCGAGGAACCCGCTGGCAAGCGGTAGCGCATCGGCCGGGGACGGCTCGACCAGGCGCTCAAGCTCCGGGCCAAGGCCGCCCCTGGTGCCAACCGCCAGGGTCTGCCAGGAGACGTCGGGCGCGCCAGCTGAGCGACGGCGGGCGGCTGCGGTATAGGTTCCGCTGCCTGGCCTGGTCACCACCAGCCCGCGCCGGGCCAGGGTGGCTAGCAGCCGTTGCACCGTTGCCGGACTGAGCCGGTAGCGCTGCTGGAGGACCCGGTACGACGGGAGCCGGCTATCCGGCGGAAGAGAGCCGACAAGACGCTCCACAGCGGCCTGCGCGGATGCTTGATTGCTATCATCGTTCATGAGAGCTAATAGAAGCACTTCTGTCCTGCGCAGGGAAGCGTCACCGATGCTGCTCGGGGCGCTCGGCGTGCTGTGCTTCAGCGTCACGTTCCCGGCGACGGGCGCAGCCGAGACCGCGTTCAGCCCGGTCGTGGTCGGGGTGGGCCGCGCGGTGCCGTCGGCCGTGCTGGCCATCATCATCCTGGCCGCCAGGCACCAGCCGCTGATCCCGCCACGCCGGGCGCTCCCCCGGCTGCTGATCGTCGCCGCCACCGTCGGCGTCGGCTTCGGCCTGCTGTCAGCGATCGCGCTGCGCCAGGTGAACAGCGTCCATGGCGCGGTACTGACCGGCCTTATCCCGGCCGCCACCGCCGGGATGGCGGTGCTGCGGGCCGGCGAGCGTCCCCGCCCGGCCTACTGGGCGGCGCTGGCGACCGGGCTCGCGGTGGTCATCGGCTTCGCGCTGATCCAGGGTGCCGGCCGACTGCGCGGTGGTGACGTTATATTGCTTGTCGCTATCGCGGTCGCCGGGCTCGGCTATGCGGAGGGCGGCGCGCTGGCCCGTACGTACGGCGGCTGGCGGGTCATCTGCTGGGCGGTGATCCTGGCCCTGCCGGTAGCCGTGCCGGTCACGATCGCCGCCGGCCTGGCGGATCCGCCGCGGCATCTCACCGCCGGAGCCGTCATCGGCCTGGCCTACGTCAGCCTGGTCTCGATGTGCCTGGGATTCTTCGCCTGGTACGCGGGGCTGGCCCGCGGCGGGGTCGCCCGGGTGGGCAGGCTGCAGCTCGCCCAGCCCGCGCTGACGCTCGGCTGGTCAGCGCTGCTGCTCGGCGAGCAGGTGAGCCTGCTCACCGCGGTTGCCGCCGCCGCGGTCATCGGCGCCGCTGCGGTCGGGCGCAACGCGCGCGTGGACGGCGCCAGCGCCGCGGCACGGGCGGCGCTGCTTCGGCAGGACCTACCCGGTGATACGCACGCGGACGCCAGACAGGCCGCTTCCGGTTAGGTCCCGGGTCCGTACCGGATGCGAACAGGCTGGCTCCCGCCGGTTATCGTGTCCGCATGCCGGATCCCAAGGAGATCCTGGAGGTCGCCGGGCGCAAGGTGCCGGTCAGCAACCCGGGCAAGGTCTACTTTCCGCGGACCGGCCATACCAAGCTGGACCTGGTCCGCTACTACCTGAGCGTCGCGGACGGGGCGCTGGGCGGCGTGGCCGGGCGGCCGATGGTACTCAAACGCTTCGTGCACGGGGCTGAGTCGGAGGCGTTCTTCCAGAAACGGGCGCCATCGTCGCGGCCCGACTGGATCGAGACGATCATGCTGAGCTTCCCGTCCGGGCGCACGGCCGAGGAGGTCGTGGTCCGCGACGCCGCGGCCCTGGCCTGGGTGGTGAACCTGGGCTGCATCGACCTCAACCCGCACCCGGTGCGTGCCGAGAACCTCGATCACCCCGACGAACTGCGCGTCGATCTCGACCCGGTGCCCGGCGTGGACTGGCCGCAGATCGTCCGGGTGGCGCTGGTGGCCGGGGAGGCGCTCAGCGACTTCGGCCTGACCGGCTGGCCGAAGACGTCCGGATCACGCGGCATCCACATCTACGCCCGGATCGAGCCGCGCTGGAGCTTTCCCGAGGTGCGCAGCGCAGCCGTCGCGCTCGCCAGGGAGATCGAGCGCCGGGCGCCCGATGACGCCACGTCGCGGTGGTGGAAAGAGGAGCGCCACGGCGTCTTCGTTGATTACAACCAGAATGCGAAGGACCGGACGGTCGCCTCGGCCTACTCAGTCCGGCCGACCGCTGATGCCCGGGTCTCCACCCCGCTGACCTGGGATGAGGTACCGGACTGCGACCCAGCGGCGTTCACCATCGACTCCGTCCCGCAGCGGTTCGCCGCGCTCGGCGATCTGTGGGCGGGCATCGACGCGGCCGTGGGCTCGCTCGATCCGCTGCTGGCCGCGGCGGCGCGCGACGCGGCCGGGGGGCTGCCCGATGCGCCCTGGCCGCCGCATTTCACCCGGCAGGCCGGCGAGCAGCCGCGGGTCCAGCCGTCGAAACGCCGCTCGCGCCCGGCGGGCCAGGACCAGGCGCCGCCGCAGCCTCTCGTCCGGCTCGCCGCGCCGGGTACGGGCAGCGGTCCGGCCGGCCGTCGCAAGTCGGCGATGCCGCTGATCGAGGTAGCCAGGGCGGCGACCAGAGCGGAGGCGATGGCTGGCCTGCGGCGATGGCAGGACCGCCATCCGGGCGCCGCGGGCCGCCTGGAGCCCGCTGACGTGCTGGTGGACTCGATGCGCGGGCGCTTCTCGACGTGGACCCGGATCAGGCTGAACCTGCGCAATGTCCCGGAGGCGCAGCGGCCACCGCAGGAGGCCCTCGAGGTGGATTACGACCCGTGGGCGGGCGCCAGCTGAGTCGGTGCTGGTCAGCTCACCTGGGGCAGCACCTCGCTGGCGATCAGAGCGAGGTGATCAAGGTCGTCCAGGTCGAGCACCTGGAGGTAAATCCGCTCCGCGCCGATCGCCGTGAACTTGGCGATCTTCTCGGCGACCTCATCGGGCGATCCGGCCAGCCCGTGCTCGCGAAGGTCGTCAGGCTCCCTGCCGATCGCGCGGGCCCGGCGGGCCAGCTCGGCAGCGGACCGACCGCAGCAGACGACCTGGGCCGCCGAGTAGATCATGGACGACTCGTGCCGCCCCGCCGCGGCGCAGGCCTGCTGCACCCGGCCGAACGCTGCGGTCGTCCCGTCCAGGTCCGTGAACGGGACGTTGTACTCGTCGGCATACTTCGCGGCGAGCTTGGGCGCCCGGGTCGGGCCAGTGCCGCCGATGATCACAGGAGGCCGCGGCCGCTGGGCCGGCTTGGGCAGTGCAGGCGAGTCGGTCACCGTGTAGTACGTGCCCTGGTACGCGAACGACCCGCCCTCCGCTGCCTCCCAGAGACCGGTGATGACAGCCAGTTGCTCGTCCAGCCTGCTGAACCGCTCGCCGCTGCTGGGGAACGGGATGGCGTACGCAGCGTGCTCGGCCTCGAACCAGCCCGCCCCGATGCCAAGCTCGACCCGGCCGCCGCTCATCTGGTCAACCTGCGCCACGATGATGGCCAGCGGGCCCGGGTGCCGGAAGGTGGCCGCGGTCATCAGCGTGCCGAGCCGGATCCCGGTCGTCTCACGGGCCAGCCCGGCCAGCGTGGTCCAGGCGTCGGTCGGGCCGGGCAGCCCGCTGACGTCGCCCATCTTGAGATAGTGATCGGAGCGGAAAAAGGCGCCGAAGCCGAGATCCGCCGACGCGGTGGCCACCCGCAGCAGCGCCGCGTAGTCGGCACCCTGCTGCGGCTCAGTGAAGACCCTCAGTTCCATGGCCTCATCCTGGCCCATTCCGTCACCCGATGTCCGCCCGACCTCGTTCCCCGCACCAGCGTCCGTAAGGCCGCCGCTGAGCCGCTCGCAACCCAGGCCGCCCGGGCGACGAGGCTGCGGCTGTCAAGGCGTGATCGCGACGGCCACGGGGTAGTCCGCGAGCCCCCAGGTACGCCATTTCGCCTCCCGGGTCGCGCCCGCACGTCACCCGGCGGCCGGCCGTTCGAGGGTGGCCAGGCATTCCACGTGATGAGTCATCGGGAACGCGTCGAACGCGCGCAGGTCCTTCAGGTCCCAACCGCGCTCGCGGAACAGCCCGAGGTCCCTGGCCAGGGTGGCCGGATCACAGGACACGTAGGCGATCCGGCGCAGGCCGGCGGCAGCGCCGCCGCTCTCCCTGCCCGGCCCGCACAGCAGGTCGATGACCGGCTTCGATGCCCCCGTTCTCGGCGGGTCTAGGACGGCCAGCGTGGCACCGGACGGGCGCTGGCGAGCCAGTAGCTCGCCGGCGTCGCCGCAGTGCACCCGCGCCCACGGCGCCGCGCGCAGGTTGTGCCTGGCATCGCGCACGGCTTGCCGGTCCTGCTCCATCCCGATGACGGAGCCGGCCGGACCGACCGCCTCCGCGAGCAGGCCGGCGAACAGCCCGGCCCCGCAGTACAGGTCGAGCACCACGTCGCCGGGCCGCGGGCGCAGCGCGTCGAGCACCGCGGCGCAGAGGGTGTCCGCCGCTCCGGGATGCACCTGCCAGAACGCCGCCGCGCTTACCCGCCAGTCCCGCCCCGCGGCATGCTGGCGCAGGTAGCCGCCGGGAGCCGGCACCGCCGAGCCGTGCCGCCCCCGCCCCCAAGCCTGGCCCGCCCGGCCGCGCGGTGGCCGCCCGCTGCCGCCCGCCGCGGACACGATGACCGCGCGGTCGCCGGAGGCCGGCGCGGTGCTCACCTCGACCCAGCGGGCGCCAGGCCACTTCCGGCTGGCCAGGTCGGCCGCGCCGACCAGCGGATGAGCGATCGGGCAGTCGCCGATCTCGATCACCTCGTGGGAGCGGTGCTTGTGCAGCCCGGCGGTACCGTCGGGACGTACCGCCAACCTGACCCGGGTGCGCCAGCCGAGGCCGTCGTCGTCACCGGGGACCGGCTCGACCGTCACCTCGCGCTCGATGCCGGCGATGCGGCGCAGTTGCTGGCTGACGACGGCGGCCTTCAGCGCCCGCTGGGCCGGCAGGCTGGCGTGCTGCCAGTCGCAGCCGCCGCAGCCGCCAGGCCGGGCGTGCGGGCACGGCGGCGGCACCCGGGCGGCGGCAGCTTCCACGATTTCCACCGCATCAGCCCGCGCCAGCTTCGACGTCCGCTGGGTGATGACGGCCCTGACCCGCTCGCCGGGCAGCGCGTGCCGCACGAAGATCACCTGGCCGTGTCCTGGTTCGGGTCGCGCCACGCACCAGCCGCCGTGCGCGGCCTCGCCGACCGTGAAATCGACCAGATCACCTGGCCGCAGCGGCTCATCCGGGGAGGGTGACATCCCACCATGCTCCCGTGACTGGCGCCGCCCTGCTGGCCCCGGGGTATTCGGTTCTGCTTCCCGCGGTATTCCGGACTAGCACTGGCCTGCCAGAGGGCATACCTTGATCGGGCACCGTTACCGCCGGAAGGAAGACAGTGCATATCGTCATCATGGGATGCGGGCGGGTCGGTTCGACGATCGCGCACATCCTCGAGGACCAGGGGCACGCCGTTGCCATCATCGACCAGGACCCGGAGGCGTTCCGCAGGCTGCTGCACGGGCATTTCAAGGGCCGGCGGGTCACCGGCATCGGCTTCGACCGCGATGTCCTCGTCGAGGCGGGCATCGAGCAGGCCGACGCGTTCGCAGCGGTCAGCAGCGGGGATAACTCGAACGTCATCGCGGCGCGGGTGGCCAGGGAATCATTCGGTGTGCAGCGGGTTGCCGCCCGGATCTACGATCCCCGGCGAGCCGAGGTCTACCAGCGGCTCGGCATCCCGACGGTGGCCACGGTGCGCTGGACGGCCGATCAGCTGCTGCGCAGGCTGCTGCCGGAGGGCGCCGAGCCGCTGTGGCGCGATCCGACCGGCGCGATCGTGCTCGCTGACGTCGCGTACTCGGGCGACTGGCTCGGCGAGAAGGTCAGGACGCTTGAGGACACCGCCCGGGTCAGGATCGCCTACATCTCCAGGCTGGGCGACGCGATGCTGCCGGCTCCCGGCACCGTGCTGCAGGAAGGTGACGTGCTGCACGTCCTCGCTGAGGCCAGTGACCTGGACCGGATCGGATCGGTGTTCGCCCGGCCTGCCGCGCCAGGGAAGGGAAGCCACTGATGCGGGTAGCGATCGCGGGCGCCGGCGCGGTCGGCCGGTCCATCGCCAAGGAACTGCTCGGCAACGGTCATGAGGTCCTGCTCATCGACAAGAACCCCAGGTCCATCAAGGTGGACAGCGTGCCGAGAGCCGAGTGGCTGCTGGCCGATGCGTGCGAGATCGCCTCGCTCGACGACGCCTCGCTTGAGCGCTGCAATGTGGTCATCGCCGCGACCGGCGATGACAAGGCCAACCTGGTGGTGTCGCTGCTGGCCAAGACCGAGTACGGGGTGCCCAGGGTGGTGGCGCGGATCAACCACCCCAACAACGAATGGCTGTTCAACGAGTCGTGGGGCGTGGACGTGGCCGTGTCGACCCCGCGGCTGCTCTCGGCGCTGGTCGAAGAGGCTGTCAGCGTCGGCGACCTGGTCCGCCTGATGACGTTCCGGCAGAGCGAGGCCAGCCTGGTCGAGCTGACCATGGCGGCCGACGCACCGCTGGCCGGCCAGCGGATCGGCGGCATCGAGTGGCCCGCCGACACCGCGCTTGTCGCGATTCTCCGGGACAGCAGGGTGATCGTGCCGGACAGCGATGACCCGCTGGAGGGCGGCGATGAGCTGCTCTTCGTCACCAGCCAGGACGTCGAGGATGAACTGGCCAGGCTGCTGGCCGGAGAGCGGTGAGCTACCTCGTCTCGGTGATCTCCGGGCCGCGGTCGAACGGGCTCGGGTAGTCAGGACTGTCGGCGGCCTGCGCCATCTGCTCCTCAAGGGCGCGGCGGGCGTCTTCGGGCAGCCGGATCTCCAGCAGGTCACGCGGCGGGGCGGGATGCTCGCCCCGCACCACGACCACGTCGCCGAAGAGTTCTTCCAAGGGCCTCGCCAGCGCAGGCCGGTGCGCTGCCGGGCCGCTGATCACGCCACGGAGGAACCAGCGAGGCCCGTCGACGCCCATGAACCTGACCCGCTGCAGGGGCTGGCGGCGCTGCCCCGGCTCGGTGGCATTGATCCGCGCGTGCAGTTCGGGACCGAACGGGCCGTCCGATTCCGTGCTCTCGCCGCCTGACTTGGCCACCTCGCCAGCGATCTCGAGGCGGACCTCCTCCCAGAGCCCGCTGGTCTTCGGTGCAGCGAACGCCTGCAGCTGAAGCGCGCTCTCGCCGCTCACGATGGCAATCCAGACCCCCTGGTCCTCGGCCATGTTGACCTGGACGTCCAGGCCCTCCCGCGCGGGAACGAGCAGGCTGCCGAAGTCCATCCGCTCGGTAGCCGGGTAGCTTCCCGCCCCGTCCCACGGACCTGAGCCTGCTCCGCCGGGTTCATCGCCGGCGCCTGGCTGACGGCCGCCGAGCGGGCCCGCCTGGGCGTACCCTCCGGCCGCCGCAGCAGGACCGATGCCCGTCGGGGCGCCGCCGAACCCAGCGTCGTCCTCGAACTCGGCGCCGTCGTGGAACTCAGCGACGTCGCCGAACTCTGCGTCGCCGAACTCCCGGTCCTCGAGCTCAGCGTCGCCGAACTCCCGGTCGCCGAGCCCCGGGGGGTCCTCGGAGCCGACGTCATCTCGGATATCGGCCCGGTCAGGACCGGGCTCATCCGCATCACCGCGGCGACGCCGTCGGAACACCCCGCACGCTCCTTACTTCCGTACCGGTTACTTCCGTACCGGAAACTCATGTCCGCCCGCAGGCTCGCCGTCGGCGTGCCCGCCTGTCGATCCGAACCCGCCGTCTCCCCTGGCCGAGCCAGGCAGCGTGTCAACCTCCCGGAAGACCGGACATTCCACGCGCTGGACCACGAGCTGGGCGATGCGGTCCCCGCGCTGGAAGCGCACCGGGGTGTCGGCGTCGGTGTTGAGAAGGGTCACCCTGATCTCGCCACGGTACCCGGCGTCCACGGTGCCTGGCGCATTAACGATCGTGACCCCGTGCTCTACCGCCAGCCCGGACCGCGGATGCACGAAGGCGGCGTAGCCATCGGGCAATGCGATCGCGACACCAGTCGGCACGGCCGCGCGCGCTCCAGGCGCGAGTTCCACGTCCATGGCGGCGAACAGGTCGGCGCCGGCATCACCCGGGTGAGCGCGGCTTGGCACCGGTAGACCAGGATCGAGACGCTTGAGCAGCACCTGGACCCGGTCAGGTTCGCCGTTGGCGAGCGGCATGGGTCACCACCCTTCGGATATGCCGATGCACGGACGTGACCCTACAGCCGGCTGGCCGCCCGGCGGCGCAGACGCAGACGATGGCCGCCGATGTGCCGCCGGCCAAGACCAGTTCCCGGGACGGCAACTGATGCGCCCCCACGGGCGGGCTAGCCCGGGATGACGGCGGTCTCCCCGCCGGGCGCCAGCCCGCCTGGCAGCACCTCGCCTGGCAGCACCCCGCCTGGCAGCATCCCGTCCGATACCAGCCCGTCCGATAGCAGCCCGCCGAGAGACAGCGCGGCTCCGCCCGGCGGGGCCGCACCGCCGGGTAGCGCTGCCCCGCCGGGTGCCCCGGGCGGCGGCCCTGGCTGGCCGGGCGGCCCGGGCTGGCCCGGTTGCTCGCGGCGTAGATGCGGCCACGCATAGCTGATCGCGGCTGCGGCGGGCACCGCCACGATGGCACCTGCTATCCCGGCGATGACGCCGCCGACCGCCAGGACCAGGATGATCGCGAGCGGATGCAAGCGGACGATCCGGCCCACCACCAGGGGCTGCAGCAGGTGGCTTTCCAGCTGGTTCTCCGCCAGGAAGACGGCGAGCAGGATGACTGCCGCGATCCAGCCCTTGGTGCCAAGAGTCACCAGGATCGCCAGCGCCCCCGCCACCAGGATCCCCACGAGCGGCACGTAGGCGGCGAGGAACACCAGGATGATCAGGGGCACGAGGAGCGGAACGCCCAGGATCCACAGGGCCAGGCCGATGAACACGGCGTGGATGGCCGCGACCGCAGTGGTGCCGCGGATGTAGTTCACCAGCGCAACCCAGGCTGCGGCGCCTGCATTGTCCGCCCGCCGCCTTGACTCGGGCGATAGCCCCTTCGTCAGGAAGACCCAGATTCGCTCGCCGTCCTTGAGCAGGAAAAAGGTCACGAACAACATGAGGACGAGGCCGGTCAGCAACTCAAGGAAGATCTTGCCGCCGGTCAGTACCGTCCCTGCCACCTGCGATTTGTGCTGCGATAGGAACTTGACCAGCTGGCCGGACAATTCCTGCAGCCGCTTGCTGCTGATGTGAAACGGGCTGCCGGCCAGCGAGACCTGCACCTGGTGAGCGGTGTGCTTCACCTCGGTGGTGAGCGTCGGGTAGTCGGCGCTCACCCGGGTGGCGGCCAGCGTCGCGATCCCGGCCAGCACGGCGACCGCGACGAGGACAGTGCACCAGGTGGCCGCGAGCGCGGGCAGGCCCGCCCTGCGCAGCCGCGCCGTCAGCGGCTGCAGCAGGGCAGTCAGGAGCAGGGCCGCTATACATGGCAGGACCACCAGGCGAAGCGTGCTGGCCACCCGGAAGGCGACGTATATCAGCAGGCCGACCAGGAGCAGCCGCCACGACCAGGCGGCCGCCCGCTGCAGGAAGCCTGGCACCTGGGGTTCCGGCCTGCGAGCCGGGATCTCCGGCACCGCCGGGCCCGGCCTGCCGGCCTGCGTCCCGGTGCCTGGCTGGCTCCCGGTGCCCGGCTGCGTCCCGGTGCCTGGCTGCGTCCCGGCGCCTGGCCGCGCTCGCGGCCGGAGGCTGAGGGCAGCTGCCCGCAGCAGCCGCCCTATCCCGTCAGCCAGGCCACCGGGCGCCCCCTCGGCCGAACTGCCCGCCCCGCTGCCGGCGGCCCCGCTCTCGGCGCCCTCAGCCGCGGGGCCCGCACCGCTACCGCCCGGCCCGCTGCCCCCGCCCTCAGCAGGCCTATCCGGGCCGCCGTTACCCGGCCGGCCCGCGCCGCCTGCGTCGCCCGCCGCGACATGTGCACGCCCGTCCCGGGCGGCACCGCCGTGATCGGGGTCCGTACTGCCATGCCTCGTCCGCCAGCCAGTCATGCTCACCATGTAACCAACTACCGTTGACCAATGCGCGACTACCATGAACAGCTGCGCGTGCCGGCCTCCTGGTGGCTGCTCGGCATGCTCTCCGCGGTCATCTTCGGCACCACTCTCTGGGCGGGATTCAGCCTGTTCGTGGCCTTTTTGTGCTATCTGGTGCTCGGTGGCGGATGCGCGGCCGCACTGCTGCTTTTCGGTAATGCCACGATCGAGGTGACGGACGGCAGATTGCGCGCTGGATCGGCTGTCTTGCCGCTGAGCGAGGCCGGGGAAGTCGCGACGCTCGACGAGGCGCAGGCGCGGGCCCTTCGCGGCCCCCGGGCCGACCCCTCGGCTTTTCTCCTGATCAGGCCCTATCTGTCCCGCGCCGTCTATGTCGAGGTCACCGGCGACAACTCGGGCACGCCATACTGGCTGCTCGGCACCAGGCGGCCCGCAGAACTTGCGGCCGCGATTCAGCGATCAAGGCCGCAGGCCCGCGCCAGCGGCAGCCCCGTGGGATGATCAGCAGACGGCCAATGGAGGGATGTCGAATGTCAGCCAAGCAGGGCGACACGGTCTCGCGAGCGGTCAAGGGACTGGCCGGCGTCGGCGCGGCCTTTCTTGCCCGTAAGGTGATCATCCTCGCCGGGAAGAAGCTCACCGGCAGGGAACCCCCAGAGCATCCCGAGGATCCGCAGGTCGCTCTCGGCGAGGCTCTCATCTGGGGCATCGTGATCGCAGCGGGCGTGCATACCGCCCGGCTGCTCGCGACCCGCGAGGCGGCCAGGCGGCTGCATACCGACGCCGAACAGCCTGTGGCGTAAGCCTTCGCGGCGCCGCCGGCTTTTCTCTACTCTGGTGGGCGTGACTGAGAAAGATCGTTCCAGGCTGGGCTTCAAGATTAGGTATGCGGCCACCCACCCGGGCAACCTCATCCCGTACGCTCGCCGACGCAGCCGTGACGCGTTTCTCTGGCTCGGGACCCGGGACCACGTCAGCTACTACCGGGCCGTCATGGCCTCGGATGCGGCGCGCAGCAGTGACGGCGCGGTCGGCAGCAAGACCCGCGACTCCTGGCTCAAGCTCGGCCAGCTGCAGTTCGACTACCTGGTCAGCCATGGCCTCAAGCCCGATAGCCGGATGCTCGAGATCGGCTGCGGGAACCTGCGCGCCGGGCGGCTGTTCATCGACCACCTCGACCCGGCTAACTACTACGGAATTGATATCTCGCCGGAGATACTCCTCGCGGCGCAGGACACCGTTGCGGAGTACGGCCTGCAGGCCAAGCTGCCGCACCTGACGCTGGTCCGCGACCTGCGGTTCGGGTTCTTGCCTGACGGGCAGTTCGATGTGGTCCACGCGCACAGCGTGTTCTCGCACTCGCCCATCGAGGTGATCGACGAATGCCTGGCGAACGTCGGCCGGGTCATGGCGCCCGGCGGCTTCTTCGATTTCACCTTCGACCGGACCGAGGGAGCCGAGCATCACGTGCTGCGCGAGGACTTCTACTACCGGACGGAGACCCTGATCGCGCTCGCCGCCACCCGGGGGCTGCGGGCCACCTTCATGACCGACTGGGAGGAACTGCCGCACGAGCAGTCAAAGCTGCGCGTTACCCACGCTCCGTGAGTCACCGGCCACGGAGCGGCCCTCGGGGCCCGCTGCCAGGTCAGCCGCCGCGAAAGTTAGGCTGCCAGTCGGGTGTGAGTCATACCGTTACCGCCCCGACCGGGTGACACTAGGAACAATGCACCAGGGGGCGCACGGGCCGGGCGTTGAGGAGGTGCGTGATGGTTGCACGACGAGTCCTGGGCATCGTGCTGGCCGGGGGCGCGGGCAAGAGGCTCGCGCCGCTCACCGCGGACCGTGCCAAACCCGCAGTGCCCTTCGCCGGGCTGTACCGGCTGGTGGACTTCGCCCTCTCCAATCTGGTCAACGCCGGGTTCAGGCGGATCTGCGTGCTCACCCAGTACAAGAGCCACAGCCTGGACCGGCACATCACCACGACCTGGCAGATGAACACGCTGCTCGGCAACTACGTCACCCCCGTGCCAGCCCAGCAGCGGCTCGGCCCGCACTGGTATACCGGCTCGGCGGACGCCATCTACCAGTCGCTGAACCTGATCTACGACGACCAGCCGGATATCGTGGCCGTCTTCGGCGCCGATCACGTGTTCCGGATGGATCCGATGCAGATGATCGATCAGCACGTGGCCGCCGGAGCGGGCGTCACGGTGGCGGCCATTCCGGTACCGCGGAAGGACGCGACGGCGTTCGGAGTGATCCAGGCTGCTGCGGACGGCCGCACCATCGAGGCGTTCCTGGAGAAGCCCGCCGATCCGCCGGCGCTGCCCGGCCGCCCCGACGAGGCCTTCGCCTCGATGGGCATCTATGTCTTCGACACCGCGGTGCTGATCGAGGCGCTACGGCAGGACGCGGCCAATCACGCCAGCCGCCACGACATGGGCGGCGACATCATCCCGTTGCTGGTCACCAAGGGCCGCGCTCAGGTATATGACTTCCTCGACAACAAGGTCCCAGGGGCCGCCGCCAGGGATACCGGGTACTGGCGCGATGTGGGAACGCTCGACTCGTACTTCGACGCCCACATGGATCTGTGCGCCATCGTGCCGGTATTCAACCTGTACAACGATTACTGGCCGATCCTGACTCACGTGCCGTCGCAGCCGCCTGCCAAGTTCGTGCACGACCGGGGCGACCGGATCGGCCGCGCTCTCGACAGCATCGTCAGCAACGGCGTCGTCGTCTCGGGCGGCCTGGTGCGCGACTCAGTCCTCTCGCCAGGGGTGCGGGTGAACAGCTGGTCGAGGGTGGAGCGGTCGGTCTTGCTGCATAACACCCATATCGGCCGCTACGCCGTGGTCAAGGACGCCATCCTGGACAAGAACGTGATCGTCCCCGAGGGCGTCCAGGTCGGCGTCGATAAGGAGCACGATGTGGCGCGCGGCTTCGTGGTGTCGGAAGGCGGCATCACCGTGGTCGGCAAGGGCCAGGCGGTGCCGGAGTGACGCTGGCCGGGTCTGGCCACCCGCTCCGGGTGGCGCTGCTGACCAGGGAGTACCCGCCGGAGGTCTATGGCGGGGCCGGGGTGCACGTGAGCTACCTGGCCCGGGAGCTGGCCGCCCTGGTCGACCTGACCGTGCACTGCCAGGGCATCGACCGCGAGGGTGCCGTGGCGCACCGGCCGTGGGACCTCCTCAGCGGCGCCAACCAGGCGCTGCGGACTGTCTCGGCGGACCTGTCGATGACGGCCGCGGCGGCCGGGACGGATCTGGTTCATTCGCATACCTGGTACGCGAACCTGGCCGGGCACCTGGCGTCCCTGCTCTACTCGGTCCCGCACGTCGTGACCGTCCACTCGCTCGAGCCGCTGCGGCCATGGAAGGCCGAGCAGCTCGGCGGCGGTTACGCCGTATCGTCCTGGTGCGAGCGGACCGCGGTCGAGGCTGCGGCCGCCGTCATCGCGGTGTCCGACGGGATGCGATCCGACGTGCTCGCCGCCTACCCGGCCGTCCAGGCCGACCGGGTCCGGGTGATCCGCAACGGGATCGACACCCTGGAGTACGCCCCCGATCCGGCGATTGATGTCCTGGACCGCTGGGGCGTCGACGCCGGCCAGCCCTCCGTTGTCTTCGTCGGCAGGGTGACCAGGCAGAAGGGGCTGCCAGTACTGCTGCGGGCAGCTGATCGCATCGACCCGGCGGCGCAGCTGGTGATCTGCGCCGGCCAGGCGGACACGCCCGAGCTCGAGTCCGAGGTCGCCGGCCTCGCCGGCCGGCTGCGGGCGCGCAGGTCCGGCGTCACCTGGCTGTCCGGGATGCTCGCCAAGCGCGAGGTGATCCAGCTGCTGACGCACGCCACCGTATTCGTCTGCCCGTCGCTGTACGAGCCGCTCGGCATCGTCAACCTGGAGGCAATGGCCTGCGGCGCGGCCGTCGTGGCCTCCAGGGTCGGCGGGATACCTGAAGTGGTCGCCGACGGCGAGACCGGCCTGCTGGTGCCGCCCGGTGACGCAGGCGCACTGGCCGAAGCGATCAATGTGCTGGTAGGTGAACCCGGCCGGGCCGCGGCGATGGGCCAGCTGGGGCGCAAGCGCGCCGTCGCCGAGTTCGGCTGGCCCGCTGTCGCGGCGCAGACCGCGGCCCTGTACGAAGAACTGGCCGGGCGCCGCGCCCTCGGCTAGCCCGCGGCGCGAGCCTGCGGGCATTTCGGGCATCCTGGAACTCCCGGCAGCAGGATGCGGCTCAGCACGGAGAAACCGGGCAGCCGTCGGCATCCGTCCCTGCGGTCAGGTCACCGAGCCGGCTGCGGCTCCGGTCACCCGGTCGCCCCAGCGGGCAAGCTCACCGTCCAGGTCGAGGGGCGCGATCATGGCGCCGCTGGCCATCTCGGTATCCCAGTCCTCGGCAGGGACCCGCCACATCACCTCGAACTCGATCCCGCTGGGGTCCTTCGCGTACAGGGACTTGGATACCCGGTGGTCGCTGGCGCCGACGAGGGCGCCGCGGGCTTCGAGCTCGGCCCGGATCTGGGCCAGCTCGGCTAGCGTGCCCACCTCCCAGGCCAGGTGATACAGGCCCAGGTACGGGCTGTCCGGCCGGGCCGCATCGCCGACCTCGAAGAGGCCGAGGTCATGGTCATTGGCTGAGCCTGGCGCGCGGAGGAACGCCGCCCGCCCCGGGATCTCGGTGCGCACCTCGAACCCGAGCGCGCCGCGGTAGAAGTCGACGGTGGTCGCCAGGTCCCGGACATAAAGGACGGCGTGGTTCAGGCGGCGTACGGCCATCTGGAGTCTCCCCGGATAGAAGTCCTGCCTCCAGGGAATGCCGCGGGACGCGTTCTGATTCCCGTGGCCGCGGACGGGCGGGCGGCCGGGCGGCCGGGCGGCCAGGGGAACGCGCGGGCCGCTCAGGACGGTGCCGCGCGAGGTCCGGTGTAGACGCCGCGCGGCCGGATCGGCGAGTCGCGCGCGTACTCCTCCAGCGCATGCGCCAGCCAGCCCGCGGTCCGGGCGACCGCGAAGATCGCCTCCCCGGCTCCCGGGATCATCCCGCCCAGCACGGTAAGTACGGCCAGCGCGAAGTCGATGTTCGGCTCGGGCAGGGCCCGCCGGCTGGCCTCGGCGAGCACCGCGTCGGCCACCAACAGGCGCTCGGAGGCCGGTATGGCGTTCCTGGTCAGATTAAGGAGCGAAACGGCCCGCGGGTCGCCGGTCTGGTAGATGAAGTGACCGAATCCGGGGATCCGCTCACCGCGCCTGAGCAGATCTCCGACCACGCGCGGCGCATCCGCAGGACCGGTGGCCGAACTCAGCATGGTCTCGGCAGCGAGCGCCGCCCCGCCATGCAGCGCACCGCCCAGCGCGCCAAGTCCGGTCGCGACGACGGCGTAAGGATCGGCCCGCACCGAGGCGGCGACCCGCGCGGCAAGGGTCGAGGCGGCCAGTTCATGATCGGCGAGCAACACCAGCGCGGTGCTGAGCACCCGGTCCAGGCCGGGAAGCGGCTGGCCGGGGCACAGTTTGGGCAGCAGCCGGCCGGCGATCGAGCTCCCGTCAGGCACTGCCGGGGTCGGCGGCCCGGGCACGAAGTCCGTCCCGGGCACGAAGTCCGTCCCGGGCATGAAGCCCGTCCCCGGCGGCGGGCCGGGCACCGGCAGGCAGTCGACCATGCCGCAGATCAGGCTGGCTGCGGCGGCGATCACGGCGGGCGGGTCCAGGTGCAGCCGGAGCCGGTCGGTGGCGGCGAGCGCGGGCACGATCACCTGGAGCCGTTCCAGCGGCAGCGTGTCTGCCGGGAGCGCGGCCTGGGCGGCCCGGCCCGCGGCGATGGCCTCGCTGGTGGCGCGCCACTGGCCGGCCGGCGGACCGCCGCCGAGAGCACCCGTCCAGAGCAGGCCGGCCACGTCCTCGAAGCTGCTGGCCGTGGCGAGCCTGATCGCGTCATGGCCCCGGTAGCGAAGCTGGTCACCATCGATCTCGGTCAGCTCCGTGACAATGATCAGCTCGGCGGCGCCCGGCGCCCGGCGCGGCCTGCCCTTGCGGGCCAGGCCGGCCACCTCGGTCGCGTCGAACAGGCTGGCCCGGCCCGCCCCGCCGCGGTGCCGGGTGAGCACTCCCCTGCTGACGTAGGAGTACAGGCTGGCCTGCTTGATGCCGAGCCGCCGGGCAGCCTCGGCGGCCCCGATCCACTCGGACACTCAGCTTCCCTCCCCCGCACCGTTAATAGTTGATTTTAATCAACATTGACTATTTAGTACACCAGGATCGAGTATCGAGATGAGGCGGACGGGGCCATCAGGCAGTGCCCCGCCGAGGTATCCGCGGAGGTCCGAGCGTGCCCGCTATTCACTTTCTTGACGTGACCAACAGGGACGGCGTGCAGACGGCGCGTACCGGCTTGTCGAAGTTCGGCAAGACGATGGTCAACTTCTACCTGGCCAGGCTGGGCGTCGCGCAGTCCGAGATGGGCTTCCCCTTCCTGTTCCACGAGGTGCCCTACGTCCGGGCCAACGTGGCGCTGGCCAGCGCGGGGGCGTTCGGGCCGCTGCGGCTGTCCGGCTGGTGCCGGGCCGTCGCCGCCGATGTAGCGCAGGCCGCGCCGCTTGGCCTGCAGCACTACAACCTGTCGATCTCCACCTCCGATCAGATGATTGAGCACAAGTTCCGCGGCAGGCTGGATCGCGGCGCGATCATCTCGGAAATGACCGCCGCCGTGGCGGTCGCCAGGGACGCCGGAGCCCAGAGCATCGGGGTGAACGCCGAGGACGGCTCCCGCACCGACGAGGGCTTCCTGCACGAGTTCGCACTGGCCGCCCGTGCGGCAGGTGCCGACCGGGTCCGCTACTGCGACACCATCGGCGGGGACACCCCGGAACGGATCCGCGAGCGGTTCGCCAAGCTGGCCAGCGCCACGTCAATGCCCGTCGAGACGCACTGCCACAACGACCTGGGCATGGCCGTGGCCAATTCGGTGTCCGGCGCGCTCGGCGATCTCGACGCCGGCCAGGACGCCTGGATCAACACGTGTATTAACGGCATCGGCGAGCGATCAGGCAATGCCGACCTGATCTCGTGCATCCTGGCCTTCAGGCACGGCTTCGGGCTGGCCGGCCGCGCCGAGATCGGCGATCCGGTCGATTTGTCCTGGGCGCGGCGGTTCGCGCTCTGGGCGAGCTACGCTTTCGGGCAGCCGCTGCCGCAGAACCAGCCCGGCACCGGCCGGAACGCGTTCGCCCACGAATCGGGCATCCACGCCGACGGCGCGCTCAAGAACCGGCAGAACTACGAGCTATACGACGACGACACGCTCGGCCCGTTCCCTGGCGACTGGCACGCCCGGGCGGGCCGGGTGGTGCTCACCGGGGAGTACGGCGGCATGGCAGGATTCAGGCACGTCATGGACTCGCTGGGCATCGAGATCGGGGCCGGGACGGAAGATCTGGTGTTCCAGCTTGTCCAGGTATGCGCGTCAGCCACGGGCAAGCCGCTAACCGACGATGAACTGCGGCTCATCGCTTCCTACCCACAGGAACTGTCGCTGCTCTACCCCGGCCTGCTCAGCTAAGCCTGGTCACCGGCCGAGCTGGCCCCGGCGGCGCGCCGCGCGCAGGCGGCGCCGCTGGGACGGGTCGAGCATCAGGTAGGCAATGGTCGGGATGATGATCGCGGCGGCGATGACTCCCAGGGCGAGCCACGGGCTGACGATGAACAAGATGAGCCCGATGATGACACCGGCAATGCCGAACTTCATGTGAGGCGACACCGGACTCCTTCTCTCTGCGGAAGCTCGGCTCCCGCGTGCTGTCCCTAGGACAACTAGACCACATCTGGCCTCGTCAGCGGTAACGCTGCAGATCCCGGACCGGTTCCCTGGCGAGCCCGGCAAGATCGAGCGACCCACTGCGCAGCCTACCGCGCCGTCTGCTGGCGCCCGGCAGCGCGCCCTGATCACCCGACGGAGGTGATGCCCGGCCGGGGCAGCCCCGTTATGCCTGGTTAGCGACTTGGCGGCGGGCGGGAGCCCGCCGCGGGCCAACCGGGAACGGGGAGGGAATGGCAACGGCAATGCCCGCGCGGGCCGCGGCGCCGGCCGGTGCCGGCCGCGACGCGCCTGAGCGCGCCGGGCTGGTGCTGACGTCGCTCATCGTGGTAGCGGCGGTCGCCAACCTGAACCTGTCGGTGGCCAATGTCGCGCTGCCGTCCATCGGCCGGGCGTTCGACTCCTCGCAGACCGCGCTGGACCTGGTCGCCGTCGGGTACTCGCTCGGCCTGGCCGGATCGGTCCTGTACCTGGGCGCGGTCGGCGACCGGCACGGCCGCAAGATGATGCTGCTGCTCGGGGTCGCGCTCTCGGTGCCTGCCTGCCTGCTGGCCGCGTTCGCCCCCAGTGACACGGTGCTGATCGTGGCGCGGATCCTCGGCGGCGTCTCGGCTGGCATGGCCTTCCCGACCACGCTCGCGCTGGTCACGGCGCTGTGGTCGGGTCCGGCCAGGACCAGGGCGATCGCGCTGTGGTCCGGCATCGGCGCCGCGGTCGCCGCGCTCGGCCCGGCCATCTCCGGCGCGCTGCTCGAGCATTTCTACTGGGGTTCAGTGTTCCTGGCCACGCTGCCGCTCGCCCTGGTGGCGTTCATCATGGCGGTACGGTTCGTGCCGAGCCATGTCCTCGAGACGACCGACCCAGTGGACAACGTGGGCGGCATCCTGTCCATCGCGGCGGTCGGCGTGCTCATCGTGGACATCAACTTCGCGCCGGTCCCGGGAAAGGGGGCACTGGTCATCGGGCTGGCGATAGTGGCAGTGGCCGCCACGGTCGCGTTCGTGGCCCGGCAGCGCGCCGCCGCGCACCCGCTTTACGACCTGCACATCGCCGGGCGGCCGACGTTCTGGGTCGCGGCCGTCGCCGGGGTGATCGTGTTCGGCTCCCTGATGGGCGCGATCTTCATCGGCCAGCAGTTCCTGCAGGACGTGCTCGGCTACTCGCCCATCCAGGCCGGCCTGGCCAACCTGCCGCAGGCGTTCTTCATGGTCGCGGTCGCGCCAGGTTCGGCCCGGCTGATCCATGCCAGGGGATCCAGGTTCACCCTGCTCACCGGGTACCTGTTCTGCCTGCTCGGATTCGGAACCATGCTGCTGCTGTGGCAGGAGCACATCTCCTACTGGCAGGTCGGCCTGGCCTACGCGCTGATCGGCATCGGCGTGGGCTTCGCCGGCACGCCCGCCTCGCACTCGCTGACCAGCTCGGTGCCGGTCCGGCGGGTGGGCATGGCCTCGGGCACCGCCGACCTGCAGCGCGACCTGGGCGGCGCGATCATGCAGTCGGTCTTCGGTGCGCTGCTCACGGCCGGCTACGCGACGGCCTTCGCCAAGGCGATCGCGGCGGCACCGCGCAGCCCGGACCTGTCGGCCAGCGTCCAGAACCAGCTCACGAAGTCGTTCGCGGGCGCCCAGGCGGTCGCCCAGCGCTACCCGCAGTACGCCAGCGCGATCACCTCGGCGGCCAGGTCGTCGTTCCTGTCCGGCGACCGATGGGCCTATACCGCGGGGATCGTCGCCGTGCTGATCGGTTCCGTCCTGGTCTTCCTGAAGTTCCCGACGAAGGAAGCGGAGGACCGGCAGCTCGCCCGCTATCAGGCGGGCGATATGACCGGCGCGCCCTGATCGCCGGCCGGGTGCGACGACGGCCAGCTGCGCGGACCGCATCAGGCACGGCAGGATGGCCATCTAGTCCGCACCCACCGGAGGCCGCCATGGCACTGTCGCTGCCCATCGATCCTGGCGCCAACGAGCTGCTATCGGGCAGCCCGCTGGCCCTGCTCATCGCGATGCTGCTGGATCAGCAGGTGCCGCTGGAGAAGGCGTTCGGCTCGCCGTACGTGCTGATGCAGCGGCTCGGCCATGAGCCGACGGCCACCGAGCTGGCCGGCTTCGATCCCGATGCGCTCGCGGCCGTCTTCAGCGAGCGGCCCGCCCTGCACCGCTATCCGCGCGCCATGGCGGGCCGGACCCAGGAGCTGGCCCGGGCGATCGTGGAGCGCTACGACGGCCAGGCGGCCCGGATCTGGCTGGACGCGGCGGACGGCGCCGACCTGCTGGCGCGGCTTTCGGAACTGCCCGGTTTCGGCACCTACAAGGCGCAGATCCTGCTGGCACTGCTGGGCAAGCAGCTCAGCGTGCAGCCGCCCGGCTGGCGGCAGGCGGCAGGCCGGTTCGGCGAGGAGGGCTCGCGCTACTCGGTCGCCGACGTGGTGGACCAGGCGTCGCTGGACTCGGTCCGCGAGCACAAGAAGCAGCTGAAGGCGGCCGCGGCGGGAGCCAGGCCGTAGCCGTCAGGCTCGTAGTCAGCCGTCATGCTCGTGGTCAGCCGTCAGGCCGCGTCGCCCTTGAGCGAGAACGCTGACAGCGCCCGGACGGCCAGCAGCAGCGTGACCGCCGTCACGATCGCGCCCATGATGACGGCCGTGGTGAGGCTCAGGTGCGCGTTCAGGTTAGGGTTGCCCGCGATCGCGTTCGCGATGCCCAGCGAATACTGGCCAGCCGACAGCTCGCTCGCGCCGCTGACCAGATTGACCAGCAGCCCCTCCCAGACCACCAGGTACAGCAGCCCGACCGCGATAGCCCGGGTGGTGAGTACCGAGACCATCACGAAGATCGCGTTATAAATCACCGCCGCGGCCACCGCCCCGGCGAATATCCCCACCGCCAGCTTGCCGCCGCCGGTCGCGATCAGGCCTGCGAGCAGCTCGGGAACGGCTGCGAAGGCGATCGTGAGGCCGACCGCCACGGCGAACTTGCTGAAAATCACGGTCGACCGGCGCACCGGGGTGGCCAGCAGGTGGATGACGCTGCCGTCGTCGATCTCGGCACCGAGCACGCTGGTGCCGATGATCAGCGCCGTGAGCGGCAGCACCACCGAGAAGCCGAAGGTGCCCAGGAACTGCGGCGGCCACTGGGTCGCCGCCGGCTGGGTGGCCTTGAGCAGCCCGGAGATGCCGAGCAGGAGCACCGCGGGTATCGCGAACAGCAGGGCCCGCTTGCGGCTCATCGTCGCGCGGAAGGTGATCCGCATGACGACCGGGCTGAGTACTCCGGACATGACTCTCACTTCTTCGTCTAGGCCCGTTCCGGTCTGCCCGGGACGGGCGCCTCGGGAGGTCAGGACGCGATCAGGTAAGCGAACACGCTTTCCAGTGACTCGTCGGCAGGCAGCAGCTCGCGGAGCCTGATCCCCTGCTGCCTGGTGAGGCCGGCCAGCTCCCTGGTGAAAGCGCCGTAGTCGGCGGCCCGCACCTGCAGGCCGCGCGGTGTCAGCTCGACTCCGTTGACCGCCGGGCGGCCGATCAGCGCGGAGCCGAGCAGCCGGTCGTCTGACGACCGCACCAGGAAGACATGCGGCCGGCTCGTCATCAGCCGCCGGATGGCCCGGAAGTCCCCGGATGCGGCCAGCCGGCCGCCGACGATGACCTGGATCGTGCCGGAGATCCGCTCCACCTCTTCCAGGATGTGCGAGCTGAACAAGATGGCGCGCCCCCGGTGCGCCAGCGCGTCAAGCAGGTCCATCATCTGCAGCCGCTGCCGCGGGTCCATGCCGTTGAACGGCTCGTCGAGGAGCAGCACCGCCGGATCGTGAACGAGCGCGGCGGCGACCTTGATCCGCTGCCGCATGCCCTTGGAGTAGGTCGAGATCCTGCGGTCCTGCGCATCGGCCAGCTCCACGATGCCGATCGCCTGGCGCGCGGCGCCGTCCGGATCGGGCAGCCCGTGCAGCCTCGCGGTGGCGCGGACGAAGTCGGCCCCGGTGAGGAAGGAGTACACCGAGTCGCGCTCGGGCACCAGGCCGAGGACCCTGAAAATCTCCGGGTTCCGCCAGCTGGGCCTGCCGCCCACGGTCAGCTCGCCGCGGGATGGCTCAAGGAAGCCCGCCATCATGTGCAGCAGCGTCGACTTGCCCGCTCCGTTGGGGCCGAGCAGGCCGGTGACCCCGGGGCCGATCGTCATCGTGATGTCATTGACCGCGACGACGTTCCCGTACCAGCGGGACACGTTGCGCAGCTCGATCGCGGTCATGCGATGCCCACCTTCCGGTACCTGCTCACGAGAATGGCGAGGCTCGCGCCCAGGAAGACCAGCAGCATGACCCCGAACAGCGGCCCATAGCTGCCCGGGTTGGCGATCCCGCCCGGCTGGATACCGCTGGGGTTCGTGCCGCCAAGCCACTGGCGCACGCCATCGAGCACCGTGAACGGGCTGATCAGGGCGTACAGGTGCGCCGCCGCGGGCACCGCGGGCGCAATTAGGTG
>Ga0187879_10000412_pt1 | contig 28120 bp, 22 predicted proteins | sample June2016WEW_19_1_FD_132423 | JGI IMG/M metagenome (GOLD analysis project Ga0187879, IMG submission 132423) | Peatland microbial communities from SPRUCE experiment site at the Marcell Experimental Forest, Minnesota, USA - June2016WEW_19_10 | ecosystem: Environmental > Terrestrial > Soil >... | reverse complement strand
GCCACCGCCGCCGCTGCGGTACAGCCAGCCACCGCCGCCGCTGCGGTACAGCCAGCCACCGCCGCCGCTGCGGTACAGCCAGCCACCGCCGCCGCTGCGGCGCAGCCGCCCGCCCCGCTTGCGGGCCTCGCGGCTGCCGGGCCGGAGTGGCCCGGGCAGGCGTACGCGCTGCCGGATCTCAGCGACGCCGCCGCGCCGAGCTTCTACTTCGTCGACTATCAGCTGCCGGCCGCCACTCCAGCGACGGAGTTCCCGGCAGGCGCCCGGGAGCCGTTTGATGTTGAAGCGATCCGCAGGCAGTTTCCTATCCTCAGCGAGCGGATCAACGGGCGGCGGCTCGTGTGGCTGGACAACGCGGCGACCACGCAGAAGCCGCAGGTAGTCATTGACCGGCTCGGCTACTTCTACTCCCGCGAGAACTCCAACGTCCACCGCGCCGCCCACACTCTTGCGGCGCGGGCGACCGACGCGTTCGAGAGCGCGCGGGCCACGGTCGCCGGCTTCATCGGGGCCCCGTCCGCCGAGGACATCATCTTCACCAGGGGCGCCACCGAGGCAATCAACCTGGTCGCGCAGGCCTGGGGGCGCCGCTATATCGGCCAGGACGACGAGATCGTGCTCTCGCAACTGGAGCATCACTCCAACATCGTGCCGTGGCAGCAGCTCGCCGAGCAGACCGGCGCAAAGCTCAAGATCATCCCGGTCGACGCCGATGGCCAGCTGGTCCTCGATGCCTACACCGACCTCCTCACTGACCGCACCCGCCTGGTCGCGGTCTCGCACGTCTCCAACGTGCTGGGGACGATCGTGCCGGTCGGCCAGCTCACCGCGGCGGCACACCGGGTCGGCGCCCGGGTGCTCATCGACGGGGCGCAGGCCATCGCCCACCTCCCCGTGGACATGCAGGCGCTGGACGCCGACTTCTACGCGTTCTCCGGGCACAAGGTGTTCGCGCCGACCGGCATCGGCGTCCTGTACGGCAAACCTGAAGTGCTCGAAACGATGCCGCCGTGGCAGGGCGGCGGGAACATGATCAGGGACGTCACCTTCGAGCGGACCACCTACCAGCAGCCGCCGGCCCGGTTTGAGGCAGGTACGGGCAGCATCGCCGACGCTGTCGCGCTCGGCACCGCGCTTGATTACGTCGCCAGGATCGGCGTGGCGGGCATCGCGCGCTACGAGCACGAACTGCTGGGTTATGCCACCACGCAGATCCAGAGCGTGCCCGGCCTGCGGCTGATCGGCACGTCCCCGGAGAAGGCCAGCGTGCTCACGTTCGTGCTCGACGGCTGCTCTCCTGAGGAAACCGGCTCAGCGCTCGACAACGAAGGCATCGCCGTCCGGTCCGGCCATCACTGCGCCCAGCCGATCCTGCGCCGCTACGGGCTGGAGTCTGCGGTCCGGGCGTCGCTTGCCATGTACAACACCAGGGGCGAGGTCGACATCCTCGTCAGGGCCCTGCACAGGCTCGCAGCCAACGCGGCCCAGCGCAGGTGACCGCGTCGGAGCGCGCTGGTCAGCCCGTGCCGGGTACCGATGTCCGGCCCGGCATCGATACCCGCACGGGGTGATGTCCGGGCCGGACAGCCCGGCGCCACTCGGGCTGGCGGCTGGTTAATTCGGGTTGTAGGGCGCGTTCCTCAGGTCCGGTGCCGGAGCCGAGCTCAGCGAGCGCAGCATCGATGTCTCTCTGGACAGCAGGGCCCGCTCAGCCGTGAGCCGGCTCAGGGCGTCGGGCTCGGCGAGCAGCGCCTGCCTGTCGCTCAGGTCAACGATCACCGACGAGGCCACCAGGTAAGACAACAGCACGGGCTCGTCGGGCAGCTCAGGAACGCTGACCTGCCCTGCCCGTTGCGCGGCCAGCGCGTCAAGGTAGGTGCGGAACGCCACCTGAACGGCCTGGCCCGCGACCGCTGCGGCCGCCTCGTCTCCGGTTTCCTCAGCGAGCAGGTTGACTTTGCCTTGCAGGTAGGGCTGCGATTGATCAAGCTCAGCAAGCCGGAACCGCTGGGTGCCGACAGTCACCAGATCGAACCGCCCGTCGTCACGCTCGGTGAGCCGGCGCAGCGTCGCGATGCAGCCGATCTCATACAGCGCCGAGATGCCGTCCACGCCCGTCTCGCGGCCCTTGCGGATGGCGATAACGCCGAAGCGCTGCGGCGGCGGTCCGGCCTGCAGATCGCGGACCAGCTGCCGGTACCGCTCCTCGAAGATGTGCAACGGCAGCAGCAGACCCGGGTAGAGCACGGTGCCCAGCGGAAACAACGGCAGCAACTCGCTCATGCAGCGACAGTATTCCGGAGCCGACTCGGCAAGCGGGCCATGGCCGCCCCTTCGCGTCTCGGTACTTGCCTGAACCAGCATGCAGAACGAGCGTGCCGAGAGTTCGCAGGCCCAGGAGCACGACAGTGGGACTGCCCGAGCAGCGCGGCCCGGTGGTCGACGCGTTTGACTGGGCCGCGGGACACGCGTATCCCTGGGCCATGAGCGGGACGAATCCCGGCGGGGCGCCCCTGCCCACCGTCCGCCATTGCCGGCACTGCCTGGGCGACTGCGGAGGCGACTGCCTGCTTCCTGGCAATACCGGCCTGTGCATACACAAGCCGTCCCCCAGGCTGACGTGGCGGGAACGGCTGTTACTTCTCGGGAACCGGAGGTGGTGGCGGCGGGTTTTCCGGGGGCCGCGCGGGTAGCCGCAGCACCACCGACCGGGTCACCGTCATCGACACCGAGGCCGATCAACGCGGTGGCCTCGGCGACCCAGGCGCCGTCGCGCAGGCCGCCATCGTGACGAATGCGCGAGCGGCCCGCTCTCATGATCGCGGTCGATCAGTGGAGCGCCGGCCCCACCAGGCACCTGAGGCCGGCCAACGTGGCTCAGGCATCGGGGAATGACTTGCCAGTGCTCCGGTGTTGCGGTATATAGTCGGCCTAGGCGATGTCCCCCCGCCGTTACGGGCCGGGCTAATTCGCTCAGCGGCTTTTAGCCAAGCAGGTTCGCAGGGCTCCGTCCCCGGGAAAGACCCAGGTACTGACGTCGAGCGGTTAATAAAGCGCCGGTTTGGCCCCGGTGGTGTCTGCCTCCTGATCGCGGCTGCTCACGCGAATTTCGTTAAATAAGCGCTGCGTTTTCCCTGGCCTGCCCTCGTGCCTGCGCACCGCTTTCCAGGACGTGCCCAGCCGCGTCTTTTCTCCCGAAAGGAACCCCATGACAACCATTACCGAACCACGCGCGGCACCGTCGCGCACCAACCAGACCCACGAAAGCCCGCCGATCCCGGTATCAGGCATCCTTGACGTCGCAGGCAACTCGGCGTTCGTCCGCACCAGCGGCTACCAGAGCAGCCGGGACGACGTCCAGCTGCCCGCCGCTCTCCTCAGGCAGTACGGCCTGCGCGCAGGTGATCACATCGAGGGCTCAGCCCGGGCGGCCCGCCACGGCAGCGCCGCAGCGAAAAACGGCGCCGCAGCGAAAAACGGCGCCGCAGCGAAAACCGGCGCGGCGACGACGAACATCACGGTGGTCAGCATCGAGGCCGTCAACGGCCGGGACCCCGTCGGCGCTAAGGAGCGCCCCGACTTCGCCAAGCTGACGCCGCTGTACCCAAACGAGCGCCTCCGTCTCGAGCCGGCCGGCGGTTCACCGACGGCACGGATCATCGACCTGGTCAGCCCCATCGGCAAGGGCCAGCGCGGCCTCATCGTGTCCCCGCCGAAAGCGGGCAAGACTATGGTGCTCCAGGCGCTCGCCGCAGCGATCGCCGCCAATCACCCCGAAGTCCACCTGATGGTCGTGCTCGTCGGCGAGCGACCCGAAGAGGTAACTGACCTGCGAAGGTCAGTACGCGGCGAGGTCATCTGCGCCACCTTCGATCAGCCTGCGGCTGAGCATATCGCCGTCGCCGAACTGGCGATCGAGCGTGCCAAACGCCTGGTGGAGCTGGGCGGCGACGTCGTCGTGCTCCTTGACTCCATCACCCGGCTTGGCCGCGCCTATAACCTCGCCGCCCCGTCAAGCAGCCGTATCCTGGCCGGCGGGGTGGCTGTGAGCGCTCTTTACCCGCCGCGCAAGTTCCTCGGTGCCGCCAGGAACATCGAGGACGGCGGTTCGCTCACCATTTTGTCCACTGCCCTGGTGGAGACCGGATCACGGATGGACGATGTGTTCTTCGAGGAATTCAAGGGCACCGGCAACATGGAACTGCGGCTGCGCCGTGATCTCGCGGAGAAACGCATCTTCCCGGCGATCGACGTGACGCCGTCAAGCACCCGCCGGGACGACCTGCTGATGTCCCCGGAGGAGGGCGCCGTCATGGCGGTGCTCCGCGGGGTGCTCGCCGAACTCGACGCGCAGCAGGCCATCGAGCTGCTCCTCGCCAAGACGCGCGAGACAGCGTCGAACGCCGAGTTCCTCCTGCAGATCCAGTCCCGCTCGTAACGGTGCCAGACAGCGCTCTGTCCGCGATCACGGACGCGCCAGGCTGACTGCACCGACGGCGGGCAGCCAAGGCCGGGCCGCGACCCGCCTCCGGCCCATCGCGGCCAGCGGACTCACAGTCCGAGCAGCCGGACCGCGTTCTGATAACAGACGGCGCGCAGCCATTCGGTGCCTAGCCCCAGGCCGGCCAGAACCTGCAGCTGGTGCAGATAGGGATAGGGAACGTTGGGGAAGTCGCTGCCCAGCAGGATGCGGTCACCCGCCGCGGCCAGCTGGGGAAGCAGCTCAGCGGGGAACGGCGCCAGGCGCTCGAGGAAGCTGGTGAACGCCATCGTGGTGTCGAGATGGACGCCAGGATAGCGTCGCGCGAAGCCGAGGAACTCGCCATACTCCGGCGCCCCGAGATGGGCGATGATCGCGATCAGCGCAGGATGGCGGGCGAGCACCGCCGACATCGGGCCGGGACCGGTATACCGTCCCGGCGTCGGCGCCGAGCCGCAGTGCACGATCACCGGCACGGCCGCCTCGGCGAGCAGTCCCCAGACCGGATCAAGCAGTTCGTCCCGCGGGTCGTAACCGCCCACCTGCAGGTGCGCCTTGAAAAGCCGGGCGCCAGCGGCGATCGCGTCCGCTACGTGCCCGACGGCGCCAGGCTCCGCGAAGAAGGTGGCGCTGTGCAGGGCGTCCGGGGTCCTGGCCGCGAAGTCAGCCGCCCAGGTGTTCAGCCAGGATGCCATGCCTGGTTTATGCGGATACAGCAGCGCGCTGAACCTGCGCACGCCGAACGCCCGCAGCAACGCCAGCCGGTCCTCCTCGGGCTGCCGGTAGACGATCGGCCAGGCCTGTCCGGTCGCCGCGCGGCCGTCCTCGAAGAAGGCCCAGACCTTGGTGAGCACGTTCGGCGGCATGAAATGGGTGTGCACGTCCACCAGGCCTGGCAGCCCGAGCTCCCGCCAGAACGCGATGACCGCGTCGGCCTCCGGGACAGGGCCAGCGTCCGCGGCGCCGGGCCGATCCGGCGCTGGCCGCGATATATCCGCGTTATCCACGTCTGGCACGTCTCAAGTCTGCCAGCGGCCGCCCGGGGCGCCGGAGGTAGTCTCCGCCCCACGGCTGACCGGGCCGGGCTCGCAGGCCAGGCTCGCGGGTGAGGCTCGCGCCGCGCCAGGCACGGACCGAAGCCCGGGCCCCACGGGAAGCTCAGACCCGGGCAGTGTCCTTACGGAATCGCCACATCGCGCCGCCAGCGAAGATGACCAGCCAGACCAAGACGTTTGCGACCCACGCGACGTCGACGCCCACGCCGAGCAGCGGCGCATGCGTGAGCTCGTTGAGGCCGTAGAGCGGCGTGTACATGGCGAGCGTCTGGAGCACGTGGGGGTACTGGCTGAGCGGGATGAACAGACCGCCGGCAAAGGCGAACAGGATCAGCACGAAGCCCAGGATCTGCATGACATTCTCGGTCGGCAGCAGATAGCCCATGAACAAGCCGAACGCCGCGAACAGTAGCGAGCCGACCCAGACGCTGAGCCCGGTGGCGATCCATAGATAGCCAGGCATCGATGGCTTGCCGGTCAGGGCCCCGACCGCGTAGACCACCACTACCGAGGCCAGCCCGAGTACCAGCGCGGTCAGCACCTTGATGGCGATGTAGGCCGGCGCCGACAGCGGGGTCAGCCGGAGCTGGCGGCTCCAGCCGGCGGCGCGCTCGATCGATACCAGTGCGCCGCCGCTGGTGGTCGCGAGCACGGCACCGTACAGCGCCATGCTGATCATCACGAACGCAGAGACGTTACCGTGCCCCGCGGGCTCGCTGGCGTATGCCGCGTTAAGACCGAAGATCAGGAAGAAGAACGCGGGCGCTATCGTCGCGAACAGGAGGGTGCGCCGGTTGCGCAGCAGGCGGCGCACCTCAAGCCTGAGCACGGTTAGGTTGAAGCCGCCCAGGCCAGGGGCCTGGCGGGCGGTCAGGTCCTGGATGCCGGCCGACGTGCTCATCGAGTTCCTCCCGCATTGCTGGTTGTGGCGTCGTCGCTGGTCAGGGCGATGAAAGCGTCCTCGATCCCGCGGGTGGTTATCTCGAGATCCCTGGCTGGCGTGGTGGTCAGCAGGTACCTGGCCACTGCGTCGCTGTCGCCGGAGTGCACCAGGACCGTGTCACCGCGCACCTCGACGCTGTCTGCTCCGGGGATGCCGCGCAGCGCGGCCTCATCAGCGCCAGGCAGCGTGGCGCGCACCGTCCGGCCCGCGGCCATCGCCTTGATCTCCGCCGCGGTGCCGTCGGCGACGATCTGCCCGTGGCGCACCAGGATGATCCGGTCGGCGTAGGCGTCGGCTTCCTCGAGATAGTGCGTCGCGAACAGCACGGTTCGCCCCTCGGCGGTGTCCTGCCTGATCGCCGCCCAGAAACCGCGCCGGCCCTCGACATCCATCCCGGTCGTCGGCTCGTCGAGGACCAATAGCTCCGGATCGGGCAGGAGGGCCATGGCGAAGCGCAGCCGCTGCTGCTCGCCGCCCGAGCACTTGCCGACCTTGCGGTCGGCGATGCCGGAGATGCCGGCCCGGCTCAGGACCTCCTGTACCGGCCTGGAATGCACGAACAGGCTCGCGGTGTACTGGGCGGTCTCCGCCACAGTGAGGTCTTTGAGCAGGCCGCCGGTCTGCATCACCGCGGAGATGAGTCCGCGCGCTATTGCCTGCCGTGGCTGCATGCCGAATACCGACACCTCGCCCGCGGTCGGCCGGGACAGTCCCAGGATGATGTCGATGGTCGAGGTCTTGCCCGCGCCGTTAGGGCCAAGGAAAGCGACGATCTCACCCGGCGCGATGTCCAAGTCGATGCCCCGCACCGCCTGGACGGAGCCGAAGTTCTTGTGCACTCCGCTGAGACCAACGGCCATCGGCTGCCCATTGCTAGTCATCCACGTTCCCTGCCGGTGGTGAGTGCTAGGGGTCGGTGCCATGGGTCCCATAGTCGCATCGCGCGGCGGCGCCGATCGAGTCCCCTTTCTCACCGGGCCCCTATGACAATTGTCATGGGTCGCGGCCGCCACCGGCCGACGCGCAGAGAACGGTCGGCTACCGCCGTTTCACGGGTTGCCACCTGTCCGGACCTGTACGGAATGTTCTCGTTAGACCCGGGTGCGCGCGGGCAATGGCGGCGCGGAGGTGGCCATGAAACTCATGGGGAAGAACTGTCTTGCCTGGCGCGCCTGGCGCCCGGCATCGCCCACACCAGCGCCGGCGTAGCCAGCAACAAGACAGGCACTGTCACGCCCGCCACATCCATTCACGTCTGCCACATCCATTCATATCTGCCCCATCCGTCCGCGCCCGCCCCATCCGTCCACGCCGTCGCCGTGCAACTGAAGCTCCAGGAGTGCCGATCGCCCTCCCGGGCTGCCGGTCTCCCCGGAACAAGCCCCCACTTGTACCGGATTTGGTGGCCAAACCTAGCCGAAATGCCGGATATGTGGTCACCAAATCCGGTACAAGCGTGGTGGCGCCTTGGGTCCGAAGGCCGGTTGGTGACCGGCATTGGTGCTGGAGTGCTATTTGGTGCTGGAGTTGGGTGCTGGAGTTGGGTGCTGGAGTGCCGCACGGAATCATCATGGCCGCATTGAGGTTGGCATCAGCATGGCTACCGGGCACAAGATCACGACTACTCCTGCCGCGCTTCACGTTGAGATCACCCTGGCCGGGGTGAAGCTGGCGGATTCGGACCGGCCCGTCCTGCTGGACGAGACAGGGCTGCCGACCCGCTACTACCTGCCCAGGGACCACGTGCGCACGGAACTGCTGCAGCCCACCGACCGGCAGACCACCTGCCCGTTCAAGGGCCAGGCCTCGTACTGGTCGGTCCAGGCAGGCGGCGAGCTCCATGACGATCTCGTGTGGAGCTACGAGAACCCGATCCCGGCAGCGGCGGAGATCGCGGGGTTGATGTGCTTCTACAACGAACGGGTCGAGCTGACGATCGACGGAGAACGTCAGCCCTGACAAGCCGACCCTGAAAAACGTCTGCCCGGCAAGCCGACCCGGACAAGATGCAGTGTCGCGATGGTGCCAAGACAACGCGGCAGGGCCGGACAGGATCCGGGTCGTGACGCGCCGCAAGATGGCGGCGGCGCCTGCGGGCTGCTGCGTCATGATGCTGGCATGAGAACGCAGCCTGCGGGCCTCGCTGCTACGTCATGATGCTGGCATGAGAACGCGGCAGCCCGGGCGGCCCAGATCGACCTGGCTACTGGCTCTGGTCTCAGTGACCTGGCTTACCGCGGCCGGCTCGGTTGGAGCGGCGGCCGGGTCGGCTAGCGCGGCGGCCGGCTCCGGCTCCGGCTCCAGCTCCGGCTCCGGCTCCTGGACGGTGTACCACCATGATGCCGCCGGCCGCGGCGTCGTGGATTCGGTCGCCGCGGTGGATACCAGCAAACGGGCGTGGACTTCCCCGGCTCTCGACGGCGAGATCTACGGCGAGCCGCTCGTATGGTCAGGGCGGATCTATGCAGCGACCGAGAACGACACGGTGTACGCGCTCTCCCGTGGCACTGGCGCGGTCCTCTGGTCAGCGCATCTGGGCAGTCCGGTGCCATCGGGATCGCTGCCCTGCGGCGACATCACCCCAACTGTGGGCATCACGGGCACGCCGGTCATCGACCGGTCCCGCGGCGAGATCTTCGTGGTGGCCGACGAACTGCGGAACGGGAAGCCAGCACATCTGCTTGTCGGCCTGAGCACCGCCTCAGGCAAGAGCATGCTGAGCCAGAACGTAGACCCGGCCGGAGCGGACACCGCGGCGCTGCTGCAGCGCACCGGCCTGGCCCTCGATGCAGGCCAGGTAGTGTTCGGCTTCGGCGGCAACTACGGGGACTGTGCCTCGTACCGGGGCCGGGTGGTGGCAGTCAAGGAAACCGGCGGTCCGCCGACGGACTTCACCGTCGACGGCGCAGCCGGCGAGTCGCAGGGAGCGATCTGGATGGGCGGGGCAGCGCCTGCCATCGATAGCAGCGGGCACGTCTGGGTCAGTGTCGGGAACGGCTCGGTCCACACGGCGGGCCATGCCTTCGACGACAGTGATGCGGTGCTGGAGCTCTCGCCGTCGCTGCAGCTGCTGCAGTACTTCGCGCCGGGCAACTGGGCCTCCAACAACGCTAGTGACCTCGACATGTCGACGGTGCCGATGCTGCTGTCCGATGGCCAGGTGCTGCTCACAGGGAAGTCCCGCATCGTCTACCTCCTCAACGGTGCCCGCCTCGGCGGCATCGGCGGACAGCAGGCCGTGACCGGACAGCTGTGCAGCAGCGACATAGACGGCGGCGCGGCGGTGGTCGGGACGACCGCCTACCTGCCCTGCCTGAGCGGCATTATCGCGGTCCGGGCAACTGAGTCCCCGGCTGCGATTTCGCTGGTGTGGAACTCGGGAACGGGCGGCGGGCCGCCCATCGTCGCCGCGGGCCTGATCTGGACCATCGGGCAGAACGGCACCTTGTACGGCCTCGATCCGGCCACGGGCAAGGTCCGGCAGCAGGCCGCGATCGGGGCAGTGGCCAACCATTTCCCGACCCCGAGTGTCGGGAACGGCCTGCTGCTCGCGCCCGCCGCTGACCATGTGGTCGCCTTCACAGCATCGGGGTCAGCCGGCTCCGGCACGCCGACACCGACCACGGCCCCGAGCCTCGGCTCGGCGACCCCTGGCACCCGCTCGGCGCCAGGCAGCACGTCAGGAGCCGGCCCCGGCGGAACGCTGTCACCAGGCGCCATCGCCGGCACCGTTGCCGGAGCAGTTGTGGTTATCGGCGCAGCTGGCTGGCTGATCTGGCGACGACGGACCGGCGGCACCCGCTAGCCGAGCGCGGCTGGCCTCCGCAGCAGCCGCGCCCTAGCCGGCATCGGCGGGCCGCGGCAGCTGGCCCGCGTGGCACGACGGCCCGGCGCGTAGGCAGGTCAGGAGGAGGCATCGTTGAGCGCGACACAACAGCCCAGTGAGGTTTCCGGGGTCGCCGGGGAGGCTCATCCGCTCGACCCGCTGACGGCCGAGGAGTTCCGCCTGGTCGCGTCCATACTGCGGCAGGAGCGGTCGGTCGGCGCGCGGTGGCGGGTCGCCTCGATCGAGCTCGGGGAACCAGCCAAGGATGCGGCCCAGGTACCGCAGGGCCACCCCGCCGGGCAGCCGGCTACTCGTGAGGCGGTCGCCATCTGCTGGAACCGTGATGACGGGCACGCCTACCGCGCGGTGGTGTCGCTGACCGACGCCGCCGTCACGGCCTGGGAACACCTCCCTGGCCAGCAGCCGAACATGACGCTGGACGAGTGGCACGAGTGTGACGAGATGCTGCGCGAACATCCGTTGCTGACCGCGGCGCTCGCCCGTCGCGGGATGACCGATGGGACCCGCGTCCTCACCGACGTCTGGGCCTACGGCGCCGCGCTCGTTCCGCCGCGCCACCGCGGACTGCGGCTGGGCTGGTCAGACGTCTGGTACCGGGGCAGCGAAGATGGCAACCCGTACGCGCATCACGTCAGCGGGCTGCATCCCATCGTCGACCTCAACCAGATGACGATGGTCGAGCTCGAAGACGACCTCGGCGGCGACACGACCGCCGAGCCGCCCGAGGTCACCGGCGAGTACCTGCCCAGGCTCCTCCCGATGCCGCTGCGGGAAGTGGCGCCACTGCACATCAGCCAGCCCGAAGGCGTCTCGTTCACCCTGGCGGGCAGGCACCTCTCTTGGCAGAACTGGGAGCTGCGGCTTGGTTTCAACTACCGGGAGGGCCTCGTCCTGCACGAGGTGGGATACCGCGACACCGGCCGCCTCCGGCCCATAGCGCACCGGCTGTCGTTCGCGGAGATGGTCGTGCCCTACCGGGATCCGACCAGCGATCACTACCGCCGGACCGCTTTCGACGTCGGCGAGTGGGGTCTGGGCTTCATGACCGCCTCGCTCGAGCGCGGCTGTGACTGCCTGGGCGAGATCACGTACCTCGACGCCGTCGTGCACGACTCAGCCGGGCAGCCGCGCGTTATCCCCCGCGCGATCTGCATTCATGAGGAGGACAACGGCGTCAGCTGGAAGCACGTGGATCAGGTGACGGGCCCAGAAGTGCGCCGGGCCCGGCGGCTCGTGGTGTCGTTCCAGGTCACCGTCGCGAACTACGAGTACCTCGTGTACTGGCGCTTCTATCAGGACGGCAACATCGAGTGCGAGGTGCGCGCCACCGGCATCGTGGTCACCTCCTACTTCGGCGATGGGCGCCAGCCGCCGTTCGGCACGCTCGTGGACCAGCGGACCTACGCGCCCTTCCACCAGCATTTCATCGTGGCCCGTCTCGATCTTGACGTGGACGGGCCTGCCAACACGGTGTATGCGGTGCAGTCACAACCACGGGGCGCCCGTGATGACGACCCATACCGGCTGGGCCTGGTACTCCGCGAGACACCACTGCGCACCGAGGCCGAAGGCACCCAGGACTACGACTGGCACACGCAGAAGAGCTGGAAGGTCGTCAACGACAACGTCAGGAACGGGCTCGGCACCCCGGTCGGGTACAAGCTGGTCCCGGGCGGCGCCTTCCCGCCACTGATCGACCCCGCTTCGCCCGTCTTGCAGCGGGCCGGGGTGATCGGGCACACGCTCTGGGTCACCCCCTACCGCCAGGACGAACGCTGGCCATGCGGCGAGTTCCCCAATCTCAGTGACCGCGACCACGGACTGCCCAGCTGGACGGCACAGGACCGGTCCATCGACAACACCGACCTGGTGCTGTGGTATGTGTTCGGCATTCACCACATCACCCGGCCGGAGGACTGGCCGATCATGCCGGTCGACACGGTCTCGTTCTGGCTCAAGCCCTTCGGGTTCTTCGATCGGAACCCCGCTCTGGACGTCCCGCCGGAATGCCACGACTAGGCGCGGAGTCCTGGTCTCCCATCTCGGTGAAGAGCGTTAGCTGCAGCCCGCCCCGGGGCCTCCAGCTGCGCGTTGAGCGAGGTCTATGGCGGGCGATTCGGCTCGGCGAGCACGGTCGCGCCCGCTTCAGCCAGGCTGGCGGTCACCGCCGGCGAGTCGTCCACCTCCAGGGCCTTCCAGGTCAGCGAGGCGGTCTGATGCCGCGATGCCGCCGTGGTCGCCCGCCGTCGTCGGCAACCCCGCCGTCGTCAGCCGCTCAACGTCGTCAGCCACTCAACGTCGTCAGCCACTCAACGTCGTCAGCCACTCAACGTCGTCAGCCGGCCGCCGGCCGCGGGCCGCGGGCAATCACTCCGGCGCCGACACCGCAATATAAAGCGTGTCTCGCCTTTAGCCGACTGTTTGCCGGCTAAACTAGCGGTGGCTAGGGAAATGGCCGCGATCTGCTATCAGCAGACCGGTCCTGGTGATGCATGGCGACGACGCAGCCGGTCTCCAGCGGGACATGGCGCTCACCCCGTAGGCGGGCACCCGGAAGTCACTTTCGGTCACTGGCTGACTGCCTATAGACGCCGGTCACGCTATAGATGTCCCATCGCCAGCCGCTTCCTCGGCAAGTCGATGGCCTGTGCGGGGACTAACGGCTCTATCACCTCGGTAGGCTCGGCGGTTTGCTTGGGTATGTGCGAGGGGTGAACGGCGATGGCACAAGGTGCAGCGCGGAGCGGCGTTGAGTCGGCCGCGTCGCTGGCCGATGAGGGCGCGCCACTGGCCGGCCCAGATGCGGGGCTGCCCAGCGACGACGCGCGGCCTGACCGCGAAGACACAGGGCCACCTGACCGCGAAGACACAGGACCAGCAGCCGGACCTGCCGCATCAGCTGCCGAAGCGACAGCCGAACCCGCCGAAGCCACCGCCGGAACTGCCGCATCTACCGCCGAACCTGCCGGGCCGGGCGGCAGTGATGCGCGGCCGAAGGGTGATGCGCGGCGCCTGGCCGACCGGTACCGGCTCGACGAGCAGCTCAGCGATGAAGGCGGATCGTCGCTGTGGCGGGCGACCGATAGAGCCCTTGCCCGTGCGGTCACCGTGCGCACCTTCGTGCCCGGATTCCGCCGCCTCGGCCAGGTTGTGGCGGCGGCGCGCGCCGCGTCTCAGCTGAACGACCGTCGGCTGGTCCAGATCTTCGACGCTGATGACAGCCCTGAGCACCGCTACATCGTCTCCGAGTGGCCCTCAGGTGAGCGTCTCGATGACGTGCTCGCCATCGGCCCGCTCGAGCCCCGGCGTGCGGTCGAAATCATCACCGAGGCCGCCGGCGCCATTAGTGTTGCGCACGCCGCTGGGCTCGCCCACCTGTGCCTGACCCCGGATTGCGTGTGGTGCGACACACGTTCCGAGGTGAAGATCATCGGGCTGGCGACCGCGGCGGCGCTTGCCGGGACGGAAGCCGACGACCCGGCTCTCGCCGACACCCGTAGCCTGGCCAGCCTCCTGTACGCGGCGCTCACCGGCTACTGGCCCGGCGAAGAGCAGACCAGGCTGCCCGCTGCGCCGCGCACGGCCGGGCGTCCGGTCAGCCCTCGTGAGCTGCAGACCGGCGTACCCGGCGACGTCGAAGCGATCATCTACCGGGCACTGTTCGGCGAAGCCAGCGGCAATGAGCCACCGATCCTTAGCCCAGCCGGGCTCACCGTCGCGCTGGCCGCAACCGGGATCAGCGCTCGCTCGGCGCCGCTCAGCCAGGAGCCCAGCGTTACCCAGCCGCTCAGCCTGGCCTTCGGCCGGGCGCCGCTTTCCCGACGATCGCCGACCCCGCCGGAGGCCACAACACCTGGCCGGACGCAGCGGGGCACCCCGGCGGCTGACCCAACTCGCTCCCGCAACAAGCCAGCGAAGCCCCGCAACAAGCCAGCGAAGCCCCGCAACAAGCCAGCGAAGCCCGTGGCCGCCACAGCGCGGCCGCTGGCCCAGCCCTCGACCCCGACCCCGATCGCAGGCTCGGGACCGGCGAACGCTTGGCCGCCGCCGCCCGTCCCTCCGCCCGCGCCGTCACGCTCGGCCCATGCCGGCCCAGGCATTGCCGGCTCAGCCGCAGGCCCAGGCACCGCCAGCCCAGCCACCGCCAGCCCAGCCACCGCAGGCCCAGGTCCGGCTAGCCCAGGCACAGCCGGTCATGCAACTCCCGGCGCAGCGGCCGCCGTAGGGCCAGCGCCTGCCGCCACTCCGGCCAGGGCAGCCCCCGCCAGACCAGCACCCGCCAGACAAGCACCCGCGAGACCAGCCTCGGCGTGGCCTGCCCCCTCCCCCGCCGCCGGGGCCCCAGCCCAAGCCCCCGCCAGCCCGGTACCCGCCAGCCCGGTACCCGCCAGCCCAGTACCCGCCAGCCCAGTACCCGCCAGCCCAGTACCCGCCAGCCCAGGGCCTGCCAGCCCAGGGCCTGCCAGCCCAGCGTTTACCAGCCAGGCGTTTACCAGCCCAGGGCCTGCCATACCAGCGCCTGCCAGCCCAGGGCCCGCCAGCCCAGTACCCGCCAGCCCAGGGCCTGCCAGCCCGGCGGTTACCAGCCCAGGGCCCGCCGCAGTGGCCAAGGTGTTGCGCGTCGCCGCCGTTCTTTTTGTCCTCGCCATCTGCGTGGCGGGCGGCTGGCTGCTTGCGCGTGGAGTAACAACACCCCACGGCACCGCCAGCGGTACGGCCCCCGCGCACCAAGCCCCCCGGGCGCGCACGCTGACCCCGGCCAGCGCGGTGACGTTCGATCCCTACGGCGACAGCCAGGGCACCAATGCCCAGCCGGCGATCGACGGCAGCCGGGCAACTGCCTGGCACACAGCCTGGTACACCACAGCGGCGTTCGGGAACCTGAAACCCGGTACCGGGCTGCTCCTCGACATGGGCCGGCCGGTGACGATCACGGGCATAAAGATCACGCTTGGCAGCCTGCCAGGCGCCGACTTCCAGGTGCGCACCGGCGCGGCAGCAGCCTCGCTCACCGACACCCATCCCGTGGCGCGGGTAACCGGCGCGGGCGGGCAGGTCGACCTGCGGCTCACCACACCGGCACGCGGCGCCCGTTATGTGCTCATCTGGTTTACCAAGCTGCCGCCCGACGCCTCCGGCACATTCCAGGCAACCGTCTACAACGTCAGCCTCGAAGGCTCCGGCTGATCGCGCCCGGTCAGCGCACCAGCTCGGCAAAGAGACGTTCTAGGTCGGCGACGGGATCCGCGGCGAGCCCGCTGTGCACGGGCCGGGCTGGACCATCGTGCTCCCTGGTGCCACCGCGAGCCGGGTCGCGGCTTCGCGCAGCACGTGATCGGATGCGTCGAAGGGCGCCGGCGGGCGCGCGGCGGTCCAGTTGTGATGAAAGTACAGCGCCCCGCCCTCGCGCAGCGGGCTGACGCAGCGGATCACGGTCACCTGTTCAAGCACGCCGGACAGGCTACCGGCAGGCCAGGTCGCCGCACTCCGCTGTTAAACCGCGCTCGCCGAAGATCTCTGCGGCAGCCAGGTAACCGGCAAGCAGCGCTCGCGCTGTGGACCTGACCGTGTGGTCGGGCGGCAGGAATTCGTGGTCGTGCAGCCGCATGGAAATGCCGTCGCCGACTCCCACGAACAGCATCAGTGCGGGAAGAACCTCGGTGAAGTAAGCGAAGTCGTCCGCCCCGCACGAGTGCAGCGGTCCTCCGACGCCCAGGCCGAGACCGCCGAGATGGCGGCTTGTCACCTCGGCAAGCCGGGCGTCATTGCGCAACGGCGGCTCGCCGGCCAGGACCGTAACCTCGGCCGTGCAGCCGTGTGTCATCGCGACGCCGGTAGCGATCTCGGCCAGCCGCGCCTGCAGCATCGGGCGCTGCGTCTGCGACATGGTACGCAGGGTGCCTCGCGCGGTCGCGATGTCGGGCGTCGCGTTGGCCGCGTCCCCGGCGCGCAGCGAGCCAATAGTGACCACCGTCGGGACTATCGGGTTGGCCGTTCTGCTGACGATCTGCTGCGCGCTCACGGCAAACTGGGCCAGGGCGAGTACCGGGTCGGCGGTCAGGTGCGGATACGCGGCATGACCCCCGCGGCCGCGCATTGTCACCACGAACTCGTCGGCCGCGGCGTTGACCACCCCGCCGTCACACGCCACCAGGCCGTCCTGCAGTACCGGCTGGACGTGAGCGCCGATCATCGCCCGCACGCCGTGCCGAGGCAGGACGCCTGACGAGGTCACGTCCTTGGCACCCGACGGGTAGGTCTCTTCCCTCGGCTGCAGCACGACGAGCAACGGCATCGGGCCGCCCGCCCGGTGCACGCATCTGGCAAGCGCGGCCACCGCGGCCAGGTGAACGTCGTGCCCGCACGCGTGCATCGCGCCGTTGCTGGCGGCCCATGGGGCGCCGGTGGCCTCCTTGATCGGAAGCGCGTCAAGCTCGGCCCGGACTGCGATGGCGGGACCGGGGCCGCCGATCCTGACCAGGGCGCCGGTGTCAGCGACCTCGGCCACCTCGGTGCCAGGCAGGCGGTCGAGCACCATCCGGCGGGTCAGCTGCTCGCCGCCCGACAACTCAGGGTGCGCGTGCAGCTCATGCCGGAGCGCCGTGGCCTCAGCGAGCTCGGCGTCGAGTGCCAGGCTCAGCCGTGCTGTGATGCCGTCCACGTACCCGTCATAACTCACGACCTGCCCTTTCCGCAGCCGAGCCGCGAACTACCAGCTACCCGGCTGCCTCCCGCACATGCGAGCAACGGTGGCACAGCCGCCGGGGTCCGGCCGGATATTCGCCAAAACGCGCGGCATGATCGCGTCCCCACTAGCGGACCGGCGGCAGGTCCTGGCCGGGCGGCAGTACGCTGCGGAACGGGTCGCCGCGCCTGGCCACGCGGTCCAGCACCGTGCGGATCGTGAAGGTATCAGACCGCAGGGACGGGTCGTCGAGTTCATCCCATTCGATAGGGGTGGACACCGGCGCGCCCGCCGCTGGGCGCGGGCTGTAGGGGGCGACGAGCGTCTTGTTGTGAACGTTCTGCGTGTAGTCGAGACGGGCCAGGCCGTGCCGCTCCTGGACGTCCCAGCTCCAGCTGACCAGGTCGGGGACGATTGCACCGATGGCCCGCGACACCTGCTCGGCCCACGCCCGCGTCTCATCGAAGCTGGGGCCGGGGGTGATGGGGACCCATATCTGGATGCCCCGCTGGCCGGTGAGCTTCGGCTGGGCCCGCACCCCCAGGTGCTCAAGCGCGGTCCTGTGCAGCCGGGCCAGCACCAGCATGTCGTCCCACGAGGTAGCCGGACCTGGATCGATATCGAACAGCGCATATGTGGGGCGGTCCGGGTCAGCTGTGCGGGCAGTCCAGGCGTGCCACTCAAGAGCGCCGAAGTTGGCCGCCCACACCAGCGCAGCCGCCTCGTCCACGACGAGGTAGGTCGTCGCCTTTCCCTGGCCGGCGTCGGGCTTGTGCCAGCGCGGCACCCAGGCCGGTGCGTGGTCGGGCAGTTGCTTGTGCCAGAAGCCGCTGCTGGCCGCCCCGCCAGGAAAACGGTGCATGTTGAGCGCCCGGCCTGCCAGGTAGGGCAGCACGACAGGAGAGATCTGAGCGGTATAACGGATAAACTCACGCTTGGTCACCGGCGCCTCGCCCGGCCGGGCAGGGAACAGGACCTTCTCCAGGTTGGTCAGCCGCAGCTTGCGGCCGAATACCTCCCATGTGCCACCTGGTCCCATGGAGTCCAGCGCGTCAAGGGCGGCGGCACCGGGCCCGTCGGCCGCAGTGCCGATCGCCACCGACGCCTGCGAGGCCGGCAGATCGGAGCGCCACATCCGCTCCGGGTCGGCCTTCACCTCGTCGTTGGTGCGGCCGCTCAGCACCGACCTCGGGTAGTCCTCGGGGTCCCAGCCGTCGACGGCTTGATCGTCGTTCTTATGCAGCAGCAGCCACTGCTCCTTGTCGGAGCTTTCGCGGCCACGGCGCACCAGGACCAGGCGACCGTGAAGTTTCTCGCCATAAACATCGGCATGCAGTTCGCCGGCGGCCACGGCGGCACCGGGGTCATCGGTACCATGTGGGTCCCAGGTGCCCCGGTCCCACACGATCACGTCGCCCCCGCCGTACTCCTTCGCCGGAATGACGCCCTCGAAGTCGATGTACTCAATGGGATGGTCCTCGACGTGGATCGCGGTGTGCTTCGCCTTCGGATCCAGCGTCGGACCCTTCGGCACCGCCCAGCTCACCAGCACGCCGTCGATCTCGAATCGCAGGTCATAGTGAAGCCGGCGAGCCCGGTGCCGTTGCACGACAAACCGGCGAGCGCCAGCCGAACGTCCCTGTGGCTGCCCGCCGGCCGGCTCCGGAGTCTTGTCGAAGTCCCGCATCCGCTGGTAGGGCGCCAGCCGCCTCTCCACACCTCAGAGACTAGCTTGATCACGAATTCGGTCCCAGGGCCGCCGGCTCAGGCTCTGCGGGCGAGTCGCGGAGGTTCTGGCGCCCGGAGCGTGACATCTTCAGGATTTGGCATGTCACTGCTATACGGATGGCGACGGAATGAGGCACGGCGTGAGCACATGGGGTCAGTTCGAAGCGGCGCACCCGGCACTGGCAGCGTTCGGTGCCGAACGCCTCAGCCGCCCTCCCGCTTACCTGGGGACCGTGCGATCCGATGGTGTTCCGAGAGTTCACCCGGTGACGCCGATTATCGGAAGTGGCCATCTTTTCGTGTTCATGGAGCCGACCTCCCCGAAGGGCCGCGACCTGCGAGAGCGCGGCGCGTATGCGCTGCATAACGCGGTTCCGGATAACGACGGCACTGGCGGCGAGTTCTACCTGAGCGGCACGGCGACCCTGATAGACGACGAGGACCTGCATGAGGTTGCCGTCCGCTCGGCGGGCTACTCACCTGCCGAGCGGTACATCCTGTTCGAGCTTGACGTCATCAAGGCGGCATGCAACGGTTACGGCGATGTCGCCCTGCCGTCTCCGACCCGCTGGCCAGGGTCAGGGTCCTGACGGGCGATCTTCGTAGGGCGGGCGGGGACCGGCCAGCCGGTAGTCGGGCACTCCTCGCCCTGCGAATTCACGCGATGGCGGGCTGAGCACACGACATCGTCACCGCATGGGACATCAGCGCCCTCCCAGCCCTCCCTGACCAGCACGCTCGTGCCCTGTCCCGGCAATCAGCCCACACGCCAGCGGCCGGCAGCCCGGGCCAGCTCAGCGGGCCAGCGGCAAGCTCAGAGGGCGAGTTTCATACCTTCGTGCGAGGCGACAAAGCCGAACCGTTCGTAGAAGCGGTGCGCGGCGGTCCGGGACTTATCGGTCGTCAGCTGTACCAGGGCACAGCCCCGCCGCCGGGCTTCATCGATCGCCCACGTGAGGATCGCAGCGCCCAGGCCGCGGCCGCGATAGGCCTCGTGGACCCGGACGGCCTCGATCTGAGCCCGCATGGCGCCGCGGCGGGCCAGGCCGGGGATGAAGGACAGCTGCATCGTGGCGACGATGTCACGGTCGGCCTCGGCGACCATCAAGATATGGGCCGGATCGTCATCGATTACGCGAAAAGCACGCTGGTACGCGGTGAGGTCCCCGGCCGTCTTCGCCCCGTCGCGTCGGGCGCCGAGCTGGTCGGCTGCAATCAGGTCAATAATCGCCGGAAGATCGTCGGCTTTGGCTCGGCGAAGGACAACACAGGACGAGCCCAGAGAAAGGGTTGCCAGAGCATCCACATGCCCAGTCTGCCCGATCCTTTCGTGCCCAGCGCGGCTCCCGGCGGCGCCGCGCCCGGCGGCACGGCCCCGACGGCACGGCCCCGACGGCTGCGGTCATGGAACGGGTATTGGCCTGGGACGGTAGTGACGCGCGAGATCACGACGGCCCGTGGTCGGCGGGCTGCCAGGTGCTGTGTCCGGCCAACGTGTAGCCGACGAGTGCGGTGGCGTGTCCGTGGCCGATGCAGTACTCGGTTTTCAGCCAGTCGACGAGTTCTTTGTGTTTGGTCAATTTGCAGGAGCGGATGAGGTCGATCCATTCGTTGATCGGTCGGCCGTACTTCTTCTCGATTGGGGGGAAGTAATACGCGGGACCTTGCACGGGTGGTGTCATGTCGGTCTCCTGGTTGAGTGCCGGGTGTGGCCGTGATGGTCGTCAGACTGCTCCTGTTCTGTGCGGGCGGGTGCCGCCCTGCTGTTGCGCCGAGGTGAGGACGCAACCGCCTGTATCGGTCTCAATGTGCGATGAAGGCGCGGATGGGCTCAGCGCTGCGGCTGGTAGGTGAGCCGGACGACGCCGCCGGAGAAGGTGCGGGAATCGAGCAGGGTGAGCGGCAGCCGCTCGGTGACTCCGTCGAACAGGCGCTGGCCAGAACCGACGACCACCGGGAACAGCAGCAGCCGGAGTTCGTCCAGCAGTCCCTGTCCCAGCAGCGATCGCACGAGCCCGGCGCTGCCACTGATCGCGATGTTCCGGCCGGGCCGCCGCCTGTAGTTGGCGAGCTCAGACGGCGACGCGACCAGGGTCGAGTTGTGCCAGTCGGCCGCTTCCAGGGTGGTGGAGACCACGATCTTCGGGATGGTGTTCATCTGGTCGGCCATCCCGCCTGCCTGGCTCGCGAAGGAGGCGGCGAAGGTCTGGTAGGTGACGCGTCCGAGCAGCATCGTGTCGGCCTGAGCCATCTCCGAGCCGATCAGCTGCCCGATGTCGTCGGTGAAGTACGGGCCCGTCCATTGCTCGGGCGACTCCACGACACCGTCGAGGGACGCGAACAGGTTTGCGACGATTTTTCTCATCAGGACTCCTTCAGCGGGCTTGGTGAGCCCGGTTAGCGCCGGGAGGCCGCCGCTGTGCCGGTCCGCCGGGCTGATTGCCCGGCCTCACTCACCCTTCGACCGGGAGGAGCCTGGATCGACAGTCAGGAGAAATCTCTTCGTCGCAGCCGCGGGCCCAGCGGGCAGGTGCGGTTGGTCACGTGGCGCGGAGCCTGAGCCCGCGCGTGGTTACCGCCCCGGCGATGGCCGTGCTGCGCTCGGGCACGCGGCGGCGCGTTCGAGAAGCACTGCGCGTTCTCGCTCGTTGCCGACGAGGGCGGCCGCACGTTCGAACTCTTGCCGTGCCTCGTCGTGGCGGCTGAGTCGGACCAGCAGGTCCCCGCGCACACTCGGCAGAAGGTGGTAGCCCTTGAACGCCGGCTCGTCGGTGAGCGCGTCGACACATTCCAGGCCCATTGCCGGGCCGTCGGTCATGGCGACCGCGATCGCCTGATTGAGCCGGACCACCGGAGAAGGCATGAGCTGGGCGAGTGCCTCGTAAAGCGCCGCGATCTGTACCCAGTCGGTGTCCTGGCCGGTCCGCGCTCGCGCGTGGCACGCGGCGATCGCGGCTTGCAGCACGTACGGGCCGGGCCAGGCGGCGCGGTTTCGCGAACGCAGGAGTGCCGCGAAACCACGGTGGATGAGGAGCTGATCCCAGCGACCGCGATTCTGCTCAAGCAGCGGGATGGGCTCGCCGGACGGCCCGGTCCGCGCGGCCAGACGCGACGTCTGAATCTCCATCAGAGCGACGAGACCGTGCACCTCGGGTTCATCGGGCGCCAGTTCGGCCAGTACACGCCCAGCCGCAGCGCCTCCTGGCACAGCGCAGGCCGCATCCAGTCCTCACCGGCTGTGGCCGCGTACCCCTCGTTGAACACCAGGTAGATGGCCTCGAGCACCGATGACAGCCGAGCGGCCCGCTCGGCCTCCGGGGGAACCTCGAACGGAATGTGCTTGTCGGCCAGGGTCCGCTTAGCGCGGACAATCCTCTGCGCGATGGCCGATTCGGAGGTAAGGAACGCCCTCGCTATCTCCTCGGTGGTCAGGCCGCCGAGGAGACGCAGCGTGAGCGCAACCCGCGCCTCAGCTGAGAGCACGGGGTGGCAGGCGATGAACATCAGGCGCAGCAAATCGTCGCCTACCTCGTCATCGAGTGCAGCGTCGGGGTCGTCGTCGGCTATTTCCTGACGGATCTGGAGCTCATGGCCGATCAGCTGATGTTTGCCCTCGAGCCGCTCCAGGCGCCGCACCCGGTCGATCGCGCGCCGTTTCGCGACGACCATGAGCCAGGCGCCTGGGCTCGGCGGGACACCGGACTCTGACCACTTTTCGAGCGCGGCGACGAGAGCATCCTGCGCGAATTCTTCGGCCAGACCGACATCACCCACCATCCGGGTCAGACCCGCGATGATCTGCGGCGCCTCGAGCCTCCATACCGCCTCGATGGTGCGATATGCATCAGCGGCCGTCACCCACCGATCAGAGCATCGTCGTCAGTCGCCGGTCAAGGCAGCGCCGGCGCCCCTACCCGAGATTTTCCGGGCCGAACACCTGGCGGACGTCACCCTCGCCGTCGCCGGCGATCTGCCAGAACCGCTTCGACAGCTCGAGCGCCTCCTCCTTCGACCGCACATCGATCAGCGCGAAGCTGACAATCACCTCCTTGGCCTCGGTGAACGGACCGTCGGTAATAGTGACCTTGCCGCCAGCGGACCTGATGTGCGCGCCGTGATCCAGTCCCCCGGTCGCAAGCAGCACGCCGGCCCTGGCCAACTCATCCACCAATTTGCCCATCTCGGCAAACATCGCCTCATCCGGCGGCGTACCGCCGCCGTTTGTCGTCATCAGGAACCTCATCGCGCTGTCTCCTTGCTGTCGGATCAAACTTGCTGACACTGTGCCTTCGAATGAGGGTCCGCGAAATCGACATAGCGAAGGATCGCGACGGCCGTGTCCGGCGCGATCACCCGGCCCGGATGCCGGGCGCAGGCACGGGGCGCCCCCGTAGGACCCCCGACGGCAGAACTCGCCGCATCCTACGCTGTTGACCGCAACCTCACGCGGCACCTCTCCGCACTGGCGAAGGCCGGTAGGCGGAAGTCTGCCGCGGGTGGGCGCAGGTCCCGGTTTCGGGGGTGCTGAGGCGGATGCCCGACCAGGCCCGCCCATCGCTCGACGGCTGCCAGCCGCCGGCTGCGCAGCGCCATAGTGCCGCTGTTCGTCCACGACGTCCTGCATAGACCGGCCGTTTGGACGGGCATCTGGTTCACGACGCCGCCGACCCCGACAGTGACGCGGCCACGCGCCGGTCTGTGCGGACACGGGGCACGGTCCGGCCAGATCGGGCATTCTGGCGATAAGCGGGGCGATAAGCCGGGGCCGATAAGGCGAAGAGAGAAGGCTGAGCCATGAGCCATGGCGGCATGCGCCGGGCCAGCAGGCCGTGGATCGCCGCGCTGGTGACCGCGGCGGTGCTGGTCCTGGCGCTGGCCGGGGCCGGGGCCGGTTACCTGCTGCTTCGCACCAAGGGCAGCCCGCAGCAGACCGCGGCAGGCTACCTGGCCGACTGGCAGCGCGGCAGTTACGCCGCCATGGACAAGCGCAGCGTGAACCTGCCGCCCGCCGGCCTGGCCGGCCCGCTCAGCCAGGCCGCCGCTGAACTCGGCAGCAGCCGGATCCGGCTGTCACTTGGCCAGGTGACGGCCAACGGCGGGTCGGCGCAGGCCCGGTTCACCGCCAGCGTCGACCTCGCAAGCGGTCATGTCTGGACCTACCCAGGGCGGCTGCAACTGGTCAGGCGGGACCGCCAATGGCGGGTGAGCTGGAGCCTGGCAGCCATCTACCCGGGCCTCCGGGCGGGCGAGCGGTTCGTCCTGCGCTCCGCCTGGCCGGCCCGGGCGCCGGTGCTGGCGGCCGACGGCACCGTGCTGAGCTCGCCCCAGGCCACCGCCGCGTCCGGCTCGCTGTCGCTGCTGACCGGCGACGTGGCGGCGGCCACCGGAACTCAAGCCAAGGCACTCGGCGCCCCGTACCAGGCCGGTGATCAGATCGGCCAGGGCGGGATCGAGCAGGCTTACCAGGATCAGCTAGCCGGCCGCCCGTCACTGTCCATCCAGATCGAGGGCCCGGGCGATCACCTCGACGCGACAGCCGCCCGTTTTGCCGCCACGCCGGGCATGCCGGTCCGGACCAGCATCGACATGCGGGTCCAGCTGGCAGCATCGCAGGCGGTCAGGTCCGCCGCGACGGCGAAGCCCGTTGACATGGTGGCCATCCAGCCGTCCACCGGCCGGGTGCTTGCCGTGGTCGAGCGCCCGGGCGGATTCGATCGCGCGCTCCAGGGCGAGTTCCCGCCGGGCTCGACGTTCAAGGTCGTGACCGCGTCTGCGCTCGCGAAGACCGGGCTGCGCCCGAGCAGCACGGTGCAGTGTCCCAGCCAGGTGAATATCGGGGGCCGGGTATTCCACAACGACAACTACGAGCACTATGGCAGCACCAGCCTGCAAACCGCGTTCGCCGTGTCATGCAACACCACGTTCGCCATCCTGGCCACGCAGCGGCTTGGCGGCCCCGCGCTCGCGTCGATGGCGGCCGCGTTCGGCTTCAATTCCAACCCGGCCCTGGGAATCCCCGGCGAGCTCGGCCAGTTCACTACGCCACACGATCCGGTCGATCTGGCGGCGGACGCCTTCGGCCAGGGAACCGACCTGGTCAACCCGCTCAGCCAGGCGACCGTGGCGGCCGCCATCGAGGATGGCAGCTGGCGGCCGCCGCAGCTGGTGATCTCTCCGGCGACGCGGCAGACCGCCCAGCCGCGTGCGCTGAGCCCGGCCATCCTGGATACGCTGCGCCCGATGATGCGGGCCGTGGTGACCAGCGGCACCGCCGCGAATGTCGGCTTCCCGCCCGGCGTCTACGGGAAGACCGGGACGGCCGAGTACGGCGGAGGCCCCAATCCGCCATCCCATGCGTGGTTCATCGGCTACCGGTCGGACCTGGCCTTCGCGGTCCTTGTCGAGGGCGGCGGCCTCGGGGCCAGCAACGCGGGACCGATAGCCGACGCGTTCGTGCGTCACCTGTGACCTTGCTGCGGCAGCTGAGCCCGGTTACCTGCCCTGGTCCGCCGAGCTGACCGGCCACCTCGCCAGTCGCGGCAACGTGCTCGCGGTCATGACCGTCACGCCGCCGGACCCTGCCGTGTTCCTCGGACCGGACTGACGCCGGCCTCGGCGATGAGCTGCGGCCCCGCGTCGCGCACCGACCTGGTGCCGGTGAGGGCCATCGAGACATCAAGCTCCCTGCGGATAATCTCGATCGCCTTGGCCGCGCCCCGCTGGCCGCCCGCGCCGAGGCCATAGAGGTAAGCGCGGCCGATCATGCAGGACCGGGCGCCGAGCGCGAGCGCCCGGAGCACATCCTGGCCGGACCGGATGCCGCTGTCGAAGATGAGCTCGACATCGGAGCCGACCGCTTCGGCGATCCTGGGCAGCGCGGAGATGGCGGGCGGCGCGCCGTCGAGCTGCCGTCCGCCGTGGTTGGACACCACGATCGCGGAGGCACCCGTGCTGGCGGCGATCCTCGCGTCTTCGGGGTCGGTGATTCCCTTGAGGATGATCTTGCCGGGCCAGATGCCGCGGACCCACTCAAGGTCAGCCCAGCTGAGTGTCGGGTCGAACTGGGTGGCGGTCCATTGGGCCAGCGTGGTCACGCTGTCGCCGACCGTGATGTGGCCGGCCAGGTTACCGAAGTTCCTGCGCTTGCCGCGCAGGATGCCCAGCGCCCAGGCCGGCCTGGCGGCCACGCTGAGGACATTGCCCGGGGTGATTCTTGGCGGCACGGCCAGGCCGTTCTTGATGTCGCAATGGCGCTGCCCGAGCACGTTCAGGTCGAGCGTGACAACAAGCGCGCTGCACCGGGCGGCGATCGCGCGCTCGGCGAGGGCCCGTACGAAGCCGCGGTCACGCATCATATAGAGCTGGAACCAGAACGGCTGTCCGACAGCCGCAGCCACCTCCTCGATCGAGCAGATCGACATGGTGCTGAGGCAGAACGGGATTCCTGCCTCCTGCGCCGCTCGGCAGGCGAGTATCTCGCCGTCCCCGCATTGCATGCCGCAGAGCCCGACCGGCGCCAGTATCAGCGGGAGGGCGGCAGGCTCGCCGACGATGGTGGTCGCGAGGTCGCGGTTACCTACATCAATCCCGACGCGCTGCCGCAGCCTGATCGAATTGAGGCCGGTCCGGTTCGCGCGCAACGTTGATTGCGAGTAGGAGCCGTGGTCGGCGTACTGGAAGAACGCACGCGGTACGCGGCGCAGCGCGACCTTGCGCAAGTCATCAATGCACGTGGCGTTTGTTACTGACGAGATCCCGGACACGGCATTCTCCTCGCGTGGCCGTCAACACGATATCTGGTCAGGCCGCGACAGCTCCCGGCCGTACCTGGCTAACCGCCCGGCGTGGTGGCTGATCCTGGCCGGCGGCTAGCCGTCACTCGTCGAGGACCTCGATGAACATCCTCGATCCTGGTGGGGCGATCTGCTGGTAGTCAGCCGCCGTCGCCTTTCCTGCGTCCGAGCCCAGGGCCTTCATCAGGATCTGTCGATCGGCGAAATACAGCGCGGCGGCCCGGTAATAGGTCTGCCCGCCAGAGTCGAGGGCGGCTGTGAATCGCCCGCTCTCAGCGCGCTGCAGACCGGGGAGCCCGCTCACCAGCAGCAGGTGGGTGCCGAGATAGTGGCGATCAAAGGCGTCTGAGTCTTCCGGGTGGGTGTAAAGGACGACGAGTTTGACTGTCATGCCACGCACGGTACACATTTGGCGGCCGGGAGCGGATCCGGGTGCGCCTACTACGCCTGGTCTGGGTAGCTATTTTGCCCGGCGGGCGCGGGCGCGCCGCTTGCCCTCGTGCATCGCCTGAACCCTGGCGACCGGGATCGCCCGGCCTTCCTCGATCAGCTCCGGGCTCAGCTGCTGCGGCTCAGGCATGAGGGCCGCCCACAGATCAACGTCGGCGGTCAGCCGCGCCGCGGTATGCACGGTGAAGTCGCCGGGGTCAGCACGATCAAGCTTCTCCCAGGCCACCGGGAACGACACCGGCACGCCAGGCCGCAGGCGGGGGCTGTAGGCCGCCACCACCGTAGCGCCGCCCGCCCTGGTCGAATCGAGGAATACCCTCCCGCCGCGGTCCTCCCTGATAAACGCCGTCGTCGCGAGCTCAGGGTCGAGGCGCTCGGCCCGCGCGGCTATCGCGCGGGTGGCCGCGGCCGCCTCCTCGATCGTGACCCGCGCCCCGACGGGCACGAACACGTGCACGCCCTTCGCGCCGCTGGTCTTGACCGCGCCCGCCAGGCCGGCCTCGGCCAGGACCTGGCGGACCAGCTGAGCGGCGCGGACAGCCAGCGGGAACGCATCGGCCGACGGCGGGTCGATGTCGAGGACCAGGTGCGTGGGGCGGTCCCAGTGATCACCGCGGATCAGCGTCGGGTGGTATTCCACCGCACGCTGGTTGGCGAACCACAACAACGTACGCCGGTCGTTGCACAGCGCATAGGACACCTCGCGCTTCGATGTCTCCGCCCACAACGGCACCGTCCGCACCCACGGCGGGGTGTACTTGGGGACGTTCTTCTGCATGAACGGCGGCTGGCCCCTGAGCACCCTTATCACCGAGAGCGGCCGGTCGGCCAGCACCGGGATGATGCGGTCGCGGATGGCGTCCAGATAGTCCACCAGATCCCGCTTGACCGCGGCCGCCCCGTCGAACAACGGCTGGTCGAGGTTAGTCAGCGGCACCCCGTCCCGCACCTCGTCGCCGCTGATGCGACCACCTTCCCTCCGCCGTCCTTCCGCACCCGAGGATAACGGGACCACGCCGCGAAGGTCGTCGCGTCGTCGCGTCATCGCGTCATCGCGTCATCGCGACGACCATGTCGACGGGCGCCAGACTGGAGGCGTCGGACTGGAAGCGGCCAGGAAACAGGGCGGCCGGCGCCGG
>Ga0187879_10000409_pt1 | contig 28164 bp, 26 predicted proteins | sample June2016WEW_19_1_FD_132423 | JGI IMG/M metagenome (GOLD analysis project Ga0187879, IMG submission 132423) | Peatland microbial communities from SPRUCE experiment site at the Marcell Experimental Forest, Minnesota, USA - June2016WEW_19_10 | ecosystem: Environmental > Terrestrial > Soil >... | reverse complement strand
TCTAAATCGACATACAAGTCGAATTGCATATCGAATGGATCATTGAAGGTATTCGGTGACGACCAGCGCAGCATGCCGCTGTTCAGAATCGCATGCGCGGTGCTTCGTGTTGTATATTTGAAGAATGACTCCCGACCATGAAGCCAATTGGTTGGACGAGCTTTACCGAGGGTCAATTTGCGCTCCTAAAGATCGCGATTCAATATCAACGTGTGGACTTGGCGCCGTATGGGAGTTCTCGACCGCGCTTAACGACAACGAGTTCGCAAGTTGAGTCATATCCCTGTTCGTTGTCGTCACGGCCAGAGATACCATGTAACGTCCATTTGGGCTGGTTTGTGTCGATTTGAATGTCAATGAACTCGACACTTAGGGGTGTGTGGTACACGGTCGGATGCTTCACTTCGTCAAAAATACGCTCGGTGCTTAAGCCCGTCGCATTTGTCACGGAGCCGTAGGTTGAAATCTTCTTCGTTTCGTCAGTCTGCCAACGAACAATTTGCCCCGCGTAGTTGTCCGGTCGCCGAACATGATCTTCGTAACAAGTACCCTTCACATCAATTACTTCTAGTAGTGTGTAATGCTCGTGGGGCTTCTCGTTGCATGCCATCAAGGCGAAGGGCAGAGAAGCAAACAGCGCGAGCGCAGCCGCGTGGCGATGGTTCATTTTTCTTCGGCGCGCAGTGCCTAAGTGGCAGACTAGAAGTCCACCTCCGTTTCACCAATTTGCTCGACCGTCTTTCTCCTCTGGTTGGAAAGGAACTTGAATAATGGCTTTTGGAGGGCCATTTCCTTGACCCCGAAACTGAGCGTTATCGGGGCGCGGGAGCCTTGACCCCCCGAAGCGTCACATCTCACCAGAACGCATTTCTCGTCGGGCATGGGTTCAAGCACTTCCGCTAAGACAAGTTTCGCGAGCACTTTCGGATCGCCGGGAGTGCGTCGGTCGTCATCGCCCAAGACGGCGCTGCCCAACTGCGGAGGCCAACAGATCTTCTCATGGTCCTTCAGTAACTTACCCATTTGCTCCCCCTAGACCGAAGTCTCCTCTCAGATCACTACGCGCCACCTCTTTGCAGCGCAATCCGGCTACCGAGAGCCTTCCACAGCGCGGGCCGTCTGCTTCGCCATATGCGGCACAACGCGGTTCTCGTAAAAAATGTGTCTTTTTGTTTCGGAGGCGGGCAAATCCGATACGATGCGAGGGTTTTCCGATTTGGGGAACCCTCGCATTTTCCGATCCGATCCGATGCGAGCCGATGCGGTTAGAAGGCCCTGACCAGCTTAGCAATCTGGTGCCTTCGACCATTCGGGTTTGTTGTCAGCGCCCGCACAGAGGGAGGAGAGCTTGGGAGCCGGGGTCCCTCGGCTACGCTCGGGATGACGGAAATAAGGGAGGCGAAGAAGGATCCGGGATTCTTCCCCTTCGACTTCGCTCAGGGCTTCGGCTCAATCACAGCAACTTCCGCTCAGAATGACACGAGAAGGTCGCGAGCAGGTTTCAGGAATCCGAGATGAGCGCGCTCAGGCGCGGCGGCGGGAGGTGCGATAGATTCTCAGACTAAGCAGCATATCGGCGGGTGCCGGGGTGGCAGCAGCCAGCAGTTGGGACGCCTGCGGCGGCACGCCGCCGGGGAGCGAGACCATCGGCTCGCTATCCGCGGCGAGCGCGAGCGCCGGCCACGCACAAGGCGAATACACAATCATGAGGAGAAAGAACATAATATTCAGCGAAGTCCGAGTCTGCGAAGGTGTGCGCGACGATGGTGTGTCCTTCATAAAAGCTCCTCCGGTTGAATTTTGCGCTCCAGTTTCGCGCGAGCCGGCGCCTGGCAGGCGGTTGATGCAAAGGAGCGCGTGCGGGCGTGTTTTGCGACCCGCCATATTCTTGTTGGCCCTTGTGCTGGCGGTTGAAGTTTGGGCCTGTTCGAGCGAGCCCTTCGCGGACGACGGAATCGGTCCGCCGTGCTGTTTTGGGATAGCAGGTGGCCCCATTTCGGTGACGCCGACCGCGACGCCAACGCCAACGCAGTGACACATAGTGTGATCACATGAAAACTCCTCCGGTTGAATTTTGCGCTCCAGTTTCGCGCGATCCAGTGCCTGGCAGGCGGTTGATGCGCGGGAGCGCGTGTGAGCGTATTTCACAAATCGCCATAATCTCCGTCACCCTTGTGCTGACGGTTGGGGCTTGGGCCTGCTCGAGGAGCCTTGTCATTTCAAGTGAAACTGTACCTTCCAGCCAGCTTGCGCCGTCGGGACACGTGGTTGGGCTTACTTATGGGACACCGCTGATTCCGTCGCCGACCGCGACGCCGCAGCCAACGCCCTCGCAATAACACATAGTGTGATCATCCCACCTTCTCGTTGACGACGGGTTTCCACGATAATGTGCTGTTCATAAAACTTCTCCGGTTGAAATTTGCGCTCCAGTTTCGCGCGAGCCGGCGCCTGGCAGGCGGTTGAATGCGAAGGAGCGCGTGTGGGCGCACTTCGCGACTTGCCATTCTCTCCGTCGCTTTTGTGTTGGCCGTTGCGGCTTTCGCTTGCTCGGGGAACCTTACGACCTCAAGCGGACCTTCCAGTCGCATGACGCCGATGGCCGTGGTCGGAGAATTGGGATTTTGCACCAAGTACCCGACGTTGTGCGTGGGCAGCAAACCCCCTGGTGCGCTGCAATCTGTGGTTCCGTCGCCGACCGCGACGCCTTCGCAATAACACATAGTGTGGTCACCCCACCTTCTTGTTGACAACCAGTTGAACCATACAAAAAGAGCCCGTCGTTTTGCAAGAAGTAGGAACGGAATCCCAAAATGTAGGCTTCGAGGAATGCGAAATCGGCGTTCGTTTTCGCTGATTCTATTTCTTGGGGAAGGGTGCACGAGCGAGGTGCTGGCGCGCCGCGTCTTATTGCTGGCCTCCCGTCTTCTAACAGGGCCCTTCGACTATGCTCAGGGTAAACTCCGCCCGCATCCTGCTTTAACTCTGTTTTCACGGGATGCCGGGGTCACCCGTGGCCTTTGGCACGGCTCTCGCTCTCCGCGCCATGAACCTGAGAGCTAAAGGCGCGGGCTGGCGCCTTAGCGATTCACGTTGGGTGCAGGGGTCACCCCTGCCATCGCGTAGTCGCGAAAAGATGCGCTACGCAAATTTTCGCGTCTTCTCACTGCGGGTGCAGGGGCTGCAGCCCCTGCACCCAGTGAAAAAACCGCGCAGGTGATTCTTCCTTAGATCAATGTAGGCCGCCGGTAACGCCGATTCTTTCGCCGCTCATCCATGCCGCTTCGTCCGACGCTAGAAAGACGATTATCGGAGCAATCTCTTCCGGATGCCCGAAACGCCCACCGAGCGGAGTCGCCGCCGCTCCCGCATTACCGGCGTCGCTTCCGACGAAGCCGCTCGCGCGATTGCCTTCGGTATCGACAAGGCCGGGAGCGACCGTGTTGACGCGAACGTTCCGCGGGCCCAACTCTTTCGACAGAGCCATCGAGAGAGTATCGATCGCGCCTTTGGTCGCGGCATAGAGCGCCGAATTGGGAACCGGATTTTCGCTCGCGATCGAACTCAGATTGATAACGCTGCCGCCGCTCGGCGGGAAATATTTCAGGGCTTCCTGCGTCGCGAGAATCGTCCCAAGTACATTGATGTTGAAATGGCGATGGAACGCATCCTCGGTGATTCCTTCGAATGACCCGAAACTAAAGACGCCCGCGTTGTTAACCAGCACGTCGACCGATCCGAACGCGCGCTTCGTCTCCTCGAACAGGCGCTTCACGTCGGCCGCTTTGGCGACATCACCCTGGATCGCGACAGCCTTGCCGCCGCGTTTTCTGATCTCCGCCACCGTGCGCTCTGCCCCTTGCTTATCACTTGAATAGTTCACCGCAACCGCGGCCCCTGCCTCAGCCAATCCCTTTGCGACTGCTGCTCCGATTCCCTTTGATGCGCCCGTTACGACCGCCACCTTGCCATTTAATTTATTCATCGTTGTCTCCGTTTCGCTTCTCGTGAGTGCATCGCAGACAATTCATTCAGCCCCTTAGTTAACAGACGGGAAGTCCGAAACCTGCGTGAGGTTTCGGTATCCGGGATGGCCCCGCTCAGGCGCGGCGGCGCGACGTGCGCGTCTCGGCCAGGCGGCGGGCGGCCTCGCCGATGGCGCCCGCGCGATGCCATCGGCTGTACTCCTCGACGGTGAGGCCGTGGGCGAGTTCCAGGGCGACCGACAATCCCGCGAGCACGAAGACTTCGCCAAGCACGCTGATGCGGGGCACGAGTCCGAGGCCGCCGCCTTCGTTAGGGACGGGGACGTGGATGACGAGGTCGGCGAGTTGGGCGAGGCTGGAATCCTTGTTGCCGGTGATCGCGATCAACTGCGCGCCCTGTTCGCGAATGGCGCTGGCGGTGGAGAGCAATTCGTCGGTGTTGCCGCTGTTTGAAATCGCGATGACGATGTCGCGCGGATGCACCTGTCCGAGGCTGCCGTGCAGGGTTTCGGTCGCGTGCAGGAAGGTGGCGGGCGTGCCGACCGAGCAGAACAGGCTGGCCGCGTAGCGTGCGACGTGCTCGGGCTTGCCGACTCCGGTCACATGGACGCGGCCGCCGCGGCCGAGCGCGGTGCGAATAATCTCGACGGTGCGCGAGATGGCGGCAATGTTCAATCCGCCGCGCAGCGCGGCGAGTTCGGCCAGCGCGAGGTCGAAAAAGTTTTCGACTTCGCTTTCGCCGGTCGAGTCGCCGATGGCCGCTTCGCGCGGCTCGTTATCGAGGCGCGGCGTGGGCAGCGCGATCGCCTCGCCATACAAGTCGAGAACTTCCTCGCGCAGTTCGAATCCCGACGGAAACGCGCCAAGGCGCGTGACTGCGACCGCGCCGGCGGCATTGGCAAGCCGCCCGATCTTGTCCCACGGCATCCCGAGCCGCAGGCCGGCGAAGATGCCGGCGAGGAACGCGTCGCCGGCGCCGGTCGAATCGATCTGCTTGACCTTGAAGGCGGGCACGCGAACGGAAGTGTCGCGCGCGGCGATCGAGCATCCTTTGTCGCCCTCGGTGATAATGACCGCGCGACTGCCGTAGCGGGCGCGAATCGCTTCGGCCATCTTCAAGGTATCGCGGCCGTTGCCGGTGACGATTTCGCGCGCGGCGGCTTTCGAGGGTTTGAGCCAGGGCGCGAGCTTCAACGCGCGTTCGAGTTCGGCGCGCGTGCCGAGCGATCCGATCGCGTCGGAGGGCGGCACGTCGATGTCGAGAATGGTGGGAATGGAATGGGTTCGCGCGAAGAGCAGAATCGCGAGCACGGTGCGGATCGGGAGCTGCGAAATCTCGGTCGAAACAAGATTGGCGCGGCGGATGAACGCGCCGTGGCGGCTGCGGACCTCGGCGGGGGTGAGCTCGCCGGTCGCGCCGCGCGCCATGTAGATAGCGCGGTCGCCGTTTGCGTCCACGAAGATGTTCGCGAAGGCGCTGGCGGTGCCGTCGAAGGTCAGGTGATGGCGAATGCCGAGGCGATCCATCCCGTCGCGCAGGAACTCGCCGTTGCGGTCGTCGCCCAGCTTGCCGAAGATGCCGGTTTTGAGGCCGAGGATTCGGCCCCATCCGAGATGGTTCAGGACGAGCCCGCCGACCTGCGTGCGTTCGATGGCGGCGCTGGCGGTGTGCGCGCGGAGCAGAATTTTTTCGTCGGCGCGGATGATGCGCGGGGTGCGATAAAACAGGTCAACGACCATGCTGCCGCATCCGACCACGTCGAGTTTTTCTTCAGCCATTGCTCTCAACCGATTTTTTTTGCGCCGGCGCGTTGCCCCGAATCGTATTCGCTGACCCATCCGCGCTCCAGCGTCTCGGCGGCGCGCTCGCGGAGCGCGGCGAATCGTGCGGAGAATTCGCGGCGCTCGGTGTCGCTGAGCGGCGGCGTTCCCGCGCCGACTGCGTCGCTGTCGATAACGCCGAGTTCTTTGAGCGAGGCTTTGAGCGATGCAATCGTCGGGCGCCATGCCCTGGCGCCGCGCTTGAAAGTGCATGCGATTCGAAATTCCTCGACTGCATCGGAATACAAGCGCATCAGTTCGACGTCGCCCGAGCGGCAGACCTGCCATGCGCGCTGCCATTCGCGCGGCATCGCATTGGCCGGGCCGGCGACGACGCCGTAGGGACGCGCGCGCTGAGTCAGGTAGCGGTTCCAGTAGTGGCGCATGCGATCGCCGACGCCTTCGGGCGGGGCGAACAAATCGAAGATGAGGTAAGGGTTGCCGGCGTAGATCGCGAATTCGTGGCCGGCCTTGAAGTGGGATGCGGCGCGAGTGTAGTTGCCGATGACGGTTTTGCTGGCGGTAACTTTTATTCCGCGCACGTACGGCAGCCGGCTCATCGCCTTGACGTCGCGGGTATGCAGGTGCGGCGATTTGCCGGGCGCGGCGATGCCGGCGTTGTCGTAGAGGAACAGCGGAAGCATCCGGCCCGCGCGGTCGAACACCGCGCCGATGTCGCGCTCGACGAATTCGGCGGGATGCTCGAGGTCCTTGATCGAGAGCGGCGCGACTACGGCCGCGTCGGCGCCGGCGTGGAGCGCGTGGCTGAGATTGTCGAGCGTGTCGCTTCGGGTATGCGCGGTGATACCGGCCCATGCTTCGATTTTCTTGGCGGCAGCCGCGCGCGCCCGGCGGCATTCCTCGATGGCGATTCGGGCGACCGCCTGGCGGCGCGGGTTGTCGATGCGATCCCATTCGCCGGTGGTGCCGGCGGCAAAGACGATGTCGGCGCCGGCGCCGTCCTGGAGCGCATAGCGAACGACAGCGCGCTGCTGGTCTTCGAGGATGCGGCCGCGGGCGTCGAGAATCGTGACGATGGGGACGGAGAGGCCCGGGCGCGGGATGTAGTCGTCGAGCGAATTCACGGCGGCGATTCTAGCAGAAGCGGGGGATGGCTGCTGCGGGGGTGATCCCTGAGTGGAAACTACGCCTAAAGTTCGCCCATAATGGGAGGAAGACGTAACAGGTCGCAGCTTTCGTTTGCCGTGCGGTAAAATTCAGTGGCATTATGACGCTCCCAAGGGGGACGGGGAGCAGATGGGTTTTATTGTTGCCGCAACTTTTCCGGATGGCGTGATTTTAGGGGCAGATACTTCTGTCAATTTGCCGGGACCGCCAAAAGGTTACGATCAGCCTCTTCCTCAAGAGGTCACGCACGGCAATGTAGGAGGCGTCCTCAAGGTATTTGAAGGGCGCGAGACACTGGTTCCTCTGGGCCACCGACCGATCGGTGTGGCGATCTACGGAACCCCCCTTATCGGAGATCGTAGTGTCGGAAGCTATTTCCGCGAATTCGTGGTTAGCGATCCAAACGGTGTCATCAGCGGAGAAACCACAATCCAAGTAATTGCGGAGGAACTTAATAAGTTCTTTGCCAAACTTCATAAGGAGATCGTTCTACCTTCTTCGGAGGTGTTTCATAAAAAACCTTATGATCAGATTCCAGCAAACGAGCGTCCCGGTTTCGGATTCGTGTTAGGTGGTTACTCTGCAAATTCTTATATGGGGGAAATTTGGCGAGTGTTTGTGCCCGTGCTCACAGAAGCGGTTCAGCTTAGAAAAGCGGGGGAATACTCGATCAATTGGTTTGGAAATATTGAGCCAATCGACCGATATTTAAAGGGTTACTCTCAGGGCATTCTGAATGAACTCCGCCAATATATTGAGAAGGGACGTGGTATTCCGTTCTCCGATCAAGAACAGCGAGACATAAATGCGATTCTTGCCAGGGCCGAATATATTTTACCAATAACGGCCATGCCTGTTGAGGTTGGCACTGAGTTAGTGCGGTTTCTGGTTGAACTAACAATCAATCACTTTCGCTTTGCCTTGGGCGCTGCGTTTGTTGCTGGCGAACCAAGGATCGGGAAGGCGAGTTACATGGGCACACCGTTTGAGATTCTCTAAAGAGGGTCGGTGAACTATGGACAACTATGTGGGTAGTAGCGCCGGTTCACCTGATCGGTTCGTGAACCCTTTGCTAATGAATATCCAGACTTCAATGAGTGAGCCGTCTGGACCAAGTGGCCGTGCTCAGTATTTCGACCAAGGTGCGCAATTCGTCAATGCCGCTCAATCATTCAGCGGCACACTGAACCAAGACCGTTACAACGCAGAGAATTCATCGACCACTGAAGCGCGAGACTCCGACGACGATCCTTTGCAATGGGTTGGCGCCAATTGGGAAGAGGTGACCAGAACCTTTCCAAATCAGTGGATTGTAATTAAGAACGGTGTCGTTGCCGCACATTCAGAGACGGTAGTCGGCTTGCGGGAGCAGATCGCCCATTTGAGTATTGAATGTCCCTTCATTACGAAGACAGGAAGTGGACCGATAGTATGGAGAACGGCTTATGGCCGTTACTAAGACCTTCGAGCGGACAATTCCGTTTAAGGCAGTCCACGGACATGGCTTCATGCCGCTTGTTAGCGTCACATTTTTCCCCCCGACAGTTGATCCCTTTACGTTGTCACTCATCTTCGATACTGGAGCTACGCAAATAACTCTGCACCCGGACTACCGAGAATGGTTTCCTCAAGGCATAGCCGCAGAGGCTAATGTGGCAGGCAGCACTGAAACAGCGGAAGGAACAGAGACAACAAGCACTGTCGAAGTTCTAGGGCGAACGCTATCCAATAGGAAAATACTATTTGTCGATTTAGGTAAGCCGAATCCAATGTTCGCCGGACTGTTTGGACGCGACTGCTTTACGTCTTTTGGCTTCGGCTTTTGGGAGAACGTGCGCGAGATTTACGTGACCTTGAAACCATAAGGGCCAAGCGTTCGCGCTCTTCTAGCACCCTTCAAAAAAAAGCCGTTGGGCCATCGCCGGTTCGCGATGAAGGCCTTGCAAGTATCTTCGGTTGAGAACCGCTCAAGGAGTTCGTTCAGCTTCATCATGCAAATAATCTATAATCCCGCGGCTGCCCGGATGGCATCGGGGGGGGGCTAGCTGATGCCGAGGCCGAGATCGGTGATGAAGCTCCAATGACGCTCGTCGAGGGAGGCGTAGTTTTCGAGCTTCATGCGGAAAGTCAGCTTGTAGTTGCCGTCGCCGGAAAGCGCGGCGGCGGGAGGATTTTCGTACCAGATGCCCTTCTTGCAGACGTCGAGCATCATCTGATCGATTTTCGCCTTGCCGGAGTGTTGCTCGAGGATGAGTTCGGTGAGCTTGCCGCTTTTGTCAAGGATTGCGGTTATGACGACGGCTTTGAGTTCGTCGGGCAGTTTGGTCCGCGAAATTTCCTCGCTTTTTTCGGCGATCGCGAGTTGCACATACACTCGATTGAGTATCACCGCGGAAAAATTCCCGAACTGGGCGGCCTTGTCGTTGAGCAGGCGCACTGTGGCGGGATTTCTTTCGGTCCCGACCTGGCGCGAGATGCCGGGCTCGGTCTGAAAGGTGCGGGGCCCGGCCGAGACCGCGGCTTCGTCGCGCAACAGCCCTTCACCGCGAGCAGGAACCTGGTCGATAGCAAGCGGATCGACGGGGGCGTCGGAGACGGCCGACAAATCGCGCAACAACTTCGGTTGCGGGCCGGCGTCGGCGATGGCGGGCGGGGGCTGGTCATGGTTATCGGCGGCGCATCCCGCGGTCAGGATTGCGGCGGCAAAGAGGGTGGCGGTTAAAAACCGTTTCGGTTGCGCGCTGCTCATTTGGATTTTTCCGGTTGGTTATCTTTATCCAAATCCAAAGCGATGATTGCCGGACGCGCATCATTGTAGTCGGCGACGAAAGCGTCGAACAGTTCCTCGCCGAAGGCGCGTTCCTCGGCGCGAACCCGGTCGTTGTGTTTTTGCGCGATCGCATCGCCGATTCGCGCGAGCAGCTCGAGCGCGGGCGAGTAATTCAACTGCGCCGTGACGCCGCCCGAGAAATCGTAAGTCCCGTTGGGGAGCAGGCGCGAGCTGAGGGTTGAGTTCATGCCGCCATTTCCGGCCGCCAGCGCGCGGAGAAAGTCACCGGCGATAAGGTCCATCACCTGATGTACGCCGGGCGGTGCGATCAGTTGCGGGACCGCGTCCATCCGGTTGACGAAGGTGACGGAGCCCAAGTCGCGGCGGTAGTCAGTTGCGAATCCAAGGTTGGCCAGGCCGAAATTCATCGCCAGACTGGTCACCTGCACCGACGCGAGCGTGCGGTAACTGCCGCGCGCGATTTCATTGAGCGCGACACCGTCGCCGGCGGGTTGCATCGCGGCGTTGAAGGGCGTCAGCAGGCCGGCCCGAATCATCATGGTGAAGCGGATGTGGCCGTGGTCGAAGGCCTCGCGCATCCAGAAATTTCCGTGCGAATCCAAAATCGCCGACGTCGCCGTCACCGCGGGCACGACCTTGCGATAGAAATCATACAGCAGCGGATATTTTTTGAGCGCGTCCTGGCGAACTTCGGCATCGACGTTGAAGAGCACGATGGGGCCGGCGGGCGAATTGAACTCGTCGAGCAGATTGTTGAATTTGAAATAGCGGTCGAACTTCGCCGCAAGATGCGGCATCTGGCGGTGGAATTTGTCGAGCGCGGCCCGGTCATGGTGGTTGAACGCGCCGGGCGAGGAATCCCATGGCGGTTTCAGATCGCCGTGAACCTCCCGGAGCGCGTCGGCGGATGCGTCCACGAGCGCGCCGATGCCGTAGGTATCGATCATCAACTCGCCGGCGAGCGTGCCGGTGACGCTCGAAACGCTGGTGGGAGTGGAATCGCCGGAAGGCTTGAGGCCGAACAGGCCCGAAAATCGCGCCGGCTCCTCGGGGCTGCGCCAGTCGGGGGACAGCGTGTACAAATAGTCGTGGTCGCTGGGCCGTCCGGCGACGCAAATCCGATGCGTACCGTCAGGCTCCTCGCGCCACGGGATTTCCGGTTTCGAGTAGAGTGCGGCGGCGCGGATCATTGTCGATTGGCGCGGCGGAAGCAGATCGACGACATCCTGGAGGGCAGCGGAGAGCTTGGGATGGAACGAGATCTTGCGCTGGAAATCGAGCTGGCGGTTCAGGATCGCGATCGCATGCGACGCGCGTGCGGGTCCGGGCGGCGCGAGATCGACGATCGGCGCAAAAAGGGTTTGATTGTCGGGCGCGAAAGCAGAAGCCGGCGCCAGCCGGGGTTTCGCGGGGGTGGAGATTGGAGGCGGCGCAGGCGCGGGGCCCGACGCGGCGAAGGTGGCAATTGGGCGGATCGTGATTACTATTGCGGTCGAGGCAGCGACCGCGATTGCGAGCCGGAAAACCCGAAGGCGCGGTCGCGGCGGGCGAATTGTGTGCGATACCTTCGGATGGTATCCTGTGACACAACAGGGAAAAGAGTTCGAGACGTAAAAATGAAAGCTGGAATCCATCCTGAATACCGTCGCTGTACAGTGATCTGTGCGTGCGGCAATACCTTCGAGACGCGCTCGACGCTCAAGGAGCTGCACGTCGAGGTCTGCTCGAAGTGTCATCCTTTTTACACCGGCACGCAGCGGCTGGTCGATACCGCGGGGCGGGTGGAGCGGTTTAATCGCAAGTACGGCATCAAGAAGCCGGCCGAAAAGACGGCGGCAACCGCCGCCGAGAAGTAGCATAGCAACTCCCGCCGCCTGCGGTGCGCTACGCACCCGGGTGCGCGGGGGAGAATCCATCGGCACGGCCGCATCGGCCGCGCCGTTTTTGTTTCAAGGCGAATTCTTTAAGCGGGGCTTAAGCGGGCGATGCTGGATAAGGCAAGCGCAATAGAAGAGCGGGTGGCGGAACTGGAGCGCAAGCTCAGCGATCCGGCCACGCTCGGCAATCAGCGCGAATACGCCAGAATCGCCAAAGAGCGCGCGCAGCTTTCCGAGGCGGCGCATTGCGCCCGCGAATATATCCGCATTGCCGACGAGATCGCGGGCCACAAATCGATCCTCGATGGCGACGACGCCGACTTGCGCGAGCTTGCCAAGGCCGAGCTGCCGGCATTGCAGAAAAATCTTGGCGCGCTCGAGGAAAAACTCAAAGAGCTGCTCACGCCGCGCGATCCCAACGACGAAAAGAACGTGATTCTCGAAATCCGCGCCGGGACCGGCGGCGAAGAGGCGTCATTGTTCGCCGGGGACCTGTATCGGATGTATACGCGCTACGCCGAGCGGCACGGATTCAAGATCGAGCCGCTGAGCTTGAGCGACACCGGACTTGGCGGAATCAAGGAAGTGATCGCGCTGGTCAGCGGACGCGGCGCGTACTCGCGGCTGAAGTACGAAGGCGGGGTGCATCGCGTGCAGCGCGTACCTGAAACCGAAGGGTCGGGGCGCATCCACACCTCCGCGGTTACGGTGGCGGTGATGCCCGAAGCGGACGACGTCGAGGTCAATATCAACGAAGCGAAGGACCTGCGAATCGACGTGATGCGGGCGTCGGGACCGGGCGGCCAGAGCGTCAACACGACCGACTCGGCGGTGCGCATCACGCACATCCCGAGCGGCATGGTGATAATCTGCCGCGATGAGAAATCGCAGCACAAGAACAAGGCGCGCGCGCTGAAGATCCTGCGTGCGCGGCTGCTCGAGGCGGCACAGGCCGAGCAGCAGGCGAAGATCGCGCAGACGCGGCGTTCGATGGTGGGAACCGGCGACCGTTCCGAGCGCATCCGCACCTACAATTTTCCGCAATCGCGGGTGACCGACCATCGCGTCAACGTGACGATTCATCAGCTCGACAATTTTCTCGACGGCGAGATCGATCCGATTATCGACGCGCTGGCGGCCTACGATCAGGAGCAAGCGCTCAGCGCGTAGCATCGTCATGAGCGAGGTGCTCGCGCGGCGCGCGTTGGAGGAGATAGACAAGGCCGCGCGCCGGCTCGCGGTCAGCGGCATCGAGTCGGCGCGGCTCGACGCGGAACTTCTGATGGCGGCGGCGGCAGGGGTCACGCGCGCCGCGGTTATCACCGGTTCGATCGATCTATCACCCGCGACGCTGAACAACTTCGCGACGATGATCGCGCGGCGCGAAAAGCGCGAGCCGATCGCGTACCTGCTGGGACGCAAGGAATTCTATTCGCTGGATTTCCAGCTCAGTCCGGCGGTGCTGATTCCGCGGCCGGAGAGCGAGATCGTCGTTGCGGCGGCGCTTAAGCTTATCGCCGGAGCGCCGGACGCGCGCGTACTCGACATCGGCACGGGGTCCGGCGCGATTGCGATCGCAATTGCGGTTAACGCACCGCGCGTGCGCGTGACGGCAGTGGACATTTCCGCCGACGCGATTGCGGTGGCGTCGCGCAACGCCGAGCATCACAGGGTCGAGGATCGGGTGACGCTCCGGCGCGCCGACTGCTTCGAAATTCCGGACGGAGGACCGGCGTTCGGATCTTTCGAGGCGATAGTCTCCAATCCGCCTTACCTGGATGACGCGGAGCTCGCCGCGCTGGAGCCCGAGGTGCGCGCCTTCGAGCCGCGCGTTGCGCTGAGCGCGGGAGCGGGAGGGCTCGATATCTTGCGCAGAATTGCAGCGGGCGCGCCACGGCATCTTGCGAGCGATGGCGAGCTGATCGTGGAAGTGGCGGCGGGGCAGGCGGCGGCGGTGGCGAAACTTTTCGAGGCAGCGGGCTTGCGGGTCGTCTCTGTGATAAACGATTTCGCGGGGCATCCGCGCGTCGTGCGCGCGCGAAGAAGCGGGGCGTAGTTGGCGATGGAGAAAATGATAATTCATGGCGGCGCTCCGCTGCGCGGCACCGTCACACTCAGCGGCAGCAAGAACGCCGCGCTGCCGATCATGATGGCGTCGATTCTGACGCCGGAGCCGCTTCGACTGAGCAACGTTCCGCGGCTGCGCGATGTGGAAACCGCGATGGCACTTCTCTGCCAACTCGGCGTCGCGGTGCGCTGGACCGATGAGCATCGCGTCGAGCTTTGCGCCGCAAAAGTCAGCTCGCACGAGGCGTCGTACGAACTCGTCAAGACGATGCGCGCGTCGTTCGTCGTGCTCGGGCCGCTGCTGGCGCGCATGGGCAGGGCGCGCGTATCGACTCCGGGCGGATGCGCGATTGGCGCGCGGCCGGTGAATTTGCACATCGCGGGGATTCGCGCACTAGGAAGCAAGATTCAGTTTCGTCACGGTTACGTCGAGGCGCACGCCGAGAAACTGACCGGTGGGCGGATCTGGCTTGATTTTCCGTCGGTCGGCGCAACCGAGAACATTTTGATGGCGGCGGTCACGGCCCGCGGCCGCACCGCGATCGAAAATGCCGCGCGCGAGCCCGAGGTTCAGGATCTCGCGCGAGTGCTGGTCAAGATGGGCGCGAAAATCAGCGGCGCCGGCACGCACGTATTGGAGATCGAGGGCGTCGAGCGGCTCCATGGCGCCGAGCACGAAATAATCTGCGACCGAATCGAGGCCGGCTCGATGATGGCCGCGGCGGCGATCACCGGCGGCGACGTTACGATTGCAAATGCCCCGATCGAGCATCTGGAGGCGGTCACGACCAAGCTGCGCGAGGCGGGCGTGGCGGTGGAGGCGAACGCCAAGGGCATCCGCGTCGCGCGCGGCGATAAACTCAGGTCGGTCGAGCTGCGCACGCTGCCGTACCCGGGGTTTCCGACCGATCTCCAGGCTCAGATGATGGCGATGCTGACGCAGGCCGACGGCACCTCCGTCATCACGGAGACGATTTTCGAAAACCGATTCATGCATGCCCAGGAACTGGCGCGGCTGGGCGCCGACATAGTGATGAAAGGTCCCACCGCCGTCATCCGGGGGCCGTCGAAGCTGAGCGGCGCTCCGGTGATGGCGACCGACCTGCGCGCCAGCATGGGGTTGATAATCGCGGGCCTTGCCGCGGAAAACACGACCGAGCTCAGCCGCATCTATCATCTGGATCGCGGCTACGAGGCACTCGACGCCAAGCTCAAGCATCTCGGCGCGCGAATCGAGCGCGCTCAAGAATAATTCGACAGGTCAGTGCAGAGGGTTGAAGCCGCATGAGGCCCCGGGTTCTCAAGTCTCAAACGCCAGAGTTCAGAAAATTTCTGGCCGCGATAGTTGCGCGCCGGGGCGGTGACAGCGCGGCTATCGACCGGGCCGTGTCGAAGATAATCGCCGACGTGCGAAAGCGCGGCGATCGTGCGCTTATCGATCTGACGGCCAAATTTGACGGGGTGAAGCTTACCGCGGCCACGATCCGCGTGACGCCGGCGGAACGCCATCGGGCGATCAATCGAATCGGGGCCGAAGATCGCCGTGCGCTGGAGCTGGCGGCGCGGCGAATCGCAGATTTTCATCGCCGCACGATGGAGAAATCGTTCATCTATCGCGACAAGTCCGGGATGCGGCTGGGCCAGATGGTGCAACCGATGCGCCGGGTGGGGATTTACGTGCCCGGAGGGCTCGGCGCGTATCCGTCGTCGGTGCTCATGAACGCGATTCCCGCCAAGGTCGCCGGCGTCGCCGAAATCGCGATGGTGTCGCCGCCGTCGGCCGAGGGCGAGCGGCTGGCGGTGCTGGCGGCTGCGGAAATTGCCGGCGTGGACGAATTCTACCGCGTGGGAGGAGCGCAGGCCGTCGCCGCGCTCGCGTACGGGACCGAAACCATCAAGCCGGTGGACAAGATCGTTGGTCCCGGCAACGCATTCGTACAGGCCGCCAAGCGGATGGTCTATGGGGTTGCCGATATCGACAAGATGGCGGGACCGAGCGAGGTGCTGGTGATCGCCGACGACCGCGCGCATCCCAAGTGGATCGCCGCCGACCTGATCGCGCAGGCAGAGCATGGTTCCGGCGACGAGGCGGCCGTGCTGCTGACGACGTCGGCGAGTATCGCACAGCACGTCGCCGAGGCGGTGGAAGCCGCGCTGAAAAGCCTGCCGCGCGCCCGCCAGGTCGAGAATGCACTGGTCAAACGCGGCGCGATGGTTATCGTTCATGATCTGAACGAGGCCTTCGACCTGGCCAACGAGATAGCGCCAGAGCATCTCGAGCTCGACGTGCGCAATCCGTCGCGATGGGTGCCGAAGGTCAAGGCGGCGGGCGCGGTTTTTCTAGGCCCGCTTACGCCGGCACCGCTCGGCGACTACCTTGCGGGTCCCAATCACGTGCTGCCGACCGGGGGCGCGGCGCGTTTCGCGTCGCCTTTGGGTGCATACGATTTCCTGAAACGAACCAGTATAATCGAGGCGTCCAGCGGCGCGATTGTGGCGCTCGGACCGGCAGTCGCGCGTTTGGCGCGGATGGAAGGGTTCGAGGGGCATGCGCGCGCGATGGAACTGCGAGCAGGGGTGACCCCTGCACCCGGTGTTAAGAGGCAGGGGGTGACCCCTGCACCCAGTATTAAGAGAGATGCTGGCGCTCCGCGCGCTAGAACTCGAGCGAGAAAGGCGAAACGGGCAGGCGGGAATCGAAATGCAAAATAGACGCAAAACCAGTTTGCGAAATCAAGATAAGACCCGCGCGCGGTCAGTCGTGCAACCGGCGCCGGCCAACGCGAAGCGCATCGCGGAAGTCGAGCGCAAGACGCGCGAGACTTCGGTCACGGTAGCGCTCAAGCTCGACGGGACAGGGCGCGGCGAGGCAAAGACGGGGGTTCCGTTCCTCGATCACATGCTGGAAAGCTTCGCGCGCCATGGATTCTTCGACTTGAAGGTCGAGGCCAAGGGCGATTTGCACATAGACGACCATCACACGGTCGAAGATGTCGGAATGGTACTGGGCAGGGCGTTTCGAGAGGCGCTGGGCGATCGCGCGGGAATCAAGCGCTTTGGCGAGGCGACGGTGCCGCTCGACGAGGCCGTCTGTACGGCGATTGTCGATCTCAGCGGGCGCGCGTACCTGGGCTACAACGTCCCGATCAGCCAGGAGCGGGTCGGTAACTTTCAGACCGAGCTGGTGCATGATTTTATGAAGGCACTGGCGGACGAAACCGGGATGAACCTGCATCTCAACCTGGTCAGCGGCCGCAACCCGCATCATATAATCGAGGCAACCTTCAAGGCGTTGGCGCGTGCGATGGACCATGCAACGGGGCGCGAGCCGCGGCTGTCGGGCGTGCTATCGACCAAAGGCACGCTCAGCTAGGCCGCTTGTTCGAAAGCTTCACCGTTATTCCCTCGATTGACTTGAAGGGCGGCCAAGTCGTGCGCCTGCTCCGCGGCGACATGAAGCGGGCGACCGTGTATGGGGCAAACCCTGGCCAGACCGCGCGTCGTTTCGAGGAAGCGGGGGCAGCGCTGATCCATATAGTAGATCTTGATGGCGCGATTGCCGGCGCACCGCGAAATATCGAGGCGATCGCCAAAATTCGCGCGGCCGTGAAATGCGCGATCGACGTGAGCGGCGGCCTGCGCACAATCGAGGCGGTTCGCGCGGCATTCGCGGGCGGGGCAGAGCGGGTCTCGATTGGCTCCGCCGCAATCCTCGATCCCGAGCTGGTCCGGCGCGCCTGTGCCGAGTTCCCGGGCAGGGTCTTCGGGTCTATCGACATTCGCGAGGGCCGGCTTGCCGTCAGAGGATGGGTCGAGACAAGCCAGCTCACGGTAGCCGAGGCGGCGGATCGGTTTCGCGCCGCGGGGGTCGCGGCCGCGATCGTGACGGACATCTCGCGCGATGGCGCGCAGGCGGGCGTCGATGCGGCCCGGATGGAAGAAATCGCCAAGGTGGTTCGCGTCCCGGTTATCGCGTCGGGCGGGGTCGCGAGTCTCGACGACATTCGCGCTCTTCGGATGCGATTCGACGCGGGGGTTGCGGGCGTGGTGGTGGGGCGGGCGTTGTACGAAGGAAATTTCAGCCTGAGCGACGCGTTGGCTGCAGCTATCTGCTAGAGAGCTGTGCGAAACCTCAGCGCCGGACGCCGGAGCGTTCGACGGGAGAACTTAATTGAATGTGAAAACCACCGTGGGTTTGCAGGGGTGACCCCTGCACCCAGTCTTAAGAGCAGGGGTGACCCCTGCACCCAATATTAAAACGAATCGGCACCGCCGCGGGATGCGGGCGGAGTTTATCCTGAGTACTCGAAGGGCCCTGTTAGAAGGGTAAGGGGACGTTTCAGGGTTGTCCGGACATCTGTCGCCATAGCTGCTCTACACTTCTTTAATCACTTTTATTATTTATATCGATTGTTATATCACGGTATAGTTAGCGTTTAGTGGCGTTAACTAGTGATTTACCTTCAATTCAAGTTAACGATGATAAAAACAGGTGGTTTAGTGCACTGATTTACTTAGAGGCGGTTTATCGCGGTCAGTGTCCAACGGTTTGGATGGTTACAGTAGAACTAAACAGTAGAACTAAGAGGATAGCGCGCTTGACAAATGCATGACGCAGGTAGAAAATACAAAAGTTGGGTATAGATATGAATTCACAATCTCAACTAAACGTAACTAATCAAAAGCAATAGAAGTGCGCGTGGGTATATACATTCCTGCGCGGTTGGTCGTTTCAACGAAATAAACGGACGGAGGGAAATCAAATGGACATGATCAGAAAACTGTACGTGAAGGCGCATGAGTTCGCGCGTGGCCAGACGATGACGGAATACGCGTTGATCCTCGCCGCAGTCGCGGTCGTGGTGTTCATCGGCTACGAGACGATGGGTACGACTATCAAGAGCGTGCTGACCAACGTGGACAGCCAACTCTAAACGGGCGCCGACCAGCGCGCGCAACGAAATAAACGAAACGGAGGGAATCAAATGGACATGATCAGAAAACTGTATGTGAAGGCGAATGAGTTCGCGCGAGGCCAGACGATGACGGAATACGCGTTGATCCTCGCCGCAGTCGCGGTCGTGGTGTACATCGGCTACGAGACGATGGGTACGACTATCAAGAGCGTGCTGACCAGCGTGGACAGCCAACTCTAAACGGGCGCCGACCGGCGCGCAACGAAATAAATGGACGGAGGGACGCCAAATGGATATGATCAGAAAACTATACGTGAAGGCTGATGAGTTCGCGCGCGGTCAGACGATGACGGAATACGCGCTGATCCTCGCCGCAGTCGCGGTTGTGGTGTTCATCGGCTACGAGACGATGGGTACGACCATCAAGAGCGTGCTGACCAGCGTGGACAGCCAACTCTAGACGGGCGCCGACCGGATGAGGACTGACAGGACCGGATGATGGCTCGGCCGCCGGATCGGGCGCGCGACGAAATAAACGAACGGAGAGACATCAGATGGATCCGATCAGAAACCTGTGCATAAAGGCCTATGTGAAGGCAGATGAGTTGGCGCGGGGCCAGACGATGGCTGAATACGCGCTGATTCTCGCGGCGGTCGCCGTTGTGGTGTACGCGGCATACCAGACGATGGGTACGACCATCAAGAGCGTGCTGACGAGCGTGGACAGCCAACTCTAGTCGCTTGCCGCCGGCTCAGGAGGGACCCCAGGCAGGGAGGCGCCCGGTCGATGGACCGAGCGCGTGATGCTGGTCGGCAGGGCTACCATCTGGCCCGCCGGGGATGTATATAGCAAGGGATAGCAGACATGATGGGGCTTCATCCCGCCGTCAATACTCGCCACAACGTCGCGCCGTTGCTACTGCGCGCCGTAGCAAATGAGCCAACTTGGCGTAATTTTCGGCAAAAAGAGCATAGAAGGACACAGATTTTGGCTGGCATAGCCAATGCGTGCGGATGATGACGGTCGGGGAACGCATGGGAAGGTTTAACGGTCGCAGATTAGACGAGCACGGCCAGACGATGGTTGAGTTCGCTCTCGCATTGCCGGTGCTGTTGCTGATCCTGGTAGGCACGGTGATGTTCGGGGTTGCTTTGAGTAACTATGCGACGTTGACGTTTGCTACGAACGCCGCTGCACAGCAGCTTTCGTTTAGCCGGGGGCCAAGCGGAGACCCGTGTAACTTGACTGCGACGACGCTCCAAAAGGCAGCGCCGGGCCTCAATTCGTCGAATCTCAAGTACACGATTGTGCTGAACGGAGTTACGGCTGCTAATAACGTCGCAAGCCCCACGTGCTCTGGTGACCAGTCAGATCTAGTCGTGTCTGAAACAGCCTCGGTAACGGTAACTTATCCGTGCAACCTCCAAGTTCTCACGTACAATCCTGCGCCCAGCTGCCTGCTCACGGCGCAAACCTCGGTGATAATCCAATGAGGGCTAACAGCGAATCTATGGTCCGAATCAACAAAGCTATTGTGCGCGGGCTGCGCGACCGCCAGCGCGGGCAGGGGTACGTTGGGTTCATCGTGCTCTTCGCGGTCAGCCTTTTGGCATTGTCGGCATTCGTGATCGACGCGGGTCGTCTCTATTACGCCTATCAAGAGCTGGTGGCTCAAACCCAGGCGGCGGCGTTAGCGGGCGGCTCGGGACTGTCCACGGCTCCGGCAAGTGACTCAGCATCCGCAGCATTGACCTATGCAGAAGGCATAGCGACGACCTACAGCGGTAATAGTGGGAATTTGAACAACGCCAATTCCACTCTGCTGACCAACGTTGCGGTTTCGTTTGCGCCGCACTGCTTTACCACCCTGATTAACGAAGGGATCCTCTGTACCGCCTCTGCGGCGAATTATAACGCCCTCTCCGTGACGGAGACAGCAACAGTGCCGACGACATTCGCCCGGCTGCTCGGCGTAAGTTCGTTCAGTATCTCGGCAACCGCGACGGCAAGTGCAAAGGGTGGATATGCCGGCCCGTACAACATTGCGGTGATCCTCGACACCACGCAGTCGATGAACGATACCGACTCCGACAGCCAATGCGGTTCATCAAGAATCTCCTGCGCGTTGTCCGGACTCCAGGTTCTGCTAAACGCGCTCACGCCATGCCCCGGAGTGGCAAGCTGCGGCTCGCTCACAAGCACCTCGCCTACCGTTTACGGCGTAAAGGGGAACGGAACTCCGCCGTATACGACTACGTTTTCGCAGGGCACCCTAAGCGCGTCTAACGTCACGACCACCGCGACGAACTTCCCGATCGATGAAGTCAGCCTGTTTGTGTTCCCAGGGCTCACGTCGAGCACGTATGCCTCGTATGATACCGATTGCCCTGCCAAAAGCCTTCAAGGTAACAATTGCGGTAGTGAGCCCTGCATCGTCGCTTACAACAGTGGGCCTGTGTACCAGATCATTCCGTTTTCGAGCGACTACCGCACTTCCGACAGTGCTGGGCTGAACACCAGCTCCAACCTTGTGAAGGCGATTGGTGGAGCACCAAGTTGCAGCAATGGTGTGTCCGCTCCGGGCGGCGAGGGAACCTATTATGCGGGCGCAATCGATACGGCACAGGCGCAACTCCTCGCCAATGCAAGGCCGAATACGAAGAACGTGATCATCCTGGTCAGCGATGGCGCCGCGAATGCCGGCCAAACGTCAAGCCAGATGGCGGGATCGATGACGAGTTACCCAAAAACCGGGAACTGCAAGGCGGCGGTCACGAGCGCCCAAGCCGCTGCGAAAGCGGGAACCACGCTATACACGGTCGCCTACGGCGCGGAGGCGGGGACATCGTCGTGCCCGCAAGACACGAGCCCAACTATGACCCCATGCGAGACGATGCAGGAAATCGCAAACTCACCCTCAACCTCGTCGCCGTACTACGTACAGGATGACTTGAACTTCTTCTCCGACTACACATCGACGGGATCCGACAGTACCTGCATCTCAGCCTCTCACCCGGCCAGTACCCTGAGCGCTATCTTCACGGAAATTTATGAGAGTCTCACCGTCGCCCGGTTGATCCCCAACACCATGTCATAGACGCCTGAAGGAGATCGGAGCGCCGACGCCGCCGGCGGCATCCCGTCGCGCCAGACCGCAATCGCGGGGGCGGCGGCGCGGATGCGCTCGAGCGCGGCGCGAGGCGGCATGCCGGAGCAGCCGGCCGGCGGTTCAAATAGTTCTTCGGCTCTGCTATACGCGACAAGCGTGACTGACTCCATCGTTTCGTCGGTAATATCGTCGGCTCGTTCCAGTGGACGAACCGTTCTTACAGAAATCGAGAGCAAGCGAATACTGCATTCGCTCGGCCTGCCGGTGGCAGTGCCGGAAGCCGCTCTAACGGCTGACGACGCGGTGCGAGCGGCGTCGCGGATGGGATTCCCGGTGGCGCTGAAAGTGCTGTCGCCGGATGTGACTCACAAGAGCGACGTGGGCGGTGTTGAGCTGAATCTCGACAATGAGGGCGCGGTGCGCGACGCGTTCGAGCGAATTCGCCGCAATCTCGCGGCGGCACGCGGCGGCGGCGCGCGCTTCGAAGGCGTCGCCGTGGGGCAGATGGCGAAGCAGGGCGTCGAGCTGCTCGCAGGGACGTACCGCGACGATCGATTCGGCGCGATGGTGATGGTGGGGTTGGGCGGAGTGTTCGTCGAAGTGATGAAGGACACGGAGCTGGCGCTGGCGCCGATTGGCGGGCGTGAAGCGGCATCGATGCTCGCGCGGCTGCGCGGCGCTCAGATTATCCGCGGCGTGCGCGGTCAGCCGGGCGTCGATATCGACGCGGTTGTCTCGATTCTCGAGACCATCTCGGGAATCGCCGCGACCCATCCTGAGATCGCCGAGATGGATCTCAACCCGGTAGCCGCGTATGAGGACGGTCTGGCAATCCTGGACGCGCGAATCGTGCTGGCCGCCCCCGCGAGCAAGCCGCCGGCGCCGGACCCGCATCGCGCAGCACGGCTCAAAAATCTCGAGCGCGCGTTCAATCCGCGCGTGGTTGCCGTCATCGGCGACAAGCGGATGAGCGGGTACATGTGGATCCGCGCGATGGCGCATCTCAAGGGCAAGCTCTACTCGGTGCAAATCGATCCCAACGAGATACCAGGAATCGAAGCGATGGGCGTGGAGAACCGCAAGAGCCTGGCCGAAATCACGGAGCCGATCGATTACGCGGTCAGCGCGGTGCCGCGGCAGATCGCGCCGCGAATTTTGAAGGACTGCGTCGCCAAGCAGGTGGCGGCGGTGGGATTTTTTACCTCGGGATTTTCGGAAACGTCGGAGGAGCTGGGAATCCGTCTGGAAGCCGAGCTGCGCGAAATCGCGATCAACTCGGAGATCGCGCTGGTAGGGCCCAATTGCATGGGACTGTACAGCCCGGGGGCAGGACTGTGCAATTTTCCCGAAGAAAAAGCCGGCGAGGCGGGCGACGTCTGCTTCATCTCGCAAAGCGGCACGCACACGATCAACTTTTGCCTCCAGGCGCCAACCCACGGGATCAAGGTCAACAAGGCGGCGTCGATCGGCAACGCGCTGGTACTCGAAGCCGCCGACTATATCGACTTGATGGCAGCCGACCCGGCGACCCGCGCGATCGGAATGTATATCGAAGGCGTGCGCGACGGGCGTCGCTTCTTCGACAGCGTCCGGCACGCGGCCGAGCGTCATCCGGTGGTCATCTGGAAGGGCGGGGTGACCGAGGCGGGCGCGCGCGCGACATTTTCGCACACCGGATCGCTCGCGACTGCCGAGGCGACGTGGCGCACCGTCGTGCGGCAAAGCGGCGCGGTCGAAGTGGCGAGCCTCGATGCGATGCTTGACGCGGTCGAGCTGTTCGCGCGCGCCAAGCGCATCGGTGGCAGGCGGATGGGGCTGGTCGCGATGACCGGGGGCCAATCCGTGGTAATCACCGACACGTTTGCGACGGCGGGGCTCGAGATTCCCGCGCTATCGGAGTCGTCCTACGACGAGCTGAAGACGTTCTTCAACATAATCGGCGGCAGCTACCGCAATCCGCTCGACGTGGGCGGCACGATCGGCGCGGGACACGATCAGGGCAATCTCGATCGCATCCTGGAGATTCTCGAACGCGATCCGGTCATCGACGCAATCGTGCTGGAGGTCGGCACGGGGCTGCGTGCGGCGCGCTGGGCCACGCACGAGGATGAGATCGCGGGCCTGCTCGACAAGCTGGCGGATTTTGCCGGACGCTCGACGAAGCCATTCGCCGTCGTGATGCATCCTGCGCACCTGGAGGCGATCGTGGCGCGGGGCAAGGAGCTTGCGCGTGCGCGTGGCGTGGTCGTGTTCGAGAGTTTCGAGCGCGCCGCGGCGACATTCCGGACCGCGGCGGACTACTGGGGGAATCGCGCGCGGTTGGGCAGTTAGCAGGCGCCAATTGCAAAGCCTAACGCTGGAGTACATAACGGTGCAAATGTACAATTAAGCCAGTTTCAGCGACGGGAGCACATTTGCCGATGCCAGCCAGGAAAAAATCCACCAATGAAGCGATCACTACGGTTGCGGCGCGTCAGCACTTTTCCGACCTTATCAACCGCGTTGCCTACGGCAAGGACCGGATTCTGCTAACCCGCCGCAGCCGTCCGCTGGCGGCTGTGGTGCCGATCGAGGATATCGCGCTGCTTGAAGAGATGGAGGATCGCGACGACTTGAAAGCCGCGCGCGCCGCGCTCCGCGAGGTCAAACGCAAGGGGACGACTCCGTGGACGCTGATAAAGAAGGAGCTGGGCCTATAGATGATTCCCGGAACGGGCGAGAGAACCTGCCAGGGAAACCTAGCGGGGCGGAACGAGCACAGTCATCACCGTGCCCGCCGTCGCGTCGCCATCCAAAGACGCCAGCCATCGACCCCTGGGCGACCAGCTCATCGTGACGGTGCCGAGGGCCGGACCCTCGGCCAGTAGAAACGCACTATCGTATTTCAGCGAATAGGTGATGATTTTTCGCCACGGCACCGGCAGACTCGGCGCATAGATTTGCATCGCGGCTTCATCCGCACCCTTCGAATAGGCCATCGTGCTCTGCGCGAGCATCTCCGGAGGGGTCTCGAAGCCCAGCGATTTCACATCGAGCTCGCTTTGTTCGGGTCGCGATATTGCGACTTGCGCAAGCAGCGGCGTGCCGGGACGCTCGATCGCCATCTTGTACGTGAGCTTCTGATTGCCCAGCGTGATCGTGTTGCTGTTGCCCAAGAACGAGGCCGCGCTGGTCGATACGCCCATCAAATTTTCGGCGCCCGTCGCTATGTTGTACTTGAACACGCCAATCGTATGACGCGAGGGGTCGGGCCCGACATACAGGAATGACCCTTCGTCGTCCTGGTCCCAATCGAGCACGTGGATCGGCGTGCGTACGTGAAATCTGGTGCAGGTGGAGCTGCGCCGATCGAGGATAACCGGTGGAGCGCCCGCATCGCCCTGGCCGACCGCATAAACACCGTGCGCGCTCCAACTGAGCGCCGACATCGGGCATGAGAACTTCAGCGGTGCGACCGAACTGGCGCCAGTGACGACGATCAACTGCAACCCATCCGCGCGATTCGGCGGCGGCTCGGCGTCAGGTTGATCCGGATCGGACTTCGGCGCTTGGTCGTTGACGCCGGACTCGAGCGGTTCGGGATGGCGTCGCAGCGCAAGCGCGATCGTCGCGTTGTTCAGCCAGTTTATCGAGATGGAATCGTACCGGTCATTGAAGCTGGCGATCACATTGCCGGCGCCGGTGGCGATCAGGTCGCGAATAATCACATCGACTCGATTGCCACCCGGCGCGACCATTGCGGTCGCGAGCGTCAGGCTGTTGGGGCTCACGGCGAGGTCTGCGATAGTTCCCTCCTCGGCCGCGGCCGGGCCCGTCTCCGCGGCCAGGATACGGCCGGTTCGCCACGCGCCGCCGCCCAAGCCATACATGATCGTATGCCCCGCCTGGGTCCCGACGACGCCAATCTCTTCGCCGTCCTCGAGCCAGATGGGAGGACGCGTGGGAATCGGCGCGAATCCATCCGGCATCCCGACGTTGGTCAGCACCTTGATGCCGTTGGTGACCGCCAGCGTGGTCGAACGGGCGACGAATGGGGGAGGGACGTGCTTGGGCGCGTTCGCAGTCGAGCACGACGCAACGCTCACGGCAGTCAACGCAAGAATCGAGATGAGGACAGACCTGAGCATCCAAACGCGCTAGTGTATTTGGAGCGGCCAAAAAAGGCGACCGATTCAGTCGATGAAGAATCCGTTTATTGAACGATTGTGGATAAGCCGCGAGGTTCGGCTCGCAATTATTGTCGCGATTTTGAGTGCCGTCGGCGCGGTTGCGTGCCTGGCCGGCGACTGGAAGGCGGGAATCACCATCCTTGGAGTCGCGGCAGCGATGGTCGCGGCGTTCTGGTTTGCCGTCGTCAGGCCCGCGCAAATCCCGCGTGACGCCGTGGTGGTAGTTCGCCTGGCGGGTCCGATCGAAGAGGACGTGACTCGCTCGCCGCTCGATCAGCTGATGCGCCGCGGCGCACAGAGCCTCGACCATCTACGCTACGTGTTCGAGTCGGCGGCCATCGACGACGACGTTCGTGCGATCGTGGTCGAGATCGCGGAATTCGGCGCCGGTCTGGCCACCGCACACGAAATCCACCGTCTGCTGCGCGCCGCGCAGGCGGGCGGCAAGCGGGTGATCGCGCTGCTGCGAGGCGATAGCGCGGGGCTGCGCGAATACCTGGTCGCAACAGGAGCGGGGGAAATCGTCGCCAATCCCGACACGATGCTCACGATGCTCGGCGTGGCGACCGGCGGCGTTTTTCTGAAAAACGCGCTCGACAAGCTGAAGATCCAGGCGCAAACCCTGCAATGGAAAGAGTACAAGGGCGCTGGCGAGACTCTGGGCCGCGACACGATGTCACCGGCGGTGCGCGAGAGCATGGAGGCGATCGTCGCGGACTGGGAAAAAATCCTGATCGAGACGATCGCATCGGCGCGGAAGCTGAGCGCGGACCGCGCACGCGAGCTGATCGCGGCGGGATTCGTCAGCGCGAAGTTCGCCGTCGAAAATCATCTGATCGACCGGGAAGGCTATATCGAAGACATCCGTGCCGAATTCGATCCCGAGGCCAAGCGCAAAGTGTTCGCCAGCATGGCGCGATACCGGCGCCACGCAGTCTTTACCCGTGAGCGCGGACGGCGCGCGCGAATCGCACTCGTGCACGCCAGCGGACCGGTAACTTCGGGCGAGGCGCCTGCGACCGGCGAATTTATCAGCGGCGTCGCGACGGCGGCGCAAATCGATCGCGCGTCGCGCGACGAACGGGTAAGCGCAATAGTGTTTCGCGTAAATTCACCCGGCGGCTCCGCGGTGGGCTCCGACCTGGTGTGGCGGGCCGTGCGCGAGGCACAGGGGCGCGGCAAGCCGGTAGTAGTCTCGATGGGCGACGTGGCGGGCTCGGGTGGCTATTACGTCGCGATGGGGGCAGACGCGATCGTGGCGGAAGCGGCGACGATCACCGGTTCGATCGGGGTCGTGTACGCGAAGTTCAATCTCGGCAATCTGCTCAGCGAACTCGGCGTGCATTTCGATTTCGTGAAAAGCGCGCCCATCAGCGATGCGATGTCGATGGCGCGCGCGATGACCGACGGCGAGCTCGCACAGCTCAATGAGACCGTTGGTCATCTGTACTCGGCGTTTACCGCGAAGGTCGCGCAGGGGCGGCGGCTGAGCCCCGAGCAGGCTGAAGCGGTTGCCAAGGGGCGCATCTGGAGCGGTCTGGCGGCGAAGGGATGCGGACTCATCGACGAAGTCGGGGGGCTGTCAACCGCGGTGGCAATTGCGCGAGATCGCGCGCATATCGACGAGCATCAGCGCCACCAACTGGTGACCTATCGTGCCGAGCGCAGATGGCTGGAGCTTCGGCCCGGCAGCGCGGAGGCCTCGACGCCGTGGGCGATTCGCGCGGCCGCCGGCGCGCTTGGCATCCCAAGCCGGTGGGCGCCTGCGATGCTCGAAATGCTCATGCGCGGCGGCGTGATGCTGCTCTGTCCGTTCATCGAGCTGTAGCGGATCCGCTAGAGCGGAGAGCGTTCCAGTTCTTCGCGTATCGAGTACATCTTCTGGCGCGCCTCGTTGATGTAGGCGTCGAGGTTGCGGCGATGATTGGCGAACAGTCCGTCGGGCGAGCCGTTCATGACAATCAATGGCTTCATGACGGCGGCCTTGCCCAGCGCGTCGATCGAATCGTCGAACAGGGTCTTCAGGACCGGGTCGTCCTTGAGCTGCCCCGCGTATTCGCGCACGAGCGCTTGCATCATGTGATACATCACGTGCGCGTAGCCCTGCGAGTGATAGAAATAATGGTCGCAGTCCCAGCTATGAACCGGGCTGCCGTCGTCCTTGGTGCTCCGGTACAGGTTCGCGTGCGCGTCGCCAAGCAGATCGGTCCACGTCTGGATCAATCGGATTAACTCGACGGCCCGGGTGTTGAGCTCGCGCGACGACGGCGGCGTGGTATGCAAGCCGGCGACGTACATT
>Ga0187879_10000405_pt1 | contig 28517 bp, 17 predicted proteins | sample June2016WEW_19_1_FD_132423 | JGI IMG/M metagenome (GOLD analysis project Ga0187879, IMG submission 132423) | Peatland microbial communities from SPRUCE experiment site at the Marcell Experimental Forest, Minnesota, USA - June2016WEW_19_10 | ecosystem: Environmental > Terrestrial > Soil >... | reverse complement strand
CCAGACGCCGGACTACTACGACCTGTGCCGATGGAAGACCCAGAACGTCACGGTCTCGGACAACACCTTCAACTTCACGGCGGCGGACATTCCCGGCTGCCGGGGTGCTGCCAACGGCTGCGGCATGAACGCCATCTTCTCCGAGTACGGGGTCTCGCCGAGCTGGTCTCCCTACAAAGGAGACGTCATCGACGTGGCGATCACGAAGCACCAGCACAACCTGTTCTCGCACAACAGGTACTTCGGCCCGTGGTCGTTCATGTATCACGATCAGTCGGGTGTCGTGCATTTCTCCGTTTGGCATGGCAGAGACCACCAAGACCTGAGAAGCACCATCTCAGGCTCGTAATCTCACGGCCAGCTGGGCCTGGGCGGTTTTCGCGACCCCGGTAAGTCTCGCCTATGCTTCGACGTGTTCAACTCGGTGCGGGGACACAGACGTGTCAGTCGAGTCGCGGAAGCTCAGGAGTTCCAGCAAGTGAAAATCGCAGTCTTCGGTCTCGGTTACGTCGGTACAGTGACCGCGGCATGTCTTGCTGCTCGCGGCCACGACGTGTGGGGCGTCGACATCGACGATCACAAGGTGGCGATGATCAGCGACGGGCGGACGCCGGTGTTGGAGCCCGGCCTGGGTGAGCTCGTCGCCGACGCGGTCGCACGTGGTGCGCTCCACGCGACGGTGAGCGTCGCCGATGCACTTGCCGGTGCTCAGATCTCTCTCGTATGCGTTGGCACCCCGTCTGCTCCAAGTGGCGGCACCGACCTGAGCTTCGTGGAGCGGGCAACGGAGGAGATCGCCCAGGCCCTGGCGGCCTCACCGGACCCTTCGGTGATGCACGCCGTCGTCGTACGGTCCACGGTCCCCCCCGGCACGGTCGACGACGTCGTGGCACCGGTGCTGGCGGCGAGCGGCGCCCGCGTCGGGACGGCGATGTGCCCGGAGTTCCTGCGTGAGGGCTCCGGGGTGGCCGACTTCTTCGACCCACCCTTCACGGTTGTGGGTACCTCCGACCCGGCAGTCGCTGAGCTCCTTTCGTCGCTTTTCCGGTTTCTCGACCAGCCAGTGCGGGTCGTGGCCGTGCGAACGGCGGAGTCGGTCAAGTACGCCTGCAATGCCTTCCACGCCACCAAAGTCGCTTTTGCGAACGAGATGGGTCGCGTGCTGCGACCCCTCGGAATCGACTCGCGAGAGGTCATGGCGCTGTTCTGCGAGGACCACCGCTTGAACATCTCGCCGAGCTACTTGCGTCCCGGCTTCGCCTTCGGTGGGCCGTGCCTGCCGAAGGATCTGCGGTCGCTGCTGCATCTGGCGAGAATGAACAGCGTCGACTTGCCGCTTCTGTCCGGGACCTTGTCCTCGAACGAGCTCGTCCTCGCCGATGTCGTGAACCGCATCACGGCCGAGGACGGCATGACGGTTGCGATGCTCGGCCTCAGCTTCAAGATGTCGAGCGACGACCTGCGGGAGAGCCCGAGCGTACGCCTCGCCGAGACCCTCTTCGGCAAGGGCTACAACATCCGGATCCACGACCCGGTCGTCAAGCCTTCCCAGTTGATCGGGACCAACCGCCGCTACGTCGAGTCGAGGCTTCCCCATCTGCAGCATCTCTTGGCAGACAGCCCGGCGGAGGCGCTCGAGGGGGCCGATACGGCAGTCGTCTCCTCCTCCGACGAGACGGTCATCGCCGCCCTCATCGCCGCCCGCCCGACGCGCATCCTGGATCTCACCGGCGGCCTCGGGCGCACGGTTGAGTCCCTGCCCGGTTACGAGGGTGTGGGATGGTAGAGCCGCTCCGCTTGATCGGGTGAAGCGCCCCGTGTCTCGCCCCAAGCACGTAGTGATCATCGTCCAGAACCTGCCGGTCCCCTTCGATCGGCGCGTCTGGCTCGAATGTCAGGCCCTGCAGGGGGCGGGCTTCGACGTCTCGGTCGTCTGCCCGAAGGGCCCGGGCGACCCGGCATTCGAAGTGCTGAAGGGCGTTGCCCTCTACAAATACCGCCAGTACGCCGGCCGCGGGGGAGCGGTGGGGTACCTGCTCGAGTACGCCTACTCCTTCGCAGCGACGGCGGCTCTCGTCCTGCGAGCGGGGCGCCGAAAGCGCATCGACGCGCTGCAGGCCTGCAACCCGCCGGACATCTTCTGGCCGCTCGGCCTCGTCCTGCGCTTGCTCGGTGGCCGCTACGTGTTCGATCATCACGACCTGTGCCCTGAGCTCTTCGAGTCGAGGTTCCCGGACGGGAGCCGGCTCCACTACTGGGGGCTGCGAGTGCTCGAGTGGTGCACGTTCCACACGGCCGATCGAGTCATCTCCACGAACGCCTCCTACCGCGAGATCGCCCTCGCGCGCGGTGGGAAGCGACCCGAGGACGTGACGATCGTCAGGACCGGACCCGACGCCGGGCGCCTTCAGCGCTCCGAGCCAGACCCGGGGCTGCGGCGGGACCGGCGCTTCCTCGTCGCCTACATCGGTGTGATGGGCCCGCAGGACGGCGTCGACGTGGTCGTGGAGGCGGCAGCCAAGATCGTGCACGACTGGGGGAGAAAGGACATCAGCTTCGCCATGATGGGTTCGGGGGACTGTTTCGACGAGCTCGTGGCCTTGCGGGACAGCCTCGATCTGGGCGAGTTCGTGGACTTCATGGGCAGGGTGCCCGATGACGTCGTCACCCGCGTCTTGTCGACGGCCGACGTCGGGCTTTCGCCGGATCGCAAGAACCCCCTCAACGACCTCTCGACGATGAACAAGACCATGGAATACATGGCCTTCTCCCTCCCTACGGTCGCATTCGACCTGCGGGAGACCCGAGTCTCGGCGGGGCGCGCCGCCGTCTACGCCGAGCCGAACGAGGTGGAGAGCTTCGCCAAGGTTCTCGTCGATCTGCTCGACGACGAGCCCCGCCGGCGGTCGATGGGGACCTTTGCCCGAGGGCGAGTCGAAGACGAATTGGCCTGGACCCATCAACGTGACGCCTACGTCGGGGTGTACGAGACGCTGCTCGACCGGTCGCGCCGCCCCGACGTGCCGGCGTCCTCATCGCGGCGCGGCTGAGCGATGTGCGGGATCGCCGGCTGCTATCAACAGCCTGACGGGGTGTGGCTCGCCAAAGTCATGAGCGAGCGGATCGCCCACCGCGGCCCCGACGCCGAGGGTCTCCACTCCTTCAGGGATGAGCGAGTCACGGTGCAGCTCGCGCACCGCAGACTCGCCATCATCGATCTGACGGCGGCCGCAGACCAGCCTTTTGCCAAGGACGGCCTCGTGCTGGCCTACAACGGCGAGTTGTACAACTACCGTGAGATCCGCGCCGAGCTCGCCAGCTCGGGTGTTCATTTCGTCACTGCCTCTGACACCGAGGTCGTGCTCGAGGCGTGGCGCCGGTGGGGGTGGGAGGCGCTGGGGCGCTTTCGCGGGATGTTCGCCTTCGCCCTCCTCAACGAGGCCACCGGCCAGCTGTTCCTCGCCCGTGACCAGCTCGGGATCAAGCCGCTCTACCTGATGCGACGGGGCGACGGCGTGGTCTTCTCCTCGGAGCTGAAAGGGTTGGTGTCCGCTCTCGGGGGCGAGCTCCGGGTCGATCCGTCCGCCTTGGTGGCATCGGTGTTGTACTACTGGGTGCCGGACCAGCGCTGTGCCCTGAGCGGTGTCCAGAAGCTGCCTCCGGGATCCTTCGCCGAGGTCTCCCTCGACGGGCGCGTCCGCATCCAGAGCTACTGGGACATCGCCGCAGTTGCGGCGGAGGCGGCCGCCGGACCGCAGGCCGATCTCGGCTCCGTCATCGAGGACTCCGTGACGGCTCACCTCGTCGCCGATGTGCCCGTCTCGAGCTTTTTGAGCGGCGGGCTCGACTCGAGCATCATCACGGTGCTGGCAAAACGGGCGAACTCGGACGTCGACGCCTACACGATCGGCTTCAGGCCCGAGGACAACCGGCTCGAGGCCATGCCGGACGATCTCACCTACGCCCGCAAGGTCGGCGCCAAGTTCGGGATCACCATCCACGAGATCGAGATCGCCCCCGACGTCGCCGATCTGCTCCCCCGTATCGTCGACGTACTCGACGAGCCGATCGGAGACCCGGCGGCCATCAACACGTTCCTCATGTGTGAGGCCGCCCGCGATGCCGGAGTGAAGGTGCTGCTGTCCGGCATGGGCGCCGACGAGCTCTTCGGCGGCTATCGCAAGCAGCTGGCCTGCGTCGTAGCTGCCCGTTACCAGCGGCTACCCCCGCTGCTCCGCCATGGAGTCGTGCATCCGGTCGTCGATCGATTGCCTGTCACCGCCTTCGGGCGCGGCCTTCGCTACGCCCGGTGGTCCAAGCGGTTTCTCACCTTTGCCGAGCTGCCCGAAGAGGAGGCGTTCCGGCGCAGCTACACCCTGTACGACCTTCCGGAGCTGGAGGAGCTCCTCAGCCCGGAGCTGAGCGCGCACGTGCGCGACCTGGCGGCCGAGCACCGCCAGATCTATGAGGACAACACGCTTGGCGATCACGTCAACCGGATGTGCCTCGCCGATGCCCGCCTGTTCCTTCCCGGCCTCAACCTCGCCTACACGGATCGGGCGAGCATGGCGGCTTCGACTGAGGTGCGCGTTCCCTTCGTCGATCCTGAGGTCGTGCGGGCGGCGTTTTCCTTCAGCGGCAGGGAGAAGATCGCCCGGCGGGAGGGCAAGCTCTCGCTGAAGAAGGCGGCCGAGGCCTGGCTGCCCGACGAGATCATCCACCGGCCGAAAGCGTCCTTCAGCGCACCCCTGCGTGCATGGATGGCTCACGACCTGCGTCCCATGGTCGATGACATGCTCCTGTCGGGCGAGCTGGTCTCATCCGGTTTCCTGAATCGGTCCGCCCTCGATCGGCTCGTCGCCGACGATCGCTCGGGGCGCGAAGACCGGTCGAAGCAGTTGTGGCAGCTGCTGTCGATGGAGCTGTGGATACGGAACATCGGCGCCCACGGCGTCGCCACTTGACGGTCCCGCAGCCAGCCCCCCGGCGATCTCGCCTGACTGGGGTCGGCGCGCTTCGACCCGAAACGATCTCGGAAGGAAGCAGATGAAACAGGTTGCGCAGAATTACCGCACGGGCGAGCTGACGGTGCTCGATGTCCCCTCACCGACGTGCCGCCCGGGCGGCGTGCTCGTCCGGTCGCTCTACTCGCTCATCTCGACCGGCACAGAGGTCATGAAGGTGAAAGAGGCGAAGCTGTCTCTCGCCGGCAAAGCCCGCGCCCGACCTGAGCAGGTGCGCCAGGTGCTCGACACCGTCGCCCAACAGGGTCCGATCGCCACCTACAAGAAGGTCATGACCCGTCTGGACTCCTACACGCCGCTCGGGTATTCGCTCTGCGGCGTCGTCAGCGAAGTGGGCGCCGGTGCCGGCGAGTTCAGCGTGGGCCAGCTCGTGGCGTGCGCTGGAAACGAGCACGCCCTCCACTCGGAAGCGAATTGGGTGCCCACCAACCTCTGTGTGCCGGTGCCCGACGGTGTGGATCCGAAGCAGGCGGCCTTCGCCACGGTCGGCGCCATCGCCATGCACGGAGTGCGGCGATGCGAGGCTCAGCTCGGGGACACCGCCTGTGTGATCGGTCTCGGCCTCGTCGGCCAGCTGGCAGTGCAGCTGCTCGTCGCATCCGGCGTCGTCGTCTTCGGCCTGGATCCGGTAGAGGAGCGGTGCCGCCTGGCCGAGCACGCCGGAGCGCTCGTCTGCGCACCCCCGAGCGGTGACGGGCTCGAAGGCGTCGAGCGCGCCCTGCTGGAGGCGAGCGGAGGGTTGGGCGCCGACCACATCCTCCTCGTCGCAGGCGGCTCCTCGAACGAGCCGGTCGAGGTGGCCGCTCGGCTGGCCCGCGACCGCGCTCGTATCGTCGATATCGGCAAGACGCGGCTGGATCTGCCCTGGAACGCCTACTACGAGAAGGAGCTGGACGTCGTGTTCTCGCGCTCGTACGGGCCGGGGCGCTACGACGACCGCTACGAGCTGGACGGCATCGACTATCCAGCCGGCTACGTTCGCTGGACCGAACGGCGCAACCTCGCCTGTTTCGTCGACCTCCTCGCCAGGAACTCGCTCGACGTCGAATCGCTCGTCTCGCACGTCTTCCCCGTTGAGCAGGCTGTCGAGGTGTACGACCGCCTGAGCTCTGGCGAGCTCGGTGGCATCGGTCTGCTCTTCGAGTACCCGGTGGAGGAAGCCTCCGAGCCCGTGGGCGCCACCTCCCGGGCCGGAGCATCGGTGGGCGAGGACAAGGCGCTGGCGACGCCCGCCGGTCACGCCCGGAGGCGCACAGGCCGTGTCGGCCTGGGTTTCATCGGAGCCGGCAACTACGCGTCGTCGATGCTCCTCCCGTTCCTTTCGGCCAACGAAGAGGTCGAGCTCCGCCACGTTGCCACCACGCGCTCGCTCACGGCCATGAACGCCCAGCGGCGCTTCGGATTCCCGACGCTGAGCACGGACGCCGCCGCTGTCCTCGATGACGATTCAGTCGATGCGGTCTTCATTGTCACGCGCCACCGCTCGCACGCCGAGTTCGTCTGCCGAGCGCTCGAGGCCGGCAAGACCGTCTTCGTCGAGAAGCCTCTCGCCCTGTCGCTCGACGAGCTCGACCGCATCCTCGACGTCGTGAAGGCGACGGGAAATGATCGCCTCTTGGTCGGCTTCAACCGACGATTTGCTCCTCTCCTCACCGACATGAGGAGGCGGTTCGCCCGGCCCATGGCCGGCGCCGTGGCGCGCTACGCCGTCAATGCCGGATCGGTCTCCCACAAGAGCTGGTACGCCGACGAGGCGGAGGGGACGCGGTTCGTGGGCGAGGGGGGTCACTTCATCGACACGCTCAGCTGGTGGCTGGATGCCAGCCCGCGAGAGGTGCATGCGATGCAGGGCCGCGACCCGAGCGACCTCATCGTCAGTCTCTTGTTCGACAACGGAGCTATCGCCAGCCTCTCTTACGTGACGAACGGGAACTCCCGATTCCCGAAAGAGATCTTCGAGGCGAGCGCCGCCGGGCGATCGGCCCGGCTTGACAACTTCCGCAGCGCCACGGTGTGGGGCGGGTCTCCTCGCCGCACTCGGCGTAGCTTCGGTGCGGTCGACAAGGGCCAGCGCGGCCAGCTGGAGGCGTTCGTGGCCTCGGTGCGCACGGGCGGACCCATGCCGATCGATCTCGCGTCGCTCGTTGCCACGACTCGGGCGACGCTGGCCGTTCGTGACAGCCAAGCCTCCGGGCACGCTGAGGTGCTGTGAGCCGTCGCCTCTCGTGGTATGCCCACCGTCTCGGGCGGATGGCTCCGGACGAGCTTGCCTGGAGGGTGCACGACCAGCTCAGGCAGCAGACTTGGAGGCGTCGTCAGGTACGGCCTTCATCGCCCCCGAGCCGACCGCCGGGGATGCTCGCCGTCCCGAGATTCTGCACGCCGCTCCGCAGTGGCACCCGCGAAGCGTTGCCGGCCGAGGTTCGAGCCGGGCTCGTGGCGGCAGCCGACGAGCTGCTCGCCGGACGCTGGGAGATCCTCGGAGTGATGCGAACCGACATCGTCCGGCCCGATTGGTTCTTCGATCCGGTCACCGGGCTGAGAGCACCGCAAGAGAAGTACGCCTTCAGCATCAACCATCGATCCGAGGCGGAAACCGGCAATGTCAAGCAGATCTGGGAGTTGTCGCGGTTGCATCACCTCACCTTGTTGGCCGCCGCCTGGTTCGCGAGCGAGGACGGCCGCTACGCCGAGGCGGTGGAGGCCCAGTTGCGGTCGTGGTGGGCGGAGAACCCTTTCCTCTCCGGAATCCACTGGACGAGCGGGATCGAGCTCGCCGAGCGGCTCATCAGTTGGGTATGGGTGCGCCGCCTCCTCGACGGATGGCCGAGAGCGTCGGCGCTCTTCGAGGCCAACGTCGATGCTCAGCAGCAGGTGTACTGGCACCAGCACTACCTGGCCAACTTCAGGAGTCGGGGATCATCGGCCAACAACCACGTGATCGCCGAGGCGGCCGGGCAGCTCATCGCCAGCTGCGCGTTCGATTGGTTCGAGACGAGCGCGCAGTGGCGCATGACATCGGCGTCGCTGTTGAGAGACGAACTCGATCGCAATACCTTCCCGAGCGGCCTCAACCGCGAGCAGGCCTCGGAGTACCACGCATTCGTCACCGAGCTCGGCTTGCTGGCAGCCGCTGAGTGTGACGCCAGTGACCATCCGCTCGGTGTCGGGACCTGGCGGCGCCTCACCACCATGCTGGACGCCGGAGCCGCCGTCCTCGACGAGCGAGGGGGCTTCGCCCGCCAGGGCGACGGCGACGACGGCAGGGCGCTGCTGGTCGATCCGCCGGCGGTCGACCGCTGGGACTGCCTGCTCGCGACCGGGGCGGCACTCGTGCATGCGTCTCCGTGGTGGCCGCCCGCCCGCGCGAGCGTGATGAGCGTCCTCGTGGAAGGGCTCGGCACTCACGTGCGCGAAGTCGCCGCCCGGCCGGCCGAGCGGGTGTCGCAGTTCTCCGACGCCGGTATGACGCTGCTTCGCTCAAAGCCGCGAGCTGGTCAAAGCGAGATCTGGTGTCGTTGCGACGGCGGCCCGCACGGGTTCCTCTCGATAGCGGCTCACGCGCACGCCGACGCACTCTCGCTGGAGGTGCGTTACGGCGGCGTCGACGTGCTTGCCGATCCGGGGACGTACTGCTACCACGGCGAACCTGCCTGGCGCCGCTACTTCCGCTCCACCCTCGCCCACAACACCCTCGAGGTCGCCGGAGAGGACCAGTCCGTCTCCGGGGGCCCCTTCCTCTGGCTCTCCTCCGCCCGCGCGAGCGGTGTCGAGGTCGGCTGCGATGACGAGGGGCGTCCGGTGACCTGGTCGGCTCAACACGACGGCTACGTACGACTCACCCCTCCGGCCCTCCATCACCGCAGTGTCTCGCTCGACGAGCGGGAGCGCCGCCTCGACATCGTCGATCGCCTGGACACCGACGGCGAACATCCGCTCAGGCTGGCGTTTCATCTCGGCCCAGCCGTGCAGGTCGATCTCAGGGGCGCCCTCGCCCGCCTCCGCTGGAGCGTCGAAGACGCCGAAGGCTCCGCCAGATTCGAGCTGCCGAGCGAGCTCAACTGGACAGAGCATCGGGGTGAGACAGAGCCGATCCTCGGGTGGTACTCGCGTGCCTTCGGGACGAAGGAGCCCTCTGTCACGCTCCTTGGCGAGGGCCGCGCCACCCCCGGTCGAACTCAGCTATTGAGCTCCATCACGTTCTCGCCGTAACGGGCCGGAGAGCAGCTACCGTCGAACGGCCATGAAGGACTTGGTGAGACCGGCGACTCGTTCGTGGAAGATCTCGGCGTCGGGAAACAACTGGCGCATCTTGGCCTCCGACAGCAGGTGAAAGTCCGGAATCGTCTTCTTCACCCAAAAGCGGTTGGCGAAGCGGATGACCGCCATCTGGGCCGGCCGAGGCAACCAACCAAGGAACGGCAGCCAGCTGTGGGACTCGATCGGGAATCCCAAGGCGGGCGTCTGGACGAAATAGCCCTTGCCAACTCGGCGAATCTCGCTCGCGAATGCGTGCTGCTGCTCGAAGGCCAGCCCGGCGAACTCACGGCCGGAGCGAATCCGCCACACGTCCGCCTTCGGGACGGTGACGTGCTCAATCACCGACGAGCAGTAGACAACGTCGAACTCGCCGTCGGCGAAGGGCAACGGGCCTGTCTCTGTGAGAACCACCGGCGTGAACCCGTACTTGTCTGCCCCCCTCGCAAGCGCCCCGGTATCGATGTCTGCGATCGTGACCTGAGCGTCGAGCCCGAGGGCGGCAGTCTCCCGGCCGTCGGACGACCCGAGGTCAAGCAGCTTGTCAGAGGGGCCGAGGGGAAACATCTCGCGCCAAAGGCGAGCACGCTTTGCCCGCACCCGCTTCTGAAAGGACTCCACGAGCCCTGTGATGGCCGCCAAATCGCCAATCTCCTTCTGACCGTCGACGATATCAGTACCCGAAGCTGCGACGATCCAGCCGGCCGGGTCGGATCTTTGCCTGCAGCGGCCCGGAAGCCAGCAAGGCCGTGTTCCGCGTGGCCGTGTCCGCCTAGGCGGGAGCCTCGAAGGTGCCGAGGGTGCCGTCGTTGTGATCAGCTCCGACAAGCACGACGGAGGCGATCGGGAGCTCGGCCCCGCGGAGCATCTCGGCTACGCCTCGCAGTCTCGTCGCGCTCGAGCGCCCTGCGGTCACCACGACGACGGCCTCGCTTGCCCACTCAGCGAGATCAAGCCGATCTCCAGGCCGAAGCTCCAAGAGCACGACGGTCGTGTCCGAACCAGAGCTGGTGCCCGCATGACGTCGCGTCGGGAGCGGTTCGGGGATCGCCTCGTCGATGGCGTCGTCGTCCGACGGGACGATCACCAACACAGGTTCGTCCGCCCCGTCGAAGGGTACCTCGTGGGCGCCTGCTTCCTTCAGGCCGAAGAGTCGGCCGAGCAGGCGCTCGGGAGAGAGGTCGACGACGGTGACGTGCTTGTTCTCGACGGCGAGAGTCCTCACGGCACCGCAGATAGCCAGGGCGGCGGGGTCGATGCTGTCGACCGCCACAACGGCCAGACCTCTCGGACCGTGAGCGTCGCCGAGGAGGGCTCGCAGATGTCGCGCCAACCGGTTCACCGGCTTGCCCGGGTGCGTCAATCGTCGGCGAAGTCGCCACAGACGCATCCATCGGGGGGAGTGGAACCCGTCGATGCTCAACCTCACGGACGCCTCGAGAGCAGAGGCGATCTCGTCACGCCGGCGAAGACGATCCGAGACGACCGTTTGCAAGGCCACAAATCCGAGGCCTACGACGAGACCGCCGATGAGCCCGAAGCCACCGTCGACCGCAACTCGCTTCGCCGCCGAGTGCTTGTTCAAGGTGGCAGTGCCGAGAGTGTGGCTCCCACTGACGATTGAGCTCGTCACGCTGTTGTCGGCGGTGATGGTCGACTGAATCGAGGCCGCCTGCTGTTGGTACTGACTCAGCTCATTCTGGAGCGGTGCGGTCGAACTACCGGACGCTGCCTGGGCAATTCGCAGGTAGAGGGACTGCACGGTGGCGTCCAGGGAGGCCTCGGTCTGCTCGAGAATGGCGACGGTGGAGTGATTCTGCGCCTCGTACAGCTGGGTCCGCACGTTCAGGAACACGGCGGCCAAGGTGCTCGTGCGTAGCAGTGCCGCGGAGGGCGTAGCCGCGCTGACGCTCACCTGCAGCAGCGCATCGCTGACCACGACGACTTGGCAATCCGACAGCAGCTGGTTGGCCGTCAAGGAGAGCCGCAGGCGGTTGACGACGTCTTGGGCCACCGTGGCCGTGTCGGCGATGGCGGCATCATTCGCCATGTCCAGGGTCTGGTCGTCGGCCGGGTTGTGGAAGAGGAGCAGAGAGCTCGTCGCGGTGTACTTCGGCGTGATGACCACCGTGACGGCTAGTCCGAGGACGAGACCGATGATGGCGGTGATCACCCAGAGGCGGCGGCGCCGACGGAGGGCACCCATCACGGTGCGGATGGCGACGAACTGCTCGACCGGGCGTCCAGGCGTCCGTGAGGTGCTGCCGTCGTCCAGTGGCTCGTCGATCGGGACGTACCCGGGGTCCTCGACGGTCATGACATCTCCGACATGGCGCCCGCACCACGTTCGACGTCGCCAGTCACCCGCCCGGTCCGCGCTCGGTGCGCCCGGAGGTGACTGGGTTCATCGCACACTGTTCTTCGTCTCGTTGATACGCCTCGGCGTGTGCAGGCTCCCGAGCCTCGGCGGTCGTCCCGTGGTCCGATCCGTCGGCTCCGGGTTCACGACAACGACGCCCGCAAGGGTCTGCTGAAGGCGGACGGCGCCGCTCGCGATCACCTCGAGCTCTTCGGCGACGGCGAAGCCAGAAGAGACCGCCAGAACCGTCGATGTCGACGAGCTGCCCGACGCTGGAGCCGGGCGCCAGTCCACCATGTCGGCTGACTCGGGGTCCACGACGACGAGGGTGACATGGAGGGCGTGACGCTTCTGCTTCACGTCGGGTGGGGAGTCGTAGGTGACGAGGTTCCAAGGGTCGGGAGGCTCGCTTGCCCGCTTGGCGCACGCCTGCCGCAGCTTCGCCGTCGAATCGTGATCGTCCGCCACGACGAACACCACCGGCAGCCCGAGAGCCGCCGCGAATGACGCCAGTTCGGGCGCGACAGCCAGGGCAGAATCATCACCGGCGAGCGTGAGCACCGTGACTTCGGGCCCGCGAGCGGCAGCCGCCGCCGTCGCACCGCCTCGCGATCCCCGCGATGCGACTCGGGGTGACGAGGCAGGCTGCAGCCCCTCCCGACTGCTAGGGATGTCCAGATCAGACAGGAGGCCGTGCAGGCGTGCCTTCTCGGCGACGGCCGGCTGCCAGCCGTCGAAGAGTTCGACCCATTGCTCGGGCGTCTTTCGCTGCTGAGGAGTCAACGACTGGAGTACGGGCGCCTGCACTGCCGAGGCGATGTCGTCACGCCGCCGCAACCGTCGGTCTCGGCGGCCGAGCACGAAAGCCACGATCGCCGCGATCACGAGACCGGCGAGGCCACCGACCACCATCAGCTCCGGGTACCGCAACGAGGAAGGGTGTGTCGCCGTCGTGGCGTTCTGTTCGATGACGGTGCCAGGCGCCCCCGTCCCCTTATAGGCGATGAATTGCGCCGCCACCGCGTTGGCGAGTGCTTCGGCTGCCCGCGGCGTCGATCCCTGTGCAGTGATCTGTACGACGTCGTCGGTCAGAGCCGTCACGCCGACACGGCGTTGCAGCGTCGAATAGCCGAGATGGAGCCCGATCGACCTTGCCGCCGGGTCGAGCACGCCCTGGGTCGTGGCGATCGCCACCTCGGTGGCGATGTCGCGCGTCGGCACATCCGAACCGGGTTGAAGGGGAGATGGCGGCAACTCGACAAGGGCGGTAGCAGAGTCCATCGCAGGCGACACGAGCGTATAGGCGAGGCCGCCGAGGAGGCCGACGAGGGCCAAGGCGACGAGGAGCCAGGGATACCGACGGATGATGTGCAACGACTCCCGAAGATTCAGGACTTGCTCGTCCATTACGTCCCCTTCTCGGACTCACCCGGATTGACCAGCGCTTTCGGTCGCGAGGCGAGTCGGAGCAGCGCAACGCCTGCAGTTCTGCCACGATGACGTCCGCCGTCATCATTCGATCTGGTCATCGGCATGTGGTCACGAACACCCAACACCATCAGGGGACTTGTCGTCCTCGCCCTCACCCGCTTCCCGACAAGACTAGCGGCTCCAAGTCAGGCCGAAGAATCGCCCAGCCGCCTGCACCTCTCGTCGCCCATGAGGCACGCATAGCGAACACAGGTTCGCTTTGAGTGTCCCGTTGCCGCCGATATCGCCGGCGATGTGCTGCGGGCAGCCGTCGCTTGTTGGCGTCGGCTCGGGACCTCGCAGCACCGCTTCTTGTCAGCCGGAGGGTGCGCCGGCCCTCGCGACGAAAACCGGGTTGTCGATGGCGAAATGGTAGATGTCGATGAGGCGTTTGAGATTCTCGCCGGGATCGAAACGTCCGCCGTAGGTCTCCCGGGCTGCCTTGCCGTACCGCTCGTACCGGGCTGGATTGGCCTCTATGTCCACAAGGATGGTGGCGAGTGAGGCGGCATTTCGCGGGTCGAAGAGGACGCCGTCGGTGCCGTCGGTGATCAGCTCCGGAAAAGGCCCATGGCCGGCAGCCACCGGGGGCGCGCCGGCTGCCATTGCCTCGACAACCACCAAGCCGAACGTCTCCTCGCATTGAGAGGGCAGGATGACGGCTCTAGCTCGCGCCATGATCTCTGAGCACTCCTGGGCGCTCACGATGCCGAGGACCGAGACCGCCGGTCGCGAGGCAGCCCACTGCGCCACCCGCGCCTCGAGCGGACCTCCGCCGGCGATGGTCAGCCGCAGAGGCGCACCGGTGGCGCCGGCCTGAAACCTGTCCCATGCCTCCATGAGGAAGAGGATTCCCTTTGCCTCGTCGAGCCTGCCGATGTAGGCGACGAGAGGTTCGCGCACCGTCGGCGCAGCCATGGGAGGGATTCTTGGAATCAGGTTCGCTTTGACGAAGGTTCTGTCGGGCGGAAGGGCGAGATCCTTGAAGGTGGCGCGCTGGGACTCGGAGACGAACACGTACGCCGATCCCTTCGTGCGCCACGTTGCGCGATTCACGAGGGTGCTCATCACGACGGGCGCCGTCGCTGCAGCCGAGTGCCGGTAGCAGCGGTGGACCAGGGCCGGAATCGGCACGCGTCGCGCGACACAGTCGTGGCAGACCCTCCCGTCGCGAAACAGGCCCGTATCGGCTGCGCACAGCAAGCGGTAGTTATGGATGGAGATGACGGCCGGCACACGCTGGCGAACACAAGCGTGCAGCACCGAAGGGCTGATGAGCGGGAAGGTGTTGTGGATGTGCACGACGTCGGGTCGCGATCGGTGCAGCACCTGACTGAGCGACCTGCGGCTCTCGTCGCTCCAGACGACGCGTGCGGGCAGGAGCGCACGTGCAGGCAGCGACCAGCCTTCGATGTCGTCGCTGTAGCGCTCGAACTGCTCCACCGTGTGGCCGGCCGCGAGCAAAGCGTTCCGTTCCTGGTCGACGACGCGGTTCTCACCGCTCGGCGCGCCCGAACGGTACCGGTTGTGTACGACGAGGACCCTCATCGGGTCATTCTTGTTGCAGCAGCGCTGGGGGCGGTCGGGGCGCCAAGAGGGCTGCCGCCACCGCCAGGTCGAGCATGAAGGGGGACGCCTCCCCCAGACCTGTCTCGGTGAACGAGGAGATGAGGCAGTAGACGATCAAGAACAGGGCGATCGCCCGAGCCGGGCTCCGCGGGCGAAACGCCGCCGCAAGCAGCAGGCAGAGGACGATGAGGCCGCACACGACGTCTCCGAAGAGCCCTTCGTCCTGGTAGACCGACACCCAGCTGTTGTCGATCGAGAGCCCGTCGAAGGAGTCGTTGGAAAGGCCGTAGCCGAAGAAGACCTCGGGGCGCGGGCGCGGCGCGTTGACCACCAGCGACCACACCACGGTCCGTCCGGTCAGGGTGGTCAGCTCCTGAGTGTTCTCACCGCGACCGAACCAGCTCGACAGAGCGGGGAGGAAGATGAGGGCGCCGATGAGGACGATGACGAAGGTCGTCATGAATGCCTTGCGGACCCGACGACGTGACACGAACAAGCTGAGGCCCGCCACGAGCACGCCCACCAGCATGGCGACCAGGGCGGTTCGCGTATGAGTGAGGATCAGCAGACCCACGCTGCCGAGAAACAACACCACGGCGGTGTTGCGACGGAGGAGGCCAGAGAGCCAGAGCACCGCGGTCAGGCCGGCAGCTACGGCAGCGATGTGGGCCACTTGAGGAGGCTGCACCGGCCAGATGACCCCTGTGAGGCGCCCGTCGACCTCGAAGGCCTTGTGCGGCGAGATGATCATTCCGAGGAGCACCGATGCCAGGACGGCAAAGAGACAGCGGAGGTGGTAGCGCAGGAGGAGGAGATCGCGGCGGCCCCAGAAGGGCGTCAGTAACCAGAGAACGGCAAGGAACGCCAGCAGGCGGATGGCTCGAACATCGGAGCCCAAGCCAACGTAGCCTCGAAGCGTCACCGCCAGGGCGACGACAGCGGCCACGGTGGACAGCACCAAGAACGCATTCGTGCGAATCATGAGCCGGCGGTTGACCGTCAGTGCCAACAAGACAGCGAGGACGAGAGATCCCTGTGTGAGCACCTGCCCGATCTTGTGGGGGATCGTGACGACGAGCGGGATCGTGTAGAAGGTCAAGACGTTGAAGTACAAGAGTCCCCAGACGATCCCCACGCGTCGTCGAACGGATCGCTCGGCGGCGGTATCGGGCAGCGCGTCCAGGGTGGGCAGGGCGACGGTGCTCATCGGTCCTCACTCGTGGTCAGGCGGGCGAACGAGCCGTCGACATGGCGATGGCGAGCGCTGGCGCGGGAGTGGTTGTCGCGGTAGCCGAAGCTGTCGTCGTTGCGGTCAGCTCCCACGAGGATGACGCCAGAGATGTCAACGCCGGCGGCTGCGAGCATCTCGGCCTCGATCCGTAGGCCGGCAACGTCTGACCGTCCCGCTGTCACGATGACGGTCGCTTCCGACACCCAGCTGGCGACGTCGCGCGCCCCGACAGCCGGGTCAAGGGATGCAAGGACGAGTGTGACATCGGGCGGCCTCCACGTCGCCTCCGAAGCCCTGGCGGCGGCATCGAGATCGGCGCGGACTGACGGCGCCGCCGCATCATCGTGAGCTCGGACGATCACGACCGAAGCGAGGTCGGAACGACTGAAGCTCGCCTCTTTGGCGGCCCGACCTGTGACGCCGAGGAGTCTGGCGAGAAGCCCCTGTCGAGACGCATCGACGATGACGACCCTCTTGCCCTCGATGGTGAGAGCCCGTGCCAGCCCCGCCAGGGCGAGGGTGGCCGCACCGTCGCTCCCTACGGAGACGACGGTCAACACCGACTGACCGTTGCTCGAGGGGGAGATGGCGGCCCTCAAGTGTTTCGTCACGAGAGCCACCGGCACACGGGGTCGTCGCAGGCGATGCCGGAGGCGTCGCGTTCGCAGGAGGCGCCCGCAGCGGACGACGGGAACGCTGAGCGCGACGGGTGCCTCCAGGGCGGCCGCGAAGTCGTCCCGCCGCCGGACGCGATCGGACACGATCGGCGGCACCATGACGATGCTGAGGCCCACGCCGAGCCCGGCCGCCAGTCCAGCTGCGCCGTCCTCCGCCAGCTTCTTCAGGCGGGAGCTTTGCACCAAGATGGGGGGAGCGAGCACCCGACTGCCCCCGACTACGGCGATGACGTCCAGAGTATTGCCCTGCATCGCCTCCTGGAGGAGGAACACGTCGGCGATGTCCGCCTTGCGCTCCGCTGTCAGGCTCCGACGCGTCGCACGTAGCCCAGGTGGCAAGGCTGCTATCTGACGACTGAGCTGGCGTTCGTTCGCCTGCGTTTGTGCGACGTCGGTGACGAGGGATTGCGCGATCGACCGACCCTGGGCTTCGTAGAGGTGGGCGCGAAAGCTCAAGAACGCTGTATCGAGCGCATTTGCGCGCTGAAGAGCCTCCGTCGCCGACGGCGCAGCGATACTGACCTCGATGACGGAGTCGCCCTCGGTCACGCCCTGGTACTGCCCGAGGAACGCACGAGGGCTCAGCGGCAGGTGGAGCCGGTTCACGACCTGCTGGGCGACCGTGGTCGTTTCCAGCTGAGCCAAGTCGGTGGCGATCTCGAGAGCGCTGTCACCGTTGGGGTTGTCCACCATCACGAGGGTGCTGCTTGCCGTGTACGGGCGGGGAACCCCCACTGCGAACGCCAGCCCTCCGACGAGGCCGGCGATGGCCATGATCACCCAAAAGCTCTGTCGACGGCGCAGCTCCGAGGCAACGGTGCGAAGGCTGACGAATTGGCCTCGACGACCATTGATGCCGTCGAGGCTGCGTTGTGGTCGAGTACCTGGGCGAATCGCCACGAGCTCGGAGCTCTCGATCGTCATGCCGGCCCTCTCGGTCGCGCGCGGGCGCGCTGGTTGGCTCGAGAGCAGAGAGCCTGAGCCGCCACGCTATCGATCATCGAAATTCCACCGCCGCCGGCATGTCGTTGTCACCCGAAAGCGGAGGGAGATCGTCGGGCTTCGTCTCGAGATTGCCCTTGATCAAGCCTTTACGTGCCTGGTCCCCGTATCGGAGCAGGAGGACGACGGTGATGGCGGACGTGACGGCGCTGGCAGCGGCGACACCTGGGACCTTGTAGAGCAGGGCGAAGGAAACCACCGTGCACACCGACACGATGGAACCGACCGCTTGGACGGCGAAGAGGCGGCGCGTCTGCCGCGACACCTTCAGGATGAGGATCGGACCGATGCCGAGACCGGCGATCAGAAGCGAGATGGCGAAGTAATCCGCCGACGACCAGTAGCGAGCGAAGGCTGGGCCGTAGATGAACCGGAGAAGGGTCGAACCTATGGTGAACACAAAGACGCTCACGAGTCCGATGCTGGCCATGGCCGCCGCGCTCACTCCCCAAGCGACTCGCCGCAGGCCCCTCCATCCGCGGTCGGCCAACGCCCGCGACGCCTCCGGGAGCCCGACGCTCCCTCCTGCCATGATGAGGACAAAGGTCGGCCCGGTCACCAGGGTCTGGGCAGCGCGTAGACCACCAAGTCCTACCGGCGTCAGAAAGAAGGCGGCGACGAGGATGATTGCTTGTGAGGAGCCCCATGCCGTCACGGACTGACCGGCGAGCCATTTGCTCATGTACCAGCGTGACCGGAGCAGTGTGACGCCGCCGCGCAGGGCCGGCCGCACGGAGAATTGCCACAGCCCGAAGACGGCGCCCACGGCCGCTCCGGCACCCCACGACCCGACTACGAACACGACGGCATAGTGGTGCACGACGGGATGGTTTCGATCGAGGAAGAGCACGACGAAGCAGCTTCCCTGCACGATGTTGAACACGGTGTCGTTCGCGAGTGCCTTGCCGGGCAGCTTGTGCATGAACCCGAGCCAACGCCAGTAATCCTGGATGACCAAGAAAGGAAGCCACGGGGCGATGGCGACGAGACCTAGCCCGAACTTGAACGCCAGCCCCCCAGCCAGCACAAGGACGATGCCCGCTAACAGGAAGATGGCGGCGGCGACGACCGAGAGAATGATCTCGGCGGCAAGCCCGCTGCGGAGCCGGCGTTTTCTGTCATCCTGCCAGGCGTCGTTCTCGATGGCCATCGGATCGGTGACGAGGGCGCGGTGCAAGCTGGCGAGCACGAGCCAGCATGCATAGGCAAGGGAGAACGCCCCGAGGGCCTCGGGGCCATTGGCTCCCGCGACGTGGGCCACGAACACGCCGACGCCGAAGTTCGATCCCGACGCGAAGACTTGATCCGTCATCGTCAGAGCCGCACGTTGGGAGACGCTCCGGGGAGCGCCTTTCTCGCCGCTGCCGGATGCCCGGCGGTGCTGAGCTGCGTGCCGGGGACGCCGACGCGCCGGCATATGGCGCCCCCCGTTGCGGCTCGCCGGCGTTCGAAGGGACGTCACGACGGGGCGCTCACGAGTCTTCGCTGCCTGGAGCGACGGCGGCGCGCACCGACCAGGGTCGACAAGGTCCAGGACCGTTGGAGCGAATGTCCACGGTCGGCAGCGGCAGGACCACGAGGAGCGCGGGCGCGAGTGGCGGGATCACCCGAACCGCCACCTAGACCGCAGTGGGTGATTCGGGCGCCGCGGCAACCGAGCTCCGCTCTCGCCGAAGAGTCGTCATCTTTGCCGTCGCGCCGACCCTGTCATCGTCGTCAGGGTGCCGAGTGGGCAGGTGAACGAAGGCGCGCGAGCGATATGACGTCTCCCGCACGACAATGCCACCCAACTAGGCTAGCTGCGTTTTGGAGGGGGAGAAACCCGCCCCGGACGGTTCCAAGCCGGCAGAGTGGGCCGCCGGGACGGTGTCCTTCGAAGGTCGAGGGAGAGTCTCCGCATCCAGGCGGCGAGCGGGTATCCGACGTTACGAACCGACGCTGCTGACGTCCTGCCCGTCGGCTTGCCACTCGGCCATCGTGAGGAGGCCGGACTGGTCGTGGTACATGAAGGACCATGGGCCGGAGTACGTGTTATCCGAGAACAGGTTGTTCTGGTCCTTCGTGATCGCCACGTCGATGACGTCGCCTAGGTAGGGGGACCAGCTCGGAGCGCTGCCGTACTCCGAGAAGATGCCGTTCATGCCGCAGCCGTTGGCGGAGCCCTTGCAGCCAGGCACATCCGCCTGGGTGACGTTGAAGGTGTTGTCCGAGACGGTGACGTTCTGGGTCCTCCAGCGGCACAGGTCGTAGTAGTCAGGCGTCTGTGACGGCGTTGCACCGGTCAGGTGGGCGGCGTCGCAGGTCGTGAGGTTCGCCACCGAAGGGTCGACGAGGGTGCAGGCGCCTGTCGGGTTGATCCCGAGCCCATCGCCACAGAAGCGGTCGGAGTCCTCCCACAGCACGACGCCCGCCCAGTTGTCCGTGAAGGTGTTGTCCTCGATCTGGAACAGGCCCGAGTTGGCTCCCGGCACACGGCTGTCGCCGCCAGATTCGGAGACGTAGATGGCGCTGGCGGGAAAGCCGGGGTTCGTCGGGCCCTTCCCCCAGGCGTTGTCGACGAAGGTGTTGCCGTCGATGACGGCGTTGTACCCGAGCTCGTAGATGATGCCCTCGCCCCAGTTGCCCGAGATGTAGTTGCCGGTGAAGGTCAGTCCGGTGTTGTTGTCGTCAGCCCACAGCCCGACGTTGTAGTTGTCGTGGACGTAGTTTCCGCTGATGGTGGCGCCGTCGACCTCCCAGAACTTGCCTCCGCCGGAACAGCCGCAGCCGGTCGACTCGCCTGCACCCGAGCAGTTGGCGGGGACGTCGCCTGCGGGCACCGGGTCAGGCGAGATGTCCTCCCAGTTGCAAGTGTCGTTGTAGCTGATCTCGTTGTCGGAAAGGGTGATGTTGCTGGCGCCGTCGGTGAGCGAGTTCGTGTCCGTCACCGTGTAGGTGCCGAAGGCAGACTGGCCGTTCTCGGTCAGGCAGTTGTGGTTGACGACGTCGTTGGTCCCGAGGTAGAGGGCCGTCCCCGGTGAGATGTCCTCGACCGTGTCGTACTGGATCGTCCAGTTCGGAGCCGCCGAGGAGTTGACGGCCCCCTCGTTGCCAGGAGGGGTGAAGTCCTTGATCGTCAGGTACTCGATCGTCACGCCCGTCGCCGTCTGGTCGAAGGCAAAGTCGTTGTCACCCTGGCCCGAGATGACAGCGCCGGGTGCACCGATGTAGGTGTCGTTGTCGGCCGGGATGATCTGGCTGTAGGCGCCGGTGCCGAGGGTATGGGTGCCGGGGGCAAACCAGTACGTGGTGCCGGGCGTGGAGAAGCTGTCGCCGCTGTCGTTGCCGGCGGGCACCGTGACCGCCCCGGAGGGGGCCGTCGCCGGTCCGTCGAGGCTCGACGAACCGCACACCTGCGCCGGGGGCGAGCCGGGCGCGCCCCCACCGCCGGCCGGTGGGCTAGTCGTCGTCGTGGACGATGACGTCGTCGTCGTCGTGGAGGTCGAGGTGAACGTCGTCGTGGTCGTCGAGGTAGATGTTCCCGCCGGCGCCGGCGATGTCGTCGTGGTCGGCGGATCCGTCGTTGACGTGGATGCCGGGCCGTAGTGGTGCAGCCAGCGCCTCGCGGGTCGAAGGGCGACGGTGCTCGAGACGTCCGAGCCTCGGGCCGTCCACGCCGGCCACGACCACGCCGGGGTCGTTCCCGGATCCTGCACGAGCTTGGTGGCGACGATCACCTCTGAGCGGGGTGGGTTCTTGGCAACCCCAAGGACGTGAGCGCCTCTCACCTTCTTGGCAGCGGTGGCGCGGGTGACGAGGTGAAGGTTGATTCCCTCGCTGAAGAGGAGGCTGACGTGACCGGTCGACTGGGGAACGCTGGGGGACACAGTCCCGGGTGCGGCGGCCGATGCGGGGACGGGGTAGAAGTTCCAGCTGACGCCCGAGAAGGCCATGGTGATCATGGCGACCTGGCTGGCGGGGCGGACGAGCAACATCGGGTCTCGCAGGTCACCGCGGTCCCATCCCGCGCAGGCGACGAGTCGCGTGGTCGGGCCGTCGGAGGTGTCGAACAAGCGCTTCCAGTGGCGGAGACACTGGACGGAGGCCGAACCGTCGGTGTCGACATAGCTGATGACAACGTTGCCCTTACGCACGCCCTTCGGCAGGGCGGTCGACGGGTCTGCGCTCCGATTCGACCTGAACGTCACGGGCCGGCCGACCTCGCGAATGAGGGAGTAGACGAGGATGTGGCTGGAGGCTCCCGCCCCCTGCGCGAGCGTGATGACCGAAGCAACCAACAGAGCCGATGCGAGAGCGGCGATCGCCGATTTGCGGGCGCGAAAAACTAGGCGTCCCATTTGTCTTCGCCTCCGGAAATGTTGGGTGGTGGGCCACAAACTCGGATGCAGCCGAGTTGCGGTTTGGTTGCAGTTGAGGTGCAGATAGGTATCGGCGCGCCCCGTCCGACACTTGAGAATTTTCTATGTGTCAGTAAGGTGACGAGCGAACGTTGGGTGCTGTGGCGGTCTTGCTCCTCGCACGATCTATTTGGTGGCTCATGCTAAGGGGGGAGGATTCGGTCCTCAATAGAGATCGGGTTAACAGTGTGCGCCGATTTCATTACGGAGGCAGGTGAGCGCCAGCTCCGAGCCTGCGTTACGTCTGCGTGACGGTACCGAGGACGACCTCGGTCAGTCGCTCTGCGAGGAGGCGCCGGCCGCTGTAGGAAAGAACGTCGTGGTCGAGCGCGTCGATACGGACCACCTCGATCCGAGCCGCTGGCTCGTCCCTGTCAACCGCCTCGAGCAGGGCGATACGACCCTGGCCGGCCGCAGCGACGAGGCACTCGTGGTCCTGCGCCGAGAGGAACAATGTCGTGCGCACGCCGGAGGCCGAGAGATGGTGAAGGAACGCCACCGGGTCGTCGGTCGTCTCGTCGCCGGAGTCCTCCACTGGTCGGTTCCAGTACATCTGATTGATCAGATTGGCCGCCCGGGCCCCGAGACGCCGAGCCGCCATCGCAGCCACCCAGGCGCCGGAGCAGAGACCGACGAAGACGACGTCACGGCCCGCGCACAGCGAGACGTCCTCGCCGGCCTGGACGGCATCATCGACCAGCGTCTCGCTGTACAGCGGCGGCACCGGCAGCAGTGGGCTGTCGCCGAGCCCGCTCGTGTCGAATCGCAACGACTGCACGCCCTGCTCCGCCCATTGCCTCGAGAGCTCGACCCACTGGCGAGACGGCCCGAGGTGATGATCGAAGAAGGCGTTGAGGAAAACGACGGTTGCGCTCGGGTCTCCGTGGGTCTCGGTGACGATCCCGAACAGTCCCTTCGGCCCGAGGCGCACGGCGCGCTCGACGATGGAGTGGTTGTTTCGGCGGCGCGGGATCGAGACGTGAGAGGGCGTGTCTGCATCCAGCGGACGGGTGTCGAGCGGCACGACGGCGGACAGGTACGAGACGATCGCCTCGATCGTGCCGAAGGGGATGGTGGCCTCGCTGGGGGGTGTTTGCAGCAGCTCAGGCTGCCCGGATACCTCGAGGTGGGTCACGCCCGCACGGGCGATGAGCTCTCGCAGTGGTGGAGGAGGCGCCTCCCCGACGCGTGTCAAGAGGAGAAGCGGCGTGGCGGGCATTTTGTCGGCCGCTGGGAGCTCGATCGTCCTCAGCTGCTCGGTCGTGTCGGGGGACAGACAGCCGCCGGGAATCTCCGTCCATCCCTCGGGCGCTCCACTGCCATCGATACCGCGCAGCGTGAGCCGCTGCAGCATGTATTGCTCCCGCACGAAGGCACGTCCCTCCACACACGGATCCCACGACACGAGCGCCTCGAACGGGGCCAACTCGGCGGCGACCGTGGCGGCCAGCGTCGCTCCCATCCGGAGACCGGCGAGCACGACGTGGCGCTCTCCGGCCTCTCGGGCGAATGCCACCACCGCCCGAATGCTGGCCAGCCAGGAGTCGACGAGTGTCTCGTCATCCTCGCCTCCCGCCGAGTCGCCGGTGCCGTAGTAGTCGAACCGGACGGCGGCAATGTCTGCCCAGGCGAGTCTCTCGGCCAGGACGCGAATCGCCCCGTGGCTGGCATCGTGCTCTCTCGCCAGTGGAGGACAGATCACGACCGTAGCCCGCGAACGCCCGTCAAGGGGCCGGTGCAGCCAGGCGAACAGCGGCCCGCTGTCGTGGGGGATCCACGTCGGGACCGCCAGGTCGGGCATGGGCGCACAGTAGTTGTCACCCGGTCGTCGCCCAGCACTTATGATCACTCTCGATGCAACCCGAGCGTCTCGATCCGATGACCGAACCGCGCCCGTCTTCGCTCCCATGACCGAGCAAGACGCCGTTGTCGACATCCTCGCGCGAGAGACGGCCCTGAGCGCCTCGGATCTGTCGAGCGAGTGGTCACTCATCGATCTCGGCGTGACCTCGTTCGTGATCGTGCGCGTCCTCGTCGCCTTCGAGGACCATTTCGAGACGGAATTCTCCGTCGAGCAGATGGAGGAAGTCGTGAGCACTCCGGTGGCTCAGCTGCCGGAGTTCGTCCGACGAGCGCTCGCAGTCGGGAGCTGAGCAGTGGACGTCCTCGAGCTGATCCTGGATCGTGCGCGCACCAGCCCCGATCGTCCCGCCGCAAAGGACCGTTCGAGCGATATCACCTACGGCGAGCTGGAGCAGGCGGTCGCCGAGCTCGCGAGCGGACTCGGCGAACAGGGTGTCCGGGAAGGCGATCGCGTGTGTCTCCACCTCCCGAATTCAGTCGAGTTCCTGGTGGCGGCGCTCGCCTGTATGTGGGTGGGGGCGATCTTTGTGCCGCTGGCGACGACGGATCCGGCGCCCCGCCGGCGCGCCGTCGTCGAGAACTGCGAGCCGGCGCTCGTGCTCGCCGACGCCGAGATGCTGTCGGTTGCAGAGCGCGATGGCGAGCGGCTCTACGAGGGACGCCTGGTCCTTCCCGTAACTGCCGTCAACCGACCTGCCGGTGCGGCGCCGGCCCGGGCGGACGACGACGACCGGCCGGCGTACTGCATCTATACGTCGGGCACGACGGCTTTGCCGAAGGGGGTGCTCATCGGGCATCGCTCTTTTCTCTGCGCGGTTCTCGCCGCCGCCGAGCTGCTCGAGCTCGACGAGACGACTCGTTCCCTCTGCGTCTCGTCGTTTCACTTCGACGGTTCCTACGGCACCTTGTTCCCCACACCCGTCGCTGGGGGGTCGCTCGTGATCCCGCGACGCGAGGCCTTGATGCTCCCGCGGCTCTTCTTCAGGACGGTGGCGGACGAGCAGGTGACTCATACGAGCATGTCCCCGACTTACCTCCGGCTCCTGCTGCCCAGCCGCCACCTGCCCGAGCTGGCCCGGACGCCGCTTCGTACCATGGCCTTCGGCGGGGACGCCCTCTTCGCCGACGATCTCGAGCGGCTCTGGGCTTCGGTGCCCAGCCTTCGCGTCTTCAACCGCTACGGACCGACCGAGACCACGATCGCCGTGACCACGCACGAGCTGACGCCGGAGATTGTGGCTCTCGGGGATCCGCTGCCCATCGGTCGGCCACACGCAGGCGTCACCTTCTGGCTCGTCGACGACGAGGGCAAGATCATCGACCGCCCGGGCGACGTGGGCGAGCTCTACATCGGCGGCAATCATCTCATGATCGGGTACTGGCGCGAACCGGCACTCATGAGCGAGGTGATGCGCACCGACGTCGTGCCGGGAGAGACGGTCTACCGGACCCGCGACCTGGTGTTTCGCGATGACTCAGGTAGCTATCACTACGTCGACAGGTCGGATCGAGTGGTGAAGCGCAGCGGCATGCGCATCTCCCTTGTCGAGATCACCGCCTCCTTGACGAGCCTGAGCAGCATCTCGAAGGCGCACTGCGTGGCCTACGACAAAGACGGTGGAGTCGGCATCGCGGCTTTTGTCGTGCCGATCGTCGCCATCACCGGCCCGGAGCTTCGCCATGCAGCCCGCGACCGCCTGCCGGCGACGATGCTGCCGGACGTCATCGAAGTCGTGGCCGACTTCCCCCTCACCGGCTCCAACAAGGTGGACGAGCGGGCGATGCTGCAAGCCGCCGGGTTGCAGGAGTTGGGCAAGGAAGGACTCCGGTCCGGTTAGGGCGCTGTCTGCGGCCCGTTGTCGCGGTCGCGAAACCGCCGGCCGCATCAGCGGAGAAAGTGCCGGCTGGCGTAGTCGACGATCAAGTCGGACACCTCGTCTCGATCCCTCGGATGGCGTAGGGCGTGATCGAGGGCGGAGATCATCTCGAGCTGCAGCTCTCCTGCGTTGGCGGATCGCAGGCGAGGGTGGTCTGCCGCGTGCCGGAAGGGTCGTATCTCCTCAGAGCCGCAGATCAACAGCACGTTCGATCCAGCTAACACGAGGTCCGCCAGGTGCTCGCTCGGGCCGCTTTTCGGGCCTCCTGGGCGGGTTCCCAAACGCCACACAAGTGTGCGGTAGGGCCGGCCGAGTCGATCGAGGGCCGAGCGGATGCTTCGCCGCGCCCTCACCGTGGCCATCGGGTAGCGGGTGCCGATCCACCGGACGAGCGGAACCTGCTCCTCGAGCCATCGAATCGATGTCACTTTGTTCGTCGCCGTTGCGAGATGCGGTTCCGGGAGGAAGAACTTGCGTCGCGGATCGGCCGCACCGCCGTGCTCCATCTCCGGCGCCGGGAACGACACAGCCGGGTTCAGCGCGCAGACGCCCCGCGGCGACAGGATGGCCGCGGCCTCGAGTACGTGGTAGCCGCTCGAGCACAAGCCGAAGAGCACGACGTTCGAGGGTGCCTCTGGCGAGAGGGCGCGGGCGACGTCAACGACATCCTCGATCGCCGAGTAGGGGTAGACCCGCGGGGGTGTCGAGCCCCTCGGAGGGCTGTCGCCGACGCCGCTGAGATCCATGCGAACGCACCGGAGCCCCGCGGTGGCAAGGCGACGGCTGAGGTCGACCCAGAGTCGTCCGGGGCCGATGCGATGCTCGTTGGCGACGTTGACGAACAGACACACCGGGCCGGTTGCGCCCTCCTTCGGCTCGGTCGATATCGAGAACAGCCCGAAGGGCCCGAGACGCACAGCACGCTCGACGACCGGCGTCGGCAGTCGGTCGCCGCTCTCGGACGCAGCCGCCCGATTGTGGCGCAAGGTGACGGCCACCTCGGCAGGCCGCGGCAGGGTGACCGAATGGCGGTCCTTTGGCATGACGTCGTCGATCCAGTCGACGATGGTTGCCAAGGCGCCGGCCGGCACGACCTGGAGCGGCGTTGGCATATCGAGGAGGTCGTCTTGGCCTGCCACCTTGCGGTGCTCCACGTTCGGCAGGACGAGGCGGTCCACGAGGGTGCGCTCGGCCGGGTGGTCGACTCGAGTGAGCAGGAGCACCCGCTCCGCCAGAGTCGCCGTCGTCTCGTCGAATTCGAGCAGCGAGAGCTCACGCAGGATCTCTGGCGGGAGGAGGAAACCCGGAATGTCGTCTGGGGAGATGTTCGATTTACCCGCAACCTGGATACGCAGGCTCAGCATGCGTTGCTCTCGAACGAACGACCGTCCGCTCGCGCACGGGTCCCACATGACGAGGGCTTCGAATGGTTCGAGGGCGCTGGTGAGTCCGGCAAGGAGGGCGCCGACGCGCATGCCCACGAGAGCGATGCGGGTCGCTCCCAACCCTCGCACGAAGTCAACGGCGTGGCGCACGTCATCGAGCAACCCGATCGTGGCGTCCTGCTGATCGGTCCGGTCGAACGAGTCACCCGTCGAGCGGTAGTCGAAGCGGAGAGCGAGCAAGCCGGCGTCTGCGAGACTCCCGGCCAGGCGAGCGAATGTGGAGTATGCGCTCGTGTGCTCCCTGCCAAGCGGCGGGCAGAGAACGACGGCGCCGCGAACCTCGGCGCTGTTGGTATTGATGAGCCCGAACAGCGGTGATTCCTCCGGGCCGAACCAGGCCGACAGCGGCTGGTCAGGCGGGCGCTCGGACTTCATATTCGCCTGACGCTACTCATAGACGACCGAGACCTCCTCACGCAGGCGTCGATCGAGAGCCCGAAGCTCCGCGACGTCGTCCACGGTGCCCTCGGCGGCAAAGACGAAGTCTCGATAGCCCTTGCGCCAATCGACCGACTGGCCAGGGCCGCGGTTGAGCAGCAGGTGCTCCACGCCCGGAAACGTCGCAGCCTCGTCGAATCCCTGCAGGCTGAGGACACGGTGAGCGGACATGGGGGCCTGGATCACGGATCGAAACACGACTCGATCCATCTGCAGCAGCCTCTCGTGGGGAAGCTGCTCACCGAGTGCCAGTCGACACCCCACATCGTAGAGGTCGAGCTTGCTCAGACGCCCGATCATCTCCGGTATTCCGCCGCCTGGTCGTCCGTTCACCTCGATGAGGCGAGGGCCGCTCGGCGCCAGCTTGATCTCCGTGTGCAGGCAGCCGCTTTCTATCTCGAGTGCCCTGGCTGCATCGACCGCCAGTTGGAGAACGGCGGCTCCATCCTCGTCGGAGAGCTCTGCCGGCATGAAATTGCCGGTCTCGCGAAACGGCTCGACGAAGCGGAAACGCCCCGTCATGGCGACGTTGCTCACGCGCCCGCCGCTCACGTAGCTCTCGACCGAGACGACTGGGGCGATCTGCTCGTCTCGTGACGGAGCTGCCGGTATGAACTCCTCCACCAGCATGGCTTCGCCGATCCCGTCTCGAGAGAGCTGCGACAGCGCCTCGAGGAGATGAAGGAACGACGGCACCGAGACGACGTTTTCGCTGCCCGTTCCGTGCCGTGGCTTGAGCACCGCCGGGAAGGAGATGCGGCTCTCGATGTCGGCCAGGGCAGCGCAGTCGCCCGACGGGGGAACCTCGGCGTAGCGAGGGACGGCAACGCCGCCTTGGTGGAGGGCGCGCCGCTGCACGAATTTGTCGACGAGCCGCTCCGCCACCTTCGGGGTATGAAAGGGCAGCT
>Ga0187879_10000401_pt1 | contig 28589 bp, 27 predicted proteins | sample June2016WEW_19_1_FD_132423 | JGI IMG/M metagenome (GOLD analysis project Ga0187879, IMG submission 132423) | Peatland microbial communities from SPRUCE experiment site at the Marcell Experimental Forest, Minnesota, USA - June2016WEW_19_10 | ecosystem: Environmental > Terrestrial > Soil >... | reverse complement strand
TTCGTACTCGTGGATGAGACCACCGAGTCGGTCCGATCTTCGCAGTTGCGTCGCATCAGGAGGCGAGGTCGGGGGTCGGCACCGGGGCCTCGAGAGCGGAGCTGTCTGGTCGAGGGACCGGTGTGGTCGATGGGTGTTGTAATGATCGACGTACTCGGCGAGTACGAGCTCGAGCTGACGCCGAATGAGGATCAGCATTCTGTCGAGACACTCGCGGCGGATCGTGCCGACGAATCGCTCGGCGAAGGCGTTGGCCCGCGGGGCTCGGACCGGCGTGCGGATGATGCGGATCCGCTCAGACCGGAAGACCTCGTCAAAGCTGGCCGTGAACTTGGCGTCTCGGTCCCGCACGAGGAACCGGACGCGACGAGCCCTCTCGGCGAGCACCATGGCGAGGTTGCGGGCCTGCTGGGTGACCCACGCTCCGGTTGGGTTGGCGGTGATCCCGCTCACGTAGACCCGTCGGGTGTCGAGCTCAATGAAGAAGAGCACGTAGAGGCGACGCAGCAGCACCGTATCGACGGTGAAGAAGTCGCAGGCCAGCATCGATGACGCCTGACTCTTGAGGAACTCGGCCCACGTCGGCCCTGTCCGCCCCGAGGAGGGGTCGATGCCATGGCGACGAAGGATGGCCCAGACGCTCGACGGGGCAAGCCCGATGCCCACCGTGGCCAGCTCGCCGTGGATCCTCCGGTATCCCCAGTTGGGGTTCTCCTTCGCCAGACGCAGGACGATCTCGACGGTGCCGGCGGGAACGCCCGGTCGCCCTGAGCGGTGGGGATAGGTCCACCGACGACGCACCAGGTCTCGATGCCAGCGGAGCAGGGTCGCGGGCTGGACGAAGACCCTCCCCAAACGCCGACCGCCAAGGAGCCGGCTCAACCCGGCGAGCAGCGCCCGGTCGCTGGGCCGCAGCGCCGGGCGGGCCACCTGGCGACGGAGCACGGCCACCTCATGACGGAGCACGACGACCTCGACCGCGAGTTCGCTCTTCTCAGAGCGAAGGAGTAGGAGCAACTGGAGGAGTCGGAGGAACGCCAGATAGAAGAAGGACAGCGCCATGGTCCAGTTTCGACGTGATTGTCATACCGATGAAAGTCCAGCTGAGCCAGCCCGGATGAGATTTTCGGCACCCACAGGCACCGTCGTGTAACTGGCGCCCCAGGTCGTTCTCCTTTCTCGCGCTCATCCTCGGTTCGTTACGTCGTCGTGCAATAGCCCGCCCGTCGTCGTCTTGCTGCTTCCACGTCCACACCAACAACCGCCATCGTGTCGCTCCTTGACGCCGAATCCCGCCCGGTGCTAGCGCAGTCCGTCGGCAGAGTCCAAACCCACCCGCCTCCACCGATCGACCATCGCGTACGACCGCCGGCGACGGTGGACGGCGACGTGCGATTGGGGCTTACGAAGGCGACTGCTCAGCAAGTTCAGGAAGCATCGGACTCTGCCTCACTTCGTATGACCGTCCCTGCCCATCGGCACTGTGACTCTTCGTGGACAGCAAGATCGACCATCACCCTCTCTCCGTTGCCAGCCAATTCCCAGCCACGCAGATCGTGCTGGATGCCAGCGATCAGCGCCCCGGGATCGTCGTGCTCATGATCGACGACGAGGCATCCGGCGGAAGCATTGAGGTGCACAGTTAGGGCACGACGGTGGATCCTCTCTCGATCGTGGATGCATTCAGCTGGTGTCCAGATCGGAAATAGCGCCTGTTGCCTTCGCGATCCCAGGCGTCGCCGGTTACCCAGCACGAGCGGAGCTCTCGGACAGCAGGTGCTCGACAGACTCCACCTTTCGACTCATACGGCCGCTCGGTTTGCCCGGGCGATGGTCCAGCTTCACCACGACGGAAATGCGCGGCGCGGCTTGCGCCATCGTGTCGACGCATTCTTTGATGACGGCCATGACCTCATCCCACTCGCCTTCGATGTTGGTGAACATGGCATTGGTCTCATTGGGGAGGCCGCTCGCCCGGACGATGCGGACCGTCTCGGCCACCAGTTCGCCGACCGACTCGCCGGTGCCGAGCGGCGTGATGGAGAACGCAGCGATCATGCTCGACATCGTCCCACTCCCGGATCCAAATAGCTATGGCCAGGCCGGGGCCGACCTCTGGGCCGATGTCAGGTCGAGCAGAGCTTTTGGTCGAAGGGTTCGCGGCTGATCTCACGCGGCCGGATCTCGTACGCGCAAAAATATGCGCCCGCTACCTTGTGCGCGACCCGCGTGACCTCCGCTTCTGGGAGAACTTCCTTCATGAGTTCGAGCTCGGTGGTGCAAGTCAGACCGTAGCGGGAGGCCACCGCCCACATGGCGCAGCTGTGGAGCGTGAGTCGGTAACTGTTGCAGGGAAGCTCGTCGACGTCGCCCATATACCCCTCGGCGTCGAGGATCTCGGCCAGACCCGCCACCTTTTCGCCAAGAGGCTTTCCCGCCAGCGTGTCGCGGTACTGCTCGACACGTCGGCGCCGGCGCCGCTCAAAGACTCGAGGGACGAGCTCGGGGTCCTCCTCCTCGATGTGTCCGAGCAGCTCGATCGAGAATTCACCCGCAGTAGGTCCGGCAAACAGGTACTCGCTCAATTCGGTGCTGTGGTACAGATCGGCCGGCCGCCCGGATCGGCCCCGCTCTTGACGCGAGGCCACGAGCCCACCGGACTTGAGTCCGGCCAAGTGTTGTCGGGCGGCGCTCGGGGTAACCCCCAAGGTCTCCGCCACTTCGTCGGCTGATGCCTCCCCGCGTCGTTTCACGGCGATGAGGACCTGACGCTGGGCCGATGACAGATTGCCCGGGGCCCCGGGGGCGCTCTTCATACCGACAAGGATACTCCGCTGAGGTGCTTCTCGATAGATTCGCAAGGCTAAACTTGTAGAAGTAGCATCAAAATGACCTCCGGCTGCCGCCACCGGCCCGCCGCCTGAAACGGCCGCCAGTCGGCAAGGAGACAACAATGCGCTTCGTCACGACGACCAGGCACGACACGATGGGTGAGGCCGGCGCGGGATACCCCGGCCCGGAGGTGCCGTCATGACCGGCGTGTCGGAGGACGTCACGGAGTTCGTCAGCCAGGAGTACCAGTACGGCTTTTCCACCGACCTCGACACCGATACCGTTCCCAAGGGCCTGAGCGAGGACGTCATCCGGCTGATCTCGGCCAAGAAGCACGAGCCGGACTGGCTCCTCGAGTGGCGCCTGCGGGCGTACCGGCACTGGATCACGCTGGAGGAACCCCACTGGCAGAACGTCCACTACGGGCCCATCGATTACCAGGACATCATCTACTACGCCGCCCCCAAGCCGAAGCCGGAACTGGCGAGCCTGGATGAGGTGGACCCCGAATTGCGGACCATGTTCGACAAACTCGGGATCTCACTCGCCGAGCAGGAGCGCCTCAGCGGCGTGGCGGTGGACGCCATCGTCGACTCGGTATCGGTGGCCACGACGTTCAAGCAGAAGCTGGCCGATGTGGGCGTCATCTTCTGCTCGTTCTCCGAAGCGGTGCAGAACCACCCCGAGCTGGTGCGTCCCTACCTCGGCTCGGTGGTCCCCTATCGGGACAACTACTTTGCCACGCTCAATTCCGCCGTCTTCACCGACGGCTCGTTCTGCTTCATCCCAAAGGGCGTGCACTGCCCCATGGAGCTCTCCACCTACTTCCGCATCAATGCCGCGGACACCGGCCAGTTCGAACGCACCCTCATCGTCGCCGAAGAGGGAGCAGACGTGAGCTACCTCGAGGGTTGCACCGCTCCGATGCGGGACAAGAACCAGCTCCACGCGGCGGTCGTCGAGCTGGTGGCGCTCGAGGGGGCACGGATCAAGTACTCCACCGTCCAGAACTGGTACCCGGGCGACGCCGATGGCCGCGGCGGTATCTACAACTTCGTCACCAAGCGGGGCAAGTGCGCCGGAGCGAACTCCAAGATCTCGTGGACACAGGTCGAGACGGGCTCGGCCATCACGTGGAAGTACCCCGGCGTCATCCTCCAAGGCGATAACTCGGTCGGGGAGTTCTACTCGGTCGCCCTCACCGCCAACCATCAGCAGGCGGACACCGGCACCAAGATGATCCACATCGGCAAGAACACCCACAGCACCATCGTCTCGAAGGCGATCTCCGCCGGTCACGGCCAGAACACCTACCGGGGTCTGGTCAAGATGCTGCGGTCTGCCGAAGGAGCCAGGAACCACACGCGGTGCGATTCGTTGCTCCTGGGCAGCGATAGCGGTGCCCACACGTTCCCGTATATCGAAGTGAAGCATCCAAGCGCCCAGGTCGAACATGAGGCCTCCACCTCCAAGGTCAGCGAAGACCAGCTCTTCTACTGCCGCCAGCGGGGGATCTCCGAGGAGGACGCCGTTTCCATGATCGTGAACGGCTTCTGCCGCGAAGTCTTCAAGGAGTTGCCCATGGAGTTCGCGGTCGAGGCCCAAAGGCTCCTGAGTGTCAGTCTGGAAGGAAGCGTCGGATAATGCTGCAGATCGAGAACCTCCACGCCCAGATCGGTGACAACGAGATCCTCCGGGGAGTCAACCTCGAAGTTGCGGCGGGCGAAGTACACGCCATCATGGGCCCGAACGGCTCGGGCAAGAGCACCCTCGCCAACGTGCTTGCCGGCCACGAGGCCTACGGCATCACCGGCACGGTCCGCTTCGAGGACGACGACCTGCTCGCCTTGTCGCCCGAGGACCGGGCCGCGGCCGGCCTCTTCCTCGCATTCCAGCACCCGGTGGAGATCCCCGGGGTGGGCAACCTGTACTTCTTGCGCATGGCACTCAATTCGGTGCGCCGGCGACGCGGGCTTGAGGAGCTCGATGTAATGGCATTCCTTGCCCTGGCCCAAGAGCGGATGAAGCTCGTCGAGATGGATGAGAGCTTTATGAGACGGTCGGTCAACGAGGGTTTCTCAGGGGGTGAGAAGAAGCGCAACGAGATCCTGCAGATGACGATTCTCGAGCCGAAGCTCGCCATCTTGGACGAGACCGATTCCGGCCTCGACATCGATGCCCTCCGGATTGTCGCCGGTGGGGTGAACGCGTTGCGGACTCCCGATCGGGCCATGGTCGTCATCACCCATCGTCAGCGGCTCCTCGACTACATCGTCCCCGATCGGGTCCATGTCATGGCCGGGGGTCGGATCGTCCGCTCAGGCGATAAGGACCTGGCGCTCGAACTCGAAGAGCAGGGCTACGCCGACCTCGGGCAAGAAGTGACGCCGGACCGGTCGGCATCGGTGGGAGCAACGCCGTGACCACCGTTGCGTCCGCGGTGAGAACAGCGGCAACGACAACTCCAACTGTCGCCGAACTGCTCTCCCGCCTCGGGTTCCCGCCCAGTGATCCCGGTCCTGCCTGGCTGGCGCAGGCCCGCCACGCGTCCCACGAGTGGGCGACCGCGCGCGGATTCCCGACGCTCAAGGACGAGGACTGGAAGTACACGCGACTCGGACCACTGTTGGAGGTGCCGTTCGAGCGTGTTGGGGGCGGGACCGGCCGCCCGGTCTCGCCGGAGGTGATCGACGCGTTGACCATCGATGCGGCGAGCACCCGCTTGGTATTCGTCAACGGCTTCTTCGCCCCGGAGTTGTCGCGGTTGACCGACCTGCCAGACGGTGTCACGGTGACGAACCTGGCCTCGGTTCTTGCCGAGGGGGGCGCGGGTCTCGAGCCGTTCTTCTCATATCCGTTCGGCGGGTACGACCACGCCTTCACTGCGCTGAATACCTGCCTGTTCGAGGATGGGGCGTTCATCCATCTCCCTGCCGACGCCCTTGTCACCGCACCCATTGAGCTGCTGTTCCTTTCGGAGGCCCAGGGTTCCCCCGTCGTCGACAACCCGCGTTCGCTGATCCTGGCCGGTCCGCGCAGCCGGGTGGTCGTTGTCGAGACCTACGCGGGGGCCTCAGGCAACGCCACGTGCACCAACGCCGTGACTCAGGTGGTCCTCGACGAGGGAGCACGGGTCGAGCACTACAAGATCCAGGACGAGCCCGACACCGCGTTCCATCTCGCGCTGCTCGACGTCCGCCAGGGCCCCGACAGCCGGTTCTCGTCGGGCTCGGTGGCACTGGGGTCGAAGATCGCCCGCAACGAGGTGCGCGTGCGCCTCGAGGGTGAAGGAGCGGAAGCCAGCATCGATGGCCTGTACCTGCCACGAGGTGACCAGCACCATGACAATCCGATTCTGATCGAACACGCCGCGGCCCGGTGCACCAGCCGCCAGCTCTACAAGGGAATCGTGGACGAACATGGGCACGGAGTGTTCAACGGACGCATCATCGTGTGGCCGGACGCGCCCGGTACGGATGCGAGCCAGACCAACAAGAACCTGCTGCTCTCCGACCACGCCGAGGTCGACACTCGGCCGCGACTCGAGATCCTCACGGACGACGTGAAGTGCACCCACGGCGCAGCCGTAGGCGCTCTCGACGAGGAAGCACTGTTCTACCTGCGCTCGCGAGGAGTGCCCTACGAGGCGGCGAGGGCCCTGCTCACCTACGCGTTCGCCCGAGAGATGCTGGATCTCATCGAGTCCGAGTCGCTTCGTGCCCACGTGCAAACGCTGGTCGACGGCCGGCTCTCGACGGAGGACAGCGGGACAGGTGGCACACTCCGGTGAGCAACGACCAGGCCGACATGCACCAGGAAGTGATCATCGACCACGGTCGCCATCCCCACAACTTCCCCACGCTCGAGAATGCGACACGGATAGCCGATGGGGCCAACCCTCTGTGTGGCAACCAGCTCACCGTCCATCTGGAACTCACTGACGGTCGCATCAATGACATCGCCTCCAGGGTTCTGGAGGGACCGTCTCGCAGACCTGCTTCGCTGATGTCCACAGTCCTTACCGGCAAGAGCGAAGAGGAAGCCTTCGCCCTGTTTGGAGACGTCCATGCCATGTTGACCGTGGAATCCGACGGCGACGTCGACTTGGCGCGCCTCGGCAGTCGCCGCACTCCTCCCAATGTCGGAGTTCCCCATGTGGGTCAAGTGCGCCACGCTCGCAGATACCCAATTGGAAGCGATCTCGACGACGACGCCCCGAGGTCCAGGGAGTAGTCGAGGATGAGCGCAACGGGATACACACCGGTCGAACTCGGACAGGACTGCGATGTCACGCTGATCCCCAGCGGCCAGAAAGTGACGCTCCGAGCGGGCGAACAGGTGCTGGTCACCCAGGCTCTCGGTGGCACCATCACCGTCCAGACCGAACGTGGTCACCTGGCTCGGATCTCCTCAGAGGATGCCCACGCACTCGGGCTCGATCTCGAACCGGTCGACGAGGAATGGTCGCCATCGGGCCCCTTCGATCTCGAACGGGTGATCGAACAGCTGAAGACGGTCTTCGACCCGGAGATCCCGATCAACGTGGTCGACCTCGGGCTGATCTATGCGTGCGACGCTCATGTGCTGGCGGACGGAACGCACCGGGTGGAGATCAAGATGTCGATGACCGCCCCGGGTTGTGGCATGGGCGACGTGCTGAAGGATGACGCCTGCTCTCGGGTGCAGACGGTCCCCGGCGTCAGCGAGGTCGATGTCGAACTGGTGTGGGACCCGCCCTGGGACCAGAGCCGGCTGACCGACGCCGCCCGCCTCGAACTCGGACTGTATTGACGGCACGAAGCCGAGTCCTCTGATGAGACCAAAGGAGAACACTTCACCATGAAGGTCTGGATCGATCAGGATCTGTGCACCGGCGACGGGCTCTGTGAGGAGATCGCCCCGGCAGTCTTCACGTTGCTCGACGACGGGCTCGCCTATGTCAAAGAGGACACCGAGGTGAAGTCCGACCCCGGCGGTGCCGACGGCCTCGCCCTGGTGCCTTCGGAGCTCGAGGACGCGGTCACCGAGGCTGCCGAGGAATGCCCTGGGGAGTGCATCTTCATCGAGTCATAGAGGATCGCAGCGCGGATTCCCCCCCCGTCGGTGTTTAGTGATGCCCGCTTCCTCGAGGCCGATCTTCCATGGGCGTCCGGCGCCCTCACTGGAGGGATCCGCGCCGCCTGCCCTCCAGCGAGAGTGCTCCGCTGAGCCGGGGAGGGGACGAGCGTGCTCCGCTGAGCGGGGTCCCCTCATGGGCGCCTGGCCAGGTGTCGAGGCCAAAACGCGGCCTTCGCTAGCCCGAAGTCCGGGCGGGGAGGAAATGACCTGGAGATTGCCCGAAGCTCCGTGGGATCCCATAAAAATCCCGCGGATTCGGCTGAGGCTGTCCGGAAGAGTTCTCCTAATAGGAACGCAGTTCAGAGACCTAAACGGCGAGATGTGCTCCGATTCGTTGGTTCAGTCATCCAACGGTGTGGCGAAGCCAACAGGGTGCTCACGGTAGCAAGCAGACGGTCACTTATGACCGAGCCATTGCGTCGCGAAACCAGCGGACTGGGGCTCACCCCCCATCTGAGCGTCATGGGCAAAATCGGAGCTGAGTTCTGGCCCAGTGTCACCAGCTTGGCATCCGTCTTTTGCGGGTAGCCGCGGCCGGCACGCCTGTCTCCCACCTTGGTACTTCTTCGCTGGATCGATTCTGCGTTGATCATGCGTTGACTTTTGGGGGATCCGTTGCTTAATTGCTCGGGGGAACTGGTCGATCTCATCTCTGATGAGCAGACACTGGATTCGTCCGCGCGCGCCCAGAGGCCTGATCCGTAACGAGCCGGTCATCCGGATCGTTGCCCTGATCGCCCTCGTCTGGGGCGCGGCCTACCTGGGATGGCGTGCCGTCGACACCTGGGACAGGACCGACCCGGCGCTGTTCCTCCTGCTGTACGCCTGTGAGCTCTTCGGGTGGGCGATGCTGGCCTCGTTCTGCTTCCTGGCTTGGCGAATTCCGGCTACCAAACGACCGCCGATCGGCCGCCCGCACAGCGCGGAGGTGCTGGTCTGCACCTATAACGAGGGACTGGACCTCTTGGAGGCCACGCTCCTGGGCTGTGCGGGGATCACCTATCCGCACGTGACGTGGGTGCTCGACGACGGCCGCCGAGAGTCAGTTCGTCAGCTGGCGGAGCGGACGGGCGCCCGTTACCTCACCCGTTCCGACAATCGACACGCCAAGGCGGGGAACATCAATCACGCCCTGGAAGCGGTGAGGGCCGAGTTACTCCTTGTGCTCGATGCCGACCACGTGCCACAGCCCGACATCCTCGACGCGACGGTGGGCTACTTCGACGATCCCAAGGTGGCCGTCGTCCAGACTCCGCACGACTTTGGCAATCATGACTCGTTCCAGCACTTCGAGACTGGTCGCCACGACCAGAGCATGTTCTTCGACGTGATCCTGCCCGGTAAGGACCGCCACAACAGTGTGTTCTGGTGCGGGTCCGCGGCGGTCATCCGGCGAGAAGCCCTCATGGAGGTCGGGGGAGTGGCCACTGAGACAATCGCCGAGGACTTCCACACCACCATCAAGCTGCACGCCCGTGGCTGGAAGTCCCGCTACCACGGGGAGACGCTGGTCCAGGGGCTCGCGCCGCACGACCTGTCCTCGTACCTCCTCCAACGTGACCGCTGGGCCCGCGGGAACCTCGCCGTGTTTCGGACACCCGAGAACCCCCTCCGCGCGCCCAACCTGTCCCCGGCCCAGAGAGTCAGCTACCTGTCGTCGCTGCTGGCCTACTTCGTGCCGCTACAGCGACTGGGTCTCCTGGTCGTGCTGACCGTCATGCTCGTGAGCGGCCAGCTCCCCATGCACGCCACGCTGTCGGGCTTCCTCATCTTCTGGCTCCCCTGGATCGCCTTCGACCTCGCTGCCTCGGCGTTGCTGTGCCGGGGACGGGCCACCCTTTGGGACGGGACGTACTCCGTCCTGCTCACGCTCGAGATCTTCGTCAGAGCGGCCCGGGTGGTCATCAGTCCCACGCTCTCGACGTTCAAGGTCACCCCAAAGGACGGCATCGACGACGGGGGGTGGCACGCCCTGCGCCAGCTGCACATGGTGGTCGTCCTCGGGGTGGTCCTCTTTTCGGCCCTGGTACTCCGCGCGCTGACGGGGCTGGGCGTCGTCCCACTCCCGCATATGGGCGGCCCCCCCTTCGCCATCGGCATGGCGCTCGGAGTCTGGGAGCTGGCGCTGGTCATCGCCGCGCTGGGCAAGGTCAGTGGGCGCCGTCAGCTCCGCCGTCACTATCGGACGCCCACCGACCTGGCGGCATTCGTCGACGACGACATGGTCCGGATGGTGGACCTGACCCCAGCTGGGGCGGGAATCCTCAGCCCGCGGGAGATCGAGGTCGGGAAACAGGTCCACCTCGTGGTCGACCTGCCCATGGTCGACGGTCGTCCGCGCGCGGTGCGGCTCCGGTTGACGGTGGCCACGTGCCGCCCGGACCACGAGTCGACGCACGCGTGGCGGATCGGTGGAGCCGTGGCCCCCGTGCTCGACAAGGACCGCGAGGCTCTGGTGGAGTACTGCCACGTGGTCGCCGCCCGGTCCCGCCTCACCGAGAGCGGGCGCCTGCTGGCACGCGTCGAGCCACTCGAGCCCCCTTCACCCGCCGCGGTGGACGCCGCAGTGGGGTTGCGGCCAGGCAGCGCGACCCGCGTCCAACCCGTCGACGCGTGATCCGCGGCATCAGGTATCGTGCCGTGTTGATTGAGTTCGTCTGCTCGGGGCGCGGTTCTGCCCCCATGGTGCGAATCGGGCGCATGCGAACTTTCGCGAGCGCCGGTGCCGCGGGGATGAAGCATTGATCCCAGCGGAATGGAACGGCCACTGAACCGTGGGCCATCCTCCGTCGCCATCCCCACGTTCCGGAGGTTGGAGAGCATTCAGTAAACCCATGTCTCGTGAGCGGTGCCCGCAACGTGGTCTCAGCGCATGAACCCGCAACTCAGAGAGCCGAAGGGCCAGATCTGCTCCGGTTCACTGGTTCGGTCAACCACCGGTGTGGCGAAGCCGACAGGGGTGCTCACAGCAAGCAGGCGGTCAGCTATGACCGAGCTATTGCGTCGCGAAACCGGTGTGTGCGATTGGTGACACCCTCAGCGCGTAGTTCCATCGAACATTATGGGGCACGGGTTGCACTCCCGATCCGTCGATCTGTGCTCCATACGCGGAGTCCCAGAGCTCGGCTTCCACACACAGATGAGACAATCGGTGTGTTGAACATTGCTTTCAGCGGCGAGCGAACACCACGCTTCATGTCGATCACTGGCATGTCCAACTCGAAGCCGACGACAAGCTGTGGCGGCTCGCCGGACACAGGACCGGCGCGAGTGACGCGGGGAGCGAATCGGCCGTTGGCGCGGCGTGACCGACGAGGTCGCTGCGAGCGAACAAGCGGGTCAACATCAATTGACACAATGATCGGGGAGCTCGCGCGACATCTCGGGAACAGAACCACGGTCGGGCAATCGCGGATAAGAAGAGGGGCATGGAAAAAGCGGCCCCAATACCATTGCCACCCGACTTTGACAGCCGCGCTCATGTGAACGAGGAATCCACGATGCACGAACAGGCACCCGCGCCAACATCGCTCGGAATCGATGAAGGGGTGAGCGAGGCCGCTGCGACGGAATCGGACGTCACCGAGGTGATGGAGACCGCAGGTCGCTTCCGCGTCTACCTCGGCGCTGCGCCCGGGGTTGGGTAGACCTTCGCGATGTTAAGCGAGGGCCAGCGGCGGCGTGAGGACGGAATCGACTCGTGGTCGGCTACGCCGAGTGTCACGGCCGGCCACCCACTGAAGTGTGTTGCTCCTGATTGTGAGGAGAGAGCAATGCACTTCCCACCGTCGCGCTACTGCAAGACGCATTTGGGCTACGTGACGTCTAAACGAGGTCAATGAGCCCCGGCGAAGGTCACCACCCCTGAGATTTCACACCGCTCGGGAGGAGACAGTCTCTCGGTGGGCCAGACTGTCGGCTGATATGACCGTCGGTAGTGAGAACGTTACGGAATGATGATTACTTGCTGTATCTGATCGCCACAGCATCGACGAGTTCCGCAGGCATCTGGTGGGAGTACGCGATCCTGTTCGTCGCGGTGATGGCGTCATGGGCGGGCGTCCCGATGGTGGGGAGTGTGGCTCTTGGAGCCGGCGCAGTGGCGGCCAGTCAGGGCAATCTCAACTTGGCACTCGTCGTCGTCATATCGGTGATCGCTGGCGAGGTCGGCGGGCTGTTGGGCTACTACATTGGCCATCGCTGGGGGAGTCAACTGCTGGCTCGACCGGGAAAGCGCCAGGCCAGACGCCAACGACTCCTGGACAAGGGTGAGCAGGCTTATGCGAAATGGGGTCGGATGGCGGTGTTCTTTACTCCGGCCATCATCTCAGGGACAGCGAAGATGAAGTTCAGCCAGTTCGCCTTGTGGAATCTCTTCGCGTCGATTCTGTTCACCGCTTCGGTTACTGCGACTGCATACGGTCTGGGTAGGGTGGCGACCGGACACCATTCCACCACTGACATCGTCATCTTGCTCTTTGGTCTGACGCTCAGCACACTATTGACGGTGCTCGTCGTGCGGCGGCACCGGAGACACCAGGCTCAACTGGCAATCAACGGGTAAGTGGAGCCCAGTGCCGATGTGAGGGTCTTCGATCCGACGAAGTTGTCCAGCTCTGGGGGGGCCTGGAACGAGAACGATCTTCCGTCAATGGAAGTTGCCGTGGGTAGCACCGCTTCCTGGGCATCAGGAGCACACATCTACGTGACAATGAGGTAGATGCTCTTGCCGACCAGCCAGAGTCCGAGCACGAGTGAAACGACGATGATGACCTGATCGGTGTGGGTGTCGATCCACGTTCGGATGCGGCCGAGAAACGCCTGAGCCCGCTCGGGACGGAAGCCGGCGTAGAGCTCCAAGGCGATGTAGACGGCTGTGGAGACCAAGCAGAACAGGAAGAGTGCGATGTAGCTCTGCCACGACGAGAGCTTGGCCTCAGTGATCGTGGCAACGCCTGCGGCGACCAGTCCCCAGGGCTGGGTGAGGGGAGCGAGGCCCATGGCGTACCAGGGCGACATGTTGTCCAGGCCGGTCTGCCACTTCGGCGGCTTCTTGGGTGGCCTGGGCTTCCCCATTCGCCGGCGCTGCCGAATGGCGATCAGCACCAGGGCGACGCCGATCGCGATCTTTGCGGCCAGAGCCCCCAGCGAGGGTGCCGTGTTCGGCTGCGGTGGTTTGTTGCCCGTCACCAGCACGGTGATGGCCACAACGGCGGCTAGGGAGAGGAGCCAGCCGAAGATGAAGGCGGCGCCCTTGCGAGTACCGCTTTTGGACAGCAGGATGAGAAGGAAGGCGGTGAGGGGGATCGGCTCGAGTGTGATCACCAAGCCGATAAGCAGGAGATCGAGGATCACGATGGCACCGCTGGTCTAGCCACGTGTGTGATCTATCCGCCGCTTGTAGGGATAAGGCGGGTGCCCAGGTCACTGGCGAACTTTCGGGCTTGGTCGAGGTGGTAGTCCTGAAGGTTCGTCGGGGGAATCTTGACCCCGTGGTAGCGCTCCTTGTACTCCCCGGATCCGAGATAGCTCAAGAGCGAGAAAAGTGAGCGAATCTGTCCACCCTGGTAGCGAAACCCGATGCCGTCCACGTAGTTTCCGCCACGCTTGGTCCCGATTCTCCGGACGCTCTTCAGGTTGTGCTTCCAGTACCGACGGCAACACACGACTCCCGTGAAGGGCTTCCCTTCGAGGACCTTGGCGGCGGTATCTGATTCCAAGAATTCACGGATGGGGACGTCGGTGGAGAGCCACCAGGTAGGCGCACCGATGACCACGAAGTCGTACGGACGCTCCGTCACGACATCGGGAATACCGATCTGTGCGTGTTTGTGTCCCAGCTCGGCTGGGATCATTCCAACGACCTCGAGGAAGGGCTTCGGCATCGGGAACTGCTTCAATCGCTTCTCGTAGCGCGGATCGGTGAACTCAATGGAGGCAAGAGTGGTGTCGCAACCGTGGTCGCGAAGCACCCCAGCCATCGTCTCCATGACCTTTTCTGTCTGGTGGGTATAGGAGTAGTAGAGCATCAGCACAGACGGCTTCGTGGTTGACTCCATGTCTGTCCTTTCGTTGCTCAGGAAAGAGTCGAGGGAGAGGTCAGGTTCAGGCCAGTATCTTCGCTTTCTGTGACTCGAATTCGGCGTCAGTGATGACGCCCTGTTCCTTGAGGTCGGCCAGCTTGGCCAGCTGTTCCGTCGAGTCAGGTCCGGAGCCAGCCGTCTCCTTGACGTAGGCGTCGAAGGCCTCCTGTTGCTGTGCGGCCTGCTTGGCCGCACGCTCCTGCATCTTCCCGCCTCGTGCGATCAGATACACGAAGATGCCGAGGAACGGCAGGATGATGACGAAGATGACCCAGAGTGCCTTGGCCCCACCTCCAAGGTCATGACTGCGGAAGATGTCCGAGAACACGATGATCAGCAGCCAGAACCAGATGATGAGGAGGAAGAAGCCCAGCATCGTGCCGAAGAGGTCGGCGAGCGGATAGGTGTACGCGAGCATCGAAGTGTCCTCCCTGATTGGTGTGACTCACATCCTGAGTATCCGCCGTCCGCCGTCCTGGCCTGCTCCGCTGCGCGGATCATCTGAGGTCATCTTCAGGTGCGGATATCGGTAGGCAAATCGAACCATGCCCGAGCCCTCGATGGCATCACCCTCGGGGGGTGACTTTGCTCAAGGCCGCTCTCGGCGCCACGTCCGTGGGGTGTGTGCCGCCTCAGGCGGTTTGGAGAATTCCGATCTCCCGGGCACGGGAGATGGCTCCATTGCGGTTGGCGACACCGAGCTTCCGGTAGATGTGAGCCATGTGGGTCTTGACCGTATTGACCGATACATAAAAGTGGTCGGCGAGCTCGGCATTGGTGAGCCGACTCGGCAGGTACGAGAGGATCTCCAGCTCCCGGTCCGTCAAGGGCTCGACGAGGTCGCTCCCCAGGGATGGTGAGGCGAGAGCCTGAGCCCGTCGGAGGATTCGACCTGGAAGGGCGGAATGCGCATCAGGCAGGTCGGAGATCATTTGCACGATTGTCGGACCGGCACGTACGAAGGACTCGACCAAAGAGGGACCCTCGGCCACCGCCAGCGCCTCCTTGAGATGCTTTCGAGCGCCATCAAAGGAACCTTCACTCTCCGCGAGCCATGCGGCCAAGAGGAGGCCATCGATCATCGCCAAAGGATGCGTGGAGTCGGCCGATCCTGAGAACGTCTCGGCAAATTTTCGGGCGAGATCGTCGTCACCCAGCGTCAGGGCCGCTGCGGCGCCTTCAAATGCCAGCACCGGTGAATCCGAGGACCCGGTCCGGAGCGACCGCTGGCTCAGCTCGGGGGATCCGCCGAGACGGAGGAGACGGCTCTGGAGGGCAAGGAGACGATCCGCGATCACTGGGGGTGCCGGCGCCCCCAGGTCGCTTCTCGCGGAGAGGACGCTCGTCATCGCCTCTTCTCGCTTGCCGTCCGCTTCCAGAAGGAGCGCCGCCTCGAGGTGACCGAACCAGGAGAGTTGGCTTCGTCCGTTTGCCCGAGCCCTCAATATGCCCTCGTGGAGAGACACCGATGCTCGACCAGGCTCACCTCGCTCCAGGGCCACGAGAGTGGAGGTCAGGTAGGCCTCAGCGATCGATGGATGTGCCAAGAGGCCCACTTCCTTGGCGATGGCCAATGCTTCGTCAGAGAATGCAACGGCTCGTTCCGTGTTGCCCAGCCAGGCTTCGAGCAGCCCGAGGGAGCCCAGGCCGCTGACCTTCCAGATCGGATAGGTGGCTCCTTGGGTCGCCAATCCCCGCCCGAGCCATTCCCGAGCCTGCTCGAGATCCCCCGCTTGGAAGTGCGCCCGCCCACAGGACAGCACCGCCATCGTCTCGAGTGACGCTGGATGGGTCAGATTCATGATGGCGGGGAGCGGGTTGTCGCCGATGTGGTCCAGCTCGTCTATTGCCCGGACAGCCATGTCGACGGAGATCTCCGGACGGGGTCGCCATTGGACCATCGCGGCGAGGAAGACGTGGGCACAGACTCGTTGGCCTGCTGAGGAGCTGACATGGGTCGCAACGCGTCCGAGAAGGTCTTCCGCTCCCGCCGTCTGACCTTCCAGCACCATCAATATGCCGAGAAGCAGACTGACGTCAGGCCGGTTCGCCCGGGCGGACTCCGGAACCTGGGAGATCCAGCGAATCACGGTGGCCATCTCGCCCTTTTCGAAGACCTCGGAGCCTCGGGCCATGATGACGTCGAGGGCATCGTTCCAGTTCCGGGCTCGAAGCAGGTATTCGAGGCCGGAGCTCACCTCCCCTCGCTCGAGGTGCCAGGACGCTGCCTGGTTCAGCAAACGGGCTTCAACAGCAGGCCGCTCTGCTCTGAGCTTGAAACGAAGCATGTCCCGAAAGAGATGGTGGAAGCGAAACCACCCGCGATGAGTGTCCAGAGGAACGAGGAACATCGACTCCCGTTCGAGCTCCTCGAGGACGAGCTGGGGGTTCGGCTCGCCGGTAAGGACGGCAACCAGGTCCGCGCACATCGTGTCCAGCACCGAGACACGGAGCAAGAGTTCACGGCGATCGTGTGGCTGCGCCTGGAGCACCTCCTCGCTGAGGTAGTCGGCGATGAGTCGGTCGTCCCCGCTGAACTGGGTGATGAACTCATCCGCATCGCCGTAGAGCCTGAGCGTCATTCCCGCCAGCTGAAGCCCGGCGGCCCACCCTTCGGTTCGGGCGACGAGCGCGGCCACGCTGTCGGTTCCGAGTGCTCGACCAGTGATGTGCTCGAGCAACGCCGCAGAGTCGATGTCGTCCAGGGCCAGGTCGGACTGGCGGATCTCTGTCAGTTGGTCGCTGATCCGGTGGCGACTCCAAGCAATGGGGAGGTCGGTCCTGGTTGAAAGCACCAAGTGAATATTGGGCGGGAGCAGGTTCGCCAGCCGGCCCAGATCGGAAATGAGGACAGAATTCGAAAGGTGGTGGAGGTCGTCGAGCACGATCACCACCTCGGCGAGCTCGACCAATTGTGCCTCGAGCGCCTCGAGGAGTGGCACGCCGAGGCCCCCGCCATGCAGCGACGTCAGAGCAGTCAGATCGGCGAAGTCCGAGTTGATGGTGGCAAGCCCGGACAGAAGTCGCTGGGAGAATCGGACGGGGTCGTCGTCGTCTTCGCCAACCTCCATCCAGACGAAGGCGAGCTCGGGATGGAACGCCGCCCATTGAGCGAGGAGCACTGATTTTCCCGCTCCGGCGGGCGCAACGATCAGCGTGAGCGGACGGACGAGCGCTTCGTCCAGCCGGCGTCTGAGGCTCCTGCGATCGACCGCGTGAGCCGGCGGCAGAGGTGGTGGAGCCATTGATGAACCTGTTCTCCCGCCCTAGATCTCAGACGAGTCTGCCACCGGTTTGGGGTGCAGGGCCAGTTTGAGACCCTGTGGGTACCTCGCAAGTCGCCCTTCGTGACATCGAGTCAAACTCCTAGTGACAAGGAGGCCCGTGTTGATTGGATCTAAGAGGATCCGCCGGGTTACTCGCCGACCGGGTTTACCGACACCAACTCGATATTGAGGTCACGCAGCTGACGAAACAGTCGGTGGAGCGCTTCCTGATCAGAAACCCGCCCAATGAGATGGGTCAATCCTCCAGCAGAGCAAGCGGCCTCGAAGTCACCAAATGCGACGAGTAAGGCGGTGCTTAGTCTGCCGCGCACGACCACTTCGAATGTGCGGGTTGACACAACGCTTCCCTCGTCGTCTTGGAGTCTCACGGGTCTACTCATCGGATGGTGGAGCAACAGGCGTTCGGCCTCCGGGGTCACCGAATCCGACCCACTCAAGACCATGTCGATCAGCAAGGGCACGCCCTTGCCGCGCGATCGGTCACTTTGTCGAGAACGGTGGGTTGAGGGCCACGAGTCCAGTGCGAAGCCGCTCGGAGCGTGGTGAAGCATAGAGACGATGACTCGTGAAATGGCGTCAGGCGCCGAGAATTTACTCTGGACTTATCGTCATCGGTGATCCCCGGGGCGTCGTGCTCAAGGCCAAAGAACATGGAGCCGGCGGAAAGCGCCCGAGCCCACGATCACCCTCTAGGGATGACGACTTTACGGGCTGACCGCTCCACGATGAGGCGATGAGTGGCAGACCTGCATCTGTTCAGCTGGCCGGGTACCCCTTTGGGCCTGCCCGACCATGGCAGCCGCTCGTGTCAGCTGGAGGTCTGTGACCTCGTGCTGACGTCTCCGAATCGAACGCACCCGGAAGAGTCCCCTTGAATACCGAGCGCTTCGAGGTCGTCGTCAAGGGAAGGCTGAGCCCGACCTTGATCGCCGCCATTGACGGCTTCGAGGTCAGCCGGTGCGACCATGGCGAGACCCACCTGGTCGGATGGGTTCCTGATCAGGCGCGCTTGCACAGCACGCTCGAACTGCTCCGTGATCTGAACATCGAGCTGGTCTCGGTCAACCCGAAGCATCCTGAACCGGACACCTTCGATCCCAGTGGTGAGACACACAAAGGAGATTCCGATGGCTGACAAGGCGCGGACCAATCTGCCGATTCCTCAGAGGTCTCATGTGGGCCTGATCACCTACGACGCCAAGGACCCCGACACATCTTTTCCGCCGATTGAGCCGCTTCGGCCTCCGAGCGGTGCGCCGAATGTCCTGGTCGTGATGATTGACGACGCCGGATTCGGGGCATCCTCCGCGTTTGGGGGTCCGTGCCACACCCCGAATGCTGAGAAGCTGGCCGCTCAGGGGCTCCGCTTCAATCGGTTTCACACCACGGCGCTGTGCTCACCCTCCCGCCAGTCCCTTCTGACGGGGCGGAACCACCATTCGGTGGGGATGGGCGGCATCACCGAGATCGCCACCTCGGCTCCCGGTTACAACTCGATCCGACCGGACAACGCGGCACCGATCGCCGAGACCCTGCGACTGAACGGGTACAGCACGGCCCAATTCGGCAAGTGTCACGAAGTACCGGTATGGGAGACCAGCCCGATGGGGCCCTACACCCAGTGGCCGACGGGAAGCGGCTTCGAGTACTTCTACGGGTTCGTGGGTGCCGAGACGAACCAGTGGTACCCGGCGCTGTACGAGGGCACCTCGCCGATCGAGCCGCCGAAGACCCCCGAGGAGGGCTACCACCTCACCGAGGACCTGACCGATCACGCCATTGCCTGGGTTCACCAGCAGAAATCCTTGATGCCGGACAAGCCGTTCTACATGTACTTCGCACCCGGTGCGACACACGCGCCGCATCACGTGCCCACCGAGTGGAGCGACAAGTACCGGGGCCGCTTCGACGCCGGATGGGACGCGCTTCGAGAGGAGACATTGGCCCGACAGATCGAGCTCGGCGTCATACCCAAGGGCACCGACCTATCCGCCCGGCCCGCGGAGATCGAGGCCTGGGACGACCTGTCCGATGTTCTGAAGCCTGTGCTGGCCCGCCAGATGGAGCTCTACGCGGGCTTCCTCGAGCACACCGACCACCAGATCGGGCGCCTGATGGAGGCGCTCGACGAGCTGGGCATCCTCGAGGACACGCTCATCTACCTGATCATCGGGGACAACGGGGCCAGTGCCGAAGGGACACCGACCGGCACGTTCAACGAGATCATCGCTCTCAACGGGGCGGCGGACTTCGAGACCGACGAGTTCATGGCCTCCCACATCGACGAGTTCGGCACGCCGGCGTCGTACAACCACTACGCGGTGGGCTGGGCCCTGGCCATGAACACCCCATACCAGTGGACCAAGCAGGTCGCCTCCCACTTCGGTGGCACGCGCACGGGCACCATTGTCCACTGGCCCAAGGGATTCAAGGCCAAGGGACAGGTCCGTAGCCAGTTCCATCACCTGATCGATGTGGGACCCACCATCCTCGACGTGGCTGGGATCCCTGAACCGACCTTCGTCCACGGAATCCAGCAGATGCCCCTGCACGGCGTGTCGATGGCGTATGCCTTCGAGGACGGTTCGGTTCCCGATCGGCGTGAGACCCAGTACTTCGAGGTGGCCTGCAACCGGGGCATCTACCACAAGGGATGGTCGGCGGTCACTCGACACAGCATCCCGTGGGTATTTGGAGGTGAGCTGCCCGCACTCGACGACGACGTGTGGGAGCTCTACGACACGACCACGGACTGGTCCCAGGCGCACGACCTGGCCGCCGAGCACCCCGAAAAGCTGAGGGACCTTCAGCGCCTCTGGCTCATCGAGGCGGTCAAGTACAACGTGCTCCCCCTCGACGACAGGCGCATCGAGCGCTTCAACTCGGATATTGCCGGCCGGCCTGTCCTGGTGAAGGGCAACGCGCAGCTCCTCTACGAGGGTATGACGCGGTTGAGTGAGAACTCCGTCCTCAACCTCAAGAACAAGTCGCACTCCGTGACCGCTGAGGTTGAGGTCCCCAAGGGTGGCGCCAACGGTGTGATCATCGCCCAGGGAGGTGCCTTCGCCGGGTGGAGCCTCTACCTCCACGAGGGCAAGCCGAAGTACTGCCACAACCTCGCCGGCCTCATGCGGTTCTACGTGGAGAGCACGAGGAAAGTTCCTGTTGGGAAGCACCAGGTCCGAATGGAATTCGCCTACGACGGCGGTGGACTGGCCAAGGGAGGCACCTCCACTCTTTTCATCGACGGCAAGAAAGTCGGCGAGGGTCGTATCAACGCGACGGTTCCCATGATCTACTCGGCAGACGAGACCTGCGATCTGGGCGTGGACACCGGTACCCCCGTGAGCGAGGACTACACCAGCGAGTCCAGTCATTTCACCGGGAGAGTCAAGTGGGTCGAGCTGCAGATCGGCGATGATAGCCACGACCACCTGATCTCCGCCGAGGAGCTCATGCGGGTGGCCACGGCGATCCAGTAGCGAATCGAGGACATGCCGCAATCCCTCACCGACTGTCCCGGGGCAGCAACTGTGGTCCTTCTCGGTGATCCTCCTGTGTACCCCGAATCAGGGCCCCCTTGGTCTTCCGCACGCGTCAACGCCCCGATCGCCACGGAATACGCTGCCCACATGTCGGACGCCTGCTGCACCCCGCGTCGCGGAGGCGAGCCCCGACATGACGACCGGGTCGGAGATGTGGTGCCGGCCGGTGGTGAGATTCCGGGCACGCTCGTCACGGTTCCCGGAGGCCGCTACCGAATGGGCGACGAGTCGGAGTGGGCCTACCCCGGCGATGGTGAGGGGCCGGTGCACGAGGTGGAGCTCGCCGCGTTCCGAATTGACCGTTATGCCGTGACGAATGCGCAGTTCGCCCAGTTCGTCGAGGCCACGGGTTGGCGCACCGACGCCGAGAGGTTCGGATGGTCCTTCGTGTTCGGAGGACTGCTCCCTGACGACTTCCCGCCGACCCGCGGGGTCGAGGGTGCGCCGTGGTGGCGCCAGGTGATGGGGGCCGACTGGCGTCATCCCGAGGGACCCCATTCGGACGTCTCGGATCGGCTGGATCATCCGGTCGTGCACATCTCGTGGAGCGACGCCCAGGCCTACTGCGCCTGGTCCGGAACGCGGATGCCGACGGAGGCCGAGTGGGAGCTGGCGGCCCGGGGCGGGCTCGACGGGCAGCCCTTCCCTTGGGGTGACCAACTCGAACCTGAGGGCAGGCACCAGATGAATGTCTTCCAAGGTGTATTTCCCGGAGGAAATACCGGGGCCGACGGCTACCTGGGCACGGCCCCGGTCGATGCGTTCGAACCCAATGGGTATGGCCTCCACAACGTTTGCGGCAACGTCTGGGAGTGGTGCACCGACTGGCTGGACGTGCAGTACTACCGAACGGCCCCGGTCCACGCACCAAAAGGACCGGCAACCGGCTCTTTGCGGGTCCAGCGGGGCGGTTCCTACCTGTGCCACTCGTCGTATTGCCGCCGCTACCGGGTGTCCGCCCGCTTTGGCAGTGAACCCGACAGCTCGAGTGGCAACGTGGGGTTCCGCGTTGCCGCCGACTCTCAAGTTGGCTCAAAAGAGGCCTGAGAAGTATCGACGACCCGTTCTCGATCCTCCATTCGCTCGGTGCGACTAGACCAACTCCCGTGTCAGTCAGGCTCGACATCTTCGCGCTCTTAAATCGTCCTTTTGGGGTGATGGTGACGAACCCAACCAGCGCGACGGTAGAGAGATGGCTGAAAAGAGCACTCTCAAGGCGACACGTCCGCTTGCTGAACAAGGGTCCACCGGCCACTTGTCGACTGCAGAACGAATGGCCCTGGGCAAGGCTGCTCGCACCGACGCTCCCAGGGCTGCTCATGAGGCGTGGGAGGAGTCTTCGACGCGACCTGATCCGGTCACGCTGCTCGAGGGCCAGGCCGAGTCACGGGTGCAAGAGTTGGTGCCCATTCGCTACGGGCGGATGCTCGTCTCCCCCTTCACCTTCTTCCGCGGCGCGGCGCTGATCATGGCGTCCGACCTGGCTACGACCCCGTGCTCCGGTCTCAATGTCCAGGCCTGCGGGGACGCCCACCTGAGCAACTTCGGCGTCTTCGCCTCGGCGGAACGGAACCTGGTCTTCGACGTGAACGACTTCGACGAGACGCTGCCAGGTCCGTGGGAGTGGGACGTGAAGAGGCTTACGGCAAGTTTGGCCATCGCCGGACGGGATCGCGGATTCTCCGACCAGGAGCGCGCCAGCGTCGTGCTCGATGCAGTTGCCGGTTACCGCACGGAGATGGCGAATTTGGCCACCATGAAGGATCTCGACGTGTGGTATGCCCGCATGGACATCGAGAAGGTACTCAGTGATCTGGGAGATGAGCTCGGAAGCACCGGCAAGAAGCACGGGGACACTTCACTGTCGAAAGCCAAGGCCCAGGCTGACAAAACGCTGGCCAAAGCGAGGACACGCGACAGCATGCAGGCGTTGGACAAACTCACCGAGGTGGTGAACGGGGAGACACGATTCGTGAGTGATCCTCCGCTGTTGGTCCCTATCGAGGAGCTTCTCTCTGAAGACCAGAGCGCACTGCTTACCGAGCGGATGCACGAATTTCTGCGCAGCTACCGACACACCCTGCAGAGCGACCGACGACACTTGCTCAATCAGTTCCGGTTCGTCAGTATCGCCCGCAAGGTGGTCGGGGTCGGCAGCGTCGGCACCAGGGCCTGGGTGATCTTGACGGTGGGGAGCGACGGACAGGATCCGCTGCTACTTCAGGCCAAAGAGGCGCAACCGTCGGTGTTGGCAGAGTTCGCCGGCGACAGCCACTACGCCAACCAGGGCGAGCGAGTTGTGGCCGGTCAGCACCTCATGCAGGCGTCGAGCGACATCTTCCTCGGATGGGACCAAGTCGAGGGCATCGATGGTGTGCCGCGGGACTTCTACGTTCGTCAGCTGCGGGACTGGAAGGGCTCGGCCGACATCGATCAGATGACCCCCCAGTCCATGGCCGTCTATGGCCGGTTGTGCGGTTGGACGCTGGCGCGAGCTCATGCACGCTCCGGCGACCGGGTAGCCATCGCCGCCTACCTGGGATCCGGCAAATCCTTCGACAACGCAATCGTCTCGTTTTCCGAGTCCTACGCCGACCAGAACGAGCGGGACTTCGAGGCACTGCAAAAGGCCGCAGCAAATGGGCGCATCGTCGTCCAAGAGGGGTTGTGACACGGGTGAATCACCCGATGAGGGTGAGGATTTCGGCGACAGCCAGCCGTAACCTGACAGAACACGAGAGCCGAGGACGGATCACATGACCATAGGACCAGTCGAGTACATCATCGTTGGATTCCCCGGGAACAAGTTCAACGGAGAGATCGCCCCGGAGCTGGTGGATCTGGTCGAATCCGGCACCGTCCGGATCCTCGACTTGGTCTTCATCGGCAAGGATGTCGATGGGTCAGTTGTCTTCTTTGAGCTCGACGAGCTTGACGGGGTGGCGGGATTCGGTGGGTTGGACGCTGACATCGGAGGCCTCATCGGCCCGGAGGACATCGAGTACGCCGCCGCCGCGCTCGAACCGAACTCTTCGGCGGCGCTGTTGATCTGGGAGGACGTCTGGGCGACGCGCTTCGCCGAGGCGGTGCGCAAGTCCAACGGTGTCCTGATCGAGGGCGCCCGCATGCCACACGAGATCATCGCACCCCTGCTGGCGGATCTGCCGCCAGCGGTTTGATCCCGACAGAGACAGGAGATTCGACATGATGAGAAGACGACCAATCGCAAGGGCAGCAGTTCGGACAACAGCAGTGGTTGGCACCGCCGCCGTCGTAGGTGGACACATGGCCAACAAGCAGGCAGCCCAGGCCCAACAAGCGCCAGCGGAAGCTCCACCGGCCGCTCCAGCACCGGAGCCGGCTGCGGCTGCTCCAGACCCTATTGAGCAGCTCACCCAGCTGGCCGCACTCAGGGACTCCGGGGCACTGACGGAGGAAGAGTTCGAGGCGGAGAAGGCAAAGATCTTGGCCTAGGTGACAGGTGCGCTGGTCGCGCAACCGTCAGCCTCCAGGATGCAAGTCTCGTGCTCAAGGCACGTGTCTCCGTCCCTATACGGGTCAGTGGATATCCACATTGCCCTTCACGCTTGTCCCGGCGTGATTGGGCCGAACAGCTCTGGGCCGTCACGTCGATGAGAGCGGGGAGATGAACGGCATGGACTCCGAGTTGACCCCTGAAAGCACTGTCGCCGGCGCGCCCGTGGCCGAGGGGATGGTCCCGGTACCCCGGGCGCGTCGGACCCGACGGACCACGGCATGGGTCCTCGTCGTGCTGGCATCGCTGCTGATCCCAATCTCGGTGATCTCGGTATGGGCCATACGCACCGTGACCAACACGGACCAGTACGTCGCCACGCTGGCGCCATTGGCGCGGAACCCCGTCGTCGTGGACCACCTGGCGGCCAAGGCCACCGACGAGCTCTTCTCGACGCACATCGTGCAGGACAAGGTCACGGCGGCGCTGCTGGCGAAGGCCAAGCCCATCGTCACGCCGATCGTGAGCGAGGTCCACAGCTACGTGTACGGACTGGCGCTCAAGGTCTTCGAGAGCCCGAAATTCGGCCAGCTTTGGGACTCGCTGAACCGTCATACCCATGATGCCGTGATCGACGTCCTCTCCGGCAAGTCGACGCCGCTCACGAAGAAGCTAGAAAAGGCCGGCGGGATCGTCGTCAACGTCACCCCGGCCCTCAACAACCTGATTGACCAGGCCAACGCCAAGGGCGTCACGTTGTTCAATCCGCTCAAGCCGATACTGACCAAGGGCGACAGCCTGGGCGTCACCGTCGTGTCCAAGGCCCAGGTGTCGAAGTTCACCGGCCTGTTCAATGCCATCGTCACGCTGAAGTGGGCCATCCCCGTCATCGCGTTGGTGCTCGGGATCCTCGGCATCATCGTCGGGGTCGAGCACCGCAAGACCCTTCTCAGGATGGCCATCGGGGTGGCCCTGGTCACCTTGCTGCTGCTGGCCGGCCTCTCCCTGGGGCGCATTACGTTCATCAACCAGGCGGGGCACAGCTTCAACCGCCAGGTGGCGGGCGCGGTCTGGGACACCTTGCTGCGGCTCCTCGAGCGGGACCTGCGCTGGATGCTGCTCATCTCGGTCCTTTTCGCCCTCGGAGCCTGGCTGGCCGGGCCGGCCCGCTACGCCGTGTGGATCCGCTCAACGAGCGCCAAGGGTGGCCGGTGGGTCTCCACCCAGGCTCATGAGCTGACGGCGGGTGCCGGACGGGCCGCTGAGGGTTCGGACCGGGTTCGCCGCTCCGGCGGGTGGATCACCGAGCACCTCAACGGCCTGCGCATCGTCGGTGTGGTCGTGGCGGCGCTGTTTCTCGTCTTCGGCGGCAACCTGACCGGGTTGAGCCTCCTGGTCATCGTCATCGTGCTGGCGGTGTATCTCGGGCTCCTGCAGCTGGTCGCGGTCTGGGCCCGCAAGGTCGCGGGCTCCGTCGTGAGCCACGGCGCGGCATAGACCGAAGAGTTCATCCGATCATGCCGCAAAACACTCCGGAAACGGGGGACGAGGTCGCCAGCGAGGCATTCCTTCCATCACGACGAGTGGCGATTGGCGCACAATTCAAGCGCCTGGTGACAGCTATTCGCACGGGCGACGAGGCGATGGTTGAGAGAACGATCCTGGCACTGAGCCAGCGGAGCCGCTGGTTGGCTCCTCTAGCAATGTTGGTCGGAGCGTTCGCGATGCTCTTCCAAGGGGTGAAGCTTCTCTTCACCAACTGGAGGCTGACGCTGGTACAGATCCTCCCCGCTATGTGGATCTGGGCAGCGATGCTCGATCTCAAGGCCCATGCGCTTCATGGAAAGGCTTTTCACCTCTTACGAGGACCGCTGCTCTGGCTCGTGCTGCTGGTGATCGCGGGCCTAACCGCCGGCAGCTACTTCCTCAACGGGGTTTTCGCGTTCGCCATTTCCAAGCCTGGTGCACCCCAGATTCGTCCGGCCTTCACGGAAGCGAAGGGACATGTCCGCACAATCCTCGCCTGGGGTCTTGTCGTGGGATTGGCGCTTGGCTTTGCCACCATGGTGGTCGATCGCTGGGGAAAGCTCTGGTTCTCCCTCACGCTCAGCATCGTGGTGGGGATCATGATGGTCACCTATGTTGCCGTTCCGGCTCGGCTCATCGGCATGAAGTCAGAGCGTTCGACAAAGGACAAGCTGACCGCCTCTGCGGTTGGGGGAGCGGTCGGAGCGGTCGTGTGCGCTCCGCCGTTCGCCTTGGGTCGTGTCGCGATCCTCCTGCTGGGCTCACACACCTTGCGCTATTTGGCCATTCTCCTATTGCTCATCGCGGTCGTACTGCAAACGGGAGCGACGAGCTCGGTCAAAGCGATCAAGATGAGCGCCAAGCTCGCGGTCGGCCAAGACCCGGAAGAGATGGCGGTAGAGCTCGAGCCCGGGATCGTCGATGCCGTATGAAGCAAGATCTGCTTACCGGTGACCAGAGGGGTCCGGTCTATCCAGGGTTCCCCGGCGTACCGTGGCACGCGACAGGGCGGTGTTGAGCCATGCTCGAGGCGGTTGAGGTTCGGCTACCAGACAGTACGAGGGAGGCCGTTCGCAAGCAGATCACCCTGACGTTTCAGCCACCGTACGAGACCCCTATCACCGTGGCCGTGAACGGTGCCCTCATGAGCTCGGCGTGGTTCTTCCTCCCCACGGGGTTGCGAGACAAATTGTTCACCCTCCACGGAACTTTGGCCTTTGCCCTGATCCTCGCCGCGTGGATGTACTCGGACGTGCCCTCGACCAATGTCCTTGGGCCCGACGCCCAACGGGTTGTGGCCACCTTGGACGACCCCGTGGCGTTGGGGCGGCTGCTTTATGCCAAGAACATTGTCCTGTGGCTGATGATCACGCCAATATGCGCACTCGTGGCGGTGATCAATGGCCTGATAAATCATTCATTTCTGTCCACCTTGTACACGGTCGTCGCGATCGGAGTACTCCCGTTTGGTTTTCTCGCCATCTCAGCTTGGGTCGGGATCTTGTTTTCGTACCACCCGATGCCTCTTCGATATCGGTGGGAACACCGCCAACCCCGGAAACGGATGCTGGTCCGGTGGATGACCCTCGCCGTCACTCCATACATATTGGTTCCGGTATTGGCGGCACTCATGCTGGTGCCCTCACTCCTCATATGGGGTTTCACCGCCCCACATGGACTTTCAGAGAAGCTGCCCGACCACGACCTTGGCTTGGGAATCGCCGTTGCATGTGCCGTCGCCCTCGTCTGCTCAGCCGGCGGCCAGCGGCTGGGTGTGTGGATTGCCCAAAGGAGGCGAGCGAAGCTCGCAGAGTTCCTGTCCGACCCGGTGAGGGGATAGGCATGCCATCGTTCCCTCGCCATGGGCAGGGGAGAGTGGTGGGATTCGCCATGGTTCTGACATGACTTTGCCTGGCGACTCATCTCTGGGGGACTTTCAACGATCTCATTTGGTGGAGACAGTCGTGCGCGCCGTGGTGAGCGCCGTGCTGCTTGTGGTTCTCTACTATGTGATTCCGATTGAGCATCGAGCGCACCAATCGGTGGCCCTGCGTCTCATCGTGGCCCTGGCCGTGTTTTCGATCGTCCTCGCCGTCGAAGTCCGTCAGATAGCGAAACACGATCAGCCAATGCTTCGGGCAGGTGTTGCGATGGCCACGATCATTCCCCTTTTCCTCGTCGTGTTCGCGTGGATCTACCTCACGATGTCCGCTTCGAGTGTTGCTGCATTCGGGGGGCATCTCACCCGGACGAGTTCCCTCTACTTCACTGTGACGGTGTTTTCGACGGTGGGCTTCGGCGATATCACGCCAAAGACGGATCCAGCCCGTATCGTTGCCATGGTGCAGATGCTCGCGGACCTTGCGGTCCTCGCTGTTGTTGTCCGCCTGATCCTTGGCGCCGCGACCCGCGGTGTGGCGCGGCTTCGGACATCAGACGCGTAGGTATGGGCGCCGAGAAGAGCGGGGCACTCTGTTTCTGGGACTCAAGCGACAGTGAACCGGCTCCAGGTCTCTGGTATCGGTCGACATCCGCAAACTTTGTCGTGCTCAAGGTGCCACTGAATCCGGTCATCGAGACCGGCACCTTTACCGAGGTGGTGCTCCGCGTGCCATTGTCTATTAAACGATGGAGTCATAGCCCAGTATGCCCTTGTCGAATAGCAAGTTCATCACCTCTTACGGGTAGCCCCGTTTGCTGCCGGGCTGGTAAGACAGCTGGG
>Ga0187879_10000395_pt1 | contig 28877 bp, 26 predicted proteins | sample June2016WEW_19_1_FD_132423 | JGI IMG/M metagenome (GOLD analysis project Ga0187879, IMG submission 132423) | Peatland microbial communities from SPRUCE experiment site at the Marcell Experimental Forest, Minnesota, USA - June2016WEW_19_10 | ecosystem: Environmental > Terrestrial > Soil >... | reverse complement strand
GTATGGTTCAGCCCATCGAGAAAAAGTTGACTGACAAAAAATTGCTCGCCTTCATGAATCGTAAAGGTTACGCCAACCCGCGGTAACTTGTCCGCTGAGGGAATAGAAACATAAGCGACGTCGACGGTCGCATTGGGAAATCCATTATCGAAGTATCTTCCCAGGATTCGATCGCGGTCATCCGCCAGACTCGATTCATCAAAACCTTGTCCTTCGGCGGTGGAAGTTTCGGGAAGCTGTTCCTCGGGAAGCATATAACCACCTTCGATGCGGACCCAGGCCACCCGCGTCTGCTGGCCCTCCTTGATGGCGATCTCGATGGCGAGCTGCGACGGATCGCCCTGATAGCTGGTAACCAGTTTGCTAGTGACTTCGACCTGCCGGAAACCGCTCGCCCGATAGAGACCCTGGATACTATGAACATCGTCGTCGAGCAAGGCGTCGTTGTAGCGACCGTGACTGAACAGGCGTCCGGCGGCTTGGTCCTGCATCCGCGAGCGAATCAGTTCGGTGGAAAAAAATCGATTGCCAGAAATGCGAATCACAACGAGTTTGTGGCGGTCGCCGGGATTGACGACGTAAACCACCTGCACATGCTTGCCGTCCTGCGTGCTGTGCTGGCTCACGCTCACGGTGGCCTGGAAGTATCCCAGACTCTGCAGAAGGTTCTGGATGTTGCGCCGGCCTTCGTTGAGGAGATCATCGTCAACCGCGCCTTCTTCATAGATGGGCACCATCTTCTTGAGCACGCGCTGGGTGAGCTTAAAACCCTCGGCAGCAATCTCGACCACCGGACCGCGGTCCACTTTGAAGACGTAGTCCACACTGTTGCGCTTGGATTGGTAGGTGCGGCTGGCGACCTCGACCTGGGCGAGCAGACGGTCCTGTTTCTGATAGCGAGCGCGGATTCTTTGCAGAGCGCGGGTAATGCGCTTGGAGAGGACCGGAACCCCAGGATGCAGTTTCGCGATCTCCTCGATCTGTTCTAGAGAATAGCCGGCGTCGCCTTCCAGCTTGATTTCTCCGACGACGGCACGCGGCCCGGGGACGACACGAAAGGTCAAATTGATCTGGTGTTGCTGCTCGTCGCGCTTTTCAGAGTTGGTCACTTTCGACTGGTGGAAGCCATTTTCTTCCAGCACTCGTTGGATGCCGGCCAGAGCGCGGTCAAGTTTTTCCTGAGAATAGAGTTCGCCCAGTTGCAGACGGGTGGCGCTAGCCAGTTGGTTGGCGGACGGATTTTGGGAAACGCCTTCGATCGTGACCATGCCGACAAAAAAATTGGCGATGGTCAGAAAGCGCAGCCGGATGCCGGCGGTTTCGGTGCGATCCACTTCGGCCTGAATATCGGAGAAACGGCCGGTGGCAAATAGCGCCTGCATGGCGTCGTGCAGGGATTCGCGTGTAAGCGGCTCTCCGATCTTGAGGGGCGTGGCCGCCACTAGCGAAGCCGCTTCTTCCGGCGGAACGCCCGGCAATTCGATCTGATCGATCGTTAGCCCAAGATAAGGCGTGATGGTTCCGAATTCTGCTCCGGACTGGGCTCCAGACTGCGGGGGCGATTCAAGTGTCTGCTGCCCGGCCTCTGGCGACCCCGCCGCCCAACTTATCCCCTGGGCTAGCACCAACAAAACGACCAGCACGAACCGTACGCCGCCAATAGCGAATCCGCGGACCCTTCGACTTCGCTCAGGGCAGGCTCGCGAGGGCGCCCGTCCCCACACGAGCAAGCCCTCCCGAAAGTCAGGCTGGTCAACCATGAAACCTACCCGGTTCGATGAATCGCCAAATGGCACACGTTGCTCGCAGGATCAAGTTTGATGATCGGAACCTATAATACTGGCTGGAAGGCCCGCGAAAGGTTAATCGCTAAGGTAAGCGCTTTGGAAACAGCTCTGGAAACAGAAGACCGCTACTCGCGGCAGGTGTTGTTCAGGGAGATCGGCGCCGAGGGGCAGAGAAAGCTGGCGCAGTCCCGCGTGGTCATTGTGGGGTGCGGCGCCACCGGTTCTGCCCTGGCCTCATTGCTGGCGCGTTCGGGCGTCGGGACGCTGCGGATTCTCGATCGTGACTACGTCGAACCCAGCAATCTGCAGCGGCAAGCGCTGTTCGATGAGAACGATGCACGGGAATCTGTGCCGAAAGCGATTGCGGCCGCGCGGCAGATCGCGCGTTTCAACTCGCAGATCGTGGTTGAGCCACATGTCGCTGATCTGATTCCGGCGAATGTCGATTCCCTGCTCGGCGGCTGCGATCTTATTTTGGATGGTACCGACAATTTTGAAACTCGCTATCTAGTCAACGACTACGCAGTGAAAAATTCGGTAGCCTGGATTTACGCCGCTGCGGTCGGAAGTTATGCCTTGACGATGAACATTCTGCCCGGCGAAACGGCTTGCTTGGCCTGCATCTTTCCAGAATCTCCGCGCGGCACCGTGGAGACTTGTGAGACTACCGGGATTTTGAATTCTGCCGTGAATCTGGTGGCATCGATTGCGGCGACCGAGGCGTTGAAGTTTCTGGCGGGAGCGCGTTCGAAGATGCGGCGAACGCTGCTCTCCTGGGATGTCTGGACGAACGAACGGGCGGAGTTGGCGGCGATTCATCCTCGGAAGGGTTGCCGCGCCTGTTCGCGGGACTTTGTTCATCTGGCAGGCGAAGGGCGCCCTCACATTACTTTGTGCGGTCGAAATTCTGTGCAGATTCACGAACGGCAGCGGCCGGTGGATTTTGTCGAGTTGACCACCCGCCTGCAGCCTCATGGCAACGTCCGCCACAATGAGTTTGTGCTGAAGTTCTGGCGCGAGCCTTACGAAATGACGCTGTTCCCCGACGGCCGGGCGATCATTAAGGGGACGACTGATACGGCCATTGCTCGGAGTTTGTATGCACGATTCGTCGGTAGCTAAGACCATCCGTAGTTAAGATCATTGGTAATTAAGATCAATGGAGCGACGGGCGCCCGGCACTCCATCAACTGGAAGCCGTACTAATCGGTTGCAAGCTTGTGCGCACAGGTTTTCACCATCCTGCGCCGCGTCTCCTCCTGGATCTCAGTTGTTTGGCCGAGAGCGCCGCGAATCTCCGGACATTCTGGTTGTCTCAGGCTCTGCCGCGACTGGCCAATAAACTGCACTTAACGCAAGTTGTGTCAGCCCCCTGTGGAGGTAGTATGCGACCCTATTTGCTTCTGATGGCGGTAGTTTTGATGGCAGTAGCAGCGTTTGGGCAACCGCCCTTGCCTTACCCCGGCACTTGCTTTTATGGGTGCGGCCCTTATGTTCCGCGGCTCACCACGCCCGAGATTTCCTTGCAACAGTTTTCGCCGAATCCGGTGGGAGCGAGCAACGCCACCACGGGACTTATTGCGGGAGCAACCAACTCCACGCTCTCGCAGGTTCAGGGATCGACGAGTTCGGTTTACACCGTGGCCGTGTGGCTTCAGGGCGGCGATGCTGCGCTGATTACGCGAGATATCAACCTGTCGCCGGAACGGATTAACCGCGAAGGTCACCCGGTGCGTGAGGCGATGCGCGAAGCTCGTCCGCCTCAAGAGCGACCGCGAGAAGTCGGCCCTCGTGAAACGCGTTCGCGTGAAGAGCGTGGCGCACGCTCATCCGAGGAAGCGCGCGGCGACTGGACCTACTTTACGGGACCAGCGACGGCTGCTCACGTCTATAACAATGGCGACGTCACCCGCCAGAACGACAAAAACGGCACCGTGAAATACGACGATAAGACGGAAAAGATTTAGGGACGGCTCTTAACTCTTGGCTCTTAACTCTTGGCTTTGGCTCTTAGCTTTTGGCTCTTGGTCGCGGCTGCACCGTGATCGGGAGCCGTTCTGTTTGGTCTGAGTGACTCCCTCGCTTCAAAAACGCGGACATTCTCAAATCTGATCTGTTATCTTCTTGCGGTTGCTCTTCTTCGCAAGGCGCTGACGCTTGGCGCCAAGGATGAGTGTCTTCATGCCTGAGATTGCACGTCCGGAACCGCCCCGCCTCTATCGCTGGACTGTATTGCTGTTCGTCAGCGTGGCGATGGGCGGCAACTACTACATTTACGACAGCATCAACCCGCTGGAACGTATTTTTATCGACAAACTTGGGTTTTCCGCCACGGCGTTCGGGTGGTTGAACTCGGCCTACAGTGTGGCGGCGGTTTGTACGTTGCTGATCGGCGGCATCGTCATTGACCGCATTGGCACAAAGAAGGCGATTACGTTCTTTGCTACGCTTTGTCTGCTGGGAGCCGCACTTACCGCCGCTCGCGGGCAACCGGGCGTGATGATCGCCGGTCGCACCGTGCTCGGTCTGGGCGCCGAATCCATGATCGTTGCGGTTATCACCGTGCTTGCCAAGTGGTTTAAGGGCAAAGAGCTGAGTTTCGCGGTCGGAATCAACCTCACCATTGCCCGTCTGGCGTCGGTGGCCGCGGACAACTCGCCGACCTGGGCGAACAAGGCGTTTTATCCGAACGGACCGGCCGGCGAGCCGAGTTGGCAGGGACCCTTGCTGATCGCCGTTGGGGCGGGAATCCTGGCAGTCGTTTGCTCGGTGGTTTACTGGGTCCTCGAAAGCCGGGCAGAACGCCGCTACGAACTGGGACAGGCCGGCTCCATCGACAAGCTGGAGTTCGGGCAGATTTTTCGGTTTAACTGGTCGTACTGGCTCGTGGTCGGCCTCTGTTTTACGTTCTACTCTGCCATCTTTCCCTTCCGCACGTTTGCCATCGATCTCTTCACCAACAAGATTCTGGCAACCCACGGCGGCATAAACGCCTCCGACGCTATGCGGATACTGGCGCACGAGCGGGCGGGATTCTTTAACAGCCTGCTTCCCTTCTCGGCCATGATTGCAACTCCCCTTTTCGGACTTCTTGCCGACAAGATAGGAAAGCGCGCATTTTTGATGATGTTCGGTTCCATCTTGCTGATGCCGGTGTATTTGATGATGGGATACACCAACATCTCGCTCTTCGTGCCCGTCTGCATGATGGGGGTGGCATTCTCGCTGATTCCGGCGGTCATGTGGCCATCGGTGGCTTATATCGTGGAGCAGAACCGGTTGGGTACAGCGTACGCTTTGATGACCCTGATTCAGCAGATCGGTTTCTTCATCCTGAATCTGCTCATCGGCAAGGCGAATGACTACTCCCACGCCGGGCTGGATAACCCGGGAGGATACGGGCTGGGCATGTGGATCTTCTCCGTCCTTGGGTTTGTGGGGTTGGCCTTCGCGATTCTATTGCGGATTCGCGAAACCGGCCCGAAGGGGCACGGGCTGGAGACGATCACGGCAAAAGCGTAAGGTTTGGGTTTCGGTGGCGTAGCGCGGACACTCCTGTCCGCGTCGACAGCTGCTTCGCCGCAGAAACGCGGACAGGGCTACATGGGCCCGGTTACTAAAGTGGCATAGAACGATAGTTAGCCGAGTACTTTGGTCTCATAGATCATCCGGCAAACTACGGTTTTTGGTATTCTGACGACCTGGGAACGGTCGAGAGCTCTGCTCGGGCGGCCTCGGCAAATTTGTACAACGAAAAGAGTTTGAAGCCGCATCTGAACGAGTAGCGGCCGGAAAAGGCGACTTGACCGACCTGAAGGAACGCATCACCGAAGCAGAAGCTATTGAGCAGGCGAAACAGGGCCACGAAGCTGCGTTCGAAGTCCTGTATCACCTGCACAAGCGGCGCGTGTACTCGCTATGTTTGCGCATGGTCTCCAATCCCGCGCAGGCCGAAGACCTGGCCCAGGAAGCGTTTCTCCAACTATTTCGCAAAATCGGCACCTTTCGCGGCGAGTCTGCTTTTTCCACCTGGCTGCACCGCATGACGGTCAACGTCGTCCTGATGCAACTGCGCAAGAAGGGCTTGCCGGTGGTGTCGCTCGAAGAGACGCTGGAGGCCGACGACGAAGCTCCGCGGAAAGAGTTCGGCACCAAGGATGTAAAGTTGACGGGCTCCATCGATCGACTGCAATTGCAGCGGGCGATCGACAAGCTGCCGCCGGGCTATCGAACGGTTTTTGTTTTGCACGACGTGGAAGGATTCGAGCATAACGAAATTGCCCAGATCGTGGGCTGCTCGATTGGCAACAGCAAGTCGCAACTGCACAAGGCACGATTGAAGTTGCGGGATTATCTGAAGTTCATGAGAGCCGAAAAGGCCAAGACTGGATAACCGATTAGTAAGTGAAGTGGCGGTATTTTGGGGAGAGAGTTAGCTATGACGTGTTCAGATGTGGAGCGAGTTCTGCCGGAACTCCTTGACGGTGCTCCGGACGGTGCCTTTCAGACTGCGTTTGAAACTCACGTGAAGTCGTGTCCCGCTTGCTCGGATCTGGTTTCGGACCTGAAGCTGATCGCGAGCGCAGCCCGGGAACTGGCGGCAAACGACGAACCGGCGCCGAGAGTTTGGGGGCGAATTGCCGCTCAATTGCGCGCCGAGGGCCTGATCGTTGATGCCTCGGTCGTTGATCCATCGAGCGTTGATCCGGCGGCCCAGGTTCCGGCGATCCATGTTCCGGCAATCATGCATCCGGTAAGCCGGGAACCCGAGTCCGTCCCAACCCGGCGCCCTGTTCTTGTCGCGTCTCCTTCTTCTCCTTCTTCTGTGCGGCGCTGGACCGCGACCACGTGGTGGCTCGCGCCCGTTGCGGCGGCGTTGATGGCGGCAGGCTCTTACGTGGTAAGTCATAAGCCGGCTCCGCAACTGGCGAAGCAAACTCCGGCACCTTCGGTGACGACCTCAGTTGCAGAGCACCCTACGGAGAACTCTGCGATGAACTCGGCAAAGAACTCGACAAAGACACCTGCAGTTATCGCGGGTTCCGCGCCCGCTACGGCCGTTCAACCAGTGGGACAGCAGCCCGTTAAGCCAACCGACACGGTGGCCTCCGCCGCCAAAGCCGCAGTGGAACCCGAGCCCAGTGCGGAAGATCAGCAGTTTCTTAGCGTGGTGTCCACTCGTGCCCCTTCGCTGCGGGCCACGTATGAAAATCAATTGCAAGCGGTGAATGCCGATATACGGGATGTGCAGAACTACCTGAGTCGGAATCCGGGGGATGCGGACGCGCGGCAGCATCTTATGGATGCCTATCAACAGAAAGCACTCCTTTACCAGATCGCGCTGGATCGAATTCAATAGTTGGGGCGGACCGGTGTTCCCGGCCGCGGGGGCGGCATTTTATGGCGAGTCTTTGGCAATCGGGTATTCACCAGAGCGTGGTCGTAACTTTGGTTCTGGCAAGCTGCCTGTCGGCGTCGGCCTTCACCGAGACCAAGAAGGAATACAGCTACACGGTGGGTCCCCACGCCAATATCTCCGTGGAAACGCAGTACGGGGCAATTTCGGTGAAGCCTGGGAACGGTGATCAGGTGGTGGTGACCGCCACTCTCAAATCGGACAACGTGGAAGTCGACCAGCAGCAAAATGGCAACCGCATTGAAATCGCGTCCCACCTGCTGCAGGGCACTGACCAGCAAACTGCTCAGGTTGATTACGAACTACTGGTTCCGCCCGACGCTACAGTCAATCTCCGTTCTGCCAGCGGCCCGCTCTTGGCGGAGCGCTTGCAGGGAGACTTAACCCTGGAAGGCACGGATGCGGTGGTAACTGTTCGCAACGTAGACAATTGCCATGTGCACGTTCGAACGATGCGCGGGCCGGTCACTCTGATCAATGTTCGCAACGGCCACGTTGAAATCGATTCCATTAGCGGCGACATCCATTTGAATTCGGTGACGGGACCTCTGGTGCAGGCCAGGTCCGGCCGGGGAAAGATTTTCTACGATGGCGATTTTGGTTCCGACGGTGACTATAAATTCACCACCCACACCGGTGATATCGAGGCGCTGGTGCCCGTGAACGTCTCGGCCGCTTTCCGAGCGCACTCGGTATTGGGCCGGGTGCGACATGACTTTCCTCTCCAGCCCAAACACTCGCGGTTTCACGAAGAAGCGGGACGTTCCTTCTTTGGCAGCACCGGCGAGTCGTCTTCGGAAGTCGTGCTGCGCTCTTTCAGTGGTAAAATCCGCCTAAAGCAACGCTGAACCCAAAGAGAATCAGGTCTCAGGTTTCAGGTCTTAGGTCTTGGGAAGGTCTTTGATTTTCCTTAGACCTAAGACCTTGATGGAGTGCCATGGGAGTGCGCGCGGTGTTTCTTGTAGGATTCATGGCTTCTGGCAAGAGCAGCGTGGGGCAGGAACTTGCCCGGCGGCTGGACTGGGATTTTGTGGATCTGGATGCCCGAATCGAGTCGCGTGAGCGACAAACCATTTCCGAGATTTTTCGGGACCGCGGGGAGGCCGCGTTTCGGCTGGCCGAAACCAGCGCCCTTCGCGATCTGACGGAATCGCTCGGGCGCGACACTGTTGAGCGCAATAGCTTCGTACGCAATGCCGTGGTAGCCCTTGGCGGTGGAACCTTCGCGCAACCGCAGAACCGGGAGCTGCTGCGGCCCTGGCCCTCGGTATTCCTGGACGCTCCGCTCGACGAACTCTGGCGGCGCAGTATGGAGGACGCGACGATACGGCCTTTGCGAAACGATCCCACGGAGTTCGCCCGTCTCCATCACCACCGGCTGCCATTTTACCGTCAAGCAACCGTGACCGTCGTAACCTCAGGGAAGGATCCAACCTCCCTTTGCGCTGAGATCGAGCGTACGTTGCAGTCTTGGGGGAACGAGAGGGATGGATCATCCGAGATACCCCCCGCTCGCGGAACAGGAGAAGCACAGTGAAGTTGAAGTTGTTTTTGTCCTATCGGCTGCTGGCCATCATAATGGCGCTGGTTGGGTGCATTGCGACTTTGAGTTTCCCGGCAAGCGCCGCTCCTCTAGCAAAAGAAAAGGAGAAAGAACACGAGGGGAAGCAAATCGACTCCGGCTCCTTTGGCGTCTTCCAGAATGGCCATCGGGTGGGAACCGAGACGTTTTCCATCCACGAGACCGGCAACGGCAGCGTCATCGAGTCCGAGTTCAAGACGGAGAATTCTCCCACCCCGGCCGTGCAAACTTCTGTCATGCAGCTTACGACGAACGGAGAAATCCGGCGTTATGAGTGGAAGGAACTGAGTCCGGGTAGTGCGCAGTCCGTGGTGCTGCCCAATGATGATTTTCTGATGCAGAAGTGGAGGACCGGAGCGCAGGAGAAAGAACACGAACAGCCTTACCTGCTGCCGACATCGACCAGCATTTTGGATGACTACTTCTTCGTCCACCGCGAATTGCTGGCCTGGAAGTTTCTGGGCATGGTCTGTAAACAGGAAGCGGGGGTGCTGCAGTGCCAACCGAAACAGCATGTCCAGTTCGGAACCTTGAACCCGCATGAACAGGCTTCTGTGTCGCTGCGCGCGGAGTTCCTGGGACGCGAAAAGGTGAACCTGAAAAGCGGGCAGCAAGACCTGCTTAAAGTCGAATTGAAAAATGACGCGGGAACCTGGCAACTCTGGCTCGACGATCAATTCAAGCTGATGCGGATATTGGTTGTGGGCGAGAATACGGTAGTGGACCGCGATTGAACGACAGGTGTCAGGTCTTAGGTCTTAGGTCTTAGGTTTCTGGCTCGGCAAGCGCCATGGAAGATTTCTGAGATTTCTAAAACCTAAGCCTGAGACCTAAGACCTGAGACCTACTTTTGACCATTCTTGATTCACGCACGTCGCGCGTGCTGCTCACGGCGCTCCTGTTTGCCCTGGGGCTCGGCTTTCTCTATGCGGCGCGGCGCACTCTGATTCTCTTCCTGTTCGCGATTTTTTTTGCCTACCTTATTAATCCCGCCGTCGCACGACTGGAAAGACTGGTGCGCAGCCGCGCCTGGGCGATTACCCTCATTTACTTTCTGCTTCTTGTCGGTGTAGGAGTGTTCGGTCTTCTGGTGGGCCCGCGGATTGCCCGGCAAAGCGCCCGCTTGGGAGCGTCGCTGCCCGGACTTATGGATCAGGCCTCGACCGGCCAGCTCTCCGGCCAGATCGGCCAGATCGCCGAACGGATTGGAAACGAGCACGGCTGGAGCGATGTGACCCAGAAGCGTATTCAGGCTTTCCTGGTCAGCCGCCGGGATGACTTGTCAGCTCTGGCGCAACGCATCGGTGTGCGCGCGGCCGAAGCGGCGCAGGAACTGTGGGTGCTGTTTCTGATCCCCATCCTCGCCATTTTCTTTCTGCGCGATGGTGGCAACTTCCACGAGGTGCTGATCGCGCTGGTGCAATCACGCACGCAGCGTGAGTTTCTGCAGGATGTGTTCCAGGATCTGAACCAGATGCTTGCCCAGTTCATTCGCGCCCAATTGACCCTGGCGGCGTTTTCGCTGCTCGCCTACACTTCGTTTTTAGGTGCGATGCGAGTGCCGTACGCGCTGACGCTCGGTACCGTCGGGGGTGCGCTGGAGTTCATACCCATGGCAGGACCGCTGCTCGCGGGCGTTGCCATGATGATCGTCGCCGTTCTGGCCGGATATCCGCACTGGGCGTTCCTGTTGTTGTTCTTGCTCGTCTGGCGACTGGTGCAGGACTACGTGATCTCTCCCCGCGTCATGGGAGGCAGCGTGGAGTTGCATCCGCTGGCGGCATTGTTCGGCATTCTAGCGGGCGGCGAAATCGCTGGAATACTCGGCGTCTATCTCTCCATCCCAGTGATGGCCAGTCTGCGTATTGTCTGGCGTCGCTGGCGCATCTATGCCGAAAAACGCAAGTTCGGCCCGCTCAACGAATACTCGTTTTCGCCTGAGATAGGAAAGAGTAGAAGTTAGGGGGCGCATCGAATTCGCCCCTGCGTCAGCGGCAACATTCCCCTCATAAAACTCGCTAGTATAAAATCACATTTCACCATGTCGACCAAACTTCCTGTAGGAATTCTCGGTGCCACGGGCATCGTCGGGCAGCGATTTATCCAAATGCTTGAGCATCACCCGTGGTTTGAAGTGTCATGGCTGGCAGCGTCGGACCGTTCCGAAGGCCGGGCGTATGCCGAAGCCGCGCGCTGGCGCTTGAAGACTGCCATCCCGGCTCGGATCGCAACGATGACAGTCTCGCCGGCCAAACCTGAAGGTGCGCCGAAGATCATCTTCGCTGCGCTGGATGCCGCGATCGCCCGCGACCTGGAACCGCAATTTGCCGCCGCCGGCTGCGCCGTCGTTTCCAATTCGAGCGCGTTGCGCATGCAGGCTGATGTTCCGCTGGTGCTTCCCGAGGTCAACGGCGACCACATTCGGTTGATCGAAAAACAATCCTGGCGCGCCAAGTCGGGCGGATTCGTCGTCACCAATTCCAACTGCTCCGCGATGGGGCTGGTGTTGGCGCTCGCACCCTTGCATCGCGCGTTCACGCTCGAAGCCGTGACCGCGGTCACCATGCAGGCCGTCAGCGGGGCGGGATATCCCGGAGTGGCTTCGCTCGACATTCTGGGCAACGTGATTCCGTACATCAAGAACGAAGAAGAAAAGATGGAAGAGGAGACGCAAAAACTGCTCGGGACGCTGAATGGTTCGCGAGTGGATCCGGCTCCCTTCGCTATGAGCGCGCAATGCAATCGCGTCGCGGTAGAAGATGGCCATACCGAGTCGGTCGCCGTCCGGCTAAAGAAGAAGGCTACAGCGGAGGAGATCATTGCTGCGTGGAACGATTTTCGCGCCGAACCGCAGCAACTGCACCTGCCGAGCGCACCGGAGCGACCTATCATCTATATGACCGCCGCCGACCGTCCGCAACCGCGCTTCGACGTTGACCTCGGCGCCGGCATGACCACGGCGGTCGGACGTTTGCGCAAATGCAATGTTCTGGATTGGAAGTTCACCGTTCTGTCGCACAATACAATTCGTGGCGCGGCCGGCGCTGCCCTGCTGAATGCTGAATATCTTAAGGCGAAGGGGTATCTCGGGTGAGAGCGAAACCCACCACGGAGGCACCGAGACACGGAGAAAACCTGAACCAAAGAATTGTGTTCGTGATGGGCGCTGTCAAATGGGAGTCCGCGCAGTCTCATCTGTCTTCAAGGCTTGTTCTCATAACGCGGAACCACGCAGACAAGACTTGGATTCTCTCCGTGTCTCCGTGTCTCCGTGGTGGATTCTCTGCCGACAGCAAGGGGAATACCCGCTCATGATCGTTATGAAGTTCGGCGGGACCTCGGTGCAGGATGCGAAGGCAATCGACCGCGTGGCGCAAATCGTCCAGGGGCGGTTGGCGGATCGTCCGGTGGTGGTGGTTAGCGCCATGGCCAAGGTCACCGATTCCCTGCTCGCCATGGGAAAAGCTGCCGGTGGCGGCGATCGCAAGACTGCTCTCAAAATGGCGCGTGCCTTGCGCGAGCGCCATTATGACACCGCCGGAGAACTGCTGGGCACTGCCCTGTTCACGGAGTTTCACGGCGACCTGGGCGCCGACTTCGAAGACCTGGACGAATTGCTACGCGGCATTGGCGCGGTCGGCGAGATCACTCCTCGCACTTACGACTACGTAGCCTCTTTCGGCGAGGTGCTTTCGAGCAAGATCGTGGCCGCCGCTTTCGTCGCTCGTGGATTGCCGGGTGCGCACGTGGATTCGCGCCAATGTCTGCTCACCGACAGCAGCTATACCCGCGCCGTTCCTCAGTTCGAAGAAACCAATGAACGCCTGCGCAAGCGCGTCCAGCCGTTGATCGAGGCCGGCAAGGTTCCGGTAATGGGCGGGTTTATTGGTTCGAATCGCGCGGGCATCACCACCACCATCGGCCGCGGAGGATCGGATTTCTCCGCAGCGATCTTTGGCGCCGGTCTGAACGCCGCGCGCATCGAAATCTGGACCGACGTCGACGGCATGATGACCACCGACCCACGCCTCTGTCCCGATGCCCGCCGCATCAAGGTCATCAGCTTCGATGAAGCCGCCGAACTTGCCTACTTCGGCGCCAAGGTCCTGCATCCGGCAACCGTGCTGCCCGCGGTGCAGCAAAATATTCCGGTCTATGTTTTGAACTCGCTGAACCCCATCTGTGAAGGGACGAAGATTACGGCGCGCGCCCCGCGCTGCACAAATATTTTCAAGGCCATCGCGCTCAAGAAAAAGATCACGCTGGTAGAGGTGGCCTCGCCTCGCCGCCTGCTGGTGCACGGATATTTGAAGTCCATTTTTGAGGCCTTCGATCTCCATAAAGTAGCGGTGGACGTGGTTTCGACCTCTGAAGTCAGCGTCTCGATCACGGCCGAGACCAACGAATCGATCCCGGCCCTGGCCGCCGATCTGGCGAAAATCGCGGACGTGAAGTACGAGGGGCGCAAGGCGATCGTCTGTCTGGTGGGCGAGAGCTTGCGCGACACTCCCGGAATCGCCGCCAAAGTTTTCGGCATCCTTGAGGATGTGAAGATCCGGATGATCTCGCAGGGCGCCTCGGAAATTAATCTGACTTTCGTGATTGAAGAGGACGATGCGGCCGAGGTGGTGCAACGGCTTCACCACGCATTCTTCGCCGAAGTGGATTCCGAGGTGTTTGCATAAAGTTGTTTTTCACCGCCGAGACGCGGAGGTCGCCGAGAAGACAAGAACGGGCTAAACATTTGTTTCAGATCTTCTCTGCGCTCTCGGCGTCTAGGCGGTGAAGGGATTCTCTATGAAGCTCCTTATTCTCGGTCGTGGCAAGACAGGATCGATGGTGGCAGAGGTCGCGTTCTCGCGCCGGCATCATGTGCGCGCTCTTTCCTCTGCTGAAAATACCGCCGGCAGAGCTCTCACACCGGATTTGCTCACCGAGACCGACGTTGTGATCGACTTCACCGCGCCCGCGGCGGTCGTCGCCAATGCCGAAGCCTGCATCCGCGCCAGGAAAAACATAGTGATCGGCACCACCGGCTGGTATGACCAAATGCCGCGCTTGCGCGAGATGGTGCTCGCCGCCAAGACCGGCTTCCTTTACGGATCGAATTTCTCCATCGGCGTAAATTTGTTCTTCGAGATTGCAGCGACTGCAGGGGCCGCGCTGAAATACGATTACTCGGGTCAGATCTTTGAGCGTCATCATGCGCAGAAAAAAGACGCCCCCTCCGGAACTGCAATCACGATCCAGAAGATTGTCCGCGAATCCGGAGGCAAGGAAAAAGAAATCGAGATCGTCTCCTTTCGCGAAGGCGACGCGGTTGGCATGCATGAAGTAGTCTTCAATTCCGCTGGCGACCGTATCTATTTATGCCACGACGCCAAGTCGCGCCAGGGATTCGCTGAAGGGGCGGTGCGCGCCGCCGAGTGGATGATGGGAAAGACGGGTTTCTACGAATTTCGCAACGTCTGGCGTGAGCTTTAGAGCGACGCCTGGATCGGGTAAGGCTGCAGGCAGCTGCCCCGCTCCGCTCGGCTTGGACCCTTCGACTTCGCTCAGGGCAGGCTCGCGAGGGTGCCCCTCCACACACAGGCAAAACCACACCAGTAAACCAAGCTCATGCACGCGCTCGCGAGAAGAGTTATTCTTACCACATGCAACTGCGAGGCTGTGGTACCGCTCTGGTCACACCGTTCTCTCAGGACGGTGCGGTTGACGAAAACGCGCTGCGCAATCTGGTCGCCTGGCAGGTCGAATCGGGCATTGATTTCCTGATTCCCTGCGGCACCACGGGAGAAACTCCCACGCTCAATCACCAGGAGTGGCTGCGCGTCATCGACGTCACTATCGAGGTCGCCGCCGGACGCGTGCCGATCGTCGCCGGCGCAACTTCTAACTCGACGCAAGAGGCTGTCGCCAAAGCGAAAGAAGTGGCGGCGCGGCCGGGTGTCAGCGCCATCCTTACCGCTTCTCCGTACTACAACAAGCCGACGCAAGAGGGCCAATACCGGCACTTCCGCGCGATCGCCGAAGCGGTCGACAAGCCGATTATTCTCTACAACGTTCCGGGCCGAACCAGCGCCAATCTCGAACCGGCGACGCTGGCGCGCCTCTGCGAGGTGCCAAATATTGCCGGCGTGAAGGAAGCCAGCGGAAACATGACGCAGATCGCCGAAGTGTTGAACGTGGTGCCGGAAACTTTTCTCGTGCTCTCTGGCGACGACGCCGTCACTCTGCCGGTGATCGCGCTCGGCGGCGTAGGCATCATCTCGGTTGCGTCCAATGAAATTCCGCGCGAGATGGCGGAGATGACGCGAGCGGCCCTGAACAACGACTGGCAAACGGCGCGCACTATCCACCGCAAATATCTTCCGCTGATGCTCGGTAACTTCATCGAGTCGAATCCGCTGCCGGTGAAGGCTGTCCTCGCAATGATGGGCAAGATCGAAGAGATCTATCGCCTGCCCTTGCTTCCCATGCGCCGCGACATGCGTTCGAAGCTGCAGAAGATCGCAACCGACGCGGGATTGATTGCCCGCCCCGCGGCTCCGCCGGCCGCTGCCGCCGAATTCTATATTTACGAGAATTGGGCAGCGGGCCCGCACAAAGTGATGCTGCACCGCGCATCCTGTGGACAGTGCAGTTCCGGCAAAGGACGCCCCTCGGGGCACGATCCCAATCATTCGCGCTGGCACGGACCCTACAGCAACCTCGCCGAAGCACGCGCGGCGACGCATCAGATGCCGGGAGTGCTGATCCGCAGTGAATGCAAGTGCGTGGCGTAAAACAGCTGCTGGCTTCTAGCTACTAGCTTCTGGCTCTTTTGTTTCTCTTGCTCTCCTATGTCAGATTCGCTATCTATTCTGAAGTCGGCCATTGAACATTTATCGGCGCGCGAAACGATCGGCAACCCCGACGAAGCCCGTCCCACTTTTTTCGACTTCCGCTCTGCTCTGACTCGCGGTGACATCCGAGCTGCCGAAAAAATCGACGGCCGCTGGGTGGTCAATGCTTGGGTGAAACAAGGCATCCTGCTGGGCTTCCGTCTTGGCGAGTTACAAAAGATGTCGGACGGAGACGTACTCTCCTTCATTGACAAAGACACCTTCCCTGCCCGCCGTCTCAACCTCACCGATCGGGTTCGTCTGGTGCCCGGTGGATCTTCTATCCGTGAAGGCGCTTACGTTGCGCCGTCCGTTGTCTGCATGCCTCCCATGTTTATCAACGTGGGCGCCTATGTGGGTGAAGGCTCGATGATCGACTCGCATGCCCTGGTCGGCTCGTGCGCCCAGATCGGAAAGCGCGTGCACCTGAGCGCCGCCGCGCAGATTGGAGGCGTGCTCGAACCCGTCAACGCCGCCCCGGTGATCATTGAGGACGACGTGCTGATCGGCGGCAATTGCGGAGTGTACGAAGGCACGCTGGTCCGCGCCCGCGCAGTCTTAGGAGCGGGAACGATTCTGACACGATCCACGCCGCTCTACGATCTGGTGCGGAGTGAAATTTATCGCGCGACGGCGGAGCGGCCGCTGGAAGTGCCAGAGAACGCCGTCGTCGTCCCCGGCTCGCGCGCTGTGAAAAAGGGCAAAGGTAAATCCGACGAGTGGAACCTCTCGCTTTACACGCCTGTGATTGTGAAATATCGCGACGAGAAGACCGAGCGCGGAATCGAGTTGGAAGAGTGGCTGCGGTAAGAAAACGGCGTCCGTGCCCCGGCGAAGTGACAAACTTTTTACATTTCCCTGACAACTTCCCGCATGTATTGGAGCACAATGCGCTGGTCTGCACTCCAGACCAATCTCCCGCGAAGGTGAATTATGAGGACTTCCAGCTTGCGGCTTCTCCTTAGTCTGATGCTTGCCATTACAGCGCCCGCATTCTGTGCGACGCACACCTACACGATGATCGACCTCGGCGTTCCTGCCGGTGACGGGTTCGCTGTGCCGCGGGCAATTAACGTCTCCGCGCAGATTACCGGAGCCGCCGGCCCCGTCGATGGTGAGTACAGCGACGTTTTCGTCTACGGTAGTGGCACCTTCACCAATCTCGGCACTCTGGGCGGCAATTCGGGAATCGGTAACGGCATCAACGCCTCCGGCCAAGTTGCCGGATACTCTACCAACGCCTCTGGCGCCTATCGCGCTTTTATCTCCAATGGCGACTCGCTCATCGATATCGGCGACCTGGGTGGCGGCTCCGCGGTAGCCTACGCCCTCAATGATGGGGGGCAAGTCGTCGGCTCGTCCGTCACGGAGGACGGCAGCAATCATCCGTTTCTTTATAGCAACGGCCAGATGATCGACCTAGGTACGTTGGGATCGCCCGAAGGTGGGGAGTGGTGGAACAGCGCGGAAGGAATCAATAATTCCGGCGTCGTAACCGGCTACGGGTACACCTCCAGCGGCGGCCTCAGCGGTTTTACCTGGAGCAACGGAGTCATGACGGCATTGCCAAACCTCGGCGAAGAATGGACCGAGGCCTATGCCATCAACAACAATGGCCAGGTCACCGGCATTTCCGCCAACAAGAAGGGCGACAGCCATGCCTTCATTGCCAACCCCGATGGCAAGATCAAGGATTTAGGTGCCATCGGCGGCAAATACGCCGTCAGTTGGGGCTTCGGGATCAACGACTCTGGAGTAGTCGTGGGGCGGGTCGAGACCGACGATGGCGCCTACGAAGCGTTCGTATACAACGGCAAAAAAATGCAAAACCTGAACAGTCTTGTCAAGGCGGACCCCGGATGGACACTGATTGAAGCCCGGAGCGTCAACAACGCCGGACAAATCGTGTGCACGGGAGAGAACACCCAAGGGAACTTGCACGCCTTCCTGCTGACACCAGCGCAGTGATGTGTTTAGCGGACTTGGCGCAAGGAGATCTGAAGCTACATTTGCGCTGAAGGCGCGGCAGGAAGCTCGACCTCCTCCCTGGCGAACTTCCGCCGCGCTGCCAGATGCTTGGCGCGGAAATGCGCCCGCGCCCGATCACCCCATGCTCGTACGAAGTAATAATTCAGCGCGCACCCGATGGCCGAACTGACCACCGGAATCAGGCGTCCCGCCCACTTCTCAACCACATCGGCTCCCGCCTGAACCGCGATCCGCTGAATCACCTTCGGCACGAAGCGGTTGATCACTTCTTTCTCCAGCAATTCGCGGCTGATGTCGACTCCGGCGGCGCTGGCCGCGGCAATCCATAGCTCGGCAATCTCGTCGTCGGTATTCAACTCGAAGCCATAAACCAGGCTGAGTTTCTGGATGGTGCGCATGGTGATGGCAGAAAGAATGCCGAGGTCCGGCACGATGGTGACAACTCCGCCGAGACCAAATCCCGCTCCCTCCGCGGCGGCCAGCTTCATGCCGCCGCGGATGACCGACTCCGCCACATCGTCGAGACGTTCCACAGGCAGAGTGTAAACGCCATGAAAAGTCGCGAGCGGTAGCCGGTAGGCCACGCGCAGCTGCATCAGGAAGCGTCCCGAATCGACCTTGATCGTGTCATAGGCGCGAGTCAGGCCGCCGCGAATCGCACCTTCGATGCGTCGCCGCATCCACGATTTTTTTGGGTCGCCTTTTTCGCGGACCATTTTCAAGTATGAGTTTACCAGTCAGCTCAACGCCGCTTCCGCTTTCACGTAGAGACGCGGCTTGCCGCGTCTCTCCCCTTGCCCAATGCAGACGGAGCAAGCCCCGTCTCTACACGAACGTATCGTGTGCTAGCATCAAATTATCTAATGTCAACAGGAAAACTGCACATAGTTCCGCTGGGCGGCATGGGCGAGTTCGGTATGAACTGCATGGCCATCCGCTATGGCGATGACATCATCGTGGTAGATGCCGGCCTGATGTTCCCCGAAGCCGAGTTGTTGGGCGTCGACATCGTCGTTCCCGACATTTCGTACCTGCTGGAGAATCGCAAGTTTGTGCGTGGCATCATTCTTACGCACGGCCACGAGGACCACATCGGCGCTCTGCCCTGGATTCTCAGCGAACTGAACGTTCCCGTCTGGGGCACCGAATTCACGCTGGCTTACGTCGAAGATAAGCTCGACGAACATCAACTCCTCGACGACTCCGACCTGCGCGAAATCCGTCCGGGGGAACGATTCAAGGTTGGCCCCTTCACCATTCATCCACTGCAGGTTACGCACAGCCTGGTCGATTGCGTCGCGCTCGCCATCCAAACGCCGCTCGGCGTCGTCCTGCATACGGGAGACTTCAAAGTCGATCCAACGCCCACCGACAACCGTCTTTTCGACCTCCACGGTTTCGCCGAGTACGGCAAAGAAGGAGTGCTGGTGTTGCTCCAGGATTCCACCAACGTCGAGCGCAAGGGCTACACTCCGAGCGAGCGAGCGGTGCATCGCAAGTTCGAAGAAGTGTTCGTTCGCACCAAACGGCGGCTGTTTGTCTCTTGCTTCGCGTCTTCCATTCACCGCATCAAGCTGACCGTCGACATGGCGCGCGAACATGGCCGCAAAATCTGTTTCATCGGCCGCTCCATGGAAAATTCCTCGGAGATCGCCGAAGACCTCGGCTATGTCCAGATTCCCGAAGGCATGCTGATTCATCCCGGCGAAATGAAAAACTTCCCGCCGGAGAAAGTCTGCGTGCTCATCAGCGGCACGCAGGGCGAACCGATGTCGGCGCTGTCACGCGCGGCAGTGGACAATCACAAGCACGCAAAAATTGAAAAAGGCGACACCGTCGTTTTGTCATCCCGCATCATCCCCGGCAACGAAAAAGCCATCTACCGCATGGTCGACCACCTCTTCCGCCGCGAGGCATTCGTCATCTACGATGACGGCTCCTACCCGCCGATTCACGTCAGCGGACATGCCAGCCAGGAAGAATTAAAGCTCATCATCAACCTGGTGCGTCCCAAGTATTTCGTCCCCATACACGGCGAATACCGGCAACTCAAGTTGCATGCCGAACTGGCGGGGTCAATGCGAGGCGCGGTCGGCAACGTGATGCTGATCGAGACCGGGGACGTTCTTGAGATCGACGAACTCGGCGCCCGCAAAGCGGGACGCGTCAACATAGGCCGCGTCTGCATCGATTCCGGCTCGCGCACCGACGTGGTCGAAGACATCATCGTCAAAGACCGCCGCCACCTCAGCGAAGACGGCTTTGTGATGCCGATCATCGCCATCAATAAGCACACTGGTCGCGTGGAAAGCTCGCCGGAAATTGTGACACGCGGATTCAACCCCGGTGACAACGGCGTGATCGCGCGCGTCAAGGAGATCGTCGTCGAAACCCTCGATTCCTCCAGCGCCGAAGAGAAAGCCGACTATGGCGTGATTAAAGAGAAAATCCGCACCGATCTGAAACGCTACATCTCGCGGCAAACGCAGCGGCGGCCGCTGATTATGCCGGTGATACTGGAAATCTGAAAACTGCTCAATATCCGGCTTCGCGTCCATGCCGAACTGCCAGGATCACGATCCGTTTTCCGTCGTAGTGATAGAGAGCGACATAGGCCCCGTGTCCGAAGTCAATCACCCATTCGCGAAACTCCGTCGGCAACTCTTCGACGGGACGCCCAGCTTCGGGGTGCTTGCCGAGCGCTTTCACGCCCTGCCGGATCGCCTTAACAGCGCGCTTGGCTGCGTCGCGGCTCTTGGGAGCTAAGAACGCATGGAGACGGGCCACATCCAGCAGGGCGGGTTGCGACCACCTCAGTCGTGGCATCTGGGGGGAGCGGCGCCCTTACCCGCTTCGAGCTTGGCCAGCCAGGCGTCGGCTTCCTCGGCGGTGGCGTGCAGACCGGTTGTCTGGTAATGGGTCCAGGCGGCCAGCGCGTCCTGCCGCAATCGCTCGCGCTTTTCTTCGCGCTCCACATACTGCTCGATGGCTTCGCGCATCACCCAGTGCGGCGACCGGCGGCGGGCTGCGGCTAGTCGCTGTAGACGTTCTTTTGTCTTAAGATCGATTTTTAAGCTGGTTGTAGAAGATATTGGCATGTTGGGTGCTCAAAGGTGTTACCTAGTGCTACTATACACCTAGATTGAACATTGCATTGTAATTATTGAAGACCCTTCCCTTGATGGTCTCCTTCGACGATATTCGCGCCGCTCAAACCCTCCTCGATGGCATTGCCGTCCGCACTCCCCTGTTCGAGTGGACGAGCCCAACAGATCCCCGCAAGCTCTACCTCAAGCTCGAAAACCTGCAGCCCATCGGAGCTTTCAAACTGCGCGGCGCTTATAACAAGGTCGCATCCCTCAGCGACGAAGAACGCCGCCGCGGAGTCATTTCCTATTCCAGCGGTAATCATGCGCAAGGCGTGGCCTATGCAGCGCGCGCGCTTGGCGTGAAGGCCATCATTGTCATGCCCGTCAATGCTCCGCAGAATAAGCTCGAAGCCACTGCCGCGCTTGGCGCCGAGATCGTCACCGTCGGTCCGGGCAGTGAAGAGCGCCGCTTGCGAGCGGAACAACTGGCCGCCGAGCACGGCTATGTGATCGTGCCTCCTTACAATGACGAAAAAATCATCGCCGGCCAAGGGACCGTGGGGCTTGAAATTCTCGAAGACTTTTCCAATGAGGATCTGCCCGACCTTGAAACCGTGCTCGTCCCGGTCGGCGGAGGCGGATTGATCAGCGGCGTCTCGGCCGCCATCAAGCTCAGCAATCCCAACATAAAGGTGATCGGCGTGGAGCCTGAACTTGCCGCCGATGCGCAAGCCAGCCTGCGCGCCGGTCGCATCGTCTCCTTCCCGGCTGAGCAAGTCTCGCAGACGCTGGCCGACGGTCTTCGCACCCAGAGCATCGGCGCGATCAATTTTGAACACATCCGCGCTTTTGTCGACGACATCGTCAGCGTGACCGAAGACGAAATTCGCGAGGCCATGCGCGCTTTGAGTGCGAACGCGAAAACGGTGGCTGAACCGAGCGGCGCCGTTGCCCCGGCCGCATTTCTTTTCCATGCTGACGAGTTGCCCAAGACAAAGATCAATGTAGCTGTGATCAGCGGCGGCAACATCGATCCCAAACTGCTCGCCGACTTGCGGCGTCTCTGAACACCGCCACCGTCGGAGTCGGGGGGATTCGTCTTCCGCGAATGTAGAATGCTTCGAGCGGGGAGTGAAATTCTCATGATTCGCTTTGGTATCGCGGGTTTTGGATTGCACGCCGTCCGGCGGTTGATGCCGGGGTTTGCTCTCGCTCGGAATTGCAAAGTGGTCGCTCTGTCGCGCCGGGACGCCAACAAGGCACGCGAAGCCGCTGCACGGTATGGCATCCCGCATGTCTTCTTCTCTACCGAAGAACTCTGCCAGTGCTCTGAAGTTGACGCTGTGCTCGTCACCACCCCCAATGTTTGCCATCTAAGGGACGTCCTCACGGCGGTCGCCGCCCGCAAGCCGGTGCTGTGCGAAAAGCCGATGGGCATGGATGCGGACGAATGCCGCCAGATGGTCGAAGCGGCGCGCAACGCGGGCGTACTCCTCGGCGTCGCGCAAGTCTTTCGCTTTGAGGAAAGCACGGCGATTCTCCGCCGGCGCGTCGCCGCGGGTGACATCGGCCGTCCCATCTTTGCGCGGGCGGAGTTCTCGTATCCCGGGTTGGGCCATGCCCGCACCTGGCTCTACGACCGATCGATCGCTGGAGGCGGGCCCATCGCCGACGTGGGCGTCCATTGCATCGATGTCTTGCGTTACATCCTGCAGGATGAGCCTCAGTTCGTGACCGCGGTCGGTCGCTGCGACGAACTTCGCCCTGACGAACGGCCGGGCGATGTCGAAAGCGCGGCCGTTCTGACCCTGGAGTTTCGGCGAGGAACGCTCGCCACGGTGATGGTTTCAACTCGTGCCCACTATCGCACGCCGCTGGAGATTGTCGGCGACGCCGGCGTGCTACGAGCTGACGATGCGCTGAATGTTGAACGGCCCGTCACGTTGCAACTGTGGCGCAGTGGACAACTAGTCGCCGAAGACACCGCTTCCAACCAGCTTGCCTACGCGAGGCAGGCAGACAGCTTCGCTGCCGCAGTCGAGGGTTGGGAAGCGGGTTGGGAGACGGGCCGGGAAACGTTCCCAGTCTCGGGTGACCAAGGCTGGCAGAACCAGATCATCCTGGACGCGGCCTATCGCAGCCTGCTTTCGGGCAAGAGCGAAAAGGTCCCGATGTTCTCAGACGATCTTAGACGATTTGGGTAGGCTCGCGATTCGCTCGTTATCGGAAGCGCCCAATAACGAAAGCGCAAAAAAATAAGAAGCGCCCCGGATCCAAAAGGATTTCGGGACGCCCGAACAGCCCTTCCCCAAAGGACTGCCCACGGCAAAAGATAGGGCCATTTTTGAGCGCTTGAAATGGCACTAACGGGCTACTTGCCAAAAAACGGATTTGTGCTAGCATGGGTGACCTCGCAACCGGTTACCGTCAGGTGTTACTGAGGGTTCTGGAGGCGGGTCTCCAAATGCTTAAGGGTTCTCTTTTCGTATTGAGAATCCTCTACGGATTCCGGCCTCAAAGAGGCTCCTTTGCGCGGCCAGCTCGACCGACTGCGGGATTGAGCTTCCAGCCAATTAAGGAAAGCGATGGTTGTTAGTGTGCAGCAGATTGCATTCCGAGATTCGGAACGGGCAGGACGACTGGTTGTAAGCTATTGAAAAACAAAGGCCGCTAAGCTTTGGCGGTTTTGGAACCACAAGTGCACTGCGGACTCTAGGCGACCTATACCTTGAACAATAAGATTCAAGGTGAATCTACGGAAGAGAAAGAAATGGGAGGGATTAACATGAGGCGAGTGGTGGGTTTGGCGTTACTGGTACTGGCACTGACGCTGCCGACAGCCGTTTGGGCGGACACACTTACCATAACGAACAACAATGGCTCAATTACGATTACGGGTATGGCAGGAACCGATGGCGCGGGAACAATTGGCACATCAGTGCTCAGTACGGTCGGATCACATCTGACCCAATTCGGCAAGTACGTAGCTCCCAAGGGAGGCGGCCTTGGTACTGTCAACTACTCGACCGGCGTTCTGACGAGCGGCACAATCGCCGGCGGCGGAATGTTTGCGTCTGGCGGGTCATTTAATGTCCTTGGCGTCGGCTTATGGGTAAAGAAAATAACGGGAGAGAAGGGCCCCCTTACGATGTTCGCGGGCAGCTTCAGCAGTCCGATTACTTGGACTTTGACCAGTGAGATTGGACGGAATTTGACTTATACGCTCTCTGGTGATCTCACGGGGACGCTTTGGACTGGGCGGTTAGTGAATGGATCAACGACCCAGAATTTCTACACGAGCAAGGGACTACTCAACGAAGGTTACGGGCACATCACCGTAAGCCACAGCCAGCTCACCACCCCAGAACCAGGGACTTTGGGTCTCCTGGGAACCGGACTGGTGGCTATCGCGGGAATGTTCCGTCACAAGCTGATGAAATAAGCAAAGTTTGCCTACACTCACTCATGGCCCCGCCGAAAGGCGGGGTTTTTGCTTTTAAGAGAAGATACTTGATCGCCTTGATCGCCTTGGGAGCAAGATCGGCCTTCCCGCCGCGCGATGTCAACTGCATCTTGGCCGCAGCCAAGCCTGATTCCAATATTTCATGACCTGGCCATATTCTGTCTATGGGTTACTGCGGTAATGGCTCCTGATGGCTTTGACGTTGACCTTGCCACCCTGCGAACCTAAAGTCAGGCGCAGGGGGTGGTATGAAGGATATTCATGAGGTTTTGCGCCGCAAGCAGGCCCAATACACACAGTTGGGTAAGCAGATTGAGATGCTGCAGCAGGCTGCCGAGAAACTCCGCGAAGTCGCGCCCTTGCTTGCCGAAAACGACGCCGAGGACGATAGCGCGGTACTGACGGAAGTGGACGACGAAAATTCCAATGCGATGGCTGCCAAAGCCGGCACTCCATCCTCGCCGGCTGCGTCCAAGCCTGGGCGTAGCGTAACGCCGCGGTGGCCGTAGAAGCCTGCAGAAGCAAGAAACAAGGACCGAGGCGGAAGGGGTTTCGTCTTCCATGGTATTGCAGACACTGCTGATGTCAAAGGATGACCCGACGGCGGAAACGCTGATTCGGGTTCTGGCGCAGTTTGGGGTGGCAGTGGATCGCTCGAATGCGGTCGATGTCGCCGTAACGCGGCTGGCGGAGGAGCGTTTCGACCAGGTCGTCGTCGACTTCGATGATCCCGAGTCGGCCTCACTACTGCTCGAAGCTTGCCGCCGTCTCGCTGGGCCCGATCATAATCCTCCGGTCACCGTCGCTTTGCTGCACGACGCCTCGCAGATCCGCTCCATCCTCGGCGCCGGCGCTCATTTCATCCTGATCAAGCCGGTCGCGCGCGAACAGGCGCAAAACACTTTCCGCGCTGCGACAGCGCTGCTGACGCGCGAAAGGCGGCAGTCGTCGCGGGTCGCCGTTCAGGCGCCAGTTTCGATTCGTCTGGGCGATGGCAATTCGGTTGAAGGTATCCTGCTCGACCTGAGCACCGGCGGCATGGACGTGCTGGCGGCCAAGCCCCTTTCGTCGGCCGCTGGGGTTCATGTTTGCTTTCAGATTCCCGACGGCGCCAGCATCGAAGCCGAGGCAGACGTTGCCTGGAGTACCGCCAACGGTCAGGTCGGGCTGCGCTTTCTCGACATGGACGCCCTGATGCGCGAGCAAATGGACGAATGGCTGGCTGCCCGCGCGCACGATGCGTTTCCCGAAGACCCGGCTACGGTCAGCCAATGTAAACTGACGGACCTTAGTCTGGGCGGCTGCTATGTGCAGACCGAATCTCCCTTCCCTCAGTCCTCAGCCGTCGACCTGTGCCTGCACGCCGCCGGAATGGAGATTCACACCGAAGGTTTAGTCCGGATCATGCATCCCGGACATGGCATGGGCATTGAGTTCCCCGCCAGCACCGAAGAACAGCGCGAAAGTGTCGGTCGTTTCATTGAGTTCCTTACTAGCCAACCCGGCGCTACTCCGCAACTGGAGATTTCTCCGCGCGCTCTCGTCGCCAACGCCCTCGACCTAAGCCAGACTGGAAGCGGAGAAAGCGCCGCGGAGGATCCTCTTCTGGAATTGCTGCGGACCGGCAATTTGCTGGAGGAGGAAGCCTTTCTGGATGCCCTGCACGGCCAGCGAACGCCGGCAGACGTTAGCCTATAGACGTTAGCTCATAGACGTTAGCCTTCCCAGCAAAAAACCGGGAACCAGATCGACACTCCGTCTTTAGTGTAGGCCCAGATCCCGGTGTTCTCTTCCACCTCATTGCCTGCAGACTACCTCGCCCCTTCTCTCAAATGATTTCGGTGCGGTAAATTTTCCGAGAATTTTCCAATGCAATAGAATTGCTCTGCCTGTAAAGAAGGGGCTTGCCCCGTTTCGACGGGAAAATCAGCGGTTCGGGTAAGCTAAAAAAGGCCATTTGCTCAGAAATCCGATCTCGCGCGCGGTGGTGTTGGCGGGCGCCTGCCTGGTGGCCATCACCCCGTTTTTTTGGTGGGGCAGTCCCTCCGGCCATGATTTTGAGTTCCACATGTTTTCGTGGATGGAAGTCCTCGGCCAATGGAAGCATGGCATCGCCTATCCACGCTGGGCAGCGCTGGCGCACTGGGGATATGGCGAGGCTCGCTTCCTATTTTATCCGCCCGTCTCTTGGACCCTGGGCGCCGCGCTCGGTGCGGTCCTGCCCTGGAAAGTGGTGCCGGGCGCGTATTGCTGGATCGTGCTCACGCTTGCCGGAGCGTCCATGTACCGGCTGGCGCGGCAGTGGCTCCCGGCTCCGGACGCGCTGTTTGCCGCTGTGTTCTATGCGCTGAATCCCTACCACTTGCTAATCGTTTATTGGCGGAGCGCCTACGCCGAACTCTTGGCTGCGGCCCTGCTTCCGCTATTGCTGCTTTGTCTTCTGCGGCTCTTTTTGCCGGAATCCGAGCCTGGCTTTCGCCCGACACTATGGCTGAGTTTTACGCTGGCCGCGGCTTGGCTAACGAACGCACCTGCGGCGGTGATGATCCATTACTCAGCCGCCGGACTGACGTTGATCCTTGCTGCGATTCAGGCTGCGATTGGCGCCGAGCAAGACGCCGCAGGGCTGCGATCCTGGAGTCCACAGAGCTGGCGACACCCAGTTCGGACCTTGGTCCGTACAGCGCTGGCGATGCTCCTCGGAGCCGGCCTCGCCTCGTTTTATCTGCTTCCCGCTATCTACGAACAGAAGTGGATCGATGTCAGCCAGGTGCTGTCACCGGGAGTACGGCCGCAGGACAATTTCCTTTTCAGGACCATTGCCGATCCCGATCACAATCGCTTCAATCTTCTCGTCTCAACCGTAGCGCTAGCCGAAATCGGCGCCCTCATGTTCGCGATCTGGTTTTCAAGGAAGAAGCACGTAGGGACAGCCGCCCCCGGCTGTCCGGTCGCGCGCAACGCGACCGCCGTCTCTGCCGATCGAGCCTGCTGGATGCTTCTCACCGCCTGGGGTGTCAGCAGTGCAGTCCTGATGCTTTCAGTGAGCAACTCGCTCTGGCAGCATTTGCCGAAGCTCCGGTTCATGCAAATTCCCTTCCGCTGGCTGTTGTGCATGAACGTCGCCTTAGCCATGCTTCTCCCCATGGCGGCCAAGCGCTGGACCACGCGCTTGCTGGCGTCTGCCGTTCTGTTGGCTGCGGTTATCCTCGCGGGCTACCGCTTTCAAGCTCCCTGGTGGGACATGTCCGCCGATATTCGCGAGATGAGCGATGCCGTTGCCGACGGCACCGGCTACGAGGGCACGGACGAATACGTCCCCGCCGGAGCCGATCCCTACGAGTTAAACAAAAATCTGCCGCGCATCAGCGATCACACGGGAGTACCGGTTCCGAGCGAAATGCTGGCGTGGGAGCCCACTGAAAAACACTTTACGGTCCACGCCGCCGCGCCTCAAAATCTCACCGTGCGCCTTTTCAGCTACCCGGCGTGGGAAGTCGTCGTAAACGGTAAGCCCAGAGCAACCGAGAAAACCGATGTCACCGGCCTGATTGTCATTCCCCTCGCTGCCGGAGACAACGATGTACGCATCTATTTTCGCAGGACGATGGATCGCACCGTCGGAAACGCCCTCTCACTAATCAGCCTGGCTGTGTTCGTCGTCGCTTGGGTTAAGACGCGAGCACCGAACTGGCGATCTGCAAACGCGAGCCGTGCCGCATGAACTCTCGTGCCGTCCTCGTCGCTACTTCAAACCTCGGCAAGCTTCGCGATTTCGCTGGAGCCGCCACGCCCCTCGGCATCACCATCGCCACCATCCCAAACTTCTCTTCTCTGCCCGAGGTGGTCGAAGACGGCACTACCTTCGAGGAGAACGCGCGCAAGAAAGCCGAGTCCTACAGCTTGGCCGTTCCCGGCGAACTGGTTCTAGCCGACGATTCCGGATTGGAGATCGACGCGCTCGGTGGAGCACCCGGCGTGCACTCCGCACGTTACGCGGCAGATGAGCCGCACGTGGCAGATCGCAACTCGGATCGCAACTCGGATCGCAACTCAGATGACCAAGCCAACAATGCAAAAGTGCTGCGCAAACTGGGAGGGATTCCAGAAGATAAACGCAGCGCGCGTTTCGTATGCGTGCTGGCCGCAGCCCGTGATGGCCGGACGCTGCACACCTGCCGCGGCACCGCGGAAGGGATCATTCTGGATGCGCCCCGAGGCAAAAACGGCTTCGGATACGATCCACTGTTCTATTTCCCCGCAATTCAAAAAACGTTCGCTGAATTAGATCCTGAACAAAAGTCGCGCTACAGCCATCGCGGCGCCGCTTTTCGCGCGTTCCTGGCGTGGTACCGGGCAATCTCTCCTTGACTTCCCTTCCACCGCAAAACGATAATAGTGGGTTTGCATATCGGACCACGTAAGGAGCAGTCATCGTGGCGTCAACCGCCAATCCCGTCGCTCCCAGAATTAAGTCGGGCGTAGCCCCGCTGCGCGCTGGCCACGGAACCTCGTTCCTGCTGCGCCGTCTCCATTCCCTCAGCGGCGTCGTGCCCATCGGAGCCTTCCTTCTCGAACACTTTATCTCGAACGCCGAAGCCTTCAAGGGCCCCATCGCCTACGGAAAGCAAGTCGAGTTTCTGAACAGCCTGCCCGCCGTTTTTTTT
>Ga0187879_10000388_pt1 | contig 29214 bp, 23 predicted proteins | sample June2016WEW_19_1_FD_132423 | JGI IMG/M metagenome (GOLD analysis project Ga0187879, IMG submission 132423) | Peatland microbial communities from SPRUCE experiment site at the Marcell Experimental Forest, Minnesota, USA - June2016WEW_19_10 | ecosystem: Environmental > Terrestrial > Soil >... | reverse complement strand
TCGACCCCCCACAGGTAGAAGACCTGACGCCGCGCGAGCGAGACGTTCTACGTCAGGTAGCCCAGGGACTTTCCAACGCCGAGATCGCCGCACGCCTCTTCGTCGAGGAAAACACGGTCAAGACACATGTGGGTCGGATCCTCATGAAACTCCACCTGCGTGATCGCGTGCAAGCCGTCGTATTTGCCTACGAGTGTGGTTTTGTCGACCGGTCCGGATCATGAATGGGAGGCCCAAGTGACCGGACTAGTTGGGCCCCCGATGTGTCCCCGAACATCCGGTCCTCGCAAGGACTGACCTATCCGGAAACGCCGGTTCGGGGCGCGCCATAATCGATGCTGAACTCGTCCATCACGGCATTGGACGGACCTGCAAGTATTCGGCGTTCGGTGCTGCCTGTCCCGTGCACGCACTTAGTCTGGATGCGTGACGTCGTCATCGGCGCCCGGTTGGCCGGCGCCCATCGCTCGCCTTCCGTTGACGTTCAAGGAGGGCATCCGATCCGTCGCCAGCTGTTTGACGAACTTGCTCCGGACTCGTCAGATGAGGTCGCCTTCTGTGAAGTGCTGCGGGATCAGTTGTTACGTAATCCGGAACTCGTGCAGGCCTGGCAGAACTACTCGTGGGACAAGCGTGTTTCATCGCGCCCCTATATGGACGGACTGACGGTCGGGTTCTTCGACGGGCAGCGGCAAGACGTGGACATGTTCGGCGACCAGGTCGATGCCTGCGTACATTTCATCTATCGCGAAGCTCTCGGGGTCATCGAGGGTCGCCAACCGCGCTAAGCCACTACGCGTTCCCTGGGGCCTTGAACGTGGCCAACTTGGCTACGCCGGAGCTGGCTTACGACCTTGGGAATCAAGCGTCCCCAGGAGATTCGCCGCTACTCCTTTTGCTACTCAACACCCGCCGACCGGCGCCGGCGCCAGCCACACGACCGACGCACCGCCCAACTCGACCTGCCCAGAAATATTCAATCAGACCCCGGCAACGCTCTGACCTGGACTTTTAATCCCAAGGTGCAGGGTTCGAGACCCTGGCGGCCCACCATCAGTCAGGTCAACGGCTTGTCGAAGGCTCAGCGGCTGACGTGCCCTCGGCAACGGGTCCTTACCGAGCGCGGACATGCCATCGAACAGCGGGCACTCACGCTAGCCGAGCACTATGACGTCGAAGCGCAGGCCCGCAAGAGAGCGCCGTGGGCCTTGGTCGGTGCTTTGGACCGTAGGGGCGGCGGTGGCCATCTTGAGGGCTACATTGCCGTCAGCAAGGGGGTTAGCGATGGTGTCTCCGAGCGGTGAGTCGGAGCGAGACGTGCTGGAGCCGTCCCAGCTCGACCCCTCCGTGCGCGACATGGTCGCCCGGAGCCCGCTCGTGTGCTTCGTCCTCGAGATAACTTCGGGCGTCATTATCGCCGCCAGTCCGCGGGCCGAGAGCCTGCTGGCGGACGGGGACGGAGAGGTGATCGGGCGGAGCATCGAAGACTTCCTCGCCGGCGAACCGGTCCAGGGAGCCAACGAGCTCTTGGTGGCGGGCAAGCTCATGGGCTACGAGACGGTACGAGCCGTGAGGCGGGGCGACGATCACGTGGAGTTCCACGGATGGGTTCAGGCGCTCCGGGATAGCGTTCCTCCCCGATACGCCCTGGCCGTGGCTTGGCAAAAAGAAGAGTCCGGTAACGCTACCGGCCTGCCTGGAGTGAGCACGCAGCTCCCGCCCGTCGTCGGGACGATCGATGGCGACCTCCATATCGAGCGGATCAGCGCCGATGTCGAGAGGGTCCTCGGATACGACCCCGACGTGCTGATCGGCCAGCCGCTACTGCGTCTTGTGGAGCAACGTGACGTCGCCAACATCCTCCTGGCTCTCGGTCACGCGGCGGCCAGCGGCAACGGGGCCCTTCATCGGGCGCGCATTCGGGCGGTGGACGGGAGTCTCGAACTGTGCTCCGTGCTCGTGCTCCCACTCGTCCCCTTACCAAGCGCGGCGTTCGCTCTCTTGCCAGGTGACCACGTCGAGCAAGGCGGGGACGCCTTGTTCTCGGGACAGGCGGTGCAAATGATCATCGAACGACTCGGCCGCACGATCGACGCCGCCACACTCTCCCGGCAGCTGGCCGACGCGCCATGGGGCACATCGTCCCGGCTGAACCGACTCTCGACTCGCGAGCTCGAGATCGTCCGACGGCTGGCAGCTGGCGACCGAGTGCCGACGATCGCCGAGTCTCTCTACGTCGCCCAAAGCACGATCCGCAACCAGCTCTCCGCAGTGTTCCGAAAGCTCGGAGTTCACTCCCAGCAGGAGCTCATCAATCTGCTGAGAGAAATGAGTGTTCCGTCACCTGACGAATGATGCTCCGCCTATCGATGGCGACCATCGATTCGGGGACACTGAGGGTCATGGCGGCTGGGGGCAGCAGATGGGAACGCGGGCTCGTGTCCGGCGAAGGACTGCTCCACGCCGCCGCGGCCTGGATCGCCTGTCTTGGCTGCGCCGGATCACCGCGCCGACCCTGGTGCTGGCCGGGGGCAAGGACCCGATCCCCGGTGCCCGGATACCTGGCGCGACGTTCCACATCGAGCCCGGCACCGGGCACCTGCTTCTCATGGACCGCGCCGCTCTTTGCGCCGACCTCATCGCCGATCTCCTTCGAGGCGAGGCCATCGCACCTGGCGAATGGGTGGTTGCCGTCAACGTCCCGGCTCAGCTGGGACCCGGCCGGAGCGGACAGCGGCCAGGAACGACTCGTAGTCCCGGTCGTTCTGGTCGGCGTATGACACGGCGAACGCGGCCAGGCTGTCGTCAAAGGCGGTGCTCGATCCGAGGTATCCGGCGAGGAGGGCGGGCTGACCCGCTCGGGCATGAGCGCGCGCCAGCGCGGCGCCGCACAGACGCCCATACAGCGTCAGGCCGTCAGGGCGGGCGTCGTCGAGCGGTACCGAGCCTTTCATGTCGCGCAGCTGGCGGACGTAGGTGTCGAATCCGTCGGCGCGGGCCCAGCCCAGGAAGGCATCGCTCGCCGCCTGCATGATGCGCTGGCCGACCACGACCCGCTTGCCCTGGTTGCCGTATCGCGAGCGGCCGACGTAGGGAGCGAGAACTGACGGCTGGGCTTCTTTGACCTGCAGGAACAGGGGATCGAGGTCCGCCTTGCCGGCCAACAGTACGACGAAACAGCGAGTGCCGACACTTCCCACTCCGACCACCTTCAGGGCGGCATCGACGAACTCGTAGCGATCGAGCAGGAGATTTCGGTCGGGGTCGAGCGTGGCCAGATAGGCCTTCACGAATCCTCGGGCCTGCTCGAGTTGGGCGTCGGTGAGGCGAACCACCACAGGGGGATCCTCCATGATCACGCGGCGGCTGTCGCGCACGGTTGTGAGCTTCGACAAGGCCTGCAGGCTGGTGCGTTGGCGGGCCTTGGCCACGGTATGTACGGCACGGGAACGGGCCGGCTCGTAGGGTGCGGCGGCAATTATCGACTCGACGTCCAGCCTGGCGTGCCACACCTCGAACGCCGAGAGCTGTGCCATCTTCGCCATCTCGTTGCGGTACTGCGCCGAACAACCCTGCACCGCCGCCCTGCCGGGGCCATCGGAGAGCCCGGCCGTTCTGGCCGCCACCACCAGGCTCGCCGCCAGCCGCTTCATGTCCCATTCCCATGGTCCGGGCTGGGTTTCGTCGAAGTCGTTCAGATCGAAGACCTGGTTGCGTTCGGGCGTGGCGAAGGTGCCGAAGTTGTGAAGATGAGCGTCGCCGCAGATCTGCAACTGGATACCGGTGGACGGTGCCCGGCTCAGATCGGCCGCCATGACCGCTGGGGAGCCGCGGTAGAAGGCGAACGGCGACGCCATCATCCGGCCGTTCCGGACGGGAACCAGTTCGGGCAGCCGGTTGGCGTTGGAGCGGGCCAGGATCTCGAGCGGATCGGGACGGCCGGAGGGCGCGGTCCATTGGCCGTGACTGCGGCGGGGAACCCGAGCGCGCAACGTCCGTCCGGCTTCGAACATCTCCGCTCGCGTCCTCGCCGCGCCGTTGGCAGGACTCACAGGGGCTGCATCACCAAGGCTCAGTGGCGGGCAGCGGCAGTCCGGCCAGGCGTCTGGCTTTGGTGGCGGGGAGGCCGAGCAGGCGGAGGCATGCTTCGGCCAGCTCGTCGACCGAGCCCTCCTCGACCCGTTCGGGATATCGCTGATGCAGCCGCAACAGCCCGATCAGGCCGCCCGCTACGGCGCTGAGGGCGACCTCCGCTTTAGCCGCGCTGAACTGACCCGCGGCTTGCCCGGCCTGGATGTCCCGCAGGGCGCGCGGGGCCAAGCCGCCCGGCATGTCGAGGAGATCGAGGCCGGCACCGGTGATGAACCGGGCCACTTCGGGATGGGTCCAGCTGAGGCGGCCGGACAGCCGCAGCGATATCGAGAACACCTCCGCCGGGTCGGTGATGCCGGCGGTCGCCCGGTCGATCATCCGGCCCCAGCGCTCGAGGACCTCGGTCGACGCGGTCTCGAACAACTGCTCCTTGCTCTCGAAGTGGTTGTAGAAGGACCCGAAGCCGATGTCGGCGGCGTCGGTGATCTCCTGGATGCTGGCTCGGTCCCCGCGTCCCTCGGCGATCAACCGGACGGCCGCGTCGATCAGTGCCTGCCGGGTCCGGGCCTTGCGCCGATCCAGCCGGGTCGAGCCCGACCTCGTAGCCGCTGATGCCGAACTCACACCAGCCTCCTTTCCAGCTGTCGTATCCAGGTTTCACCCTGGCGGTTGCCGCTCGTCCGAGCCGGAGCGGAACTGCCTGGGGCGGGACTGCCGATCAGTACTGATGAACAACTACATAACTGACCTTACCATGGCAGCCATCTCCACGGCGTCGCATATGCCTCGTAGGGCCTGCCGGCCCAGGGGACCTGGAAACGTGATTCGTAATGTCAGGGGTCCCCTTCGTCGTGGCTGTCGTGAACGGCAGCAACGATGTCGGGACCGGTGGCGACGACCTCCACGTCGCCACGGAGTGTCGTCACCGCAGCCGGGGCAGGGGGACCGCGGTCTCCCCTCCTGCTCCCAGACGCCTTCTGCTACCAGGCCTCAGCGCGAGGGAGGCGAAGCCTGGAGAGGCGTTTGGCTTCGTTTGGGCGGACACCGAGCAGACGCAAGGTCGCTTCTGCGAGTTGATCCACGGATGTCTCGTCGAGTCCATCGGGCTGGCGTTCGCTCTTGCGTAGCAAGCCGAGCAACCCGCCTGCCACAGCGCTGAGGGCGATATCCGCGTCCGGGACGGTGAATCGGCCAGAGGCCTGGCCAGCCCGGATGTCACGCAAGGCCCGCGGGGCCAGGCCGACAGGCGAGTACAAGATGTCGAGGCCGGCGCCCGTAAGGAACCGGGCAATCTCGGGGTGCGTCCAGCCCAGCCGCCCGGACATCCTTAGAGAGACGGCGGATACCTGGGCAGGGTCGGTGATTCCGGCGCAAGCCTGGTCGATCATCTGCCCCCAGCGTTCGAGCACCTCCTCGGACGCGATCTGGAACAACTGCTCCTTACTGTCGAAGTGGTTGTAGAAGGAGCCGAAGCCGATGTCGGCGGTCTCGGTGATCTCCTGGATGCTCGCCCGGTCCCCGCGGCCCTCGGCGATCAGCTGGACTGCAGCATCGAGTAGAGCCTGTCTCGTCCGGGCCTTACGCCGGTCCAGCCTGTTGGATCCCTCTGCGCCGCTTGCCGGTACCACGCCTACGCTCATTGTCCCGGCCCTTCCTCCTGGCGTCGCCTGCTCCTCGTGGTGGGCGGCCACCCTCCACTGTGGACCGGGTGTTCTCTTTGGTTTGTCATGATTGATGGCTCCTTCAGAAGTGATGACGTCTACTTACGCTGGCCGAGGCGGATCGTGTACGGATCCGGTTGGCTTCACGGGATGCAGCAGTTCGGCAAGCCCGGCGGGAGGTGGCGCCGCGCCAATGGGACCCCGGCGCCGCGAGGAGATCCACACGCGTAGCGCCTGAGGCCGGATGGCGAAGCGCAGAGGCGGGCTGAAATCCGCCGCCTCGCCATCCACGCCAGCGTGAATGGTCCCGGTGGCACTCAGCTCGAGTCGCGGCTCGCTCCATGCCCTCCCCGACGGTCGACGGCCGTCGAGCGGTGCATCCAGCAGGATGATCCCCAACTGTCCGGTGTCGAGCGCCGGGCGGCTCCCGGCGACGAGGGTGCCGACGAGCACGTACGGGTTGTTGGACACGACAACCATGGCGACATGATCGTGTAGCCGCCCGAGGTCGTCGATGACGCGCAGCGAAGACGCATGCTCACCGGGACCCCGTACCTCCGCCGCTGTCTTGAGCAGCACGCGTACCTTCGTATCGCGATAGTCCGCTTTCCTGACGGCGTCACCGTAGAGACCGAGCGAGACGTTGTTGAGGAACGCGCGCCCGTTCACCTCAGCGATGTCGACCCGGCGCTCGACCCCATCACTGAACGCGTCGAGCGCCCCGATGACATCGTGGCGGTCCACGCCCAGGGCGAGCGCGAAGTGGTTACGGGTCCCCGCCGGTACACACACGAACGGGATCCCGTACAAGGCCGCTGCTTCGGCGACCGGTGCAAGAGTCCCGTCGCCGCCGGCTGCGCCGAGCGCGTCCGCCCCAGCGGCGGCCGCCTCACGGGCGGCCGCTGGGAGGTCCTGGCCTTCCAGGACAACGGGATCGATCCCCCGTTCACGTGCTCGCTCGGCCAGCCGGACGCGTTCCGCCTTGCCACCACCCGACTTCGGGTTGACGAACAACACCGGCCGGCGAGCTCGTGACTCGGGAGAGACCGTCATGGCACTCGTCTGCTCACGCCTCCTTCGGGTGTCTGAAGATGGAGTGCAGGGTCTTGCCAGTGTGACGCAGCTCCGTGCCCAGCGCGAGTATCCAGAGTCCGTAGATCAGGTTGAACAGGCCGAAGAGCACCGCCAGGGTGACCGCGCCCATGTCGGGGCGGGCCAGTAACACGACGCCGAAGGCGATCGCCACTAGGCCGCCAAGGACGGACAAGGCCCGCGTACCGGCGGTCTCGCCTGCGCGGAACGCAAAGAAGAACTCTACCGAGCCACCGATGATGGCCCAGAGCCCGACGATGAGCACGAGCGCCAGCGCCGTCGGCAGCGGCCAGACCAGTGCGACCAGCCCGGCGGCCAGGTCGACGAGCCCGAGCAGGAGATGCCCGACGACCGGTCCGGCGGTTCGGCTACTGAAGGCCCGAGTCGCCTCCAGGACGCCGGCGACGAAGGCGTAGACGGCGAACAAGACGACCAGCGCAAACACTGTGACCCCGGGCCAGGCGAGGGCGAGGACCCCAACGATCACCGCGAGCAGGCCGCGGAGGATGAGGGAGGTGCTGAGGGACTTGAACATGACGACTCCTTTCGTGTTGTGGATTTCAGTTGCTAACTACTTGATAGTACATCACAGAACTGATTATACTGTCAACAACGACGACTGACAAGGAGTTGATGATGATAAGTCCCAAAACTGATGCCGAGCCCTCTGCGGTCGAGGAATCGGGCCAGACGCTGGAGCAAGGCGCCACTCCCACCGACCCGCCCGCAGCAGAACGTTCGGTTGGCACCTCTCCCGGCGAGGGCCGCCAACGCTGGCGTGAACGCAAGGCGCCAGTGCCCCCACCCTGGCGGGTGGAAGGAATGCAGGTCAAGGACAAGGACGGCCACGGCAGTCAGAGCTGGTGGCGGTTCCTGTGGATCCTGCTGGCACTGCTAGCCGTCAACTGGATCCTGTCGGCGTTGCTGGTCGGGCCTGCAGCCGTCACTCAAGTCTCGTACACCTACTTCCTGACCCAGGTGAACTCGCGGAACGTACAGTCCATCACCTCGACCGGCGACACCATCCAGGGTGTCTTCAGGCACGCCATCGTCTACCCACCAGGGACCGATGGCGCCCAGGCGGTGCGGCAGTTCTCTACTCAGCGGCCCGCCTTTGCCGATGACAACCTCTTGTTGCGACTGGAGGCCACCGGCGTCACCGTGAATGCCAACGCGCCGTCTCAGGGCACCCCGCTCTGGGAGGAGCTGCTGCTCTGGTTTGGCCCCGCTCTGCTGTTCGGCGGGCTGCTCGCCGGCTTGTCACGTAGCGGTGGAACGAGCGGAGTGAGCCGCTTGACCGGCATCGGGCAGTCTCGGGCCCACAAGTACGACCCAAGTTCGGAGCGGCGAACCACATTCGCCGACGTCGCCGGCATCGAGGAAGTGCAGAACGAGGTGACAGAGATCGTGGGCTTCCTGCGGGACCCCAGCCGGTACCGCAGGATGGGCGCCCAGATCCCCCATGGCGTGCTCCTTTCAGGTGCGCCGGGCACCGGCAAGACGCTCCTGGCACGAGCCGTCGCAGGCGAGGCGGACGTCCCGTTCTTCTCCATCTCGGCTTCAGAGTTCGTCGAGATGATCGTCGGCGTTGGTGCCAGTCGGGTGCGTGACCTCTTCGCGCAAGCCAAGCAGGTCGCCCCGTCCATCATCTTCATCGACGAGCTCGACGCCATCGGCCGCAGCCGCAGTAACTCCGCGTCCGTCGGTGGTCATGACGAGCAGGAGCAGACCCTCAACCAGATCCTGACTGAGATGGACGGCTTCAGCGGTAGCGAGGGGGTGGTCGTAATGGCGGCCACCAACCGCCCCGAGATCCTTGACCCAGCGCTGCTGCGCCCGGGCCGCTTCGACCGCAGAGTCACGGTCTCCCCACCGGATCAGCAGGGGCGTGCACAGATCCTCAAGGTCCACACGAGAAGTGTCCCACTCGCTCCCGACGTGGACCTCAACGCTGTGGCCGCCTCCACCCCGGGCATGGTCGGAGCTGACCTGAAGAACCTCGTCAACGAGGCTGCCCTGCTAGCAGTCCGTCGCGATCACGATCGGGTGACCATGGCTGATATCACCGACTCTCTCGAGAAGATCATCCTCGGCACCCGGAGGGGGATCGTGCTCTCTCCGGAAGAGCGGGAGCGAACCGCCTTCCACGAATCCGGCCACGCGCTCCTCGGCATGCTGACGCCTGGGGCGGACCCCGTCCGCAAAATCTCGATCATCCCAAGGGGACAGGCCCTCGGTGTCACCTTCCAGGCGCCTGAGACCGACCGTTATGGTTATTCCGCTCAGTACCTGCGTGGTCGGATCACCGGCGCGCTCGGAGGGCGCGCTGCCGAGGAGATCGTGTACGGCGACGTGACCACCGGCGCCGAGAACGACTTGGAGCACGCCACCAGCATCGCCCGGCAGATGGCGGGCCGCTGGGGAATGTCGCCCGCCATCGGGCCCGTTTCGGTGCCTCCGCCACCGGACCAGGAATCGCCCTTGGGCCTGGACGGCGTCGCCCCGGCCACCAAAGAGCTGGTCGACACCGAAGCCCGCCGAATCATCGAAGAGTGCTACCAGCAAGCTCTCGAAGTCCTGCGGGACAGCCGGGATCACCTGGAGCGGTTGGCCCGCACGCTCCTCGACCGAGAGACGCTCGACCAGGACGAGGCTTATGCAGCCGCCGGCATTTCCCACAACACCACCGGCGTTGCCCGATGACCTGCGCAAGGGTGATCTTCGAGACTCGGCGAGTGCACGCGGCGACCCATGTGGCTCGCCGCGCCTGCGCTCGCCGCATCCGACGGCTACCGGTCACGCGGGTCCCGGGCCAGATCCCCATCCCGAACCACGTCCGAGTGACTCATTCTGCGATTTAGGAGGCTCCATGTTTCTCACCCTCTCTCTCCTCCTCACCGCCGCCTGCCTGCTCCCGGCTACGGGCAAGCTGCTCGGCCACCCGATGATGCGGCAGGCCGCCGACCACTTCCGGATCCCGTGGTCCAGATATCGATTTATCGGAGTTGCCGAACTGGCTGCCGCCGCGGGGGTCCTCGGCGGGCTGTGGTGGCACCCCATCGGGCTCGTCGCCGCAATCGGCATGGCCCTACTGCTCTTAGGTGCCCTCATCACGCACCGGCGGGCGAGCGATGGAGTGACGGAGATGATGCCAGCGCTGCTCGCGCTGGCCATCAACGTCGCCTATTTGGCCGTCGCCTTCACCAGCTGACACTGCCCCGGCAGCGTGCCGCTGCCGTCGATCAACGCGGCGACGATCGCCATGCTGGCGACTTGTTCACTTGCCGACGCTTGCGCCGACAGCGAAGAGAACGTTCACCGGTTCCTGATGGAAAACGTCCTTCCTAGACACGCGACGATTTCGACTGCCGCCGAATGGGCAGCAACCATCTCGAAGTGAGCTTCAGCTCGGCCCTTCGAAGAGCGACTGGTCCGCCTCCGGCAACCTCGCCATGAGCGAGTCACGGCTTGCTCGACCTTGGAGAACAGAGGTTCCCGTTTACGCAGGCACAGTCGTGGTCGCTCCGAAGTCAAGCTCGGCGCCAAGATTGCCGATAATGAGGACGATGGCGCGAATCGTGACCCAGCACAATGGGAGCGCCACACAGGAGGCCAGATCGTTCCGGTGCGTGGGCGCGATGGCCCCCTTCTGTCCTGGAAGGACGTCTTGACCGAGATCGGCGAACCGGGGCCGGCCATCGAAGCTCTGCGGGAAAGCGAATCCCGCCTGCAAGCGCTCCTTTGCTCGCTAGACGATCTTGTCTTCGAGCTCGACAGGGACGGCGCGTACCTCGGGGTCTGGACGACAAATGACGCACTGCTTGCGGCGCCGCGAAGCGAACTTCTCGGCCAAACAGTTCGTGAGGCGCTAGGCGAGGAGCTCGGTCTCCAGTTGATCCAAATCATCGGCCAGGTCATCGACTCCGGGACTCCGGAGATCTGGGAGTTCTGCCTGGACGTTCCGGCAGGCACCCGCTGGTTCCAGTCCCGGCTCGCTCCGATTACCCGCTCGGACAGCCCGACGGAGAGGATTTGCATGCTCGTTCGGGACGTTACGGCGCAGAAGCTCGCTGAGAGGACTCGCGACGAAGCTGAGGAGAGGCTCCGGCATCAGACTCTCCACGACGAGCTCACGGGCTTACCGAATCGCCTGCTGTTTCGCGACCGTCTCGAGCATGCCCTGGTTAGGAGGGCACGAATTCCCTCGACAGTGGGGGTGCTCTTCTGCGACCTGGATCACTTCAATGCAGTGAACGACTCACTTGGTCACCTCGCCGGTGACGCGGTCTTAATCGAGGTTGCCGAGAGACTGAGACGAGCGGTCCGGTCCGAGGACACGCTTGCTCGCTTCGGCGGAGACGAGTTTCTCGTGTGCTGTGAGCATCTCGCGGATTCTGGAGATGCCCGTGAGGTGGCGAGCCGCATCGCTGCCGCCCTCAAGGCACCGATAGTGGTGGCGGGCAACGAGATCTTCGTCAAGGTGAGCATTGGCATTCGCATAGCACGCACAACCGCTGACACCGCCGAGGACCTCATTCGGGACGCCGATATGGCTATGTATCAGGCCAAGAGCCTCGGACGCGATCGTTTTGCCGAGTTCAACCAAGTAACCCGCGAAAAGAACCAGCATCGTCTGCAAACAGAATCGGACCTTCGCCGAGCACTTGAACGGGACGAGCTTCGTATGTATTACCAGCCGATCGTGCGCATCGACAGCGGCAAGCTCTCGGGATTCGAGGCTCTGGTGCGCTGGCACCATCCCGCGCGGGGTCTCGTGATGCCCGTTGACTTCATCGCAGTGGCCGAGGAGACCGGATTGATCGTCCCTCTGGGGGCCTGGGTGATGGAAGAATCATGTCGTCAACTGACTTCCTGGAAGCTCGCCGGGATGCGAAATGTCACGATGGCGGTGAACCTCTCGGCGCGCCAGCTCCAAGTACCGGAATTCGTCGCCACGATGTCCGACGTTCTCGAGCGTACGGGCGTAGATGCCGCCGATGTCTGTCTCGAGGTGACCGAGAGCATGTTGATGGAAGATCCTGATGCCTCGGCAGCGTGCCTTGACAGCCTGAAACAGCTGGGCGTCCGCGTGGCGATCGATGACTTCGGAACCGGATACTCGTCGTTGAGCTACCTGCGCCGCCTCCCGGTCGATCTCGTCAAAATCGATCGCAGCTTTGTCGCTCACCTTGGTGAGGAATCGGAAGCAACCGCCATCGTGACAGCAGTAGTGCACTTGTCTCGCAGTCTCGGACTGACGACCGTGGCCGAGGGAGTGGAGACCGCCGAGCAGCTCTTTCAGCTGCAGCTACTTCAGTGTGCTCTCGGGCAGGGGTACTACTGGAGCCGTCCTCTGCCGCCGTCTGAGCTGGGAACGTGGATTGACCCTGCTCTGGTCGGAGCGTGGACTCCCCAAGATCAACAGCTGCCAACGAAAACGCCGGGGGGACGTTTCCGCGTGCTCATCGCTGACGATGAACCAGTTCATCGCGCCATGGTGGCCCGGATACTTGAGAGAAGTGGGCACTTCACGGTGGTCGGACAGGCAGCAGACGGACGAGACGCCGTCGAGGTCGCCGGACGCGATCATCCTGATCTGGTTGTCCTCGATCTCTCAATGCCGAGAATGGGCGGGCTAGAGGCGTTACCTCAAATCCTCGGCTCGTCGCCGAGCACCAAGGTCGTGCTGTATTCAGGCTCAGAAGGACGTGTTCGGAACGCGGCGCTCCCTAGTGGTGCCTCAGCCTTCCTGCGAAAGACGCTCAACCCTTCCGAGCTCGTCGAGGAGCTGCTCCTGGTAATGGGCGCTGGTGATCTCGAGCGTGACAGCATCCTCGCCAGGTGAGACGACGTGCATGTTGCCCGCGTTCCGAATCGACGAGAGAAGCTGTCCGTCGCGGGAGCCGCTCCGGTTCGGCACCGAGTACCGTCAGTTCCGTCTCCTTCTGGGGGTGTCGGGCTGCCCCGGACTTCGGCAAGTTTGTCGAAGAGAACCACCTGAGGGGACGGCTTGGTGAGGAAGGTAACGCTGGCTTCCAATCGTCCTCTCTGGCCGAGGACGTCCCCGGCACATCCGGACATGTACAGCACCCTCGCGGCCGAAAATACTCCGGCCCGTCAGGCGGTCAGCTGCTTGCTTGACATCATTGACAGCTCGTCCCACTATCCTGACCAACACCTGCCTGACCAACAGCTGCCTGACCAACACCTGACTTTCTCGAGTGGTCCTCAACCTCTAGAGGAGGTGGTGTGACTCAACTCGCCGACAGCACGCTGATCGGTCTTCTTGACGCGGCACCGGACGCGATCATCGCCATCGATGAGGCTGGCCTGATCGTCCTGGTGAACGCTCAAGCCGAGCGACTCTTCGGCTATCGCCGTGAAGAACTCATCGGAAGGCCCGTCGAACCGCTCGTCCCCATCGCGGATCCGAAATTCCGACCTTCTGCCATCGGGTTGGAGATGCCGGGTCGACGGCAGAACGGTAGCGAGTTCGCGGCGTCGATCTCGGTGTCAACGATGGCAACCGAGACCGGACTACTGATCTCTGCGACGATTCGAGACGCCAGCGAGCGGATTGAGGTTGAGGCAGAACGTGTTCGCCTCAAGACCGAAGCCGAAGCCGAACGTGTCAAGGCCGAGGGCGAGAAGATCGAAGCCGAACGGGTGCGTCTCGAGGCCGAAGCCGAACGCGAGCGGCTCGAGGGACAGCTTCATCAATCGCAACGCATGGAAAGTCTTGGACAACTCGCCGGAGGCGTTGCGCACGACTTCAACAATCTTGTAGCCGTTATTCTGAACTACGCGTCGTTCGTTGCCGAGGAGTTGTCCAGTGCCGTCGCGACGCCGACGGGCGCGCGATGGGAGGGACCGCTTAAGGATGTCGAGCAGATCCAATTGGCAGCTGAGCGCGCCAGTCTTCTAACTCACCAACTTCTCTCCTTCGCCCACCGAGAAGTGGTCCAGGCCCGTGCACTGAGTCTCAACAGCGCAATCACCCGGATGGAACAGATTCTGCGGCGCACAATCGGCGAGCAGATCGAACTCGTCATCAACCTCGCAGCTAACTTGCCGATGGTCATGGCTGACCCAGGACAAATCGAGCAGATCGTTCTCAACTTGGCCATCAATGCTCGTGACGCCATGCCGGCAGGGGGCACGCTATCGATCGACACGGTGGCGAGGGAGATCACTGGGAACGAAAGCTCCGTCACGAGCGTTCCGCCGGGGTTCTACGTCTGTTTACGCGTTGGCGACACCGGCGTGGGCATGTCTCCGGAGGTCCGCGATCGCGCATTCGAGCCTTTCTTCACGACCAAGCCCAGGGGCGAGGGCTCGGGCCTCGGGTTGGCGACCGTGTACGGAATCGTCTCGCAGTCTGGTGGTTATACACGGATCTACTCCGATGAAGGTGTCGGGACGTCAATCACCATCCTTCTCCCCGCTGCCAAGCAAGACACCACGCGGGACGAGTTCGACGGACACGCAGATCGCCTAAAGCCACTGGTGGGAACAGAGACGATCCTCGTAGTCGATGACGAAGAAGCGTTACGCGAGGTGACGCGACGGATATTGACCCGCAACGGCTACACCGTTGTCACTGCATCGAGCGGAGCTCAGGCGATGGAGATTGCGGCGTCGCACGTCGGACCCATCGACCTCCTCCTCACCGACGTGATCATGCCGACGATGCAGGGACCAACCGTCGCTAACGAGGTAAGAAAGCTCCGACCCGGCATCCGAGTGCTGTTCATGTCCGGGCACGCCCAACCCGTCCTCGAAGCGGAAGCTGTTCTCGGAACAGAGTTCCTGTTGGTGGAGAAGCCTTTCGACCAGGCGATACTGCTGGAGAACGTACGCACCGTGCTTGATCGCAATGAGTGATCCGCTCTCCGACGCAGAAGAACCCGCTGCCCTCATCCACAGCCGCGTGGAGCGCTGTGCCCATGCCAGCGGGACGAAGTGGTGAGCAATGGGAGTCGGGAGGGTGATGTCGGGAGGGCGAGATTCGAACCCGCGATCTCGGCGGTCGCCTCGTCGACTTCGCACCGAGTGACCTTGTCCTCGCGGTCGGATGCAGCCGAGACGCGTCCCTCTGCGCTGACAACGAGGCGACATCCACGAGACCCTGGCGAAGCACGGGGGTCACGTCAGCGACTCCACACCCGGTCCGATTTGAGTCGAACCGCGGCCTCAAGAGAGGGCGACAGGCCGAGGCGTTCGATCCGGGCTAAGCCGAGGAGATGGTGACAACCTGCGCGTTGCTGGAACCGCCCGAGGTCTGCACGGTGACCGGCATGCTCGTGATAGGCGCGAGGGCGCTGAGACCGTAGTAGGCAACCTGCACCTCATCCGGCTCGATGAAGTAGAGGACGGTGTCCCGCGCCGAATACGAGGACTCAATAGGGCCGAAGGTTATCCACCGGAAGGTCAAGAAGTTGAATCCGCTGCCATCTATGGTCACGATCGGAGGATCGGAGGGGTTGACCTCCTCGGGGAGGACGTCAGGGCTGATGCTGGTCGTGGAAGGCTCTGGGGCGTAATCGAACTCGGTAGGAGCGGCCACGATCTCCGTGCCGGGCGGCTGTGCGACCTGCGTGCTGCCCGTCGGAGCCGGCAGGATGGGCGTCGTCGCACTCTTGCCATTGGCGTTGGAGACCGTCACTTCGACCTGGCAGATGTTGTCGATGGGGACAGCTGGTGCCGTGGCGCATTCGGTAGATCGAGTCTCGGGTGGCACGACGATCACGACCTCGGAATCGGACACGACGGTCACCATTGCCGCCCGAACCTCTACCCCTCCGAACTCCACCGTCGGCTTGGTCCCCGCGGGCAGTCCCTCGTCGAAGCCGCTTCCGATCAGCGTGACGGGCTCCCCGCCAGTGGCCCTCCCACTGCTCGGGCTGACGAAGCTGACCGACGGCAAGGGTGTCGATGAGGGGCTCTCGTCGACGAAGTGGAACTCGGCGAGCGGCGACGGCTCGCTCGAGCCGCTTGGCCCACCCACGGCCACGATGACCCCACCGATCGGCGCCCCGGGGACATTCGGGTTGACCGGCGACGGGGGCGTGGTGACCTTTATCTCCGTGCCGGCGGCATTCACGTCCGCGGCCGCCACCGGTACGACCGAGGAGCCGAAGTTGACCGCGCTCACGCCGCTCAGGTCGGTGCCCGTGATCGTCACCGGCGTCCCACCCTGGTATGGGCCGTAGTCGGGGCTGACGTCCGTGAGCACCGGGCGGGGGGAGAGGGATTCGCCGTCCGCGCACAACAGGTCCGCCAGTCCCCTGCCACCGGTTGGGCTCGTCACCCGCGGCGTGCCGAGCCCAGTCGCCATGTCGTAGCCGCCGGTCGCCGGGTAAGCGCCGCCGTTGACGCCGAGGGCGTCGTTGTTGCCGGCGGTGATGTCGTTGAAGGCCTCCGCGTAGGTGAGCGGGTTGGAGGCGATCTGGTAGAGCGCCGGGTCCACGAAGCCAACCGGCGCCTTGTGCTCGGATGCGCACACCTCGTCGGTCAGGGCGGCGACGGCTGCCCACTTCGGCGCGGACGCCGATGTCCCGCCGAAGACGGACCACTGCCCTGCAACGTAAACGGTGTCTCCGTGCAGCGGGTCGGCGCTCGCAGACACGTCCGGAACCTCGCGGCACGCCACACCGGGCGGTGCCCCACAGGGAGCGCCGGACGAATAGCTGTTCGCCACCCCTGGGACCGGCAGCCCAGACTGCCACTCGGGCATCTGCCAAAGGCTGGAGATGCCGCCTCCACTGGCGGCAAAGAAGCCCGATGCTCCCTCGTCGTTCCAGGTGACCTCGGTGGGTGGATCGGTGGGAGACAGCATGCTCGTGCCGCCGACGGCGGTGACGTAGGGCTGACTCGCCGGGTCGGAGACGCTGAGTTCGCTCCCCTCGTCGTCTTGGGAGCAGGCCTCCGAGCCCGTGTCGCCCGAAGCGACGAACCAGCTCTGCCCCTCGAGGGCAGCCTGCTGGAACAGGACGTTCTCGGCCTGCTCCAACCCCGGCGCGTACGCCGCACCAAATGCCTCGCAGAATCCGTAGCTCATGCTGACGACCGACGCTCGGTCCTTAGCCACGATCGCCGCGATCTCGTCCAGCCAGGGGGCGAGCCCAACCGCTGGGACAGGCGCCTCGTACACGTCGATGTGAGCTGCTGGCGCGAGCGCGGAGACCTCCTCGATGTCGAGCGCCGCCTCGCCCCCGCCCGGCCCGGGTGCTTCCCCGCCGTCGATTGGGATGACGCTGATCTGGGAGGTGTGGCTCCTACCGAAGAAGCACCTGTCAAACGTCGCGATGTCGGACATGTCGAAGGAATCCGACTCGAAGAGGTCAATCGTCTGGCCCGCTCCCAGGGCGCCCGACCGGTACAGGCCGTTCAACCCGTAGGCATCCGCGATCTGGTCGGGCGTGTACGCCGAGTCCTGGTTCGCGATCGCCGTCGCGGCCGCACACGGTGCCGGACCGGCGGGGGAGGGCACAGATGGTGCGGATCGAGCGAGGAGGTTCTCGTGCTCCCGCCGTCGCGAGACCGTCAGTACGCTTGCACCATGTCTCGACGGCGATTCCGCGGCTGGGGCTTGCAAACCCAGCGGCTGCGGGCGAACGAGATCGTCGAGACCGACGATCGTCGCCACTGACGACGCGATCGCTGCCGGCACCGCCGGCGCCGAAGTGGCGAACTGCCCGATCGTGTGGTCGGGAAGGCGTACCTCTAGCAGTCGCGTTCTGAATGCTCTCGCCAGCGTCGAGGCCGCGGCGCCGACGGGTATGACGAAGCCGTCGTCAAGCGCCTGACCCACCTTCAGGCCCAACCCACGCATCTCCGTCTCGACGAGCCGTACCGTCGAGGGTGCTGGTGCAAACACGTTCGCGAACGTGGAGGGAGGCAGGTAGTCGCGGTACAGCCTCGACGATGGGCTGGACACCAATGCCGCGTACCGAGCAAGGTCCGTGCCGCGCTGGGGTGTGAGCACCACGTCTGCTCTGACCTCGCGGGTGGGTGGGAGCGAGCCGAGAATTGAGGTGCGCGGGGGCAGCTCGACTGCACTACCGAGGCGCTCGATGATTGCATCAACCGGGTGTGCTTCTGACGCATTGATCGTTCCACTCGCGTCCGTTGGTGCCGCCCCGGCGACAGCCGACGTGAACGTAGCGAGCGACCCCGCGGTGAGGATGACCAAGGACACTCGACGAAGGACTTGGAATCGCATCGCGCCACCCCCTCGGGCGCAGAGACGAGCAGGCGACCTTACTGCACCGACCCCTGCGCCGGACGCCCATTCGGTCGGGTGAAAGCACTGTACCGCGAACCGCTTGGACGTGTCCCGGGAGAGTTCAAACGTGTGAGCCGCTTGCCATACGGAATGCTGACGAAGGGAACCGGCTGTGATTCCAGCGGGGTCTGATCGTCGCCAGCAGCGCTTAGTTGGGGCTTGACGGTGTGGAGCAGCACGCGGATGCGGCAGTAAGCGAAGTTCCCGAAGCCGAAGCCGACTCTCTTGATCCGCTTGATGAGGTTGTGGGCACGCTCGGTCGGTACGTTGGTCACGTCGCCTCGTGCCAGGCGACTATCTGCTCGAGCCAGCGCTCGATCGTCCGCCCGAGGGTTCTCACTTCGGGACGACGGGTCTCGCACCTCAGGCTCGAGCTCGACCGGTCCCCACATAGGGTTCATGCCCTATCCACCCATGCACGGCGGCTCAGTCTCATCGGCAAACCGGGTGGCCACCCGCGTCCCAACAGTTAGGTCGCGGGCGGGCGCCGCGCAAGCCAGCTGCGAAGTCGCTAAAAGATCATCCACCTCGCCGGCCGTGATCGGCCGTCGACACGCGGGCACGCTGCCGGGCCACTATCCGAAGGCTCTTCGCAGCCGGCCTCCCGAAGGTTGTTGACACCGTGCCCTCCAGAGCTTACTTTTGTCAGTAGCCAAAGATGCTCTCGAAAACTAGGGTTCAGTTGGGGGCGAAGTTGGAGCGCACGTTTTATGGTGCAAAGCAGGCTAAGGGAGGGCGGTCGAGCTCACCGGACGTGCTCGAGGGCCACCACCGCGTAAAAGAACTACCTGCCCGTCCTGACTCACGGTCGCTCATTCGGGTCCTCAACGTCAGCCTGCTGATCGAACTCGTCAGGCGCTCCGGACCAGTGTCTCGCGCCGATCTGGCTCGGCAGAGTCAGATCAGCGCCCCAACGGTCTCGGGCATCGTCCGTGATCTGCTGAACCGGGGCATCTTCTCCGAGGTGGCGCTGGCGCCGTCGAGCGGCGGACGCCCTCCGATCTTGCTTGAGCTCGAGCCGAAGGCGGGTTACGTCGTCGGCATCAAGCTGCGCGGCGACGGTCTGACGACGGTCGTGTGCGACCTCGACGGCCGGGTTGTCGTGACCACCGAGACGACCGTGGCGCTGGTCGGACAACCGACGGTGGCGATCGCGGCCGTTGCGCAGGCAACCCGCGAAGCGCTGGGCGAGGCGGGCATCGCCCGCTCGAAGGTGCTCGGCGTCGGCGTCGGCCTCCCGGGTGTCATTGACTCGAGCCTCGGAGTGTGCACGTTCTCGCACTTGCTCAAGTGGGAGGACGTCGAGCTTGCGCGGCCACTGCAACAGAAGATGCGACTTCCGATATGGGTAGACAATGACGTGAACACCCTGGCCGTGGCGGAGAAGTGGGCGGGTGGAGGAATACAGGCCCGCAACTTCGTCACCGTGAGCATCGGTCGCGGCGTCGGCATCGGCATCGTCATCGACCGTGCGATCTACCGTGGTACGGCAGGCGGTGCCGGCGAGTTCGGCCATACCGTCGTTGACCCGGACGGGCCCGAGTGTGAGTGTGGAAGGTCTGGCTGCCTCGAGGCACTCGTGGGTGAGCGGGCGCTTAGGCGGCGCCTCGGTGAGCGTCTCGGCCACGACGTTTCCCGCGAGGAGCTGATCGACCGGGCTGCGTCACAGGACCCTGTTGCCACTGAGGTTCTCGCGCTCGCCGGGCGCGAACTCGGGCTGGCGATCGCCAACGTCATCTCGCTGCTCGCCCCCGAGCTGCTGATCATCTGCGGGGAAGGCACCGAGCTTGGAGAACCCTTCCTCGGCCCTGCTATCGCCGCCGCTCGCAGCTACGCCTTTGCCGATCTCGGTCAGCGTCTCGAGGTCAAGACCCAGCATTGGGGTGACGACGCCTGGGCGGCTGGGGCGGCGACGCTCGCCCTCCGCGAGCTGTTCAACCTTCCCGGCGAGGACGAACAACGTCGTGCCATCTGGAACTGGTTGGAAGCATGAGCGCCCACGAACGCCTCCAGACGCACCGCCAGGGTCACACCCTCGACCGGGGGAGCGCCCTGCGCCGCGAGAGCGCCGACCTCATCGCCACGAGCGTGCAGGCGATGCTGGCGAATCAGCAAGCGAATGGCGCCTTCATCGCCTCTCCCGACTTCCACCAGTACCACTACTGCTGGCTGCGGGACGCCTCGTTTGTCGCTTATGCCCTCGACCGCGTCGGCGAGGTGGAGGCATCCGCCCGCTACCACGACTGGGTCGTCATGGCGATCGAGGGAATGGCTCCGGTCATGGATGCGGCCGTGCGTCGCCAGCGGGCAGGCCTTCCGCTCGACAGGGCCGAGATGTCACCGGCCCGATTCAGCCTCGGCGGCCTCGCCGTCCCGGACGACTGGCCCAACTTTCAGATGGACGGCTACGGGATCTGGCTGTGGTCGCTCCACGAGCACCTGGCAGCGGCTGGCTCGGAGCGCCTTTCGGACCGGCTGGCTCCGACCGTCGAGCGCATGGCCCGCTACGTTGCCTCCTTCGCGCTCTCGCCCTGCTTCGACGTCTGGGAGGAAGACGGCCTCTCCGTGCATACCTCGACCCTGGCCTGCGTCTATGGGGGTCTCATCGCCGCCGCCAGCATGCTCGATGACGCAGAGATCGCCGCCCGTGCCGAAGAGGTCCAGGGTTTCGTGCACGCGCTCGGGCGCCGCCAGGGGCGTTTCGAGAAGTCGAGCGCCAGCCGACAGGTCGACGCCTCGCTCCTCTGGCTTTCTCAACCGTTCGGCCTCGTCGGTCCCTCCGATCCCGCCTTCGTCCAGACGGTGTCCGAGGTCGCAGAAAAGCTCGAGTTCGAGGGCGGCCTGCGGCGCTATCCGAGCGACACGTACTACGGAGGTGGGGTGTGGCCGCTGTTGAACGCCTCCCTCGGCTGGCACTACGCGTCGGTGGGTGACCTCACCACCGCTCGCTACCACCTCGAGTGGATCGCGGAGCACTTCGACGAAGAGGGCCACCTCGCCGAGCAATTCGGCGGGGAGCGTCGCGACCCGGTGATGTACCGCGAGTGGGAGGCGAGGTGGGGACCTCCGGCACGAGAGCTCCTCTGGTCACACGCCATGTTCGTCGTCCTAGCCGACACCGTCGCACGCGCCGCCGGCGGAATCGGTGGGGACGAGGAACCCAACGACCTCCAACTAGGTACTTACGAAAGGAGCACATGAGTGACCTTGGCGAACCGAGGGGGCCGCCAGCTTAAAGAGCAACGAAAGGATGCACATGCTGTTAGGAAGCCGCCGGATCAAGACGGGCGGGACCATTAGAGATCAGTTCATAAGGGGAGAGGGATCATGAAAGTAATAAAGCAATCAAGGTGGGGGGGTAAGTCATCTATCCGCCTGCTCCTCGCCGCAGCCACGATCGCAGGTGGTGGCACGCTAATCGCCGTCACCGGGGGAGTCAGCTCGGCGTCGACCGTCCCGCACAAAGCATCCAAAGTGGTGACGCTCCACTTCTGGAACGCCTACAACGATGTCACAGAGACACCTGTGATGAACGGCATCGTCATTCCTGCCTTCGAGGCTGCGAACCCGGGGATCAGGGTTGTTGACGACACCCTCCCGTACGCCGGCCTTCTGGACAAGTTCATCGCGTCTTCCGCGGCGGGGGACCCGCCCGACCTGATGCGTTCCGACATCGCCTGGGTGCCTCAGCTCGCGTCCGAGGGCACGCTGCTGGAAACCTCAAAGCAACCGTGGTTCGCGAAAGTCGCCAAAGAAGCTGATCCCGGTCCGCTCTCCACGAACCTTTACAAGGGCGGCTACTACGGGCTCCCCGACGACACGAATACTCAGGTCTTCTTCTGGAACCACAAGGACTTCGCCGCGGCCCACTTGAGCCCCCCGACGACGTGGAACCAGATGATCGCTGACGCGAAAATTCTGACGATCCCCAACAAGGGCCAGCACGGCCTCGGCGTCGACAGCACCGACATTTGGAACGTCGGTCCGTACGTCTGGACCGACGGCGGCAACTTCACGAACAAGGCGCTGACGACGTCGACTGGTTACATGGACGGCGCCGCCACCACACGTGCGGTCACGACGCTCGTGAACCTGTACAAGGCAGGGGATATCGGGAGTGACTTTGTCGGAGGTTCTGGGTCGATTAGCGGCGAAACGGGCTTCCCCTTGGGTGAGTATGCTATGTACTTCGATGGCCCATGGGCTCCAACCACCTACAAGGCGGATGGGTTCAAGGGCTATAGCACGGCGCTGCTCCCGAAGGGCCCGGGAGGCTCGATCTCGGTCGTTGGTGGCGAGGACCTCGTCATCGCCAAGGGGGGCAAGCACCTCGCCGACACGATCAAGTTCGTCCAGTTCCTCCAGTCACCGTTTGCGCAGCTCTCAATGGCCGACGCTGGCGACATGGCGGCCTACAAGACCGACAATGGTCCCGAGGGAGTGTTGAACCCGGCCCTCAGGATCTTTGCCAAGCAGCTTCTGACGGCAAGGGCTCGGCCGGTATTCCAGAACTACGGCGAGCTTGACACCGACTTCTCCAACGAGCTGGCTCTCATGCTTGCCGGAAAGATCGGTGTCTCCGCAGGGCTGCAGATCGCAACCCGGGAAGCAAACAAAACGTTCAAATAGAACGTTCAAAAGTTGAGCACAGCAAATAGCCTCGAGCGGCACCCGGCGTCCGCCCCGCCGGGTGCCGTCTCGCGGCGCTCCGCCCGATCCCACCGCGTCCGTCGGTTCGCGACGCCCTACCTGTTACTCGTGCCGGCGCTCGTCATGTACGCGGTGTTCACCGTGTACCCGATCTTCCGCCAATTCGACATCAGCTTCTTCAACTGGCACATCTTTCCCGGAATGTCGAGTCCCTCTGTCGGTTGGTCGAACTACACGGCGATCTTCAGCGACCCCGTCGTGCGCACCGCTTCGTGGAACTCGTTCCTCTTCATCGTCATCACAGTCCCGATCCAGATGGCCATCGGGCTTTTCGCTGCGGCGATCCTCACCGACCGCCTGCCCGGTTCGATGTTCTGGCGAGCGGCCGTGTACATCCCGGTCGTCACCTCGTGGGTCGTCGTGAGCTGGGTATTCTCCTACATCTTCGCCTCCGAAGGCGGCATCATGAATGCCATTGCCGGCTTCTTCGCCGGCCACACCGAGAGCATCAACTGGACCGCCCAGCCCTGGACGGCAGACGGGGTCATCTGGCTCTTGAGCATCTGGAAAGGCGTCGGCTGGTCCTTCATCATCTTCCTTGCGGCGCTGGACGGGATCCCCCGGGAGCTACTGGAGTCAGCGCGGACCGACGGAGCCTCGGGCACCCGGGTCTGGAAGCATGTCGTCCTTCCGTCGATCCGGGGCGCACTCACCTTTGTCGTCGTCCTTCTCGTCATCGGCGCCGCGCAGGTGTTCACACAGGTCTACGAGATCACCAAGGGCGGTCCCTACAACTCGACGCAGACGCTCATGACCTACATGTACCAGCAGGCCTTCTCCAACTTCGCTTTCGGCTACGCCGCCGCACTCGCATCACTGCTCGCCGTGGTGCTCTTCGGCTTCAGCGCCGCTGAGATCCGCATTCTCCGACGTCAAGACATCTGAGGGGAGGGAATCGTGGCACTCGCAATCGAGTCAGACCAAACCAAGGCGGCGGCGCCCCTCGCAGGAAGCGGGCCCGGGCTCTTCGGCTTCCACAGGCGGAATGGATTGCGTCTCGTTATCGCGGTGATTCTCGCACTGCTCTCCGTCGGCCCTCTCCTGTACATGGTGTCGTTGTCTTTCCAACCAAACGGCGGCCTCCTTGGGACGACGGTCCTCCTCCCCACCCATCCCACTGTGCAGAACTACGTGCAGGCGTGGACGGAGAACAGCTTCAGCCACTACTTTTTGAACAGCCTCGTCGTCGCCATCGCAACGGTCGCCATCACGGTGATCTTCGCTTCGCTCGCCGCCTTCGCCTTCGCGCGCTACAAGTTCCCGTTGAAGCAGCTGATCTTCTACGTCTTCCTTGCCAGCCTCGCCGTGCCGAACCTGCTGCTCCTCATCCCTCAGTTTCTCTTGATGGACCGTCTGCACCTCCTGAACTCTCTCGAGGGACTCATTCTTCTGTATGTGGCTTCCAACCTGCCGTTCACCATCTTCTTGCTGCGTGGCTTTTTCGAGGCCATACCTCGAGAGTACGAGGAGTCATTCCGCTTGGACGGAGCGGGGACGCTGCGCGTGCTCGTTAGTCTGATAGTGCCGCTGTCGTTGCCAGCAGTCGCTGTCGTCTCGATGTTCATTTTCAGCGCTTCCTGGGACGAGTTCCCGGTCGCACTGACCATGATCAATTCGGCGAACAACTACACGCTCCCCGTCGGCCTGGCGGATTTCATCGGTGTGCACACAACTGCGTGGGGTCCGTTCTTCGCGGCATCGGTCATCGCCACCGTACCGGTCGTCGTCGTCTTCCTCATCTCTCTGCGCTGGTTCCGGAGCGGGGTGTCTCTCGGTGCCATCCGCTGAGCTGAAGCAAGTACGCCGCGACGCACCAAGAGATCGGGCGATCACAAGCATGACCCGACCGACCAAGGCTGCCAGCGGCGCCTAGGCAGAGGAGAGGAATCCGGAGATGGACAAGGGGGACGCCCTCAGCGAGGAGGGATGGGGTGGTGGGCTGCGCCTCCTCGATGACGTGCGCGCCTTCTACCGAACAGGTGACGAGATTGCTATAGCGACCTTGCCGCTCGGCACCTCCCGCGTCGTCGCCTGCCGGGCGACTGCAGGCGCGGTCGAGGCCGAGCTGGGCGGTGGTGCCCGATTCACTGACCTACCTTCCGGGACATATGTCATCGAGGCCCTCGACGCCGACGGCCAGGTCCTGGCGGAGGAGCTGACAACGGTAGCCGCCCATCCTGGCGAGCGCCCCGTGCACGGTTTCGCCACCTCGTTCCAAGACGGGGACGTGCCGGCCGTGCTCGAGTGGCACCGGGCGCTACGTTCCACTGTCGTCCAGGTCTACGACTGGATGGCCAGCTACACCGAGCCGCTCGGCCCCGAAAGCGGCTGGAAGGATCCCTCGAACCGTCCGGTTTCGCTCGAGGCGCTGCGCGCCCTGGCGGTCGGACTGCACGCACTCGGTGCCGTCGCCCACGCCTACGCGCCTGTGTACGCCGTCGGCAACGCATTCGCCCTTGAGCACCCCGAAATGCTCATGTACCAGGGTGATGGACACCCCATTCGATTCCTCGATCAGATCGTGCTCGCCAATCCCGCCAACGTGGAGTGGCAGCGCCACTTCATGACTGCCTACGGATCGGCCGCCGACGCGATCGGCTTCGACGGCTTCCACATCGACACCTACGGCTACCCTCGCGTCGCACAGGACGTGGATGGCAACACCATCGACCTGCGCGTTGCCTACGAGTCGTTCCTGGGGTTCGTGCGGGCCGCTCGGCCCCTCGACCTGGTGAGCTTCAACCAGGTGAACGGTGCGCCCTCGGCGACAAGCCTGCCCGCCGGGCCGGGCTTTCGCTACTGCGAGGTATGGCCCCCGAATGACTGCTGGCGCCACCTCGAGGCACTCTTGGACCGCAGCTCCGGCAACGCTGGCCTCCTTGCGCGGTCGCCAGCGCGCGACCCCCTGATGCGTGGCTCCATCGCCTGCTACCCGCCCGTGTGGGGGATTGACAGCGCGAGCGGCCCCGTAGAAGGCGCAGGGCGCGAGGCGTCGCTGCGAACAGTTCTCTGCACCGAAGCGGTCGCCACCTGCCTCGGCGCGAGCGCCCTCATATACGGGGATCAGACCGCGGCCCTCTGCGACCCCTACTACCCCAAGCACGCCCGCCTGACGGCGGACGAGGCGGCCACGGTGGTCGCGTGGCGTCACTTCGCCCTGCGGTGCCGAGACCTATTCCTCGAGGGGGAGGACACGAGCTGGTATGAGATCGACGACGAGAACGGTGCGGTTTCTGCGATAGCGACCGCTCCGGTGCGGCCGGAGCCCGTCGGCAGCGCACTTTTCGCGCGGGTGGTCCAGGCCGATGGGCGAGTGACGATCAGCGTGCTCGACTTAACCGGGAGCCAGAACGGGCGGTGGTCGGAGCCGACGCCAAAAGGAGATGTCTCCTCGGTGACCCTCAAGGTGCTGTTGGACCACCCAGAGCACTGGCGGGCCGATGCCGCCGTGCTCGGTGCCGGCGGCGACCGCTTCGCGCCCCTCGTCGCCCGGGAGGTACCGCACCGCCAGGGTCGCGCGCTCGAGCTGGAGGTCCCCATCGTCAGCGGATGGTCGGTAGTCCGTGTCGAGCGGTTGGAGTGATCGTGTCAGTTCTGGGGATGCGGATTGCTGAGACGCGTGTGATCGTGTTGAACGAAGGCTCTTCGCGTCTTTTGACAAAGGCACTGGTGCTGACCTCATCGCGCGGAACCTTCGATGACGGCCCAGTAGGAGAGGGCTGAGGAGGAAAGATGGCGTCGATCAGCCTTGAGCAGCTTACCAAGATCTACCCGAACGGATTCGAGGCCGTTCACCAACTCGACCTGGACATCCCAGACGGCGAGCTTCTGGTCATTGTCGGTCCATCAGGATGCGGAAAGACGACAGTACTTCGAATGATCGCGGGTCATGAATTCGTGACCTCGGGGACTGTTCGTATCGGCGAGACCATCGTGAACGACGTCTCACCGAGAGATCGTGACATCGCCATGGTTTTCCAGAACTACGCGCTTTACCCTCAGATGAACGTCGCTCAGAACATCGGCTTCCCGTTACGCATGAAGAGGATCCCCAAGCGCGAAATTGACAGGCGAGTAAAGGAAGCGGCAGGCGTTCTCGGAATCACCGAGTGGCTCGGCCGAAAACCCAGTCAACTCTCCGGTGGCCAGCGACAGCGAGTAGCCATGGGTCGCGCGATTGTTCGCGAACCGAGCGCGTTTTTGATGGACGAGCCGCTCTCCAACCTTGACGCCAAGCTCCGTGTGCAGATGCGTGCGGAAGTCGCGCGGGTTCAGAAGCGCATCGGCGTGGCGACCGTCTACGTCACGCACGACCAGACCGAAGCAATGACCCTTGGCCACCGAGTCGCCGTTCTGCGCTCAGGAGTGCTCCAACAGTGCGACGCTCCCCAGGTGCTTTACGACCGCCCGGCCAGCGTCTTCGTCGCGGGCTTTATTGGCTCACCCGCGATGAACCTCTTCGAAGGCGGACTTTCGGCCAACCTCGCCTCGATTGCTCTCGGCTCGCAGCACATCGCTTTGTCAAGTGAGACGCTCGGCCTGCATCCCGGCCTGAAACGCTACGGAGGGCGCTCCGTCGTCGTCGGCATCCGACCCGAGGATCTCCCAGCGGCGAGCGGTGAGCAGGCTGGGCCCAACCTCGCCGGTGACGTCGAGATCGTGGAAGCTCTTGGCTCCGAACTCCTCATTCACTTTCGAACGGATGCTCGTGTTATCCGTGCAGAGGGTCCTGGGGCGATCGACAATGGGGACACTGCGCAATCCGCTGATCCCACCACACCAGTCGATTGCATTGCGCGAGTCGGACCACGCTCCGTAGTTCGTGCGGGGGACCGCATCAGATTCTCCATCTCCCCCGAGCGCCTTGAGTTCTTTGACCTCACCACGGGTCGCGCGATCTGGACCTAAATGGCCTTGAGCCGTCCACGGTAGAGACGTCGCCGTGCGGTTGGTGTCGCTTGCGACAGCGACGTCCGTCGGGGTTGACGACCGTGCTCTTTGTGCAGCTCGGCCCTTCGCCAGCTAGCTCAAGATCGGCCGTTGGCGGCAGCCTGACGACTTGGCATTTGAGGCGCCAGGGTATCTAGGACGTCAGGGCGGGGAGGCCAAGGGTGGCCCGCAGGATGTTGCTCTCCCTGTTTACGGTTGCTTCGTCCTGCGCGAGCATGGCCTTTTCCGATGTCCAGTTCGATACCGTGGCTGACTCGCTATCGGCGACCAGGGATTCGACAGCGATGGCCACCGCCTGGGCGGGAGTCGACGCCGGCCCCGTAAAATCCGCACCCTGAATTCCGGTCGCGAAGGTGTCGCTAGCTGCGACAAGCGGGCCTAGGAAGGCTTGCAGCCTGGCAGTCGTCTTGGGTGCTGCTTTCCTGGCATCAAACTTCTTTACCGCGGCATTGTAAGGCGCCTCGAGCTTGAGAAACGTCGCCGACTCCCGCACCCGGGCCGCCCCGGTGAGCCGGCCGACGGTCGTTGCTGTCGCGTTGCCACCGCCTCCACACGCTGACACCGTAAGTCCGAGGGCCGCGAGCGCTACCGCGAAGCTAACGAAACGTTTCATGAAGGTTCTCCAAATGTCGTTGTGGCTGTCGGGCCTTCTGCCCTTCATCGAGCACCCTCTCGGGATTCGTTCTCGCACCTCGGCGAAGTGTACTGCTTACTTTTGTCAGTTGCCGAAGATGCTCGCGACGCTAAGTTACCCATCCGGCAGCGAAGTTGGAGCACACACTTGATGTGGCGAAACAGATCAGAGGACCCGGGCGGGTACTGAAGCCGCGCCCGTTCTCCGAAGGCCGTCGGCCGGGCCTGGCGAGGGAAGAGGCAATCGTGCCCTGGGCCAGCGTGCGTCTGAGCTAGGAGCCGGTCTCGAAGCCATGCCGTTTTATATGTGTGAGGCCTGATCGCTGAGTACTCCGAGTATGCAGATATTCCGCAACGTACTAAGAGCTAGCCGTCGCACATGACCCTGATCGTTATCAGCCACGCGAGCGGGTCGAAAACCTTCGCTCACAAGGTGGCGGCACCTTACGTGTAGAAGATTAGTGCTCGAGCTGAAATGTGGGTCAAGTGTCGTCTGAGTTTGGGCCAACTCGCTGATCGGTTCGGGTGCGGCTCGGGTCCGCCAGCCCGCAAGCGCCGCGGGCGTCCTTCGAGGAGGTGATCCCGCAGGACGATCACCGCCTGCTCTCGCCCTGCATTCGAGACCTGATACGAGAGCTCTCGTCCATCTCTGCCAAGTTAGGGATTTCCCGCCCGCCCATCCCGCCCGTCGCAGAGCCCAGCTTCGGGACACCTTGCGGCCGGTTCTGACCCTGCGACGGGCGTCCCGGCCTCGGCGCCTCCGGAGAATTCTGAAGACCACCAACCGCG
>Ga0187879_10000377_pt1 | contig 29892 bp, 26 predicted proteins | sample June2016WEW_19_1_FD_132423 | JGI IMG/M metagenome (GOLD analysis project Ga0187879, IMG submission 132423) | Peatland microbial communities from SPRUCE experiment site at the Marcell Experimental Forest, Minnesota, USA - June2016WEW_19_10 | ecosystem: Environmental > Terrestrial > Soil >... | reverse complement strand
GGCTGGCTCACGCCGCCGGGGTCGCGATCAAAAACGGGCATGACGTAGATCTAGTCGATGCTCCCGCTGCCGCTTGCACGGTGCAAGGGGTCATCGACCGTATCCGGGCAAAGAATATTGAGGTTGTGGTCTGCGACACCTCCACGCCCAGTATTCTGAATGACGTCAGCGTTATCGAATCTCTGGTTGCGGCCCAGCCGTCTCTGCATGTGCTACTGGTTGGACGGCATGTGTCGTCGCTACCGAAAGAGACGCTGGCCATGTCATCGGCGCTGGAATCTGTAGCGGTGCGCGAGTACGAATACACGGTACGTGACTGGCTGGCAGCCAAAGCCTGCGGCGCGGATCTCTCCACGGTGGAGGGCCTGGTATGGCGCCGGAGAGCGACGGGCGAGATCATCAGCAACAAGCAGCGCGAGGCGATTCAGAATCTTGATGAGCTGCCTTTCGTCTCCGAGGTCTACAAGCGGTTTCTGCACACGCCGGACTACTTTTACGGCCACTCGTTGTGGCCGCTGGTGGTCTTCGATACGAGTCGTGGCTGCCCCTATCACTGTTCGTTCTGTGTTTATCCGCAAACCTTCAGCGGGCACAAAATGCGCTACCGCTCGGTGGCGAACGTGGCCGACGAATTTGATTTCGTGTCTCGCGAAATGCCCGAAATCAAGACGGTGATGCTGGAGGACGATACTTTCATCATCAGCAAACCGCGGACGCTGGAGTTAGCGAACGAGTTGATCCGCCGCGGCAACAAGTTGCCATTCGACGCCAACTGCCGAGCCGACATCGGTGCCGAAGGCGAACTGCTTTCAACGTTGCACAAGGCCGGGGCTCGGCTATTCTGCGTCGGGTTCGAGAGTGGCGACGTGGAAGTCATCAATGGCATGAAGAAGAACAACGATGACCGCCGCGACGCGAAGTATCACGAAGAGGCGCATCGCTTTGTTCGCCGCTGCCGGGATTCGGGGATCATGGTGCACGGCTGCTTCATGGTCGGCAACCTGAACGAGACGCCAGCCAGCATGGAGAAGACGCTCAGTTTCGCCAAGAAGCTCCAACCCGATACGGCCCAGTTCTTCCCCATCATGGTGTATCCGGGTACGACGGCGTATGAGGAAGCCAAGAAGCGGGATTACATCCAGATCGAAGACTGGGGCGCGTGGTTGACGAAAGATGGCCTGCACAACAGCGTTGTCACCCTGCCGAACATCACTCATGAGCAGTTGGTAAGCTTCTGCGATCGAGCGCGTCGCAGCTTCTATCTCAGCCCCTCTTATCTTCTCTACAAAGCGAAGCAGTCGCTAAAAGATCGCCGCGAACTGCAACGCAACGTCAAAGGATTTATCACGCTGTCGAAGTATCTCTTGCGCGGCAGCCAGCACGAGAAAACTGAGTCATTGAAGCAGTCTCAACCGGAGCACCACGCGATAACCACGGCCCCGAGTCCTCAAGGTGGCGATTAGAACCGGTTGCGCTTCGGCGAAACAGTGCGACCAGCTTTCCGCCGCTCTTAGCGGTGCCATCTAGCCGAGGAAGGCAGCAGGTGAAGTGTCCATCCCAGACAAGTCAGTAGTATCGATCATCATCCCGACGTTTAACGGCGCTTCTTGCATTAGTCATTGTCTGGATGCACTTGTGCAGCACACGGCGGGGAGGAGCGTAGAAATCCTTGTCGTCAACGACGGTTCGACCGACAACACGGCGGCCTTTGTGCAGCGATATTCTGGTGTTCGCTTGCTCACCCAAGCGAATGCCGGGCCCGCAGCAGCGCGCAATCGTGGAGCGCTCGCGACCTGCGGGACGATTCTCCTTTTTACCGATGATGATTGTGTACCGACATCGAACTGGTTGGACAGCATGCTCGAGCCTTTTGAGAATCCAGACGTGGTCGGAGCAAAGGGAGTGTACCGCACCCGTCAAAAGAGCTTGGTTGCTCGATTCGTGCAGATCGAATACGAGGACAAGTACCGTCTCATGGCGCGTCACCCCGACATCGATTTTATCGATACGTATTCCGCGGCGTTCCGTCGCGACCGCTTTCTGGAGATGGCTGGTTACGACACATCATTCCGGTTGGCTTGCGCCGAAGACGTCGAACTTTCCTACCGAATGTCAGCCCGCGGTTGGAAGATGAAGTTTGCGCCAAATGCGATCGTCTACCACACCCACCCAGACACACTCTCGAAATATCTCAAGAAGAAATATAAATTTGCTTTCTGGCGCGTTCTCGCCGTGCGCAAGAATCGCAGCAAGGCCGTGAAAGACAGTCATACGCCGCAACTGATGAAACTCCAGCTGTTATTCATGCCGACGCTGATGACGGCGGTGGCTCTTGACCTAACGCGTCGGCCGAGGGTAACGGCTTCTGTTGCAGTAGTCGCGGCGTTTCTGGTCAGTACCTTCCCGTTTTCATTGCGAGCGGCCAAGAAAGATATCGTCATCGGAATACTTTCTCCGGCGATGCTCGCGTTACGGGCATGTGCGCAATTTCTTGGCTTAGTCGGCGGCTTTGTCTACACTCAGCGCAAGCAAGCCACTATAAAGACCAATTCACCAGCATGAAGCCCCCAAGAGCTGTCACTTTTCAGCGCTTCTTTTCTACAAACTGAAGCAATCGCTAAAGGATCGCCGCGAACTGCAGCGCAACTTGAAGGGCTTTGTCAGTAAGCGTACGGGGGGAGATCGCGCCGCCCCCTCGGTGCCCCGCTGGATTGTGAGCGACATCGCGATTCTTGCTACAGCGAGGACGGTTTCTTTCTCTCTGCGTACACGGTTTGCTAAGGCAAGGCCCGTGACAAGGGGTGAGCAAAGTGAGGATCTTCTCGGGGTTCCGTCGCTCTTAATCTGAATTGGCCTGCCGCAAGAACTTTGCCGATGAAGTTGCCGATGGCAAAGTGCTGGTCGACGGGGAGATACGGGCCGCAGAAAGCCGAGCGGCGCGCAATTTTGCAATCGAGGCGGCCTGAATTTTGATAAAGTGCTCACAAGGGTTCGGCAGCAGGTTTACTCTCACCGTAAACACTCTCTCGATCCACCGGGTTTGGCGATCCCGTGTAACTCTCTTGGACGTGCGACATGCCGGGCGGATGTTTTGCATACACGGCACCGGAACTTGTTAGCAGGAATTTTCTGGCAGCTGACGCGGCTGCGAATTGCAAGATCGTTCCGTTCCTCCTACGATTGTCGAGAAGGTATCGAGCGGAGCGTCTGCCACAGTTTGGCACGTGTGTCGGCGGCATGAACGACATATCCAAATTCGCCAAGGGAAAAGTGAAACTCCGTATGTCACCGGAGTAAAGCGCGATAGCTGAATTCGTAACTACGTGCGGACACTTCGCCGCGAACCCAGCGACATTACGCGTGAGTACTACCATCCGCGCGCCGAGCCCCGGAGCCTGATTGATGTGGCAAAAACTTTCGACGAGCCAGCAGCCGAAAAAGCCAGTTCCGCCCGTAAGCAAGATTCGATCGCCGCGCACTTACAAAATCTGCCTTTCATACTGGGGAAGGAACTTGGCCGCAATGCAACCGTGCCGCGACTGGGCTAATCATTCGTAACTCTTCACCGTTCTCCAGAAGCCTTTTCCTGTCTCGGTCGTCGGCGCCCATCCAAGCGATCTCATCTTCGAGATATCGAAGTGGCCTCCCGAGACCGAACTTACGGGGTAAGGGTCGTCGGGGCTCCGCTCCTGGCGAACGACACGGCAATTGCGTTCGGGGAAAAGCTGGCACAGCAGTTCTGCCAATTCCAGAATGGAGGTTTCCGAATCGGTTCCAACGTTATAAGCCTCGCCGTTCTTGCCGCGTAACAATACCGTGAAGATGCCTTCGATTGCGTCCGCGAGATAACAGAAAGGACGCCTAGTGCTTCCGTCGCTTTTCATGGCAATGTCCCGACCCGCAACCACGTCGGCCACGAAATCGGCGAACACGCGCCCGTCGTCCAGATCCATTCGCGGTCCATAAGTATGGGACAAACGAACGATCATCGCTGGAATCCCAAATTGAGCATGCCAGCATGCACAGAGCGTCTCGCCGCCTCGCTTTCCCTCCGCGTAGCACGATCGAACGACGAGCGGGTCGATGCCTCCAAATGAAGTTTCACTTACCGGGACGGACGGATCCTCGAGCTGACCGTAAACCTCCCCGCTACTGAAGAACAAGAAGCCCTGACTCCGCGAATCTCTGGCCACCTTCAGCATTTGCCAAGTCCCCATGATATTGGCTGCGAACGTACCCACGGGGTCGATGCTGTAGTACTTGGGACTGGCCTGGCTCGCCGCATGAATAACGAAATCGACGGCGTTGGGGCCGCCGTAAGGATTCCGCACATCCTGCACAACGATGTTCAGGTCCGGGCGGCCTGCGAGATGCCCCAATCGGCGCATCGCTCTCTCCTTGTTTCGAACCAAAGCAATCGCATGAATGCCCGCACGCGCGGTCTCATTGAGGTAAATGAGCACGTCCAACATGTACGACGGAACAAATCCGTTGGCTCCGGATATCAAAACCGTCTTTCCGAACAATCGGTCCCAGGGGAGATCGGACGAGACGATTTTCTTTAGATCCTCTTCAATGATCGGGTGTCTCGTCGTCGGCAAAGATTCCTCCGCCAAACAGTGTTAGTTAGGCTCGCGAACACTCTGTCCGGAATGGAAGCCAAACAGCCTCAAGTACGGCATGAAGGCGCGGCGGCTTCGACATGGATTTACCACGTTTTCCACGGCGCTCTTCCGCTCGCCCAGAGTTCTTCGAGCCGTTGTTTGTCCCGCAATGTGTCCATCGGCTGCCAAAAGCCCCGATGGAAATAGGCCTGCACTTGCTGCTTCAAGGTGAGGTTCTGCATCGCTTCGCCTTCGAACATCGAGGAATCATCGCTGATCTCATGGAAGACCGCGGGGGAGAGAACAAAGAATCCTCCGTTGATCCACCCTCCCTCACCCTGTGGCTTCTCCTGGAAGGCGGAAATGGTAGTTCCGTCAATGCCCAATCCGCCGAATCGAGCGGGTGGCTGGACCGCCGTTACCGTCACGCTGCGGCCGTGACTCCGGTGGAAGGTGATGGCTGCCGAAATGTCGATATCGCTTACACCATCCCCATACGTCATGCAAAAGGGATCCTCCTGCTCGAGATATTGAGCCACTTTCCTGAGCCGTCCTCCGGTCCCAGCATTATCTCCGGTATCGACGAGAGTTACGCGCCACGGCTCTGCGACGCTCTGATGCACCTGCATTCGGTTCTCTTTCATATCGAAAGTGACGTCCGACATGTGCAGGAAATAGTTCGCGAAGTACTCCTTGATGAGATACCCCTTATATCCGCAACAAATGATGAAGTCGTTGATTCCGTGATGCGAATACATCTTGAGAATGTGCCACAGGATCGGTCGACCGCCGATCTCGACCATCGGCTTTGGGCGTACGACCGTTTCTTCACTAAGCCGCGTCCCGAGTCCGCCCGCCAATATGACTGCTTTCATTTCCATCCTTTGGTGCTCCCGAGCCTTGCGCTTCGTAGGCCGGAAGCGTTTCCCTTTATCTTATCTGTGAGACATTGCCCTCAAGTCCATACAGTACACGGGCGGGTGCCTCATTGTGTATGCTAACTTTGCGACCTCGACGGAAATCAGTGGCCGAGCTTCGGGAACGAGTTTCTGGAATGGTGATCCCAGCGCTTCGCAGAGCATATCCAGCGACAGAAAGCGACAGAACATCAAGCTGACCACAGCACTGTCCCGGTATCGGCCAAACTGATTGATCCCGGTACCCTCGACGCGGTAAGGAATTCGATGCAGTAGCCTAGGAGCAGACATGTCGCATGCTTTTGATCCAACTTCGGTTTTTGGCCAAGCCATTGAAGAACATCTCGCGGTGATAGATTTGCTGCGCGACCAGCAATCACTGCTGCAGGGTATCGGAGAGGAAATGACCCGCGCTATTGTCGCCGGCAAAAAAATACTCTGGTGCGGAAATGGGGGTAGCGCCGCGGACTCTCAGCACCTTGCTGCGGAATTGATGGGTCGATTTCGGCGGGAGCGCTGCGCCTTTCCCTCAATTGCGCTAACGACCGACACATCCATCTTGACCGCCGTCGGGAACGACTACGGGTACGAACGAATCTTCCAGCGCCAAGTAGAGGCACTTTGCACCAAGGGCGACGTGCTGGTAGGCATTTCGACTTCAGGCTCCAGCAAAAACGTTTGTGCCGCCCTCCAAACGGCGCGGCGGATCGGCGCATTCACGGTTGCGTTTACCGGACAGGGCGGCGGGGAAATCGCTGCCATCGCTGATGTTGCTCTTCGCATCCCTTCAAAAGTTACCGCTCGCGTCCAGGAGGGACATATGCTCTGCGGACACATGCTCTGCGACTGGGTGGAACAATCCGTCTGCGAACAGCAACCCGAATTGGCGAAGCGTATCGTCCGCTAAGCGAATGTGTTAACTTGATGCGTCAATACCTCAGAGGTCTGGCCATCCAGGCGGTGACAGATGTAATATTCAACTACGTGGCGCGGAGTGGCGCAACCCTGTCAGGTGCAGTATCCCGAGGAGTTTTCCCATGAGTACAATTCGGATTGGCAATCGGCTGGTCGGAGACGATCAACCGTGCTTCATCGGCGCGGAAATCGGCATTAACCACAACGGAGATGTTGATCTTGCCAAGCGACTTATCAGCGTGGCCTTGGCTGCCGGCTGCGACGCGGTTAAATTCCAGAAGCGGACGGTTGATGTAGTTTATACGGCAGAAGAGTTGGCCAAGCCCCGCGAGAATCCCTTTGGCCCTACCAATGGAGACCTCAAGTACGGCCTCGAATTCGAGGAGGAAGAGTACGAAGAGATCAGCGCTTTCTGCAAGTCGGTCAAGATGCTATGGTTCGCTTCTCCCTGGGACGAAGCCTCGGTGGATTTTCTCGAGCGATTTCAAGTTCCGGTTCACAAGATCGCTTCCGCATCGCTTACGGACGATCGGCTGCTACGGCACGTCCGTGCGACAGGAAAGCCGGTTATCCTCTCCACCGGCATGAGCACTTATGCTGAGATCGACCATGCAGTCGAAGTGCTGGGCAAAGAAAATCTTATTCTGATGCACGCCACCAGTACCTACCCAGCGACCTATGACGAGTTGAATCTACGCGCGATACCGACGATGGCCGCGCGATATGGCGTGCCCGTCGGCTACTCCGGGCATGAAACCGGCATTCCGACCAGCGTCTGCGCCGCCGCACTTGGCGCCTGCTCTGTAGAGCGCCACATCACGATGGATCGCGCCATGTGGGGTTCTGATCATGCGGCCTCACTGGAGCCAAACGGTATCTCGCGTCTGGTACGCGACATCCGGCTTTGGGAGCAGGCAAAAGGCGACGGAATCAAGCGCGTCTATGAGCGCGAGGTTCCGATCATCAAGAAACTCCGCCGCGTGGGGGCCATGGTCTAACTGCATGGTCCAGGAGAATTCCGCAGCGTTCGGCCTGGAGACGATCCGGGCAGTGGCCATCGATGTCGACGGCGTACTCAGTGACGGCGGACTTTGGTGGGGACCTGGTGGTGAAGAGTGGAAGCGCTTTTGCTTCGCCGACATCATGGGGGTTTCTCTGGCGCGCCGGGCTGGACTGATCCTGGCCTTAATTTCAGGCGAAAATAGCCCCTTAGTGGATCGCTACGCCGAGAAGATGCTCATACGGCATGTCGTCAAGGGATGCCGCGACAAGGCTGCGGCGCTCCGCGAATTCGCCGCTGCCGCGGGAGTGAAGCTCACAGAAATCTGCTTTATGGGCGATGACGTTAACGATCTGTCGGCAATGGCAATTGCGGGTCTATCTGCTGCTCCAGCGAATGCAGCCTCGGTGGTATTGGCGCGCGCGAACTTTATTGCCAGGGCTCCCGGAGGTAATGGGGCGGTGCGCGAGTTGATGGATGCGCTACTGGCCGCGCGGGGTCTCACCGCGCAGGAAGTCTTCATGAGGGATTGAAGCCTTCGATATTCAATGATTCTTCCCGAATCCCATTTAAGATTGGACAGATGAAACTTTCCGATTATGTGGTCCGCTTTGTCGCGGAGCAAGGTGTGAAGCACGTCTTCTTGGTCACCGGCGGCGGAGCAATGCACTTGAATGCCTCGCTTGCGTCTGAGAAGCGGTTGATCCCCATTTGTAACTTGCACGAGCAGGCCAGCGCGATCGCTGCGGAGAATTACTCAAAAGCTACGAACAATCTGGGCGTCTGCATGGTCACGACTGGCCCGGGCAGCACCAACGCCGTCACTGGCGTGGCGGGAGCGTGGTTGGACTCCACTCCAACCCTGTTCATATCGGGCCAGGTCAAGCGGCCTGATCGTGCGTTCGATGGCGAAAACAGGCCTCTCGGTATGAGGCAGGTTGGTGTTCAGGAAGTAGACATTGTCTCTATCGTCAATTCGATCACGAAATACGCCGTCACGGTTCTCGACGCAAGTGAAATTCGTTACCACCTTGAAAGGGCTGTCTATCTCGCTCGGACAGGACGGCCTGGCCCGGTGTGGATCGATATCCCACTCGATGTGCAAGCCAGTCCCATCGATGATCCGGTCGCTCTTCGACGATTCGATCCGAAGGAATTTGCAGTCGGCGATTCCGGCCGGTTAACGATGTCGGATCTGCGTGAAAAGGCCGTTGCCATCTTGGCCGAACTGAACCGAGCCGAGCGGCCCATGGTTCTGATCGGCAATGGCGTTCGCCTGTCGCGCGCGGAGGCAGAGATGGAACAACTTCTCCGCCTTTTAGACATCCCGGTGGAGGTTACCTGGCTCGCCATCGACCTGATGGCCGACGACGATCCGCTTTACGTGGGTCGGCCCGGCACCATCGCACAACGCGGAGCCAACTTCGCCATCCAGAACTGTGACTTCCTGCTTTCGATCGGTTGCCGACTCGATCGCATCGTCACTGGTTACGCGCCCGAGGGCTTTGCCCGTGCTGCCTGTAAGGTCATGGTCGACATCGATTCCACCGAATTGAACAAGATGCATGGCACAATTCGTTATCCGATCTGTGCAGATGCAGGCGACTTCATGCGAGCCATGCTGGCGGAGGCCGCTGCCGTCCAAAGGAAAGACCGCACTGCGTGGAAACAGCGTTGCGCCGACTGGCGGACGCGCTACCCGCTAGTGCTTCCCGAACACAAATCGCCTGAAGGAAGGGTCAGCGTATACAACCTCGCCGAGGTTATGTCGGGCATTCTCAACGAAGGCGATTTCTGTATCTCAGGCAGTTCTGGTACTGGCATTGAGCTGTTTCTCCTAGCGTTCCGCACCAAATGCAAGCAGCGCATATTTCATACCACTGCGCTGGGAGCAATGGGGTTTGGCATTCCTGCTTCAATCGGAGCAGGCCTGGTGGGAGCGGCTGAAGGCTCAAAGCGCAACATCATTTGTGTCGATGGAGACGGCGGATTTCAGTTCAATATCCAAGAACTTGAAACGATTAGGCGTCTGAACCTGCCGATAAAGTTCTTCATTCTCAACAACCAGGGTTATGGTTCCATTCGCGCCTCTCAGACTGCCTTCTTCGGCGCTTGTATGATTGGCTGTGATGCCGCTACCGGTCAGACCCTGCCAGACGTTCGGCGTGTGGCTGAGGCCTATGGCATTGCTACTGATGTGATCACCACACAAAGCAATCTCGCAGATGAAATTCGGCGAGTTCTAGCGACTCCCGGTCCAGTCGTTTGCGACGTTCACATCGTGCTCGATGAGGTTCGCCGACCGCGGCTTTCGTCGGTCCAACTCCCTGACGGTTCTTTCGTTTCGAAGCCTCTGGAAGACCTCTGGCCTTTTTTGGATCGAGAGGAATTCAAATCCAACATGTTGGTCGAGACCATTGAAGAGTAGAAGCAGCGACATGCCCTTTTTCGCGATCATGCAGGGCCGTCTGGTTCCGCCGGAAGGTGGCCGGTTTCAGTCCTTTCCAAGCGAGCGGTGGCGCGATGAATTCGCATTGGCTGCCCAGGCCGGCCTGAACGCCATCGAGTGGATCTTCGACGCCCACGGTGAAGACGTAAACCCGCTCAGTTCTGACACGGGCGTTTCGGAAATGCTCGTTCTTTCGCAAAAGACCGGTACCGTTGTACGTTCGCTCTGCGCCGACTATTTCATGGACAAGCCGTTCTTGCGAACTACGGAATCGGAGCGACAGCAACTGATGCAAGAGATGGAGTGGCTGTTTTCGCGCTGCAAGCGTCTGGGCGTTAGACGGATCGTGATTCCATTCGTTGACAACTCTCGCATCGAAAACCCGGACGAAGAAACCCAGGTGATTTCGATTTTGCGAGAAATTCTGCCGGCGGCGGAAAGCAACGGAGTTGAGCTTCACCTCGAAACCTCCCTCGGTCCGCAGGCGTTTGCAAGTCTTCTGCAGCGTTGTCCTCACCCCCTGATACGAGCGAACTACGATTCCGGGAATAGCGCATCACTCGGCTACCGGGTCAGTGAAGAGTTTGCGGCTTATGGCGATCGCATCGGTAGCATCCACATCAAAGATCGAAGGTTCGGAGGCGGCACCGTTCCCCTGGGGACAGGAGACGCCGATCTCCCCGGCCTTTTCCGCGGGTTGGCAGCACTCAACTTCAGCGGAGACTACGTGCTCCAGATCGCGCGTTCAGAGCCTGGCCAGGAACTTCCTTGGATCACAGAGAACCTTTCCTGGGTAAAGGGCCAAATGGAAGGGGTAAAGAGGCCTGGCCTGTGAAGATTCTGATGATTGGGTTGGGTGGAATTGGCCAACGGCACGTACGCAATCTGCGCGCATTGCTTGGCGCAACCGCCGAAATCATCGCTTACCGCGTGCGGCGCCAGATGCATCTTGTCACACCAACAATGGGAGCCGACCGGGATCGCAATGTAGAGAACGAGTACATGATCCGCACCTTTTCCAGTTTGGAAAAGGCTCTGGAGGAAAGACCCGACATCGCTTTTATCTGCAATCCTACTAGCCTGCACATTCCGGTAGCCCTAGCCTGCGCGCAGGCCAACTGCGACATCTTCGTCGAAAAGCCCCTGTCCGACTCAATGCAAGGTATCGATCAGCTTATCCGTGCTGCAGAAGAGAATAAGACGGTCGCCATGGTTGGCTATCAATTGCGCTTTCATCCGTGTCTCAGAGCGCTAGCTGACACAGTAAAAAGCGGAGTTCTAGGCAATCTCTTGGCCGTGCGTGCGACCGTGGGCGAATATCTCCCCAACTGGCATCCGTACGAGGATTATCGCCAGATGTATGCGGCGCGTGCAGACCTTGGTGGTGGTGTAGTGCTTTCGCAGATCCACGAGTTCGACTACCTGTATTCGCTTTTCGGGGTTCCCAAACGCATTTACGCGCTCGGAGGGCACTGGAGCGATCTCGATATCGATGTAGAAGATACCGCCAGTGTTTTGATGGAATGCTACTCCGCCAATCATCCGCTTCCCATCCAACTCCATCAGGACTATGTTCAGTCGCCTCCCTCTCGGCAGTGTGAAGTAATTGGGGATCACGGCCGCGTGGTCATGGATCTGCATGCGCTAAGCGTGAGTGTGTTCACGCGAGGCAATACGACAGCCCAGGTGCAGAACTTCTCGGGCTTCGAACGGAACCAGCTATTTATCGACCAGCTGAAGCATTTCTTGGACTGTGTGAAGTCACGTACGAAACCGGTTGTCGATCTCCATGACGGATCACAGAGCCTGCGGATGGCTCTGGCAGCCAAGAGATCGATAGAAACTCACGAGCCGATCGAGCTTTTCTCGATTGAATAACGGAGGACTGTTCCTGGATGTCGAAAGCCGAATCAGATCGCGTACGACAACTCTTCAACCTCGCGGGCCGCGTAGCGATTGTCACAGGAGGGGCTGGGCTCTTGGGCTATCATCACGGAGCAATCCTCGCGGCCGCCGGCGCTCACGTGATACTACTCGATCTGCCCGCCACTGAACCCACAAGCCGTGCGGCACAGATCGCCGCTGCCTACGGGGTCGAATGTCTCGGATTGGCAACGGACATCACCAACGAAGCCTCAGTCGCCGACGCCGGTCGCCGAGTCAAGGCAAAGTTCGGACGGATCGATATTCTCATCAACAATGCTGCCAACAATCCCAAAGTAGAGGACGCGAAAGGACTGGCGTGGTCGCGACTTGAGAATTTGCCGCTGGACGTCTGGGAGGCTGATATTCGCGTCGGATTGACGGGAGCGTTTCTATGCAGTCGGGTTTTTGGAGCGGAGATGGCGAAGCGTAAAGCAGGCGTCATCGTCAACGTGGCGTCAGATCTTGCGGTGATCGCGCCAGATCAGAGGCTCTATCGTGTCGAGGGCCTTCCAGAGGACGAGCAACCGGTTAAGCCTGTCACGTATTCTGTAGTGAAATCGGCGCTGCTCGGGCTGACGCGCTATCTCGCCACATACTGGAGCGGAGCAAACATTCGCGTGAATGCTATTTCTCCTGGCGGAGTTTCAAACGGCCAACCAGATGTGTTCTTGAGCCGCCTAAAATCACTAATCCCAATGGAGCGAATGGCCAATCGTGATGAGTACCAAGGAGCGATTTTGTTTCTTTGTTCTGATGCGTCCTCCTATATGACCGGAGCTAACTTAGTGATCGATGGCGGACGCACTTGCTGGTAGACGTGGCATGATTTCATAGTCTCCGGAGGGCGAGATTCTGTGATTAAAATATCGACAGATTTTAATCGTGAACTTGATGCATTCCTGTCCGAAGGAGCCGAGGGCGCGCTAGAACGTGAAGCCGCCGCAATTAAGGCGTTGGATGATCCCGCGGCAACGGGGATTGTCCTGTTTGGCGCTGGCAGCCTTGGGCAGCACACACTGAGCGGTTTGCGCGAGATCGGAATCGAGCCCCTCTGCTTTGTCGACAACAACAAATCACTGTGGGGCAAGAGCCTGGATGGGATTCCTGTATTGAGCCCCGCGCAAGGCGCAATACTTTACGGGAGTCAAGCTACGTTCGTTGTAACAATATGGCGCGGAGAAAGCGCCGAACGAATGGCAGCGCGTGTGAATCAATTGCGTCAGCTCGGATGCAAGACTGTTGTGCCGTTTCTTCCACTGTATTGGAAGTACTCTGACAAGCTTTTGCCCCACTATATGAATGATCTCCCCCATCACGTGCACGCGCAGGCCGATCGCGTCCGTGAGGCACTAAGCTTAATGGCTGATGATGCGTCGCGTCGCGAATACCTCGCTCAACTGCGCTTCCGTTTGCTCGGAGATTTTGCATCATTGCCGGAACCTGTTAAGGGGGACGTTTACTTCAGAGACGAACTTTTTCATCTCCAGGCAGATGAGACGTTGGTCGATTGTGGTGCGTTTGATGGCGACACGCTAGCTCACTTTCTTGAAAAAACCGGGCATTCGTTTAGGGGTGCAATCGCCTTCGAACCCGATCCTGCGAATTACGTCAAACTGGCCTTGAGAGTGGAATCGATGCCTCCCGGGACCCGCGAACGCATCGCCATACACCAAGCCGCGACGGCGGAAACGAATAAGCGGGTGTTGATGGACGTCGGGAAGGGAGTAGCCTCAAGAATCGGCGATGGCGACTGCGAGGTAAAATGCGTATCGCTGGATTCCATGCTGGGCGACGTGTCCGTCAGTTTCATCAAAATGGATATCGAGGGATCGGAGCTCGACACCCTTGCCGGAGCTCGCGAGTTGATCCAGAAAAACGATCCGATTCTAGCCATTTGTGCCTATCACAGGCAAAGTGATCTCTGGAACATTCCTTTGTATATTCATAGCTTAAATCCGCATTATTCTATCTATCTGCGACCGCATTTGCTTGAGGGTTGGGATCTCGTTTGTTATGCGGTTCCAAGTAGTCGTCGGTCCTTACCAACCTTATAATCCAGTGGAGTTTTCGATCGAGTGGGGCTTTGCCATGGTCGCTTGTTCAGCTGATGCTCGCAAATATTCCCAGGTGAAACAATCATAGTCTGTGAGGAGAATTGTGACCGGCAATGGGGAAGTTATTATTTTGCCAGCGGGAGTCGGTGATTCCAATTCCAACAAAATGGACTGAAAGCTATGGAGTGGTTGAAAGACACGGTCTGGTGCCTAGCTGTGAGCGCTTCCTTCTTGGGGTATGGACGGACTCTGCTTCACATTCTCGGCAAGAATCACGACAGATGGCTAACCGCAGCAGGAGTTGGAGTGGCGGTCGTTACTGCGTTTCTCGGAGTGATGAACCTGCTGGGATGGATACGACCTTTATTCTTGGTACTTCTGATTCTGGCCGGCGACCTGCTGCTAATCCTTCTCCGGAGCAAAGCGCCGAATGCTGACATTCAATATGATACGCAGCCAAGCCGGTTCTCGGTGCTCAAACCGATCACATGGGCGGCTTTGGCTTGTGTGGGAGGTTCGGCGATCACCGGTTTACACAGCGGTATTGTCAATTATTTCGACGATCCTCAAGCGTACTTTGCCTATCCTCTGGAAGCTCTACAAACCGGATCCTTACAGCCACAGCCCTTCAGTGAGCGCAGAATTAACACCAGTCTGGGAGCAAACTATTTGCTTGACGCCGTGATGGCAGTCGATGGCGACGTGCGCAGCATTGGGTTCCTCGACGGCACGTTCGCATACCTCCTCTACGCAGCCTCAATCTGGGCCGTTGGGCGCAGGCTCGGCCTTTCCTTCGAAATGAAAGGCTTGCTGCTTGCAGTGCTTGTTGTACTGCCGCTGGTGCAGGTTAACGCAACCCCTATCTATCTACAAGCGGCTCTGACGATTGTGCTTCTTCTGGCAATGCATCAAACGGCGGATTCCAACACTGCTGACTGGCGAAGTGGCATACTGTGGGGACTTCTAGCTTCTGTCTTATGTCTGATCAAATCAAGCGGTATCGTTTTCGCGTTGCCACTTATAGCGATCTTCGCCATTGCTCACTCCATTCGTACGCGGAACCTCGCACAGATCAGCAATGCCGTTGTCGCCGGTGCTACCGTAGCGGTTTTGGCGTTGCCCTGGATGGTTCAGCAGCACCGGAATGAAGGGACCTATTTTTCGCCCTTACTCGGGCGCGGATTTCATGCCAGCCACTGGGGCGTCATCCCGCTTCCTGCCCACACCGCGACACCACGGACTATCGTCATGGTTGCGCTTCCCGATGTGCTGGGACTTCTCATCATAGCTTTCCTGGCTTGGAAAGTGCGCTCGCGAAGAAGGTCCTTGGATATCTCGCTGATCGCTTTTATGCTGGCGACCCTGGCCGCCACGACTCTCATTGCCTTTTCGACAGGTGGCGAGGGCGTCGACCGGTTCTCCTTGCCGTTTCAGGCCCCAGCGCTCCTCATGTTCGCGGCATTGCTGTTGGCAACGCCGCCGGAGGACTCGCGAGACGTCCGTTGGCTCGGAACTGCGAAGGCGATGCTTCTAGTCTGGTTTGCCGCCATTGTGGTGATATTGGCGGTACATTACCGAATTTATAAGCTCACCATTCATCGGCTCGAAGAGGCGGTCGGCGTCAGAGTGGCCAGCCCGATGTATTACGAGCTGTTCCTGGACAATAGGAATATCGCGGAGGAGGAAAAAAGGGCGCGCGTCGCGCAGAACACAGTCCCGCCTGGCGAGCAAATGCTGGAAGCGACATTGTTTGCCCATGTATATGACTTCCGCCGTAATCCAGTCTTGATCGCCGATTTCCCCGGTATGGCCGGCTGGGCGCCGGGAATTCCCGTGGGAAAGGGGCCGGACCCAGTTCGCGACTATTTTCTCAACCACGGCATCCAGTATTTTCTTTGTGACCGCCGGCTGACAAACAACAACGAGGATATCGGCGATTTTTTCCGTGCCCCGGTCCTGGACGTCACCTTGCGCGAGCTCATTTTCCGCCACATCCACGAAGTCTATCCGTATAGCCGAATGTTATGGATGGTTTCCCGTGACGTACGACACAATCTCCTCTTGCTGGCACAGAGCGATACACGTCTCTATGACGACGGAACTCTGGTGGTGGTGCGACTGGGAATTAGACATTAGGACGAGATTGATCCTGATGCGGGAACAACAGGTTCTTCATCCGTGCGCCGGCATCGTAGTTCCTCGTTCGGCGCACTCCAGGCGATAACGAGTTTGGGAAAACTGGGCGAGGCAATAGCTTTCGCGCCTCCACGCCTATCGATGGCGGCTCAGGCGCATCCAGGTATTACAATTCTATAATTGAGAGTTTCAATGGAATGCGAGGGTGCGGAGCGGCACAAATCAATCCCTCCAATAAAACCAACCGGGGAGAGTTCATTGCGGATTTTGCCATGTGACTGCATTCTATCGGCTAAACGCGAGGTCTCTTCGCTGCATGTACCGATCGGCCAGCCAGGTCTCTGGTTGGGCGACCGCTTTTGTTCCGGGAGTCCGCTGAGTGTCTAAAGGTCTCCCCGAGGCGGAACCGGCCCGCTTGAACCCATCCGGTTCCGCCGGTATTCGTCACTGGTCACGAACAGTGCTCGGCCTCGATCGAGCGGTGGGCTTCACCGTCCTTGCCAGATTCTGGGCGGGTGCCGCTGGTCTTGTAACCGTTCTCCTGATCGCACGATTCCTGACCCCCGCCGAGCAGGGATACTACTACACCTTCGGAAGCCTGGTAGCCATGCAGATGATTTTTGAGCTGGGCTTCTCGTTTGTGATTCTGCAGTTGGCTAGTCACGAACGGGCCAGACTCTCCATCTCGGCTGACTATGAGATCACTGGAGAACCGGTCGCCCACGCCCGCCTCGCATCGGTAATTCAGAAATCGGTTCGATGGTATTCGGTCGCAGCCTTGCTTCTGGCTGCGACCTTGGTTCCGGTTGGCTTTCATTTTTTTTCTGCGCACCAGCATGTGGGACAAAACGTTGCCTGGCGTCTTCCCTGGTGTTTAGCTGCGCTGATGGCCGCACTCAACTTTCAGATCGACCCATTGCTGTCTTTTCTGGAAGGCTGCGGATACGTTCCGGAAGTTGCCCGGCTTCGGTTTATGCAGTCGGTCACTGGGAGCCTGCTGGCGTGGTGTGCGCTGGCAAGCCACCATGGTCTTTTCGCGCCATCGATGGTGCTGTTCGGAATGGCTTTTAGTGCTCTTGCGTGGTTGGCCCGCAAGCGTAAACTTTTGCTCGGACTACTCCGGTATCACGCGGGAAGTCATCGAATCCGATGGAGCGAGGAAGTCTGGCCATTCCAATGGAGAATCGCCGTTAGCTGGTTTTGTGGCTACTTCATATATTGGCTTTTTAATCCGGTTCTGTTTGCCTATCGAGGTCCTATAGAAGCGGGCCAGATGGGGATGACTCTCAGTCTGGTAAACGCAGTTCAAAACATTGCGGTTTCCTGGGTGAGCACAAAATCCGCGCCGTTTGGAGCTTGGATCGCTCGTAAAGAGTATGGAATTCTGGATCACACGTTCTTTCAGGCGCTCCGGCAGACGTTCGCAGTCTCCCTCGCTGGGGCTCTGACGGCATGGCTTGGATGTATTTTCCTGAATGCAATGCATCTCCGATTTGCTCAGCGTCTCCTCGACCCCTTTTCCCTCGGACTGTTGCTCATTTACATGATCGCTAACGTCATTATCTTTGCGGAAGCTTTTTATCTTCGTGCGCACAAGAAGGAAGTGTTGTTCATAAATTCAATCGTTGGAGCGGTGACTGTCACTTTATGCACATTGACATTTGGTCGATACTACGGAGCGAGGGGAATCGCGATCAGTTGCTGCGTCGGCAATTTTGTCGGCCTGGCGTGGGCGAGCTACAAATTTCGGAAATACCGAAGAGTCTGGCACGCTCCTGAGGACGCTACCCTGCCATCGTCAGCTAGATAAATGTGAGAGATCTGGTTCTCAGCCATATTCGGAATTTCGGTAATTCTCAGCCGAGATGTGCGAGCGTCGGCTGTTTCTCTCCACGCTGAGCTTTTGACTGCGCGATGAATTCACGGATTGTCTGAGCTACGAAATCGAGCATGGGCGGCGTTAGCCCCGGGTAAACGCCTACCCAAAACACATTATTCATCACAAAATCAGTGTTGCTCAGATCTCCTGCCACGCGATATTGGCAATCTTGATAGGCAGGCTGTCGCAGCAGATTGCCGCCAAAGAGAAGGCGAGTTCCGATCTTGTTCGCGTCGAGGGCGCGAATCATATCCTCTCGCCGAAACGGCGCGTCCTCGCGAACCCCGATGGGAAAGCCAAACCACGACGGGTCGGAATGCGGTGTCGCGTCTGGAAGAGTCAGATACTGATCCAGCCCGGCCAGAGCGGTTTTAAGATGATGAAAATTCGCCTTGCGGCGCGCGATGAACTCGGGCAGCTTGTTCAGCTGCGAAGCTCCGAGGGCTGCCTGCATATCTGTAGCTTTCAGGTTATAGCCGATGTGCGAATAGGTGTACTTGTGATCGTACCCGCACGGGAGGGAACCTAATTGCCAGTCAAAACGTTTGCCGCAGGTATTGTCCTTGCCGGGCTCGCACCAGCAGTCGCGTCCCCAATCACGAAAGGACTCAATCAGCGTCTGCAACGCCGGTTTGTCCGTAAGCACAGCTCCGCCTTCTCCAGTCGTGATGTGGTGCGCAGGATAAAAGCTCAGCGTTGCAATATCGCCGAAGGTGCCGACATTTTGTCCCTTATAGGTTGAACCGAGCGCATCGCAACAGTCTTCGATCAGCCAGAGATTATGCTTACGTGTGAAGGCGGTGACTGCGTCGAGGTCAAAAACATTTCCCAGAGTATGCGCTAGGAACACAGCCCTTGTGCGCTCGCTGTGCGCCGCTTCAAGGTGACGCACATCGATCTCATATTCCGGAACGGTGACGTCCACGAAAACTGGCACCAGACGATTTTGAAAAATCGGGTTCACCGTCGTCGGAAAACCCGCGGCCACGGTGATGACCTCATCGCCGGGTTTCAGCCTGCGATCGCCAAGCTTTGGAGAAGTCAGGGCGCTGAGCGCAACCAGGTTGGCCGAAGAGCCCGAGTTGACCAGCGACGCGGAGCGGACGCCGACAAATCGTGCCAGATTCCGTTCGAAGGTTTCCGCAAATCGGCCTGTCGTAAACCAGGCGTCGAGAGCTGAATCCACCACTGCACTCACGTCGCTGCCGTCGATCACTTTGCCGGACACAGGAATCGGTGAAACTCCAGGGATAAAATTTGCGGGACGGGATTGCTCCGAATAATATTCAGCCGTAAGGTCGAGAATCCGCTTGCGAAGCTGGTTTGCGTTATCCGCCATGGGTTGAGAGGATATTGAAATGATACCACCCACGGCGTTTCCGGGCGTTTGATTCCTGTGCCGGTTAGCTTATGATGAGAACGATTTTCCCGCACATTCTGACCGAGCGGACCGACAGCCGTTCCTAGGTTTGACTGGCTGAAAGTCTTCCGCAGAAGAGGATTGTGCCCTGATAGGGAACTTGATCGCGCTGTAAGCGCAGCGATCTGGAGAGTCAATGAAGGCAGTGATTCTGGCGGGCGGCTTGGGAACACGTCTCAGTGAGGAGACGACCATCCGTCCAAACCGATGGTTGAGATCGGCGGGAGGCCGATCCTTTGGCACATCCTCAAGCTATATTCACATCATGGAATCCAGGATTTCATCATCTGCTGCGGATACAAGGGATACATGATCAAGGAGTACTTCGCGAATTATTTGCTTCACATGTCCGATGTCACCTTCGACATGCAGAAGCGGTCAATAGAAGTCCACCAGAGCGTCGCCGAGCCGTGGAAGGTGACGCTGGTCGATACCGGAGATCTAACGGGCACGGGAGGACGGCTGAAAAAAGTGGCTCGCTATATCGAGGGCGATGACTCCTTCTGCATGACATATGGAGATGGTGTGAGTGATGTGGATATTTCATCGAGCATCGCTTTCCACAAACAGCATGGCGGTCAGGTGACCATCACGGCCGTGCAGCCACCTGCGCGATTTGGCGCATTGGGCATGGATGGAACGGTCATCACTTCGTTTCAGGAAAAGCCCCAAGGTGAAGGTGGATGGATTAATGGTGGTTTCTTCGTCTTGTCCCCCAAAGTGCTGGATGAAATTCACAATGACTCGTGTCTATTTGAGCGTGAGCCTATGGACGGCCTCACCGCAAAACGCCAGGTGCATGCGTCTCAGCATCGCGGATTCTGGCAGGCGATGGACACTCTGCGCGATAAGCAACGGTTGGAGGAACTGTGGGCCGACGGGAGGGCACCCTGGAAGACTTGGTGAAAATCTGGCAGGGACGTCGCGTTTTTCTCACGGGTCACACTGGCTTCAAGGGGAGTTGGCTCTCACTGTGGCTGCATAAACTGGGGGCGCAGGTTCGGGGATACGCACTTGACCCTTGCACTGAACCCAACATGTTTACGCTTGCCGGAGTCGGCGCCCTGATGGAAGATGTCCGCGGCGACGTTCGCGACTATGCCAACCTCCAAGCCTCGATGACAGAGTTTGCACCCGAGGTGGTCTTTCACATGGCGGCGCAGCCTATCGTTCGCCGCTCGTATTCGGATCCGGTCGGCACGTACGCCACGAATGTCATGGGCATGGTGCATCTCTTGGAAGCAGTCCGCAAGACTCCGAGTGTCCGCGCCGTGGTGTGTATCACCACTGATAAGTGTTACCAGAACCAGGAATGGATTTGGCCTTATCGCGAAAACGATCCGCTTGGCGGCTATGACCCATATGCGTCCAGCAAAGCCTGCGCGGAAATTGTCTGTGCGGCCTACCGGACCTCATTCTTTCCGCTCGACCGACTGCACCAGCACCATGTAGCGGTGGCGACCGCCCGAGCCGGCAATGTTATTGGAGGCGGTGACTGGTCCGAGGACAGGCTTATTCCGGATCTGGTCCGCGGACTCCGCTCTGGACAGGCGGTGCTGATCCGGCGGCCCAACGCCATCCGTCCTTGGCAACACGTGCTCGAGTCTCTGCACGGCTACATGATCTTGGCGCAGGAGCTTCTCGCCCAGCCGGCGCGATTTGCTTCCGCCTACAACTTCGGACCCAGCGATGAGGACGTCTGGCCAGTCCAGCGCATCGCTAACAAACTCATGGGTATTTGGGGCAACGGCGCGTCGTGGATTCGCGATTCCGTTCCCAGCGTCCATGAGGATCAGGTTCTTAGGCTGGATGCCAGCAAGGCTCATATCGAACTCAGATGGCAGCCAAAGCTCAAAATCGAAACCGCGCTGGAGTGGACGATGGCGTGGTATCGCGCTTGGGATCAAGGGGACAACATGGCAGAGTTCACCGAGAAACAGATCGCGGAGTATGAGCGCCTCTGAGCGCTCACCGTTCTAACGCGGGATGCAGTAACAAACGCACTCAAATCCGTCAGCACAATACGTGCGCATAGTAATACGGGACTCCGGCAATAGCTCATTCAACCGGAAAGGAATGCTCCATAAGTGATCTGGGGCGTGATAAAGGCAAACTGCCATTTTCGGACGATCGCGGGCAATCGTCTCGCGACCTCCCTCCAACGCGTCAGGTTCGCTTCCTTCGGTGGCGAACTTCATATAATCCGGAGAACTTCGTTGTTGCAGAAACGGCGCACGCTTATTATTGCAAATTTCCAAGCTTCCTTCCAAGGGCCCTCATGATCGTTGTTTATTCCAGCCGAGATCCACCTTTTGGTTTCAGAACTGTTAGGCGCCACACCCATGCTCTGCCGGATCAGACTGCTCGACGCGGAGTTAGTTTCAAAAGCGGAGGCTCGTAACCTATGTATTATGGAGCTTCGCCAAATGGTTTGACGTTCGCAGCAAGCGGCTGAGGCGTACCTGAATAAACATTTCGCATACCAGAGGGATCGGGGTGTTGGATGACGGCAAGAGATCACAATGAAGGCGCAACTCTGATGAACAGGCGCAGGTTTATTCAGAAGGCGGGCCTGTTGGCAGCTGGTTCGGCTTTTGGATGCTCACTGATTGGCTGCAATTCCGAGTTCGTTATACCCTGCTTGGGGCCAGCCGCGCCGCCCGTACCAATGCCGGGAATGACCTACATCCGGGCCTCGGAGATCGGCTGCGCTCTCAATTGCGACCTAAGAAGTGGACGCAACAAGTACACCGGCGGCGTTGCCACTGACGATGGACCGCTTATCAATGCGGCGATGGCCGGCGCAACCGCAAACAATCCGATCATTCTGATCATTGACGGAAGCGCGCTGATCTCGGGCCTGTTCCTGCCCGCCGGCGGGTATTGGAGCATAGCGGGACTTGGTTGCGGTACGGGATTCTTCGTAAAAACCGGCACCAACAACGACGGCATCCACAACGGACCTCCCAATGCGGCGGTGCCCTTCAATCCGGGCCCGCCAGCTCCTGTGAGAGGGATGAACGTCTCGCTCAGCAACTTCACGGTGAACGGCAACCAGGGAAACGGTTTTGATGGAGATTCGACGACCGGAATGCGGCAGGGCAGCAATCAGGCCTGGTACTGCGGTATTAACCTGATGAATTTAGACAATATAACCATTGAAAATGTGGTTGTGGTGAGGACTCCCGCATTTCACATACGGCTTTCGAACGTCGGCCATGTCGCCGTATCCGGATGCGTGATGGAGAGCGATGGCTTGAGCACGGACGGACTCCATTTCGACGGGCCGGCGAACGACATTACGATTTCGAATTGTCACTTCAAGACGGGCGACGATTCGATCGCGCTGAACTGCCCGGAGGGCTACTGGGGCAACATCTCGCGAGTCGAGGTCACCAACTGCACATTTAATAGCTTGTCGCTGATGCGGCTTTATACGACCACCGGGAGTCCTGCCAAGTTCAGCATCGACACGGTGAGCGTGAGCAATTGCAGCGGGACCCTTTCGGAGGCCGCTTTTCTGATTGGCCTCGCCGACGGCAGCCTGCCAAATTCAGTCGCCTCTTTGACCATCTCAGATTGCACGCTGGTGGCCCCGGTGATCCTCGCAATCGCGGAAAACTTTGGGACGATCGCGCTCAGAAACGTTGCCTTTATTCCCAACCAAGCAAAAGTCGTGTGGGTAGCGCCCCAATGGAACCAGGCATGCGGTTTCTTGCGACCGTCCCCGCTCTATGGCGCTGTTACCTCCGTCGGATCGAGCCTCACTTTCGACAATTGTAGTATCGCCCGATTCGAGAATATCGGGGCCCCCGCCTCGATCCTTGCAAACAACTCGAGGATCGAATATCTGGCGTTCAATGGGTTCGAAGCACAAGATGCGGGAGTTTACACCCCGCTCCCCGAGTTGCTGGATATCGGGGAGGGATCAATCGGGCAACTGGTTCTCAATTCTGTGAGCAACAGCAACATTGTGGCTCCCGTTTCAGAGGGCGGATTCTCCTGCGTCGCCACCGTTTCTGGTGCAGGCGTATTGGCAACAGGCTGGGAGTTTCCCGATGCCGTGATGGCAGATGGGGTGCCGTACATCTCGGCGAGCACGGGTTTGCCTTCGATAAAAGTGAATGGTGTGGTCGAGCCATATCTTCAACGCGGATTTGGGAGCTGAACGGTGAATAGAACCACCTCTATCATCCCTCTAAAACTCTGAAAGCACTTCATGGTAGCGATCGCATAAGGCTGAGCATTTAAACATGGGAAGACGAGACACGAGGTCGATCCCATCAAAAAATGAATGCCCGGATTGAGGAACCAAGAAGCTGATGTCCGAGGAACTGCGACGCCGTGAAATCAGACAGCCTTTGCTGACGATTGCGATTCCAACCTACAACCGCGCCTGGTGCCTGAGAGAGCTTCTGCCCGTTCTTGTTGATCAACTTAAAGATGAACCGCGAGTCGAGTTGATTATCTCTGATAACGCTTCCCCGGACGAAACCCCGTCGGTTGTGCAAGAGTTTGTGGCTCGTGGTCTTCCAGTTCGCTACATACGGAATACTCAGGACATAGGGGCCGACGCCAATTTTTTGCAGTGCTTTGAGCAGGCGCGGGGAAAGTACGTCTGGATTTTCAGCGACGACGATCTTATCGTTCCTGGCGGACTTGCCAAGATTCTCACTTATTGCGAGGCGGCTGAATACGACCTGATTTGGGTAAGCAGCTATTCCTTTGGGAAGTTCCACAAACCTCTCACTGCTAAGGCGCGACGCGACGCGGTCGAAATCTCAGATCCGGTGGCATACGTCAAACGCATTCACGTTTTCTTTACTTTTATATCCGGGAACATCATCAATAAGGACACGGTATTGGCAGCGGGGCCAAGGGCGTTTTCCGGTTTGGTCGGAACCAGTTTAGCGCAGCTCGGGTGGACCTATACAGCGTTGAACCGGTTTACTCGCGGGCTCTACATTCGAGAAAAGCTGATCGCAATGCGGGCAAACAATACCGGTGGCTATAAGCTATTTCAGGTTTTCGGACCTACTTTGGCGACGATTACAAGAAACTGGTTGAGCTCCGCGAATCTGGGCCGCATCGTGATGAACGGAACGATCCAAAGGTTCTGGCCCATGATGTTGCTTGAATATAAGAAGAGTGCGAGTGCTTTCGCCGACGACGTCAAACCGCAAGTACTATTGAGCGCGCTTTTTAAGGACAACATCAGGTATTGGGTCTTCGTTTACCCGGCGATTGTGCTTCCTTCTCCTCTGGATTCAGCGTGGGTTCTTTTCGTTCGCATTCTCAACCGACTGGATAAGCTCGCTGGATTCCCCATGCTTCGTTGGCGGGTTGCTGGCAATGGCGCTGATCAGTCGAGCGAAAATCTCTAAGGTCGTTTGGAGCGCGAATAACCCAATCGTCTGCAGCGGTATCCAGCTGCAGCGATGAGGGAGTCAATGTACGTTGCCAAATCGTGGGCTGCGACCTAGCCGACCTCGAATAAGAGCCGCTAAAGCATCAAATCGTTTCTCCCCCAGAAGATAGCCCAAAATAAAATACAAATGGTAGATCGGGTATCGAGCAAAGCCCATTCGCCCGTATGCGCGATACAACTGATAGTAATCTCGGAGGGGCAGAGTCAACTGGTCTTTGATATACGGATAAAAATAATTGGCATAATCATGGATAACATCTTCCACGACATCGATATTCTTAGTCTGCTTCAAATCCCGAATGATCGCTAGTGCTCCGCCGATCATATTGAGACGAGCTTGCGGAGTGTATTTCCCAGGAACATACTTCCCCTGTTCTTTTGCGCTGTTTCCGAACTCCGGTTGCCCTCCGCGGCAAAGTATGAGCACTTTGGGGGTGCAGACTGCCGTCTTGTTGATCAGGACGTTTGCCGTAAGATGCATTTGGTAGTACAAGGTTCCGTCAAACTTGGTGGTTGCAGCTTGATTCGCACTATCGCGGTGAACGATGTACCCGGCAAGGACACCAGAACGCCGAAAGGCAAACCGAATGGCGGGAATGCCCGCCGGAAACTCTTTTTCTTCCTTAAACCACCGAACCTCCTGATTCACTTTCTCAGGCGTTTCGTCAAACCAACCATAGCTCTTCAACACAAGTCCAACGTTTGGATAGCGACTGACTATGCTAGCGGCGTTCTGGAGGGCGCCCTGGCACATGATGTCGTCATTACCCATGAAAAAGCAAAACTTCCCCGATGCTTTTTGCACCAGTTTGCGGATGTTGGCGTCGTAACCCAAGTTTTCTTCATTTTCAAAATAGCGCAACGTTTCGGGATAGCGTGACTGATATTCATGGACAATCGCCGCAATCTGCTTGCGCTCCCGAGATAAATCTTCGCAGATGACGATCTCAAAGTCGTGGTAGTCCTGGGTAAAAATCGAATCTAAAAGAGCGGTGAGATGATGCGCCCGGTTGTAGGAAGGAATGCAGACGGAAAAAAGCTTGCGAATTTGAGTCACGCTTTATCCCACGAGCCTGTCTTAGGATTGAAAATCTTGATGGGTCTTGCCGGCGCTCCAGCAACGATAGTATTAGACGGGACCATGCCACGAACTACGGAATTTGCACCTACAATCGCTCCCCGGCCAATGGTCGCAGGGCCTATGATCACGGAATTGTCACCAATCCACACGTTCTCACCGATAACAACGGGCCCCCCGCCGCCCAACAAACGATGTGCAGGCGCTTCCTCTGGGGTGCTTTGCGACTCTCCCCTGTACATCCCGTGATTATGGTCGGAAACATAGATCCTGCTACCGAAAAGAGAATGGCTGCCAATTGCGATACTCGTTATCGATGAGATATGCACTCCATCGGAAAAACTAACGTGGTCGCCAATCGTTATGTTCGGAAGGAAGTCCTGCGACCGATACGAAGTGACGGCTTCGAGCCAGAGATTACGTTCTGCATAAACGTCCTTGCCAAAGGAAATGTGGCGTCCGCCAATGACCCGGCAACCCGGACCAAGGTGCAGGCCAGGAGCTTTAAGTAGGAACGCCATGACAAAGCTTGTGATCCTGCGCCAAGAACGACCAGAAATTAGCATCAAAGCAATTCCAGAGGGATTCTCCCTCAAGAGCCTAAGAATGGCCGTCGCAATCTTCATTCACCGGTGGCTCTTCGATAGAGACTCTGCTAATTCCAGTTTTCGCGAGCGCGCCGTTCCGCGATCACCTTCCGCAATTTTCCTGAAGGCGACGAGGAAGAAGAGCAGAAAAAACAAAGCATTTATGGGAAATATAATGGGATACGGCAAATTTAAAGAGCCAAGTGCAAAATAAAACCCAAAAATAAGCAGTCCCGCGTACACCGGTCTAGATTCATGCGTAGCCTTCGAAGATGCGCGCAGTACGCAGACCAGCAGCGCTATTACAAGAGCTATGTATACACAAAACCATAACACGCCGAAATTGACCATAGAAGATGCCCACCACTATTCGTAAGTGTTGTACTTCCATTCGCCAAGGAGCGTCCAGTCTGTCCATTTCGAAGCCCACAAACTCCACGGGAAAATGTGGCCTTCAATACTCTCTTGCTTTGCCCATGACTGAAGAATGCAATGCTCGGTTTCCCTGTTGGTGCGACGGCCAGTACTGAGATCTTGTTGGGATGTCGCCGCTCCAAAAGTTGGTCTCTAGTTGAGCCCGTGTTGGGTAGGAAGCAAATCCGCCTTCATATTCCGCTATCTTTCGGATCATGAAGAAGATTGTAAAGGCGAATGTAGGGAAAGCATTGGCAAGCAATCGCGACAATCGTGCAGGGAAAGGATAGAACTGCGCCCCACGGAACTCTGCGAGCTGGTATCCGCCAGGAAAGCAAGCGTTCAAAAAAGCGAGCGTGTCACCCTTCGAAAACGGCCTCACGTGCGCTGAGCAGACCTTGTGCTGCGTAGGCTGTCTGCCGACAAGTAGCAAGAGACGATTGTGCAGCGAGCAAATGTTGGGAACTCCAAACAAGAAATGGCCTCCTAGCTTAAGCGAACGCGACACCTCGTGAAAAATCCAAAAGATCTCCTTAGTGTGCTCGAGCACCTGATTCGCGATGATTAGGTCGGCCTGACCATCTGCAATCGGCAATTCATCGCGCTCAATATTGGTTACGTGAATCACATCAGCCTTCCCGGCTAGGGTCTGCGCGTATTCCGTCCCAGCCTCCACCGCAATAAGTTTCGCCCGCGGATGATGGCGCCTGACGATTTCGAGATCTCTGCCCGACCCCGCGCCTAAATCGACCACGACCTGGACATCTGTGAGGTTGCGAACAAGTTGCTCTACGACATGGGGTCCGTAGGTTTCCCGCTGGTCGGTGAACTTGGCTAGCGGATGCGATCCGCCTGTGCTGCCGAACAAGGGCTTTACCTTCCCGTTGCTGCTCATGCTGCGACCCCCAATAGTACGAATGCCAAAGTGAATTATAACGCTCCATTCGCGCTGCGCGACCACAAACTCGCTTCATTATCGTTCCGTGCCTGCTGTGGTGTTCCACGAAAACTCAGCAGCCAGCGCGGCCCTTTTTCCACAGCTGCCGACGCAAGGAGGTGTCGCTTACAATTTTTTCCATCGCCTCGGCGATCCCTTCTACCGACGTCGGCGCCACCAGCAAGGCAGCATTGCCTCTACGTTCTCGCGGGAATACATCTGTTTTCGTGGTTTTGCCTTTGCTTGCAACGAATGTTCAAGCCGCGACGGTTCCCGATTCCTCAACCCAATAGCCTAAGAGCCTAGCAAAGAAGAGGAAGCCCGAGGTCCGGCTATCTCGCACTACCCTACTCTGGCTTGCGAAGCACGAACGTCGCATAACTACAAAGTTGCGGGACGGGATACCTCAGAAGCAGCTTGCTCTTCCGCGATTCCAATTTGTGCAACCAGGGCAGTCTTAAATAATAGTTGTGACCGAAATATCCCGTATAGTCGACGACCTCGAATCCTATTCTCTCGAAGCGACGGATCATTGAGTTAGTCGGTCCACGGCTCCAGCTGTAATAGGCCTTAAATTTTCCATTAAAATATACGTCCCGTTGTGCAAAAATACTCTGTAAAATGTTTCCCGCTTTTTCAGGTAGAAGACGATTCGCCGCAAACGGAAGTCCCCACAGGGTCGAGAAGCACTGGGCTGATATGCCTCCCGGGCGCAGCACCTTATACACATTCTTGTGGTAGCGCTGACCGTTGCTGACGTGTTCGGCCACCATGCGGGACACGACGCAGTCGAAGGTCCCAGAAAGAGCAGGATCTATGTTCTGGGCGGAGAGATCCAGCACGATCTGCTCAAAGGCCGCGTTCGTCTTCTTCAGCTCCTCGGCGCTCAAGTCGCTGATTACGTACGAGAGGCCGGCAGCCTGGACGAACTTTGGAGGCAGCGTTGGGTTTGCCCCTGCGCCGACCTCCAAAACTCTCCGGCAGCCATGTGTGGCAATCAGGGATCTGAAATAGTCCTGCGCCATCCCCCAGCCCGGGAAGTTCCCGACAAGATCGTATCGAACAGGCATTTCAGGTAGCCTTCAGCATTGTGAAAATATGCCACGACGTTTCTGACGGGTGGCGAGTGCACTGGCCTTCTCTCCCCTTTTGCAAATGAGTTCTGGCCGCCGGTCGTGCGTTGCTTACCACCTTGGTGGTAATACGGCGTATTTTCCCGCGCTCAACTGATGGATGTTTCAACTAGTTGGAAGTCTAGACCATGTTCCGCACAAGCGCCCTCCGAGCCAGCACGTTCTGTACCCTAGCTGCTGTGGTGTTCCACGAGAATTCAGCTGACCGCGTCAGGCCCTTACGTCGTAACTGCTGGCGTAATGTAGTGTCGCTCACAACTTGCTCCATCGCCCTCGCGATCTGCTCCACCGAAGTTGGGTCCACAAGTAGAGCAGCGCCTCCAGCAACCTCGGGCATGGCCGTGACGTTTGCGGTGACCACGGGCGTGCCGCACCCCATTGCTTCCAGGATCGGGAGCCCAAATCCCTCATAAAGAGAAGGGAATACCAGCGCCTCGGCGCCGCGATAAAGCGAAGGCAACTTTGTTTCTGGAATCACACCAGCGAAATACACCCGTTGGGTTATATGGAAATGTCCAATACAATCGGCAAGCTCCGCCGTGGGCCCGCCCGTGAACACGAGGTGCATCCCGGTAGGAAGGTTAGCCCTGGCGAAAGCTTCCACCACCCGGAACTCGTTTTTATGTCGCTTGCGATTACTTACGCACAAAAGATAGGGGAATTGCAGACCGTAGCAATTCTCCGCGGGCTGATACGTAGGATCAACTCCGCACCCAACGTTGAGGACCTTTTCTGCCGACACGCCCGACCACTCGACAATCTGCGTACGCGTAAATTCCGAGACCGTAAATATGCTGAGGGCGCGTTGACAAGCTCGTTTCATTACCGTTGCGTAGTACAGCCGAATGAGCGGACTGCTGTTCTCCGGACAATGAATGTGACTGAGGTCGTGGATGGTGAAGACGAATTGGGAGTTACAGAAGAGCGGCGAATTATATCCCGGCGAGAAGAATAAGTCATTGCGTGTCAGCCCGCTGAGCGCGTGCGCGAGGCGCCACGCATCCAGCGGCGCGGC
>Ga0187879_10000374_pt1 | contig 29963 bp, 29 predicted proteins | sample June2016WEW_19_1_FD_132423 | JGI IMG/M metagenome (GOLD analysis project Ga0187879, IMG submission 132423) | Peatland microbial communities from SPRUCE experiment site at the Marcell Experimental Forest, Minnesota, USA - June2016WEW_19_10 | ecosystem: Environmental > Terrestrial > Soil >... | reverse complement strand
AGCAGGATCACGCGCAGCGCCGGGCTCGCCGCGACGTAGCGGCCGCCAGCCCGGATTGCCTCGCCGACATGCTCGCGCGGCAGCGTGTATACGGGCCGCGTGCCGCGCCACCAGCCGATGACGGCGAGGACAGCCAGGAACGTGGCCGCGTTGATCAGGAAGACCGTTCCGGCGCTCGTCGCCGCCAGCAGGATGCCGCCGATCGCCGGGCCGATCGCCCGGGCGAGGTTCTGGTTGACGGAGCCGAGCGAGATCGCCTGCACGCGCTCGGCCGCCGGAACGAGCTCGGGCTGCAGCGTCTGCCAGGTCGGCGACGTCAGGGCCTGGCCGGTACCCACGGCGAAGATCAACGCCAGCAGCAGCCAGGGCGTGACCAGCCCGGCCAGCGCCAGCACGCCGAGTGCCGTGGCGGCGACCAGCATGAAGCCCTGCGCCACGAGCAGGAACCGCCTGCGGTCGACCAGGTCGCCAATCGCGCCGGCGACCACCGCGAACAGGACCACGGGCAGGCTCGCCGCGGTCTGGACGAGTGCCACGTAGGCCGCGGAGCCGGTGAGGGTCAGCATCAGCCACTGCGCACCGACGGTCTGCATCCAGCTGCCGATGTTGCTGACGAACTGCGCGTTCCACATGGCGGCGAATGAGCGATAACGGAACGGCGCCCACGCCGACCTCGCGATCTCGGCGCTACCGTCCCCGGCGCCCGCCTGAGATCTGCGGCTGCGGGTCGGCACGCCACGCCTCCCCGGGATCAGCGGCCACCGGGTGTCCGGGCGCCGTCGACGGCCTGTTCCGCAACGCTACGTCCACGGCAGGCTGTCCGTCGAGCTTGGCCAAGCCATGGCCCGGCGCAATCCGTCGTGCCGTCGGCGTGCCTGTCCAGCCTGGTCACGGAAGCTTCCCCGCGCAGGGGTAGGGTGTCTGCATTCTGTGAGGAGGCGCATGACCGGGTTTCGCAGTGCGCGGGTGCCGGCGGCGGCCGTGCACAAGCGGCTCGCCGAATATCTGCTGACCGACGGTTACCGGCTGGTACTCGACCTGGAGCATAGCCATGGCAGCTGGCTGGTCGACGCGCGCGACGGGCGTGAGTATCTCGATCTCTATACGCAGTTCGCGTCAGCGCCGCTGGGTGCCAACCCGCCGGGCATCGTGGGTGATCCCGAGTTCATGGCGTTGCTCGCCGTGGTGGCGGCCAGCAAGCCGGCCAATCCGGACATGTACACGACTCACCTCGCGGACTTCGTCGAGACATTCGGCCGCGTGCTCGGCGATCCGGCACTCCCGCACCTGTTCTTCGTCGAGGGCGGCGCGCTGGCGGTCGAGAATGCGCTCAAGACGGCATTCGACTGGAAGAGCCGCCGGAACGAGGCAGCGGGCCGGTCCCGCGATCTCGGCACCAGAGTGATGCACCTGACCCGCGCGTTTCATGGCCGGTCTGGTTACACGATGTCCCTGACCAATACCGACCCGGCCAAGACGGACAGGTACCCAGTCTTCGACTGGCCGCGCATCGACGTGCCTGCCATCACCTTCCCGCTGGAGCAGCACCTCACCAGCGTCGAGGCCGCCGAGACCCGCGCCCTCGCTCAGGCGCGGGCGGCGTTCGAGGCATACCCGCACGACATCGCGTGTTTCATCGCCGAGCCGATTCAGGCCGAAGGCGGAGATAATCATCTTCGCCCGGAGTTCTTGCGGGCGATGCAGGAACTCTGCCGTGCCTATGACGCGCTGTTCGTGCTTGATGAGGTGCAGACCGGTGTCGGGATCACCGGTACGCCCTGGGCTTACCAGCAGCTCGGCCTCGAACCCGACATCGTGGCGTTCGGCAAGAAGGTGCAGCTGGGCGGCATCATGGCGGGCCGCCGCGTGGATGAGGTCGACGACAACGTGTTCCAGGTGTCCAGCCGGATCAATTCGACTTGGGGCGGTGGCCTGGTGGACATGGTTCGCTCGCGCCGGATGCTGGAGATCATCGAGGCCGACGGATTGTTCGACTACGCAGCGAAGACCGGCAGCTACCTCCTGGATGAGCTGCGCCACCTCGGCGAGCGGCGCGGCGGGCTCGTCAGCAATGTTCGCGGGCGCGGCCTGTTGTGCGCCATCGATCTGCCGGACGCGCAGCTGCGCGACCAGCTCATCAGCGGACTGCGCGAGCTTCAGGTGCTGGTGCTTCCTTGCGGCGAGCGCGCCATCCGGTTCCGGCCGGCGCTGAACGTGACGACCGACGAGCTGCAGGCGGGCGTGCGGGCCCTGGATGCTGTGCTCGGCCAGCTGCCCGCCCGCGCCCGATGACATCGATGAGGTGAGGTCGTGATAAACAGCATTTCCTCGGTCATTGCCGGGTCCTTGGTGGCGGACGCGCCTGGCGGCCGTGCCTCGTCGACCAATCCAGCCTGCGTGAGCGAGGTCGTGGCCGAGGTCTCGCTTGGTGACGCGAGCACGTTCGTGGCTGCGGCGCGCGCCGCCCGGGCGGCACAGCAAGGATGGGCGGATGTGCCGGCGCCCGTGCGCGGCCGCGCCATCGCGCATATCGGCCGGGTGGTGGAGGCCAACGCCGATTCGCTTGCCCGGCTGGTGACCAGGGAAATCGGCAAACCGTCCGCCGAGGCACTCGGTGAAGTCCGGGAGATCGTGGACACCTGTGATTTCTTCCTGGGCGAGGGGCGCCGCCTCTACGGCCAGACGGTGCCCAGCGAGATGCCGGACAAGCAGCTGTTCACCTTCCGCAACCCGGTCGGCGTCGTCAGCGTCATCACCGCGGGCAATTTCCCGGTTGCAGTGCCGTCCTGGTACCTCATCCCGGCGCTGCTGTGCGGCAATGCGGTGATCTGGAAGCCAGCCGACTACTCCCCCGCCTGTGGCAAGGCGCTGTTCGACCTGCTCGTACACGGCGGCGGACTGCCGCCCGGAGTCCTGAACCTGGTGCTGGCCGACGGCGAGACGACGTTCACCGGGCTGGAGCGGGCCCTGGATGAAGGGCTCGTCGACAAGGTCGGCTTTACCGGGTCCAGCGCAGTCGGGTCCAGGATCGGCGAGCTTACCGGGCGGCACCTGCAGTCGGCCTGTCTCGAGCTCGGCGGGAAGAACCCGATGATCGTGACGCCAAGCGCGGAGCTTGATCTGGCGGCCCAGGCGGCGCTGTTCTCCGCGTTTGGCACTGCCGGGCAGCGATGTACCTCGCTAGGCACGGTGATTGTGCACGACAGCGTCCATGACGACTTCATCGCACGGTTCGACAAGGCGGCCCGGCAGGCCGCGGTCGGCGATCCGTCCGGCGATGTTGTCTTCGGCCCGATGCTGGATGAGAAGTTCGCCGAGCGGTTCGAGGAATACCTCGGCTGGATCGAGCCGCACCATAGCGTGCTCGGATCTACCGCGACCGGACGGATCACGGCAGCCAGCCCGCGCGACGGCTTCGCCGGCGATCCGGACGCCGGGATCTTCTATCACCCCACGATCGTCGACGGCGTGCGAGAGGACGATGCGATCTTCCGCAACGAGACGTTCGGCCCGCTCGTCGGCGTCACGACGTACCGCGACCTGGCCGAGGCGATCCGGCTGGCCAACGTCCCTGGCTACGGCCTGTCCTCGTCCATCTACACCCAAGAGCCCGCTGACGTATTCGCGTTCAGGCGCGGAATCTCGGCTGGCATGGTGAGCGTCAATAACTCCACCTCCGGCGCGGAAGCGCATCTGCCGTTCGGCGGCAACGGGAAGTCCGGTAACGGATCGCGCCAGTCCGGCATGTGGGTCCTTGACCAGTTCACCCGGTGGCAGTCGATGAACTGGGACTACTCAGGGCGGCTGCAGAAGGCCCAGCTGGACGTCACTGAGCTCGCCCCGGACGAGTCGTTCCGGCTCGCTGACTGACCACGGCGGCGAGACGGCGGACAAATGAGCGAGCAGGCGCCGGAGGAGGCGCTCGACAGGCATTTCCTCGAGGCGGCGGAGGCGCTGCCATTCGATGCACCCGAGCACCCGATGGCGGCGCCCGATCCGGCCGCACCGGTGCGGCGCGGCAGCCGGCTCACCGGCGCGTGCGCGCTTGCACTTTTCGATGCCCAGCTCGGCAGCCGCCATCTCGACCTTGCCGCCCGCTACCTGCGGGCCGCCGGGCACGGCTTCTACACCATCGGGTCATCGGGCCACGAGTCCAACGCGGCCGTGGCAGGCGCGCTGCGCCCCACTGACCCGGCCCTGCTGCACTACCGTTCCGGCGCCTTCTATCTCGCCCGTGCCGCGCAGGTGGCCGGCGCCGATCCGGTGCGCGATGTCCTGCTCGGCCTGGTCGCGGCGGCCGACGAGCCGATCGCCGGAGGACGGCACAAGGTCTTCGGCCACGCCGGCCTCGCGGTAATCCCGCAGACCTCGACCATCGCCTCGCACCTGCCGCGCGCGATGGGGGTCGCCTTCGCCATCGATCGCGCCAGGAAGCTCGGCGTGACCTCGCGGTGGCCGTCCGATGCCATCGCCGTCACCAGCTTCGGTGACGCCTCGGCCAACCACTCGACCGCGACCGGCGCTATCAACACGGCCTGCCAGGTCGCCTACCAGGGGCTGCCGATGCCGGTGCTGTTCGTCTGCGAGGACAACGGCCTGGGCATCAGCGTGCGGACTCCGGCCGGCTGGATCGCCTCGGCTTATTCCAGCCGGCCGCCGATGCGGTACTTCAGCGCCGACGGCACGGACCTGGCCGCCTGCTACGACGCTGCCGTTGCCGCGGCGGCCTACGTCCGCGCCAGGCGGGCACCCGCGTTCCTGCATCTGGGCGTCGTGCGGTTGATGGCGCACGCCGGCAGCGACGCCGAGGTGGGTTACCGCAGTCCGGCCGAGATCGCGGCGGATTACGATCGCGACCCGCTGCTCGGCACGGCACGCCTGCTTGTCGGCGCCGGGATGGTCACGCCCGCTGAGATCGTGCGGCGCTATGAGTCGGTGCGCCGCCGGGTCCGCGTGCTTGCCGATGACGCGGTGACGCGCCGCCGCCTCACGAGCGGGGAGGAGGTCATGGCCCCGCTAGCGCCGCGGCGCCGCGGGCAGGTCGCCCGGCGCGCCGCGACGGCGGCGGACCCGCAGGCCCGCACGCATGCCTTCGGCGGACGGCTGCCCGAGGCCGCCGGACTGCTTACCCTGGCAGACAGCATCAACCGGGGCCTGGCCGACGCTCTCGCGACGTACCGGCACTTGCTGATCTTCGGCGAGGATGTCGGGCGCAAGGGCGGTGTCTATGGGGTCACTCGCGGGCTGGCCCGCCGGTTCGGCGCTGGCCGGGTCTTCGACTCGCTGCTCGACGAGCAGTCGATCCTCGGGCTGGGGCTCGGCGCCGGCATCTCCGGGCTGCTGCCGGTGCCGGAGATCCAGTACCTCGCCTACCTGCACAATGCCGAGGACCAGCTCCGCGGCGAGGCGGCCAGCCTGCAGTTCTTCTCCAGCGGCCAGTACCGCAACCCGATGGTGGTGCGAGTGCCGGGCCTGGCCTACCAGAAGGGCTTCGGCGGCCACTTCCACAACGACAACGCCGTTGGCGTACTGCGCGACATCCCCGGCCTCATCGTCGCCGTGCCGGCCCGCGGCGACGATGCGGCAGCGATGCTGCGGACCTGTCTGGCTGCCGCCGATACGGACGGCTCGGTGTGCGTGTTCCTGGAACCTATCGCGCTCTACCACACCCGGGATCTCTACGAGCCTGGTGACGGCGGCTGGCTGTCCCGGTATACGGCTCCGCAGGACTGGGCGGCAGCGCACGTGCCGATCTCCCGCGGCCGCACCTACGGGGATGGCGCACAGCTGACGCTCGTGACATTCGGCAACGGGGTCCTGATGTCACTGCGGGTGGCACGACGTCTGGCCGAGATCGGGATCGGCGCCAGGGTCCTTGACTTGCGCTGGCTGTCCCCGCTGCCCGTTGACGACCTGCTGCGCGAGGCCTGCGCCACCGGGCGGGTCCTGGTCGTCGACGAGACCCGCCGCACCGGTGGTGTCTCGGAAGGCGTGATCGCCGCGCTGGCCGACGCGGGCTTCGGCGGCCGGGTAGCGCGGATCGCCGCCCTGGACAGTTTCATCCCGCTCGGCGACGCAGCCGGCCACGTCCTCGTGTCTGAGGCGGGAATCGAGAAGGCGGCATCGGACCTGCTGGCCTGACTCCGATCACGTCGTTAGACCATGGTCAGTCCGCCGCTGACTGAAAGCGTCTGGCCGGTGATATGTCCCGCCGACTCCGATGCCATGAATGCGACAGCCGCGCCGACATCCTCCGGCTGGCCCATCCGACGCATCGGTACGGCGCGGGTCATCGCGGCAATCACCTTGTCGGCGTCGGGCTGCTCGGCGATCATCCGACGGATCAGCGGGGTATCAGTTGGGCCGGGACACACCGAGTTCGAGGTGATCTCGTAGCGCGCAAATTCACGCGCAATCGTCTTGGTGAATGCGATGAGGCCGCCCTTGGCGCCAGAGTAAACCGCCTCGTTGGATGAGCCCACCCGGCCGGCGTCAGAGGCAACGTTCACGACACGCCCCCACCGCGCCGCCACCATCGCGGGCAGTGCTGCGCGCAGCAACCGGATCGGGCCGTAAAGATTGACCTGCATGACCTTCTCGGTGAAGGCTTCGTCGGTCTTGAGGAATGGCATCTGCTCGTCCCAGCCCGCGACGTTGACGATGATCTCGGGGTCGCCGAGCACTGCACGTGCCTGTCCGAGCGCCGCGGAGACAGAATCGGGATCACGCACGTCCAGCCGGATACCGACGCCGTCGATCTCCTTCGCGATGACGTTGCAGGCCTCCTGCGACAGGTCTGCCACGGCCACCCGGCGTCCGTCGGATACGAGAGCGCGGCAGACCGCTGCGCCGATGCCACCTGCTCCGCCGGTCACGAACGCGACGCGGTCTGGCTTGGTCATGTGAGATCTCCTCGATACGTGCCGGTCCGCCCAGCTGGGCGTGCTCGGTTCTGGACGGGACGTCCGGAGGCGCCATCTCTGGCCCGGCTGCCGAGCGCAATCAGCTGGCCGGGAAGGGATTCCGCACCTGGACGCCGTCGTACCGCTGTTCCGGGTTGAGATCCTCGGAGAACAGCGTCCTGCAGCCAAGGCTGGCCGCACTGCAGATGATCATCGCGTCCCAAAACGAAATGTCGTGCCGCCGGCGGCTGTCTATCGCGTTCAGCACGTCATCCGAGCCCGGGGAATGCACCCGCCAGTGAGAGAGGTCGGCGATGATGGCCGCAGCGGAGACCGCGTCGAGCGGCTTGGGAACCTTGCGTGTCACGGTGACAAAGAATTCCTGCAGGACCTGGACGCTGATGCACCCTGCGCCGGACTCCCACAATTCCGCCAGCACGGCTCGCGCTTGCTCCTGCTTCCGCCCTGCGGTCCCGTCGTGCGCGTAGACGAGGACATTGGTGTCCACGAAGCTGCGGTTATCGCTCATGCAGGTCATCCCGGCTCCAGCGGACCTGACCTCCGGTGCCTAGGTCTCGCCCCTCCTCCAGCAGCGCCAGGCTGCGCGCTCTTGCCTGGCTATAGCCAGTCTCCTGGTCTGCCAGGAGCTTGATCATTCCCGCCAGGAGCTGCGACAGCGACGTCCCGCGCTGGATAGCTATGATCTTGGCTCGCTGCAGGTCTTCCTCAGGAAGCGACAGAGTAATGTTCCGGTTGCCCATTCCCACCTCCACGTAAAACAGTGTAGCACCTGTTTACGTGTAGACTCCCTGAGGGACCCGGCGGGCGGAGCTGGCAGCGTTGGCCGACCACGACGATGGAACTCGTTGGGCCAGCCCAGCGGGTGTGCTGGTAAGGTCCACCCGTGACTGTGCCCGACAACGAGCCTCGGTCGTGGGGTCCGGACGATTCGCGGCCACTCTTGATCACTTTCGTGGGCAGCATCGCCACGATCCTCGCAGGCATCATGGTCACGGGCCTAGCGCTCGCACCGTGACCAGACAGGTAATCAAGCTCGGCTCAAGCTCGATCGCCAGCGGCGACGGGCTAGCTCTTGACGTCATCGCTGGCCTGGTCGCTCAGGTCGCCTCGGCGCAGCGAGCCGGGCACGAGATCATCCTGGTGACTTCCGGAGCGGCACGCCTAGGCCGGCGGCTCCTCTCATTCGAGGGCCCGACCGCCGGAGCGGCTCCTGCGCTGCGGGCGCTCGTCGGCTCGGTGAGGTCCTCGATGCGAGAGGCGGCCGTCGCCGGGCACCCGGCCCGGGACATGGCGCACGGGACAGCCAGCGCTGCCACCGTCGGCGACTACGACCGGCTCGTTGACTCCCTGCAGGAGACGCTCCGGCGGTACGAAACCGCCGAGGCGATGCCGCAGGCCATCGATGTGGCGCTGCCGGCGTCGGTGGGCCAGCCGGCGCTGATGGCGATGTACCGTCAGCTAGCCGCGGCCGTCGGGATCGAGGTATGCCAGATCCTGGTGTCCCGCAGTGACCTGGCATCGGCGAGGGCCATGGGTGACCTCGGCAGCCTGCTGAGCGAGGCCCTCGGCCGCGGCCTGCTTCCTGTCGTGAATGGCAACGACGCGACGGATCCGCTGGCCGCGCTCGACAATGACCAGGTAGCGGTCGCGATCTCAGTCGCTGCGCAGGCTTCGCGGCTGCTGTTCCTGACTGACGTGCGGGCTGCCTACCGGGACTCGACCCTCAGCGACCGGATCACCCGGCTCACCCCGGATGAGGCGCGGGCGGTGCGCATCACGGCAGGCGGCGGCGGGCGAGGCGGGATGGGATCGAAGCTCAGCGCCGCGGCGCGGGCCGCCTGCTGCGGCATCGAGTGCGTGATCGGCTCGGCCCGTGAGCCTGACGTCGTGGCCAGGAGCATCAACCCGCGGGCCAGGCTCGGGACGGTCGTCCGGGCAGCCCGCAGCAGCCTGGAGCCAGCGCAGCGCTGGATCGGCGGCATCGCCCACTCGGCGGGCTCGCTCTACGTCAACAAAGAGGCGGAGCAAAGCCTGCGCACCGGGAGCACGCTGTTCCTGTCAGGCGTCAAGCGCGTGGATGGAGAGTTCGCCGCCGGCTCGGTAGTGGAACTACTGGACGTCCGTCATCCTGAACGGCTGATCGGCCGCGGCTCGGTGGCCCTGCCGTCGAGCATTCTCCGGCTGCTGCGTGCGCTGTCACCGCAGCAGGTTGCCTGCGCTATCTCGATCCTGCTGCGGCTGCGGCACGCCCCGGTGCCGCTGGCCGGCCCCGGCACCGCTGATCGCGCGGCCGCGGTGGCAGAGGTGACGGACGAGAGTAGGTTCGAGGATTGCCGGGAACTCGCCGCAGCTAACTCCACGGCCAGCAAGGAAGCGCTGGTGCAGCTGGCCGCATCGTCCGCAGAACGGATCGGCGAGCTTGCCGACTCGTTCATGCTGGCCCAGCCGCAGCTGTGTGCCGCGATCCTGCTGGACAGAGGGTTCATGCTCGGCCACCTGCCCAGCGAGCCGCCAGCACGCCGGACGTTCAGGAACATTCACGCGGTGCACAGAGAATCGCTGGTCGTCTACCCGCCAGGTCGCTGACGCCGCTGCGGGCCGCCGCGTCGTGGCCGGCTAGCTCGTCCTGGGCACCACGGCGTACTGCCGCAGGTACAGGTCCCTGAAGGTCACCGGGCCACGCGGCCCGGGAACGACGTCGATGTTGATGCCGGTCTCCGGCACGGCCAGCAGCTTGAAACCGTCGAGCAGGCGCGGGCTAGCGTTCCAGAACGCGCCGCTGCCGGCGTAGCCATCCAGGAACCGGACCGCCGCCTCCTCGTCGGCGGTGACAACCGATGCGGCCAGGCCGGAGGTCTCCCTGTTCGCGATCTCGGCGGCATCCTGCGAGCTGGCCGCCTCGGCGACGGTGATCGTGGCTTCGCTCCCGGCATCCAGGGCCCACTCATGGCCGAGCGGGTGGGCGTGTGGCGGCAGCGAAAGCCTGATGTTCAGGCGCTGAGCAAGATTTTTAACGAGCGGCACCACGGAATCCCACCTGTCGCGATGCACGAGCAGCAGGTTCAGCCTGTTGCAGACGCCCAGCCGGTCGAGGCTGCTCTCGATCAGCGCTAGGGCCAGGTTCTCGTCGGCAGACAGGTCAACGTAGATGACGGCTCCGCCATCGGCGTGCGCCAGCGTCCTGACGCCATGCAGCGCCGCATCGTGGGCCAGCGCCCTGGTGCTGGCACCGCTACCGCGCAGGATGACGAGCGGGATCAGCCGTGGCTGCCGCACCAGGGCGAACGCGCTCTGGTGACCGGGAACCCTGAGCAGCTGGATAGCCCTGGGATCGAGCCCGGTATCGCGCATGGCGGGATCAATGACCTGGTCGACGAGCGCGCTGGCCGACCGCAGCGCGGTGGACCCCGTCCGCAGCACTCCCGCGTTACGCGACTTGATCAGCTGGGATGCGATGTCCACCACGACATTGGGCCTGGCCTCGAAATTAGCGCCGATCACCCCGACCGGCCGGCGCCGTTCCAGCAGCTCGAGATCGCCTGGCAGCTGGCGGACATGACGCTGGGCCGGCTCGGCAGGCACCTGCGCGAGCGCACGGAGCTGGGCGGAGATGCCCCGTATCCGCTCGCGGTCAAGCATCAGCCGGTCGACCACGGCGTCGGCAAGCCGCTCGGCGCGCGCCGCCGCCACGTCCCCGGCGTTGGCGTCCATGACCTCGGCTGACTGCTGTTCCAGCCGCGCCGCGATGGCGCCCAGCGCTTCGTCCAGGGCACCGGCGGGCAGCTGCCGGAGTAGCTGGGCGCCGGCCCGCGCCGCCTGCGCTGCCGCGGTCACCGCCTGTGCCGTGGCTGCAGCCTCTTCGCTCTCACCTGTCACGCGGAGCTTCCCAATCTCAGCTTGGCCCGCGCCGGGCGCCAACCAGCGCGCAGCGGGGCCGACGCAAACCGACCTGCCATGGATCCGAGGCTCCTCTGCGCGTCCGTGCCCGGGAATGACCGCGGTCCACAGCTGACAGCTCCCTAACCATCCCGGCCGCGATCCGCAGCCCAAATATAGCCAGCTGCCCGCCCCCGGGCCGACGGGGTCGAGCTCAGTCAGGCGGCAGATCCCTGGGCGATGCCCGCCTCGGACGGGTACTCGGCGCTGTACACCAGGGCAGCCGACGGTATCCGGGAGGCGGCCGCGTTCGGCGACCCGGAGCAGTGGCGATTCGGCTGGCAGCGGTCCTACACCCGGGACGAGTGGCTGGACCAGCTTCCCACGCATGGCGGTCACGCCCAGCTCCGGCCGGCACAGCTCGACGAGCTGCTGGCGGGCGTCGGGGCCGCTATCGATGCGACAGGGGGCGGCTTCACGATGGGTTACGCCGCGGTGGCGGTCACCGCGGCGCGAACCGGTGCCGCCTGACTTTGCGGCCTGCCTGGCGCGCCGACCCGGAGAACGGCTCGCCAGGCTGCCCGCGGAACCGCGATGATGCTGTGGTGGGCGAACCGCCAGCCTGGAGTGATCGACCTGGCCTGGACCCATGTCGGCGGCGTGCAGTGCACTTGGAGCCTAACTAGCGGATCGGACCAATGATGTCCAGACGTTTTGCTTACGCCATTGACAAGCGATATGTGCCGTTGTTGCTGGCCTTCGGGCTGCGCGGTGCAAAAGATGGCGTCACGCTTACGGACGAAGGCTCCCTCTTGGCGACCTTCGGTTTTGTCAAGATCAAGACGCCGCTGGCAAACGTCACCGAGGCGCACATCACCAGGAACTACCGCTGGTGGACCGCGTTCGGTGTTCGTGGATCCATGGCCGACGACGGCTTGAGCTTTGGAACGAACCACGACGCGGGGGTGTGCATCCATTTCGCGGAGAAAGTGCCATCACCGCTTCGCCGAAGCGGCCACTCGGCGCTCACCGTGACCGTGGCGGACCTCGAAGGGTTGACCAACGCCCTGGGGGCCGGGCACGGGACCCCTCGCTTGTAAGGAGCGTGCAGGCTGCGGCCTACCGTGGCTGACCTGGCACTGCTCTACCTGCTGGATTGCCCGAAGCGGCGGAGGGTCGGGGATTGTTGTGGTCAGGACTGTGCGGCCGTGCTTCTCAGCCGGCCAGGGCAGCGCTGCGGGGCTGCCGCTGTCCTCCGGCCCCGGAGGCGAGTGGCAGCCGGATCATGAACTCGCAGCCGATGCCCGCGCCGGTGAGGTTCTCGCATCCCGGACTGTCAAGGACCTAGTCGCCGGGTCAGGCATATCCTTCACCGACCGCGGCACTCACCGACTGCCTGACCTTCCCGATCAGTGGTCAGTCTTCGCCGTCGGCGATGGGCACGTCAGCTGAGCCCGGGATTATCGGCCGGAGGTAGCGGGCGGCCTGGTGAAATTCCCGCCGGGGGGTCTGAGGCGCTGGTCAGCGTCAGGGTGCCCGCAGTGTTATTGACGGTCTCGCCGGTGACCGGCGGAACTGCGTGATGACGTCCGCGACGCTCCCGTCCGCGGTCCCGGCGTCGCAGATGTACCTAGGGTCGGCGGGCGTGAGCGCGCAGGTTCCGCCTCCGCGCCCGGATATCAGGCTCTTGACCAGCGGTGAGCCGGAAGCGGACCCGCCGGAGGGCACAAGTTCGGACCAGCTCCTGGCCGACCAAGCACCCTGCGCCGCAAGTCCGGCCAGGCCCGCCGCCCCCCAGGCCTGGCCTGTGGTGACCGCACGCGGTGACGATGGGTTATGGTAACGGCAGGCGCAGGCCGGGCGCGGCCAACCCGGCCATTGCCCAGCTGCTGCTGGAACGCGGCGCCACGCCTGATGACCACGATCTGTACCTAGCCGGCTTCGGCGACGATAACTACGAGAGCCTGCGGCTGCTCCTACAGCACGCCCGCAACGTCAGTGAGAGCACCGCACTGGCCGCCCCTATCAGCACCGGCTACACCGAAGGCGTCCGGCTGCTGCTGGAGGCCGGGGCCGACCCGAACCGGCTGCTACCGCGCGACGACACCGACCCGCCGTGGCCCCCGGTGTACGCGGCCGTGCAGTCGGGCTGCCCGGCCGAGCTGGTCGGGCTGCTCCTGGACGCCGGCGGTGACCCTGACGCCCCCTACCAGGACCAGCACTCCCCACACCGGATAGCCGTCCGGCAGGGCAGGATCGATATCGCAGACCTGCTGGCCCGCTACGGCGCCCGCGATGACACCACGGACGCCGACCGGTTCCTGCTCGCTTGCCGGCAGGGCAACCAGGCCGAAGCCGAACGGCTGCTCCGGGCCACACCAGGTCTGCCAGGCCTGCTTGGCGACGACGGGCAGGCTGCGCTGGTCGACGCCGCCGGCCACGGGCAGGCCGAGGCCGTGCGCCTCATGCTCGACGCCGGGATCCCGCTGGACGCGCGCGGCCAGGACGGCGCCACCCCGCTGCACGCCGCTGCCTTGTCCGGCAGCGCGCAGGTCATGTGGCTGCTGCTCAACCGCGGCGCCGACATCGAGGCACGCGACACCACCTACGACACCACCCCGCTGGACTGGGCTCAGGTCGGCAGCGGCTTCCACAACGTCGACAACCCCGCCCCGGACTGGATCGCCACCATCCGGACACTCATCGAGGCCGGCGCCTCAACCGCCGACATCACCCTGTCGCCCGATGACCCCAAACCGCCCAGCCCGCAGGTCGCGCAACTCCTACGCGACTACGGCATCGGCGCGGGCCAGCCGCCGAGCCACAGCTGACCCAGAACGCGGCCGGAGATTTTCCAAGGCGGGTGCCGTGCCCGTTTCAACGTGGTGCTGCACTGTCACCAGGAGTGGCCCGGAGATCAGGATTATGCAGGTATCGACAGTGGCTCGCCAGTGGAGCGAGCATGCCGAAGTAGATCCACGACGTCCGCCCCGGCTCGCTGGCCGGTGTTGACCGGCCTTTTGCGGCGATGCTTTTTAGGGCATTCTGAGGATCGGTTTGATGACCTCGCCGGAATAGGACTTGTCGAGTGCGGTCCGGATGTCAGCGAAGTCGAAATACTCGCCCAGCCGATCGAAGGGAAACCGCCCCTGGGCGTACAGGTCCATAATGCTGGTGATCAGCTCCTGGCTGCGGCCGCTGCCACCGAGCACACCGATGATGCGCTTTCCCCACAGAGTGGAAATGTGATCCAGGCAGAACTCGGCACCAGCGGGTGCGCCGCCGATGAGAATGCATGTTCCAAGCATCCCGACCGTGTCCGCGGCCTGCCGGACGACGCTGATCACGCCGGTGCATTCCAGCGCGAAATCCGCCGGGCCGCCGCAGATGTCCAAGATGGCCCTCACCGGGTCATCCTCGGTCACGTTGACGGTGTCGGTCGCGCCGAGTTCACGCGCCAGTTGCAACCGTGATTCGTGCTGGTCAACGGCTATGATGCGTGTCGCCGGCGAGTTACGGGCCGCCATGACCGCGGCCAGGCCGACCGTGCCGGCCCCAAACACCACCAGCTGTGCCCCCGCGTGGGGACGAGCAGTGTTGAACACGGCTCCGGCACCGGTGGAGATGCCGCAAGCCAGCGGCCCCATCAGCTCCAGTGGTAATCCGGCCGACACCGGGACCAGCGCCGTGGCGGTCGTCAGTGAGAACGTCGCGAACGAGGACTGGCCGAAGAAATGACTGGACACGCTGGAGCCGTCCGGCCGCGTCAGCGCTGACCCACCGTCCAGGCGGCAGCCACCGGCGAGCACCTCGCCCAGCCGAGAGCAGTACCGCGGTTCACCCGCACGGCAATTGCGGCAGACGCCACAGGACGGCCAGCCGATGACAACCGGATCGCCTTCGGAGAACTCCGTGACACCGGAGCCGACTGCCGCGACCGTGCCGGCGCCCTCGTGCCCGAGAACCCCAGGAAGCGGGAACGGAAGGTCGCCATGGCGGGCCAGGCCGTCGGTGTGGCAGATGCCCGTGGCGGCAATCCGGACCAGCACCTCGCCTGGGCCCGGCTCATCCAGTTCCAGCTTCATCAGCTCAAAAGGGCCGTCAAGCTCCTGAACGACCGCTGCGATGATCTCCATGGGGACGCGCTCCTTGCGGTGTCGCCGCCCCGACGCTGGCTCGTCGAGGAGCACCTCGGAGACCCTCCGTTGGCTGAGTGGCCCGAATGTAATCCTCCGCGTTCGAGCTAGTCAATAGAGCGTTTCACGGGCATACACCACCGCCTCGGCGGCTGGCAGGCCAAGTCCTTGCCCGCCGAGATCGACGTGTTCCTGGCCGTCGGGGAACAACTTCTGTACGTCGCCTACTTCGACGGCCGGCCGCCACGGCAGCGACAGCTGGCTCGGGCGCCTGCTCAGCGCGTTCGCGGAGTAGCGCGGCGCGGCTTGTAGGGTGCGTCCCATGCCGGACGCCCCGCCCCGCCCCGAGCCCTTCACCCCGCAGACCGCCCGCGCGGCGCTCGAGGACCTCCGCGCGCGGCTGCGCGCGACGCGCTGGCCGGACACCTCCGAGGACGCTGGGTGGTCGCTCGGGACCGACCTCGCCTACCTCCGCGAGCTCGTCGCCTACTGGGCGGACGGGTTCGACTGGCCGGCCCAGGGGGCGGCGCTCGCCCGGCTCCCCCGCTTCCGCGTCCCGCTCGGCGGCCTCGGAATCCACTTCGTGCACGTCCGGGCCGCCGCGCCGGCCGGGGCCGTCCTGCCGCTGGTCCTCAGCCACGGCTGGCCGGACTCGTTCTGGCGCTACGCGAAGGTCATCCCGCTCCTCACCGACCCCGGCGCGCACGGCGCCGACCCCGCTGACGCGTTCGACGTGGTCGTGCCCGACATGCCGGGCTACGGGTACTCCGACCGCCCCACCGGCCCCCTCGACGCCATCGCCGTCGCCGGCCTGTGGGCCGAGCTCATGGGCGTCCTCGGCTACGCGCTGTTCGGCGCGGCGGGCGGGGACATGGGCAGCCACGTGAGCCGCTACCTGGGGCTTGACCACGCCGACCGGGTCGTGGCCGTCCACCGCACCGACGCGGGCTTGCCCGTCTTCACCGGCGACCCAGCGGACCTCGCGCCCGAGGAGCGCGCCTGGCTCGAGGGCGCCGCGGCCTGGGGCGCGACCGAGGGCGCCTACGCCGCCATGCACCGCACGAAGCCCCAGACCGCCGCCTTCGGGCTCACCGACTCGCCAGCCGGGCTCGCCGCGTGGATCGTCGAGAAGCTCCGGGCGTGGAGCGACTGCGACGGCAACGTCGAGCGGCGCTTCACGAAGGACGAGATTCTCACGAACGTCACGCTCTACTGGCTCACGGGGACGATCGGCTCGTCGATGCGCATGTACCGCGCGAACGCCGCGATCCCGCCCGCCCAGCACGCCCGCCGGGTCGAGGTGCCGTCCGGCTTCTCGCTCTTCGCCGGCGACATCGTCCGCCCGCCGCGAGCGTGGCTCGAGCGCACGGCGAACGTCGTGCGCGTGACTGAGCCCGCGCGCGGCGGGCACTTCGCGCCGTTCGAGGAGCCCGAGCTCTACGCGGAGGAGCTGCGCGCGTTCTTCCGCCCCTACCGGCCGGCGGCGACCTGCTGAGGGCGCCGTCGCGCGCGGGCGCGGCTGGCAGGCCATCCCCACGGCGGCCAGGCTTCGGCGGGCAGCACACCACACCGCCGGAAGCACGCCGACGCAGCACCGTTCGGTGTGCGCTCGGGTTCAAGCCGCCTGTGCCGACCCGCACGAACAGATCGTTCTGAGTCCATAACGCGATGGAGCACGTGGCCTGGCAGCGCATCGAGTCGACCGGTCATGCGTGTTAAGAGGGAGTCAGTGGCGAAAGGTGCGCATGAGTGGATTCAGCCTGCTGGCGCGATGCTGACCACGGACTGGACGATCGCTCTTTACCTCGTGCCGCGGGGCAGGAGGTACCTGATCACCGCCCCGGCCAGCTACCGCGCCACCCATCTGGACTGCTAGCTGGCCGCGCCAACCAAGCTCTGCTAATGGAACGCCTTGGGATTGGCCGGAATCCAGGCACCGTTTTTGTCATGAGATCCAGGAGCCAGCATGGCGCCTACACCGCCAACATACGCGGCCAGGTACCGGTGGGCCAATCCGGTCGACTCAAACGGCCTTCCATTGTCAGTGATCTCCTCCGTGACCGTACCGCCGGGCGTCACGACAGACATCTGGAAAGTGAAGCGGCAGTAGTAGGACGGAGAGCCCTTAACGATGATGTTGAACGTGTGCGTCTCCCCGTTTGTGAGCGTGACGACGTGATCCTGGAAGAAGTTCCCGGTCTGGAAGTAGCCGTTATCGTTGCGTGCGTAGCCGATCGGGGCGGCCAGGTCAAAGCCGAGCCCGACCGTGCTCTGCAGTCCTTGGGCGTCGCTTGCAAAGAGGGTCCCGTCCAAGGGCGGCTGGCAGCTCTTGACTATCTGCATCCCGTTGACCGTCACGGTTCCGCTCTCATTGCCGACGACGGTCACGTCAATGGAACCGGTCCCGACGGCGACTGCGTTGAATGACGGCAGAAGCCCGTGCTTCCCGCTCAGGGTGAAGTCGTTGAGCTGGGCAAGCTGCGCCCGGGTCAATACGACCTTGCTCGCTAATGCCCAGCTGTTGTCCGGGCCGTTGTTGAGGGGCGTCACTCCTTCGACCCGCACCGGACTGTTCAGGCTGGCAGCGGCCATCGTGCTCCCGGCGGCAGGGACGGCGCGGGACTTCTGCTTCGGCTGCAACGACTGCGAGCCCTGGGGCGCCGCGACGTTCTGAGACGGGGACGATGAACTGCCCAGAAGCTTCTGGATGCTGCCGGTGGCCAGGGCAGTCAGGGTAGCAATCAGCACCGGGGTGACGATTGCGCCGACGTAGACAACCGACCGGCGGTACCACGGCTTGGTCCCGGGACGACCCGCCGTCTCAACTTCCGCACCGGCCGCTTCCCTAACAGTAGCGGGGCCTGGTCCTGACTGCTGATTGCCGGGCGGAAGACCGCCCATCATCGGAGCAGGCGCCCCCATGCTGGAAGTGCTCTGCTGCGCCTGGCCGACGGCGGCGACCGGCCGCTCGCCGATGGCGTGCTCTAGCGCTCGGGCCTGCTCTTGCTGCCGCCAGGAGCCGAATCTCTCACGGAAAGCCGGATTCGCCTCGCCGCGGGCCAGGAGCACCCGGGCTAGGGCCTCCGCCCGGCCGGAGTCGGCGGGCTGTTCGTGCAGGGCGGCGAGCACCGCTGCACTCGCCAAGAGTTCCTCGGTACGTGATCCGTCGTCGGTAGTGACCACGCGGGCCAGGCTCTCCCAAAGCGGACGGCCGTGCCGGCCATGGGCGCCTAATGCCACCGCCTGGAGCAGGGCGGCCAGGTCAGCTACCGAGCCTGCGCCACCTGCCGCGCTGTCGTTCATCGTGGGGCCCCCTACCTCGCTTCCCGCGAAAGCCCCAATCTTATTCACTAAATGGCGGCATAGTAGGGCTATTGCCCGGGCGCTGACACTAGCCGCAAGTATGCCGCCAGCCGCTCAAGGGCACGACGCGGCAGGGGGAGAGCTGATGGCCGCCGATAGGTGGGCTCTTGCGGTTGATATTCGCGATACCTCAGTAGCCGCCGCGGTTAAGGACCGGCACGGGGCGAAGATCGTAGAGTTCGCAGACGCGCGGGAGCTGCCGTCTGTTGTGTTCATCGGCCCTGCTCAGGAGCTACTGGCGGGCCGGGCAGCCGCTCAGCTGGCCGCGCTGGATCCCGGGCACGCCGTGTTCTCGCCTAAGCGTTCTCTTAGCGAGGGGACGACAATCATTGTCGGCGGGACAGAGGTTGCCTTAACGGAGGTTTACCGGGCAATCCTCGCGGCAGTGACCGACGAGGCCGCGCCGGAAAACGCTCCAGCCAAGCCCGCGCATTTAGTCCTGATTCATCCCGCTGATCCCGCTGAGCACGTACTCGCAGTGCTGCGCGCGGCGGCAGCCGCCGCCGGCCTGCCCGAACCGGACTTCCTCGCCAGGCCGGTGGCCGCCGCTGGCGCCCTGGCCGCCGACGCTAGTCCCGGCCAGCGGGTGGCTGTGCTGGACGTGGACGCCGCCAGCATCGAGACTGCCATGCTGCGAAGGACTCACGACGGATTCCAGTCTGCCGGCATGCCCGGCGGCCTGGCCCGGTCCGCGGGTGACGACCCGGAAGTGGCCTTGCGGCAGGGCGGCTACGAGTTGCTCGCTACCGTCACCAGCGCTGGCTGTGCCCCTAGTCAGCTCGGTGCCGTCTGCGTCACGGGCGAGCTCGCCTCACCGCATCGGGCTGCGGCCCTGCTCATCCAGATCCTGGGCGTTGAACCGCAGCTAGCCCCGGGCTCGGGCGCCGTCGTGCTCGGCGCCGTCAATACCGTCGGCGCGCCATCTCGCGAACCTGCCGATGACCTGGCCGGCTCTCAGCCGGAGCCACCGTCCGCCGCAGGCCGCCCGTGGCGGACGATCGCACGCTGGGCCTGGGTCATCGCGGCGTGCGCTTGGGCGGCCGTCGCGTTCCTCGTGGTACGGACCCTGACGCGGCCGGCTGCCACGCCGCCGTACCGCATCACCTTGCACAGGCTGATCATGCCGTCAGATGCGGCCGACCCGTACAAGCTGTCCGAGCAGTACCCGATCATCACACGTATGCCCAGCAGCGCACTCCAGCAGGTGATCAACGCCGAGCTACGCGCGCCCGCCATCGGGGCCGTCAACGCGATGACTAAGACTCACGCCCCGTCTGCCGTGCCCGGCGACGGATTCATCACATTCGAAGACACCGTATACTCCGACGGCGAATTGCTATCCGTCAAGTACATGTACTACGTCCACAATCCCGGCGCGGGAGACGTTTCATACGGTCTGACAGCCGTGACGGTCCGCATGGACACTGGTGCGATAGTCAGCCCGGATCACATTTTAACGGCCGCCGCCTTCAGAGCACCGGGGGTCCGCGCGCTGAGCGCAGAACTCCAGGCGCAGGAAAGTATTCGCACCTGCGACGAAATGCCTGGCTGGGGTGCAGGGAAGCTTCCGCCTGTGCTGGCGCGGATGCTCACGCCCGGCTACGTCGCCATGAACGTCGCTCCTGCCGGGGTCGTATTTAGCTTCGGCGACGACACGATCTCGCCCACCCCGTGCCATCCCGTCGGCGCCGTCTCGTTCGGGCATCTTTCCGGGCTGGTCAATCCTCAGATCGCCACGCTAGCTGAGCGCCCGTCCGGTTAGCTTCCCGCTGCCGGGACCGCCTCTGTCACGCCGGGACCCGCGACAGGCTCAGATTTGGTTCTGCTGATAGGTGGTCAGCCCGTACTGGCGAGCCAGCGGATCCCACAGCCGGAGGAAGGCACGCTTGCCTGCGGTCGCCTGCCGGTTGGGCCCGGTGGCCGCCTGGAAATGGGGATCGGACTGGTTACCGGCCGAGCAGCCGCCCGTGGCCTGATCGTGAGCCCAGGCCGCAAGGTCGGTATCAGCGCTGGCCGACGCCTGCCAGGCGCTGGCCAGGTCCGCCAGCATCGACGGCGACAACGCCGACCGGCCGGGCATGCTGGCCAGCTGTGCGAGCAACTGCCGCCGGGACCCCGCCGCCTGGCTGAACGTCCGAACGTCCTGTGCCTGGCGCGGGCCGCAGGTCTCAACGTCGGTGAACGCGCCATTCACCGACGCGCGATCGGTCACGCTGTGCCCGAGCAGCGCCGCTAGGCCGATCGCCGCCTGCTGCGGCGACAACGACGCCGAAGACGACGGAGCGGCTGTGGCCGGCGACGAGGCCGGGTTGGCCTCGGCGGAGGCAGTCGAGAACGCGAGCGCGGGCCGCCTTGGCGCCTGCTGCCCGAACGAGTGCTCCCAGACCAGCCCGAGCATGGCTAACCCGGCGACTGCCACCGCAGCGCCGGTGATGGCCAGCAGCCGAGACCGTCGCGTGGGATCGGTTGACTTCTCCCCCGGCGGTACTGGCGTGACGGGGGGCGACACGCGGGCAGGCGGCACAGCGACGGGCGCCACGCTCGTCTGCATGCCTGACGACGCCGGTTCACTGTCAGGCAGTCCTGGCCCCCTTCCTGATGACGCCGGGCCGTTGTCCGGCCACGCGATAGCGGCGCCGCAGGATGCGCAGAATTTGGCCTGCGGCCGGGATTCGCTGCCGCATGCACGGCAAGAACGCAATGGTCCCCCCCATACCCCCCTGCACGGCGCTGTTCGCTCTCATTCACGGGCACTCGATCAGAAATGTCAAGCAATGGCGCCGATCGCGTCCGTTATTGTCCGACAGCCCGGCAACAGACCGGCGAGGGTAGCTGGCTCGCCGTCAGCTGCACGCCGGCCGGGCTTGATCTGCTGCTGCACCGGATCGGGTGCTGGCCTGCTAAAACAGTGGGCGCAGGTGGATTCGAACCACCGGCCCTCGCTAGGACGAGGTCGTACCGTCGCTGGACTTGGCTGGGCGTGGCCCGGCCACTCCCCGCTTGCGGCTCAGCCTGACGGCTAACTTACCGATGCCCCGATCCCGGACGCCCAGCAGTTCACCGCCTGACGTGCGCAGCGCCCAGCTTGCGGGTGCCCGTCAGGACGTCTGCTGGTGACGGGGCGGCTGACGGCGGAGGGGCCAGGGCGGGTCCGCTCGGTGTACGCCTGCGTCGACTATGCCGCAGCCCATGCGCGTATTAGTCACGCCCTCCGAATTCCCGCCGCGATAAGCGACTTCCTTCACGCAGAAGGCTACTGGGACGAAGCTGTCGCACTCGGCCAGGCCGCGGTTGCCGCTGCACAGATGGGCAACGACCAGCAGGGCCAAGCCCGGGCCCTCAGCAGCCTGGGCTTCGCGCAAAAGCCTGACCGGCGACAACCCGGCCGCCACCACTAGCCAGACCCAGGCGCTGCAACTGTTCCGCGACATCGGCGACCTCCGCGGCCAAGGCTGGGCCCTCAACAACCTAGGCGCCGTCCCAGGTGCCTCTTCGATGCAGGTGCCGGGACCCCGGGAGTGCGGTACGGCGTAGGCCCAGGGCCGCCTGGTGCCCGCGCTGGTGAACGATGCGCTGGCACTGCTGCGGGCATCAGGAGCTCAGCTGGAGGCACGACGGCCGAGGCGGTGGCGCTGCAGGCGCTGCTCGCCGGGCAGGACGTCGAGCCGACCGAGGACAGCGACGGCACCGATAGGCGTTGGCAGATCGCGCAGAGCCTGGCCGAGGACCAGGTCGCCGCGCTGTCGACCGCGACGCACGGCACGCCCGCTGCCGTAGGGGTTGATGGCGATCAATGCTGCCATCGGCTGCGGCGCATGAGATCTGGATCAGACGACGGACCTGCGGCGTGCCACCCTTATGGCGCCAGCCTGGACGGCGAGCAGTACGCACATGATGATCACAGGGAAGACGTGCGGTAGCGCCTTGGACGAGGCGCCATTTGCCGAGTTGCCGTGGCTCACGAAGGCAGAGAGCAGATAAACCACCGCACCTGCGGCCGGGTGCATGACAAGCCCTACGCGCTTGGACACGAAGTTGTTGTAGGAGACCCCGAAATGGATCGGAACGCGCGCGTCACTCGGCAGGGTGACCGCGCCGTACCAAGAGACGCAAATCATCGCGAGCAGGACCACGCCACCGATGACAAGTGCCGCTGTCACCGCAGCACCTCCCTAGGATGTTTCATCACTATCCTTGCGCATAGCCTGCAGCAGGTCGAAGTCGGCGAGTGCCCGGCCCATCTGCACTGTTGACCGCGTCGCTTCGCCTAGCGCACCGCGGCGGATCGGCTCTGCCGATCCAAGGGGCGGTCGTCGCGATCACCCTGGGGGCCGGCGTGGCCGGGCCTGCCGCTGGTGGCGAGCCCGCCCCGCACGCCACAGACAGCCTTGGCCTATGACGCCACGCACACGCGTGACATCGATGACTTCCGCCTCCTAGCAGACATCGTCGAAATGGCGCCAGGTGAACGGCTCAGGGGTTCAGTGAGGCCAGCGCCTGCCGGGCACGATCCTCGACGCCTCGGCCGAGCGCCGCGGCGTCGCTGCCACCGGTTCCCATGGCGTTGGCCGCGTACCGTACGAAGACTCCTTCGCCGATGCATGCGAGCTTCCACTGGGCGAATGCCACGTAGAACCCCAGGTCGGTAAGATCGTGGCCGGAATGGCCGGCATAGCGCTCCGCCACGTCGACCCGGCTGGGGAAGCCAGGCAGCGCCGTGGCGGCGAGCCGCAGCGGGTCGGAAGCCGCCCCCGGCCCGGGGCCGCTGCCCCAGTACGCCATCATGGTGCCCACATCGGCTAGCGCATCACCCAGCGTGCAAAGCTCCCAGTCCAGCACCGCCTGGACCTGGCCTCCGGCGGAGACAATGGTGTTGTCCAGGCGGTAGTCGCCGTGTACGAGAGCCGTTCCCTGCTGGGCCGGGACCCGGCCGGCGAGCAGGTCGTGCACCTTGTCGACCAGTGGCACCGGGCGGTAGACGCCGACACCGCGGGCCTGCTGCTGCGACTGGCTGAACTGCCTGTGCCACCGGCGCAGCTGCCGCTCGATGTAGCCGTCGTGCCGGGCCAGGTCACCAAGCCCGATGGCATCGACATCCAGCTGGTGGATGGCGGCCAGCACGTCGACGAGGTCGTAGCCTGCTGTCATCCGGCCTGCCTCGTCGAGGGCAGCCGCCGCCTCGGCGGGCTCGCGCAGGACGTAGCCGTCGACGAATTCCATCACGTAGAAAGGCCGGCCGTTGACCGTCTCGTCGGCACAGTAGCCCAGGGCCGCCGGGACCGGCACAGGCGTGTCACGCAGGGCAGAGATGATCCGGTGTTCCCGACCCATGTCATGGGCCGTAGGCAGGATGTGGCTGATCGGCGGACGGCGCAGCACGATCCGGCGGCCCGCGGCATCGGTGACCGCATAAGTCAGGTTGGAGCGGCCGCCGGCGATCAGCGCGAACTCAAACGGCGGCCGCAGGCCCTCAACGTTGGCCAGCAGCCAGCCCGACACCGCTGATGGGCTGATGCCTTCCGTCATCTGGTCAGGGTCTCCCGCTGAGCCGGGCCTGCAGGCGGCGCATGCCGCGCAGCCACCGCTCGCGGTCATCGGCCCGCCGGCGCTCATAGGTGGCCACGTCCGGATGCGGCAGGATCAGGAACTGCTCGGCCGCCACCGCGGCCAGCACCGTCGCGGCCACCTGGCCCGGCTCGAGCACGCCGTCCAGCGCTGCCTGCGCCGAGCCACCGGTCGCGCCGACGTCCTCAAGAAATGTATCCTCGCCTAGCTCGCGGCGGCTGGTCGCGCCCAGGTTGGAGGTCACCGCCTGCGGGCACAGGCACGACACCACCAGGCCCTGCTCGCCGTAAGTTATCGAGAGCCACTCTGCCAGCGCCACGGCGGCGTGCTTGGTCACCGCGTACGGGGCCGAGCCGAGCTGGGTAAGCAGGCCGGCCGCGGACGCCGTGATGATCAGGTAACCCTGGCCGCGGGCCAGCACGCCCGGCAGCAGCGCCCGCGCGGCGTACACGTGACTTTGCACGTTGATGGCCCAGATCCGCGCCCACGCATCGTCAGCCACCTCCAAACCGCCGGCCACAATGATGCCGGCGTTGGAGCAGAACAGGTCCACCGGCCCGAACGCATGCTCTGCCGCGGCCACCAGGGCCCGCACGTCGGACTCGCGCGACACGTCGGCCGGCACGGCCAGCGCCCGGTGGCCGCCGGCCTCGATCTCCGCGGCTACCTTCGCCGCGCCCGCGGCGTCAACGTCGGCTACCACCACGCCGGCCGCGCCCGCGTCGGCGAGCGCCAGGCAGATGGACCGGCCGATGCCGCTGGCGCCGCCGGTGACGATGGCGACCCGGTTCGCGATGTCCATGGCACAACCCCTCCGGGTGGTGGACCGCCCGGCCATGTCGAGTGTCCCGATCCCGGGCATCGGCTGCGGCAGCTGATGCCTGGATCCCATCATGGTACGGCGGCGCGCCGTCGGCCGATGATCATGCCACCAATCAGGCGATCAGTTCCGCGTCCATTCGAGGTCGTCCATGGCCCGGAGTCGCACGATTTCCTCGCAGCTCTAAACGATCTTGTGAATCTTGGCAAGTGCAGTCAGGCCCTGTGGCCTGTGGGTCTGGCGGAACGAGCGCGGCAAGAGGACGATTAGTTGGCTGCTCCCGTTCTGAAAGGACTCCGCTATGCCCGATAGTGACACCCCCGTCATGGACACCCTCACGGTGATGACCGCCGCATCGCTGGAGAGCAGCGACCTGCCCCCACGCGAGTTCATGATTGCCCGGATCGCCGCCCTGGTCGCGGTGGACGCATCAGCTGCGTCTTATGCGCTCAACGTCGAAGCGGCGGCCGACTCCGGCATCACCCTCGATGACGTCGAAGATATTCTCGTCGCGGTGGCACCCATCGTGGGCACGGTCCGCGTGGTTTCGGCGGCGGAGAACATCGCCGAGGGCCTGGGATTCGTGGTCGCCGTAGCCGAAGCTGAGCTAGAGGCCGAATTGGAGGCAGAGGCCGACGACGACGACACCTAAGCCGGCGCCGCGCCGATGGCGTCGCGCACCAGCTGCTTCAGGCCCGTCGGCTCGCACATCACCGGGTAGCCGATCAGGGTCATGGCGTTCCTCCCTGCTGTTCGAGCGCGCGCGTCACGACGGTCAGATCCTGCCCGCCGAGTCCTTGATCAACGGCTTGCTGCCATTCGTCAGCCAGGCAGGCAAGGGCAGCGAACCGGTCGCCGCCAGCCGCTTGCAGGGCGAGGTGCACGTCCTTGAGCGCAAGCGAGAGCGCGAACTGGGCCGAGAACTCGCCGTTGGCGATCCGTTGTAGCTTGGCATTCTGCCAGGCGGACACCAGCGGGCCGCCGCCCAGCGCGTCCACCACCGTCCCGGTGTCAAGACCCAGCAGGTGAGCTAGAGCCACCGACGCAGCGACCGCTTCGGTCGCGAACGCGAGCCAGGTGTTGTTCACCAGCTTCAGCCGCGTTCCGGTCCCGGACTCGCCGACCCAGATCGTGCGCTGGCCGAGCGCGTCGAACAGCGGAGCGACACGCGAACGCGCGTTGGCGGGCCCGGACGCGAAGATCGTCAGCTGGCCGCCTTCTGCCGGATCCTTGCTTCCCGACACCGGCGCGTCGAGGAGCATCACGTCCGGACGCTCACTACCGGCCATGGCCGCGACCCGGTCGATCCCCGCCACGCCGATCGTGCTCATCTGGACCCAGATCGCGCCCGGCGCCAAGGCAGCAAGCATCCCCTGGTCCCGGGCGACCGAAATGACGGCATCAGCGTCGGTCACCATCGTGACCACGATCGCCGCTCGCCGCGCCGCGTCGGCGGCGGTCCCGGCGACCTCCGCGCCGAGCTCAGCCAGGTCCCGGACCGCCTCTATCCTGCGGTTCCAGACGATCGTCGGGATGCCAGCGCGCAAAGCACTGGCCGCCATGCCGTGGCCCATCGCCCCGATGCCGAGCACCGCAACAGGCTCGTGAGTCCCTGCCATCGGTCCCCCTTGCCAGTGATTGCTAGGTGACGGGTCCTGCCAGCATCGTGCCCGCCGGGGCCCCATGCGTACCGTCGGCGGGCAGCCTCCTCGCGGTCCTTCGCCGTTTGACGGCGATCGTGGCGTGAGGGCCCGGCGTAAATGTTGTTCGCGCTGTTACCGTCGACGCAATGCCCGGCTAAACGCCCGGTCATGCGTGAGAAGCGGGCGTCTGAGCGAACGACGCCAGAACTGGAAGTTCGGGACTGTGGGTGGCGGCCAGTGGCTGAACTCGCTATCGGTACACGTAACTTACACGTAAGGTGTATCGTAGGTGTATGAGTCGGGTGCGCACGAACATCGAGATCGAAGACATCTATCTCCGGGCGGTCATGGAGCGCTACGGCCTGCGGACGAAGACCGAAGCGGTCGAGCTCGCCCTGCGCCATCTTGCCGGGCAGCCGATGACGCGCGAGGAGGCCCTGTCGATGCGGGGCGCGCATGCCATCGGGGATCTTCCCGACGATGTCGCGCCCCGGGGAGCAGCGTGATCCTCGCAGACACCTCCGCCTGGGTCGAATACGACCGGGCCACCGGAAGCGCAGTCGATCATCGACTGACCGAGCTCATTGACACCCGGGGCCCGGTCGCCGTCACCGAGCCGGTGATCATGGAAGTCCTGGCTGGCGCGCGCAGCGACGCGAGGGAGGCGGATCTGCGCCGCCTGCTGCTGCGTTTCCACCTCTGCCCGTTCGACGCCGTCGCTGACTTCGATGGGGCGGTACGCATCTACCGTCGTTGCCGGCAGTCCGGGATCACGCCCCGGGGGATGATTGACTGCATGATCGCTGCGGTCGCGCGACGGCACCAAGTCACTTTGCTGGCTTGCGGCAGCGATCTGGACCATGTGGCTAGCGTCATCGGCATCGACCTCGACGAGGCCTCGCGCCGGTAACTATCACCCGCCACCAGCTCAGCGACGCGAAGAGCCGCTCGTTATACGCGGGTGTTGGCCGGCGCGGAAGATCATGCGCGGCCGGCCAGATCAGGTATTTCTGCGTGTTCATGTTTGCCGCCGCGCGGGACAGCACGAACTCAGCGCCCGGACAAAGGCACCGGTGGGTGCGGGCTGTGGATGGTCATCTTGGTCTCCGTTCGCCGGCCCTCCGGCAGCGTGGCCCGCCATCGCCGCTCGCCGATAGCGGCTGCTGCCCTTGCCGCCGATGCTGGCGCGGGCGGGAAGGCCGAACATCGTCCAGCTGCCGGGTCCGGCCGCCTAGTAGGTGTCGTAGGGCGCTCGGCCGGCGCGCGCCTACGGCAGGCACCGCCCGCGGGCTGATGTGGACCGGTGCCAGCGGCATGGGCCGCCGCCGGTCTGGCAGGTGACCATCCGGATGGCGTATGGCTGGTGGAGGCTGCTCCGCCGCCAGCCCGGCCATGATCAGGCACGTGATCGGCGCCCTTGCCGATAGCAGCGCCGAGGGGCTACTCGAACACCTGCGCATACCTACCCTGGTACTGCATTGGGCGCAGGAATTCATTCCGGTCGCCGAGGCGCGGAACCTCGCCGAGCACATCCCTGGTGCGCAACTCGAAATCCTGCCCGGCATCGACCATCAGCCATGGGCCGGGGACGTGGACGCGATCGTCGAGCGGGTAGCTGCGTTCCTCGCGCGACTGTGCGACTGGCCACGACCCGCCCGGCCCGGCGCACCCCGAGTCACCCGCCCGCTGACGGGATGGGCGTCCCTGACCGACGCGGAGGCCCGGGTGGCCATGCTGGCAGCCGACGGGAACAGCAACCCCGCGGTCGCGCGCGAACTGTTCCTGTCCCGGGCCACGATTGAGACCCACCTCAAGCGGGTGTACGCCAAGCTGGCGATCGACGGACGGCACCAGTTGCACCTGCTCTGTCCGCTTGCCGCATCGCCGGGGCACTCTGACGCGGCTCGCTCGAGAGACGCGGTGATGCGCCGGGCCGCGGGATCCGCGGCCAGGCTTGGGGCAAACGTGTCGAGCGACCGTCCGGAGCCCCAGCCCCGCAGGACGAGATCCAGTTCCGCGCGAGCTTCGGAGGTCGGCGGGCGAACGGAGGTGCCGTATAGAACAAGACCAGATGCCCGATGACCTTCAGCGAAGCGGATCGCCAGCGGACCTCCCTCGCTGAAGCCGAGCAGGAAGGGTGCTGAAGCCGCGCACGCGGCAGCGACCGCAGCCAGGTCATCGACTCGCTCACCGACAGTCGGGGACGAGATCGTCGGATCGGACAGGCCAGTCCCGAGCTTGTCATAGCGGATGAGCCGGGAGTGCCGGGAGAGCCCGCGCACGAACCGCCGATATCCCGGTAGCTGCCATTGCAGTTCGAGGTGGGAGTGCATGCCGGGAACCATCAGCAGATCCACCGGCCCGGTACCCGTCACCTGATAGGCCAGCGCGCCCCGCGGCCCGGACGCATAGCAGGTCGTTGGTGTGCCGGTCATCCCTCCATGATGCGGCAATACCCGGACCCGGGAACGCCCCACGGGACCGGCGATTCTGATCTTGCCGCAGCAGCAAGGCGCGGCAACGGCGTACACCGGCCGAACATAATTTGATTAGGGCGGAATCGAGCACAGAATCAGCTGTTCTGCGCAGCTCCCGCCTGCTGCGCGCTCTCGCTGTGATCGCACGCCAGATGGGCGTGACGGCGCGACTGCAGCTGTCGAGTGGCGGCGTTGAGTACTGTTCATCACCGGCTCGATTAAGCAGTCAGGTTCCGGCTCATATCAGCGGCCGCCTCGCGGTTCTCGACGCCGAGCTTGGCCAGCACGGCCGAAACGTGGTGATTGACCGTTTGAGAGAAGATCCTGAATATGATGCTGTTGGAACGCGATCCGGTGCTGGCCTCGCTGCGCCAGTACGCGCACGAAGCGGGGCAGGGTGAAGGGCGACTCGCGTCCGGTACCTCCGCTACTGGGTGAGCGAGGCCGAGGGCAAGATCTTCTGCCTGGTCGACGCACCGTCTGCGGAGGCCGCGAACACCGTGCATCGCGAGGCTCACGGACTGGTTGCCGACGACGTTTTCAAAGTGCAGGAAGGGTTGTGATCCGCAGGCGGCTGGTCGCGAACCTGACCGACCCCGCCGTTGCCCGTCGCCCCGACGACACGGCCGCCGCGTTGCCCAGCCCGACGCCGTCCGGGCCCCCAGATACGGCTCGTTGCCCAGATCATGAAATCGCCCGAGAACCTGGGCGGCATCTTCACCGGCACGGGCACTGACCCGAACACCGGACCCCTGCTGATCCTGCTGGCCGCGGCATACTGGCCGCTCGCGCCGCAGCGGCGGGAAACGCCTGAAACCCCGCCAGTGAGCGCGGCCACCGGCCAGCCGGCGACAGCGAGTTCCCCACCAGACGCTCCAAGGCGCGGATCACCACGGCGGCTCACCCTGATGGTCACTAGCGTCGCAAGCGACAGGTCCGCTACGACCATGGAGATGCCCTGTGGGAGCAGAAATGATGTCTGTCTTCGCGCTTGGGCGGATGCGAGTGCGGCGGTCTGGGTACGGCGCGATGCAGCTGGCGGGTCAGTTCGCCGCGGGGACGCCGCCCGACCGTGAGTAGGCCATCGGCGTACTCCGGGCCGCAGTAGCCGCCGGCGTCGATCACATCGACACCGCCCAGTACTACGGCCCCGGCACTGT
>Ga0187879_10000372_pt1 | contig 30035 bp, 26 predicted proteins | sample June2016WEW_19_1_FD_132423 | JGI IMG/M metagenome (GOLD analysis project Ga0187879, IMG submission 132423) | Peatland microbial communities from SPRUCE experiment site at the Marcell Experimental Forest, Minnesota, USA - June2016WEW_19_10 | ecosystem: Environmental > Terrestrial > Soil >... | reverse complement strand
CGGTCCAGCTGGGAGCCGCCGGCTGGCTCAGACGAGCACCCACCCGGCCCCATCGTCTAGAGGCCAAGGACACCACCCTCTCAAGGTGGAGACACGGGTTCGAATCCCGTTGGGGCTGCTCAGAGGCCTTGATCCCATTCAGTGGACCACTTTTTAGACAACGTGGCCTGGGGTTGGGGTAAGTGCAGGGCTTCGAATTCCTTCGGGGTGAGGTAGCCGAGCGCGCTGTGGCGCCGGGCTGGGTTGTAGAAGTGCTCGATGTAGTCAGCGATGGCGATGGCGAGTTCGAGGTTGGTCCTCCAGCGCTGGCGGTCCAACAGCTCGATCTGCAAGGAGCCCCAGAAGGACTCCATCGGAGCGACGGCTGCCAGGGGTTGCACCGAGAATGAGGAAGACGAGGCTCGCGGACAGCGGCGGCAGGACGTACCGCTTTGGAATGAGCCGACACGAGAACCGATCAGCGTTGGCGGGTCGCGACCTTCGGCCGGCACAACTGCAGCCACGGGACGCCAGCGACCGCCTAACGGTGGGAGGAGCCCCCAACCGTTAGGCGGTCGCTTTCGTCGAGCTGTCGGATGAGGCTGGCAGAGGACGCAGCGACTGCCAGCGAATCGCCTTACGAGGCAGGCGGTATTGCCACTCCGCTGACAGTGATCGTGACGGCTGACGAGGCGCCGCCGATGTTCTCCGGGCCGCCGTAGATCCGCGCGCGGAGCTGCACCGTCCCGTCTTCACCGAACGTGTAGGTGAACGAGTACGTCGAGCCGCTGGCAACCACACCCGCGGCCACGTTGTGCCAGAAGCCGTGAGTGCCCAGGACCTGCAGGTAGATCAGGTGACCCGCGTGATCTGGTGTGACGGTCCCGCTCAGCGTCACGTTGCCGCCCTGCTCGCTCGTGGTTGAACTTGCGAGAATCGTCAAGACGTCCTGCACGCCCTCGTACAGGTTCGCGGTCTCCCGGAGAGGCTTCGAAATCGTCGCAACGAGATAGACCTTGTTGTGGACCGGGCTGCGAGTGAAGCTGTAGCTACCGTCGGGTCCGGTGATCGTCCTGGCGAGCAGCTCCTTCGTTCCGCCGGGCTTCCCGCCGTAGAGGCCGACAGCGGTGGACGGCTCAGGCGTTGAACCGGAGGAATAGAGGGTCCCGTAGATCGTCACGGACCCGCCAGCGGCGATGATCGGATCAGAGGAGTTGATCGTGAACAAACCGTGCTGCTTTTGCTGGACAGAGACCGTGATGCTGTCGGAATCGCCCTCAAGGTTGCGAGCGTCGCCCGGAAACACAGCCCGCAAGGTGTAGTCCCCAGGCAGGGCCCAGCTATGAGAGAGGTCGAAATTTGAGCCGGCATCGGTGTACGTGGACGCGATCGTGGTCCAGACGTTTCCGAACAGACCATTCTGTTCCTCGACCTTTACGAGCTGATAGGGATGCGACGGGCTCACATTGCCGGTGAACACGATCCGCTCGCCCGTGACGGCGTTCGTTTTGCTCGCGCTGAACGAGACGACTGCGGCAACACCCTCTGCGATCGTACGGCTATGGGTGCCGTCCGGCCCGGTCACGAACCAGCTTCGGTTCGTCGTCACGACGCCCTCGGCGCGGGTGAAGTCATAAAAGCCAAAGGAGTTGGTAGTTGTCGTCTGGACGAGGCTGAAGTGCGTCTTCGGACTGATGCGGTGGAAGAGCTTGATCTGCTGGCCCGAGTTATCAGCGGTATTCAACTGGCCGTAGATGAAGACCCCTTGGCCGGCAATGATGGGGTTCGGCGTAGCCGAAATCGTCAGGCCGTCGTTGTGCGCCGGCGCGGCTTGCGCCGCTGCCGGCAAAACCACGGCGACAAGCGTGCACAACAGTGTCAGTAGTACGAGAAGTCGAGTGCGCATGAAATACTCCTTTTTTTAGTAGGACTGTGAGACGATGGTGAGCGTCTTGGCGGCCAAGCTGCCGACTGCGTAGATGATCGTCGTCGTGTCGGCATGGAAGGTGAACTTCGTAGGGCCGATCACGGGGTGCGTTTTCGTCCCGGCGGCGAAGACTCGGACGTAAAGGGTCGTATGAGGGATGACGAGGGATGCTTGGTGCGGGTTCGTCAGGTCTTTGATGACCCTTACGCCGATCGTGCTCGCGGTCCCTACGAAGACGTCGACCGCCGGTGCTTCGGCGACGTGGCGGACGATGACACGGGCGTTGCCCGCAGCTACGGCACCCGTCGCGTTCACAAATGCCTTCAGCTCGGGAGTGCCCGTCGGGCTGAGGTAGATGACAACGGTGGCGCTCTCGCCAGGGCTCAAGATCTTGGTCGCAGAAAGGATCGGCTTCGACCTCGGCTTGGCGCCGGCTGGTCGAATGGCGAAGTGGCGGGCGCCGGCATCGAGCGGGTATTCACCAGTGACCGTCTGGAACGTGAAATCAGACAGCAACTTGGTGCCGCTCACGTAGACGTCAACGGGTAGTCCTGGAATAGCGTGGACGAACGACACCTCCGCAGTGACCGCACCGTTCGTTGCCTTGGAACCCGTCGCTGCGGAGGCCGATGTCACCGCCAGCACCGGTGCAGCGAGCCCGATGACCACCGCACCGGCGGCCACCCAGGTCCTTATTCTCATATGGTTGCTCCTAGGCCATAGTGGGCAGCATGTCGCGCCGCCCTTACTCTGTATCCGTGGCGGCAGCCCTCGCGGTTGCATCGGACTCAGATGAAGGGACACCGGAGACTCTTGAACGGGACCGTTGCAACCGCGAGACGGTGTTTCAACGGAGAAGAGATGTGAACGCACGCATGACCGCGTCAGTAGGTGACCGGCTGCGTGACGGAGACGAATCGGCGCTCGAGGAGACTTACCGACGATTAGGACCGCTTGTGCGCGACTATGTGCAGCGCTTCGTCCCGCGAGACGATGCTGAGGACATAGTTCAGATCACGTTTCTAGAACTTTGGCGTGCTCGCAAGCGGTACGACCCGAGCCGGAGCCTCGAGGGCTTTGTGTTCGGCATTGCTCGCGACCGGTCTATAGATCACTTGCGCCGTAGGAGACACGACGTGGTCGACGTCGATCACCTTCGCAATCTGATTGGCGACGACGGCCGCGAACTGGTCGAGCGCCTGGTATGGGCAGCGGAGGTGCGCGGGGCCCTCGGCGAGCTGCCAGAAGTTCAGCGCGAAGCGCTCGAGATGTCGTACTTCGACCATCGCACTCAGACCGAGATCGCCCACCAGCTCGGAGTGCCAATCGGGACCGTCAAGGCCCGTATGGCACGGGGCATGCAGCGTCTTGCATCATTGATTGGAGGAGTTGAGCAGTTGTGACGACCCACATGAACGAAGAGTTGCCTGCCTTGCTAGCCGGTGAGCTCGACGGCGAGGCGACGCGAGCGATAGCACACCACCTTCGCATCTGCGGAGATTGCCGCGCCGAGCTCGCCGAATTGGCGCTCGCCCATGGCAGCCTCACCGCGGCCATGCGCGCCGAGCAGGAGCTCGCTGTCCAGCTGAGGACCGGTTTGCCGGAACCGGCGGAGTCATCGCGCCGGGCCACCAGCCCCGGGGTCGCTCAAGCTCCCCTGCGATTACCGCGTCGACATCAGCATGCCGGACGGCTGCTTGTCGCCGCGTGCCTGGTGCTCGTCGTCGCCGCGACCGCGTTTGGGGTCAGCCTGTCGCAGCACTCTTCGCCGAGGCCGATCGCGGCAGTGGCAAGCTTGCACCCGCTCGTGGCTCCCGCCGATGCTCAGGGCGCGGTCGTCGTGACGGCTTTCGGAAAGACGTTGGAGATGTCGATCAGGACTAGGGGACTTCCACCGCTTCCGCCGGATGAGTTCTACGAGGTGTGGCTGCTGCAGCCCAAGACGAACAAGATGTTGCCCGTCGGCGTTCTCGCCCCGTCGGGCACAGAGAGCTATGGCCTGTCCGACCCAGTCATGGCTGACTTCACTGCCGTCGACGTAAGCCTGCAGGCCAACGATGGCAACCCTGTGCATTCCTTGTTGACCGTGCTAAGCGGGCTCGTGAAGACGGACGCCCACTAGCATCGTCGGCGTGTGCCGTTTGCCCAAGGGACTTGGGCTGAACAGAAGAGTTGGGGAGGGGCGGTCGCCAGCGGGATTTCCCCGCGGAAGGCGAAGGCGTAGATGACGTAGACACCGCGGCGGAGGAGTCACCCGGCTTAGGCGGTCCGGCCGTAGCCTCGCGCGGGGTCAGTCTGAGGATCCTCGATCCCGGCGGCGTCGTGACGACGATGTCGGTCGGCGCGGACGACAGACCACTGCGGTACCGGATCAATCACATCGATCCCGACGGGTAGCCGCTGTTCGAGCTATTAATTCCGACCCCGTTCGACAACGCGGTCAATCAAGACTCGCTCGCGACCGCGGACGCGGTGCGGATCCCGCATCTCATTCAGACCCTGCGCGCTGTGGCGGACGATCTGCTCAGCGAGCTAAGGAACGGCCGCCCCTGAGAGGTGCGCATCGCTCCCGGGTGGGCTGACGAGAGCTCGCACTCCGCCAACCTTTCGCCAACCGACTTTGCGTGGCGGCGGGCCACAGGCGCTGCGACGGGGCTGCAATGCGCACCAAATCCAAGGTCAGCTGGCTGTAGCGGTGAACCGGCCACCCTCTCAAGGTGGAGACGCGGCTTCGAATCCCGTTGGGGCTGCTAAGTGACCTGGCCCCTCAAAGAGTGGACGACGCCTTGCGTAGACGTCGACGACGAAGGCAGGGCGGTCGGCCACCCCAGAGGCGGTTCTCGGGAATTCCGGTTCCTGCCCTGAGCCAGGGCTCGTCTTCGCTGGAGGGAGGCGCCCTGCCTGCCCGCGACAGCGGTGAGCCCCGGAGGGGCTAGCTGAAGGGGACGCTGATGGGACCTGGTAGGCGTCGGTAGACGGCGAAGAAGTCGCGGTCGTCGGGGACGAGGTAGCGGTCCGGCGACTGCATCGGCTGCGGTTCCACCATGGTCGGGTGGAGACCGTCATGGTGTGTGTAGGTGATCAGGGTGTGCCACTCGGGGTTGATGTCGAACTCCATCGCGTCCACCGCGCCGGCATGCTGCAGGATCTGGGCGAGGGAGATCACCGTCTGGTAGTCCGCCACGACATAGATAAGGTTGCCGAGACGATCGATGCCGACGCCGGTCCGCCAGACTCGGACGGCGCTGCCGAGCGTGTAACCCCACTGCGGGCTGTTCGGATCCGTATTCAGCTCGGGGTTGAGCTTTCCGTGCCAGACGATCGGCGCAAGGCTCTGTCGAGCCCATGCGACATTCGGCCCCGCGTTCGGACCACCCTTCCATGTCACGATGGCGACGTCGCCATTGCGGTAGCCGACGAGGGTCGCCTTGCCGTCGAGGAGTGGTTCGTTGACGAGGCCGTTGTCGGTGGAACCGTTGTCGCCGTCCGAATAGGTGAAACCCGCGTTGAAGGTGGCGAGCAGTCGCGAACGCTGGCCGTACGGGACCATCATCGGACCCCGGACGGCTGCGTTGGGCGGCTCGTAACGGCCCGGGTAGTACGCGAGTGCAGTGCGCGTGTGATCGAACCAGGCGACGTAGGCGACGATCTGCGGGTAGTCGAGCTCAGGGCGAAAGGTCGTCACGAGCACCGGCGGGCCGCCGTTGATCGGCGGTCCGGTCGGCTTCCATACTCCTTCTCCAGGAAGAGGATGGGGGAACACGGGCTTGATCGGAGGCGGCCACGTGGATGCTGTCTTCGTGGCGGGTGGACGCCCGTGAGCCGGTGTCGGCCCGGCAAGACCGACCGACGGAAGCTTCTTCAGCTGGGGGCCGCCCGGCTTCGGTGCTGTCCAGCTGTAGTAGTAGTGCTCGGACTCGTCGACGGCCCAGTTGCCTCCAGGCATGCCGCGCAACCACTCGGCGCTGCGCTCGCCGAACGACATGCTCGTCGGTTGCAGCATGTATCTCGTGTACGAGATCGCCAGCAACGCCACCGGCACGGAGAGGACGACGGCGACGCTGCAAACGGGGTGGCGGCCGACCGGCGTCTTGCGCGCGCGGCGCCGCTCCCACCGGTGCCGCCGGCGGGCCTTCCGCACGATGCGGCGCCTCTGGAGGAAATCGAGCCGGCGGTGCCTCGGCCTCGGCCTGCCGGCCAGAGACCGGACTTCGGCTGGCTCGGATCGTAGGCCGGTCCCGCCCGAGCCAGAATGCGGCTCAGACAGCGGGCTCCTCACCGTGGAAGATCGTACTGTCGATGCTGAGTGACTTGTCGGTCGCCGCAGAGCCCCAGCTGAGAAGTGACTGACCGACGAAGGCGCGCACGAAGCGATGCCCAAGGGCTGGCCTACTCCGAGGCGAGGCCGGCTTGGTTCCCGATCGCCTTGCGAAGCCGTGCCTGCGGCGCGTCCGCCGCTTCGGCAAACCCGGGGTCGGACCGAGTTCGGCCAGTCCGAGAGCGAGCGCCTGCGTCGCTGAGAGGCTTGAAAGCCATCCCCTTAGGGCTGCTCTGTGCGGTAGGGCGACGAAGTTGATGAAGCTGCGGGGTTGTGCACCCTTCCCGTTTAGCCAGCCAGTGGTCTCTGGAGTCGGCTTCCTCGATCCGGGTGGGATCTATCCCCGGGCTTCGGCTCATCAGCACCACCGGAGTGTGGACAAGCAGTCCGGTCATCGTTCAGCGCACCGCCACCTCGACGACCTTCACGATGACGAGGGCAAAGGCAAAGATCAGATAGCCACGTAGCATCAGCATTCCGATCTTGCGCTGCCTCGACATGACAGGGCGCTCCAACAACGCGAGCGGTGGCATTCGCCAATTGGACCTTCGCGCCCGGAGCTCGCCTTTACCCAGAACTGCCCCCTGCCCCGAAGCCAGGGCGGCTGTACGGCGACGACGAGACTGCAGGCTGAGGTAGCCGCCGATCACAAGGCCAAGCCCAGCGCCGACAACGATGATGAGCTCGAGGTCGGGACCCGAGAGGTTGGGGAAGAGGACGGCGGCGGTGAGAATGAGCGAGAGGAGCACGAGCACGCCGATGATGATCGAGGCGATGACGTTCGTCTTCGTAGTGTTCGCCCACGGTCCGAGGACCTCCTTGTCGTTGCAGAGCAACAGGAGGAACACCGCTGCGCTCGGGAGGAGGACACCGGCCAGCGTCTGGACCCCCTCGGTGACGGTGCCGAGGGGCACGCCCGGTATGAGCACAAGGGCTGCAGAGGCGATCATGAGACCGGCGAAGACGGCGTAGAAGCCCTTCGCCCGCCGGACCGAGCGATGGAGCGAGTGCTTGAGGCCGAGGACATCCGACGTGGCATAGGCGGTCGAGAGCCCGATCGCCGAGGCGCCGATGAGGCTCGCGTCGAAGAGAATGATGGCGAAAAGAATGCCGGCCGCATGCGACACGTAGCGTCCGAGTCCCACAGCGACATGACGGGCGTCGACGAACTGACCGAAGAGTGGGGTGTGGGCGAACGCCGCCGCCGACGATCCCATCAAGGCGCCCGCCCCGATGATCACCACGACGATGCCGAGGATGAGGTCAACGCGCTCGTAGTTCACGAACCGTGTCGTGATCCGCTTGTCGATCACGTAGGACTGCTGGAAGAAGAGCTGCCACGGTGCCACGGTCGTTCCAACGAGCGCGATGATGAGCAGCATTACGTTCGACAGCTGAGAAGGCCCCCCCGGCAGGCTGACGAGGGCGAAGTTGTGCACTACCTGCCCGGCTGGCGGGTGCACCAAAACGTACAGGGGGATCACGACGAGCGAGCCGACGCAGAGTGCCATGGCGGTCCGCTCGAAACGTCGGAGACTCCCGGTGCTCGCCGCCACGATGATGAAGACGCCAGCGAGAATCACCGCCGGGACCTTCGACACGCCCACGTAGCCCGCGGCAAGGGACACTCCGATGAACTCTGTGACGATCGTGAGGGCGTTGAGCACGAAGAGGTCGATCACGCTGAACGCGCCCCAGAACTTGCCGAAGCGCTCCAGGATCAAACGGGCATGACCCACGCCGGTCACCGCTCCGAGGCGCAGCACCATCTCCTGGGCCACGTACAGCACCGGGATGAGCAGGAGCAACACCCAGAGCAGGTGCGTTCCGAAGTTCTGACCAGCCTGGGCGTAGGTGGCAACGCCACCGGCATCGTTGTCCCCGACCATGACGATAAGGCCAGGACCAATGATCGCCAAGAGTGTGAGCAGCTTTGCCTTCGAGGAGCGACGAGCGCCGGTGTCGCCGTAGGCGATGGTCCCGAACGCGCCTTTGATGTCGCCCACGTGCTCTTCATCGAGGACCGCACCGAGCTCGCGCGGCGTACCGCTGCTGCTTGCCGCGTCGGAAGTCGTCGCGGCGAGCGTCGTCCTGGCCCTGGGACGCTTACGCATAATCGTGACGGGAGGCGTCGCGCCCTCGGACATGATCTCCCTCCTTTCGTGGAGCGGCGATCTCGCCGTGATCTGCGGCGAGGTGGCCACGGCGCACGCCTAGTCGCGGGTGGCACAGATCGTGGGTGACCGCACTCATTGCTCGGCCGCCGTCATTCCGGCGTCACGCCCGGTGTGGGCGTTCGCCGACGCGCGCGATCAAGTCCTCGGCACGACCTATCCGATCGCCGATGCGGTCGACGAGTGGACACTTGACGATGCCGGGCGGTGCGAGGTGAAGCTTCATGATGGATGTCTCCTTGGATCTGCGGGGAGCATCTCGTTCGACGCCCCGGGTACGCACCGCCAGGCGCGGCGCGGGCCGTCGAAAGACACTGATTCCGTTGGTGTGCAACCGGTTCGTGAGAACGTGGTGCAAGCGCATTGGAGGCACGCAAGGCGGCAACCACCCGGAGGTGGGAGAAGAGCCGAAGACCCCGACGTCAGTGCGTCTGGCGACGCTGCGTCAGGAAAGTGATCCGCAGGTCAGAGAGACGCGTGAAGGACGCCGGGGCACGGCTGTGGAGGTTGGGGACTATGAGGTTCAGATTTCATGTGCCCCACCTCCCTTCGTGTCGACTCGTACGTTCCTCATGAGACCGTACTTCGGCGTGCCGGATAGTGCCACCCGCCAATCGCATAACGCGGAACACCCACAGAGTCGACGCCGGGCCTGACGAGCAAGAAAGATGGGCAACGCATCGGTCTGGGGCGGCGAATCCGCACCACCGGACGCGCAGCCCCGTCCGCAGAACCGCGCACCGAACGTCAGAGCGATTCTGAAGCCCTGTTGAGACACATCGACGATCGCGCTGCGGCTCCTGCCTGACGTTCGCGACGGAAAGGCAGCGGGCTGAGCGAACCGGTGGCTACGCCATGGATAGTGGTAGGGACGAGCAAGATGTAGTGTCCGAGTCCCCTTTTCCAAGCCTCTACCGCCTCCGAACTGGCGAGGTGGAGCGCGGCAAGCTGGTGATGAGTGCACCACCCGCCACTTCGGAACAGAGCCGGCCGATGATCGCAATCAGCGTCGAGCACTTGAGCAAGTCCTACGGACGGACTCGAGCCCTGGTCGATGTCAGCTTCGCGGTTCCGAGCGGCAGCATCGTCGCTCTGCTGGGGCGCAACGGCGCCGGCAAGACCACCCTCATCCGCATCCTCACCACCCTGCTGCAGGCCGACTCCGGAAGCGCGTTCGTGGTCGGCTCCGATGTCCGTGACGACGCTGGCGGTGTCCGCCGCCGCATCGGGGTCAGCGGGCAGACCGCGACCATGGACGACCTCCTCACTGGCCGCCAGAATCTGGTGATCATCGGCCGGCTCTGTCACCTGAAGCCGACCAAGGCTCGCGAGCGGGCCGCCGAGCTGCTCCAGCGCTTCGATCTCGAGGCCGCCTCTGATCGCCTGGTCAGGACCTACTCCGGGGGGATGCGCCGCCGCCTCGATCTCGCTGCCAGCCTCGTCGCCGAACCCGAGGTTCTCTTCTTCGACGAGCCAACTACTGGCCTCGACCCCATCAGTCGGGCTGAGATGTGGGAGTCGATCCGGGGTCTGGCTGGGCGTGGCGTCACCATCCTGCTAACCACCCAGTACCTCGACGAGGCGGATCAGCTGGCCCATCGCGTGGTGGTGATCAATGAAGGCCTGGTGGTTGCCGATGGCACCCCGGAGGAGCTCAAGTCCTCGATCGGCTGGCAGCGGATCCGGGTCACTCTCGCCGTTTTCGACCCGACGCAGATGGAGCGGGCCAGGGCGCTGCTGCCGGGGGCGGAGATCGTCGGACGTTTCGTCCAGGCACCAGCCCCCGACGGTCTGCGCTCCTTGATTCAGGCCGCCGACCGCCTCGCAGCAGCGGGCCTCGAGGTCCACGAGGTGGCGCTGGAGCACCCGACCCTCGACGAGGTCTTCAGCGCTGTGACCACCGAGCAGGGGGTGGAGGCGGCGGTGGCAAGGCGAGGGAGAGACGGGGGTAGCGACGAGCGCGAACACCGCGGCGGCGACGTGCGCATCGGAGAAGTTGAGAGCCCCGCCGTCGCCGTCCAGGGCGGACGCTTCCCGTCGCTACTGGTGGACAGCTACAACGCCGCCCGCCGCTACGTCCTCCGGGGAATGCGCCAGCCGGACGTGATCATCGGCTCGGTACTCATGCCAGTCATCTTCGTCGTCCTGTTCGGCTACGTCTTCGGCAGCTCGATCACGGTCCCGGGGGGCAACTACCGCTCCTACCTGATGCCGGGCCTCTTCGCCATGTCGGCGCTGTTTACCTCCAACATGGTCGCGGTCGCGGTCGCCACGGACATGCAGGGGGGCGTCGTCGACCGGATGCGCACCCTGCCGATGGCGAGGTCGGCGCTCGTCGTTGGGCAATCGGTGGCCTGGTTGATCCTCTGGCTTCCGGCCCTCCTCGTCATGATCGGCTGCGCCCTCCTGGTGGGGTGGCGCCCCACCACCGGGGTGGGCAGCGTGATTGCCGGCTTCCTTCTCATCGAGCTGTTCGCCTACGCCTTCAGCTGGATCGGCATCCTCGTCGGTCTCACTTCCCGCGGCATCCAGGCCGCCGACACCATCTCCGCCATGCCCCCCTTCCTGCTCGGCTTCGTCTCCAATGTCTTCGTCGATCCCTCGGAGATGCCTGCTTGGCTTCGGGACATCGCCAACTGGAACCCGGTGTCGGCGCTGGTCGCCGGTGTGCGCGACCTCTTCGGCAACTCCATCGGGCCGCCACCGTCCGGGGTGTGGTCCCTGGCGCACCCGGTGGCGAGCTCGGCGGGCATGTGCGGCCTGCTGCTGATCATCCTCGTCCCCCTCTGCGTCCGCATCTACACACGCACAGCGCGCTGAGGGCGCCCCCGGGAAAGCGCGAGCCCCTGACACGCGGCGCATCGGTTCCTGCCTCAACTCGCAGGCGTTCACCTGGACCCGACCCGCACTTGGATTCACCGTTCTCGACAGGCAAGCACTGATTCCGACGCCTGGGCCACGGCGCGTGTGGCTCCACCTCAAACACGGCGTCGTCGCCGACCTGCCGGCGGTGGCCACGCGGCAACGTCTCTCCCGCCTCCGATGGCGAAGGCGGTGGGCTCGCCCTTGCGGACGACGTCGGAGCGATCGCCAACTCGACCATCACCGGCAATTCGGCCGGTACGAGCGGCGAAGGCGGAGGGCTCATCCTCGAGGGTGTCATCTCGCTCGACTCGGACACCATCACGGCGAACGTGGCCAAGACCGGCGCTGGGCTCTACGTCTACGAGGAGGGCCAAGGCGTGACCGTCAAGGACTCCATCCTCAGCGACAACAGGACCAAGAGCAAAGGTGGCTCGGAGAACGATTGCGCCCTGTCCACCACCACCCCCGACGTGGCCGTTGCAGCTGCATCCGAGGGTGGAAACGTCCTCGGGTCGTCCGGGTGCGTGCTGCAGCTCGCGGCGAGCGACAAGGTCTCGACCAATCCGAAGCTCCGCCTGTTGGCAAACAACGGCGGCCCGACCGAGACGATGGCGTTGGAACCGAGCTCGCCGGCCCGCAAGATCGGTCTTGCCTGCCTCCCCACGGATCAGCGTGGCAGGCCTCGCCCCGCCACGCACTGTGATTCTGGCGCCTACGAGCTGGCCAAGGCCTGAACGGGGGGCGGCAACCCTCAGGTTCGCTTCGGCGACGAGACCCGAGCACGTGTCATCGGGAGCTTCGTTTCTCGCGCGCGGTGTCCTTGTTCCTCAGGCGAACGACGCAGAGGAGGGGATCGTCCGTCACGAAGGAATCGAGGCCGTCCACAACGAGGGACGTGTCCAAGCGCTCGAAGGTGGCCCTGAGCATGCCGAGATGGATTCCGCAGACTACGGAGCGGTTCTCCCTCGCCACTTCGGCGAACGGGCAGCGATGGAGCAGGATCCGATCGGGTTCCGCCGTCGGATCGGGCTCGGGTTCGAAACCGAGATTGTCCAGGATCTCGGTGGCGATCAGGACGGCTTCGCCGGGTGACAGCGAGCGCTGTGGCAGTGGTCTCGCATCGAGGGCAGCTGCCCAACGACGCCCGGCCCGGATCGCTTCGCTTCTGGCGCCGGCCACTCCGGTGAGCTGGTCCGCCAGCACTCGGGCGAGTTCTTGGTAACCGGCTTCGGCGGGCCGACGATCGGAGTCGATCGCCGGCGGTCGTGTGGCCTCGTAGAGGACACGGGGCCGACCGGGGGTCGACCGTTCCTCGAGGCGCCGGGTGACCAGCCCGGCCGAAGCGAGCACGTCGAGATGTACCCGGGCGGTGTTGCGCTGAAGGCCGACGGCCTCGGCGGCCTCGGCGGCGTCGAGCGGCCTTCTGTGCCGGCGAAGGACAGCGAGCAGAGCCTGCCGGCTCTCGCTGGCCAGGGCGCGATGAATAACGGCCCTCCCGCTCGTGGTTGGCACCCGACCATTATTACTCATTAACACGGAGGAAAACAAGACCACTGTCCGGAAACTGCTTGTAATATCAAGGTTATGGTGGCCGCCCAAGTTTGCAATAGTGCTTGCGATGGCGATAAAAAGGTCGCGAGGGCGGTAGTTGTCCTTTCGAGGAAGGACGGTTTGTCGAAGTGATGAACGCCCTCCTGCTGCCGACCGTCCTCGGCCTTCTGTTGGCCCTCGACTCGAGAGCACTGCCGAGCGAACATCGAATGCGCGGGCTCGCCGACTCATCACGATCGAGTTCTGCCTAGCTGTGATCGGCTTCGGTGTCTACATGATGTCGGCGACGCTCAGACTGGCATAGCTGGCCGAGACCGCTGAGCGAGGGTCGAGGAACGCCAGCTACCGGTTCAAGCAGGACTCTTAGGGATTTGTTCCGGGGCTTTCGGCCCTACTGGCGGCACCCCGCGAGGGCTTGAGTGGAACAACGAGCACAGAACGGGATCAACGAGCGGCCACATCTGCACCGCGTTTCGTTCGTCCTCGAAGCCGACAACACAAGGAGGCGACACGATGTCCTTCTCGAGACGTGCCTTTCTCGGAGGAAGCGCCGCCACCGTAGGTGGAATGATCGTCGCCGACCATCTGCGCTTTTTCCAGCCGCTCCTCAGTCAGGGTCCAATGGATGGCGGACCGGTCATCACCGGGAACGCCACCGTTTACCGGACCGGGCACTCGAACAACTGCGACGGTGCGTGCGGGCACCTCATCCACGTGGTCGACGGGCGCGTGACAGAGATCGGGCCCGCCCCCTGGGGCACGAAGACTGTCTCGGGGGCGCCAGCACCCACCTTCCACCCGCGCATCTGCCTGCGAGGGCTCTCGCAGATTTCGAACACCTACAACCCCGATCGGATCAAGTACCCGTACAAGCGCGTTGGCCCGAGGGGCTCGGGCAAGTGGCAGCGCATCAGTTGGGACGAGGCGACCTCTCTCATCGCCGAGAACTTCGCCGCCGCTCAGCAGAAGTACGGCAAGAAGTCGGTTTGGATCGCTCCCTACACCGGCTCGCTCGCACTCATCGAAGGGGTAGTGGGCGCCGGCTTTCGCTTCGCCAGCGTCATCGGTGCCTCTGCAGGCGACTCCGAGGGCGACAACGAAGGCGACTCTTCCACACCCGCAGGCTGGAACTACGTGCTCGTCGACCCGACGAACCCCGCGAACGGGGGCGGATTCTTCACCGGGCACGAGTCAGTCGACTTCCTCAGTGCAAAGGCGATCGTCTTTTGGGCGAACAACGTCGCCGAGACCTCGATCCCCGACTGGCGGATCATGTGCGACGCCAGGGACGCCAGCGGAACGCAGCTGATCTCGGTCGATCCTCGTTTCACCGTCACCTGTGCCGCCTCTGACGAGTGGCTGCCGATCCGTCCGGGCGCCGACACGGCCCTCATCGACGGGATCATCAACTACGTACTGTCGAACGGGCTCTACGACGCTGATTACATCCGCAGCTACACCGTCGGCCCCTACCTTGTGGACCCGAGCACGAAGAAGTGGCTGCGGGCAAAGGACGTGATCGCAGGCGCCAAGGACGACTACGTCGTGTTCGACTCGTCGGACGGCACGCTGAAGGCGGCCGGCGACCCGTCGGTGAGGGACGCGGCGATCTTCGGGACGCACCCTGCCGGAACCATGCAGGCGCCGACGGCCCTGCAGCTTCTCGCCGACATGGCCTCCAAGTACACGCCCGAGTACACCTCGAAGCTCACCGACATCCCGGCATCACAGGTCGTCGCCCTCGCCCGTACGTGGGGCACGCAGAAGCCCTTGGCGGTCCGCGTCGGCTTTGGCCTCTCCCACTGGTACCACGGCGACCTGCACATGCAGGCACTCCTCACGTTGCAGGCCATCACCGGCAACATCGGGGTTCACGGCGGTGGCGTCACCACCTTCGCCGGAGGGATCACGACGACCGCCTTCGACTTCCTGAACTTCTGGGCCCCGAAGGGTACGACGATCTACCCCCTGCTCGAGCCGATGAACTTCTGCGACGCCGTGCTGAAGGACGACCCCTACCCGGTGCGGGCCGCCTGGTTCATGATCGACAACTTCGCCCAGCAGATGTCCGACCGCAACCAGGTCGTGAAGGCCATGATGGCGCTCGACTTCTGCGTCGTCTCCGACTACATGCTCTCGGCCACCTGTGACATCGCCGATGTCGTCCTGCCTGCTTGCACATACCTCGAGAAGACCGACCTGTTGTCGTCGAACAACTTCTACCTGCAGTACATGCCGAAGATCATCGACCCGCTCTTCGAGTCGAAGTCGGATCTCGACGCCATCGCCATGGTTGCCGACAAGATGGGGGTCGGGCAGTACTTCGACCAGTCGCCCGACGAGTACCTGCGCCAGATCATGCACCTCGGCCAGGCCGACGCCGACCCGACCGTGAAGGGGTTGACGTGGGAGCAGCTCACCTCCGAGGCAGTCCACCTCAACACCGACCCGATGCCCTACGTGCCGTTCTTCAACAAGCAGTTCCCGACCAAGAGCGGGAAGATCGAGTTCTACGTTGAGATGCTCCTCCCCTTCGGACAGGAGCTCTGCGAGCACCAAGAGCCCATCGAGGCTTCGCCGACGAACCCGCTCTACAAGAAGTACCCCCTCGTCTTCCTCTCCACCCACACCAAATTCCGGACGCACTCGCAGTTCGTGACCCTGCCGTGGCTGAATGAGATCAACAACGGCGGACAGGGGTTCCTCGAGATCAACCCGACGGATGCCACGCCTCGTGGGATCGGCGACGGCGACGTCGTGCGCATCTTCAACGATCGCGGCCAGCTGAAGGTACGCGCTCGTCTCACCGAGTCCATGAAACCCGGTGTCGTCAACTGCTACCAGGGCGGTTGGGACACGATCCGGGTCAAGCACTACATCGAGGGCCACCCGAACAACCTCACGCACCAGATCGCCAACCCTGCGCAGGCTCTCATCCCGAACTTCCCGTCCAATGCCGCCTACTACGACTGCCTCGTTCAGGTCGAGACAGTGAAGGGGTGAACGTGATGGCAGCCAAGAGGGATCCCTACATTCCACATCACGTGATGGTGATCGACACGAACCGCTGTGTCGGCTGCTGGACGTGCGCCGTCGCTTGCAAGGAGATCAACAACGAGCCGCTCGGCTTCTGGTGGAACCGGGTACTGACGGCGGCGCCAAACGAGTCGACGACGGCGAAGCCGCCGGCGAGCGAGAACATCGACGTGCCGTGGGGCGTCTTCCCCAACCTCGAGCTCGCCTACCTGCCGGTGGCATGCCAGCACTGCAACGACGCCCCCTGCGTGAAGGTGTGCCCGGTGCAGGCAACGTTCCGTCGGGACGACGGTACGGTCCTCGTCGACTACGAGCGCTGCATCGGCTGTCGATACTGCATGGCGGCCTGTCCCTACGGCGTCCGCATCTTCAACTGGGGCGACGCCGAGTATGCGCCCGGTGGCATCGTCGGCTATGGCAAGGACTACCGCTACGACGGTCGGCTCGTCTTCGAGCCGGTGCGCCCGAAGGGAGTCGTCGAGAAGTGCACCTTCTGTGTCGAGCGGATCGACGTCGGCCAGGAGCCCTTCTGCTGCGAGGTCTGCCCCATCGGCGCCCGCATCTTCGGGGACCTGAATGACCCCGACAGTGAGGTCAACCAGCTCGTGAACGAAGGTGGCGCCACCCAGCTCCACCCCGAGCTCGGTACGGATCCGAACGTCTACTACGTGCCCGTGCGCAAGCGCGTGGTGCAAGAGAGCTGAGGGGGTAAGCCATGGCCACCACCACTGCTTCGCTTCCGATGCCCGCCACGCGTGAGCGGGGCGAGCATCATGGCATCTACCTGTGGTACGTGCTACTGGCTGCAGCTGGCGCCTTTGGTCTCGCAGCGTGGATCTACGAGCTCAAGACCGGCCTGGCCGCCACCGGCATGCGCGACGTCGTGTCCTGGGGGATGTACATCTTCACCTTCGCCTTCTTCATCGGGCTGTCTGCAGGTGGGCTCATCATGGCCTCGAGCGCCGAGGTCTTCGGGATCAAAGCCCTCAAACCCCTCTCGAAGCTCGGGGTGCTCTCGGCGGCGGCCTGCGTGACGGTGGCCGCCCTGATGATCATCCCTGACCTCGGGCGGCCGGACCGGATTCTGAACATCTTCATCCACCCCAACTGGACCTCCCCGCTCATCTGGGACATCCTCATCATCTCGATCTACTTCGTCTTCTCTGTGGTGGACTTGGCGGTTCTCCACCGCCACGAGTCCGAGCCGAGCCAGCTCCGCAAGACGATGCGGGTGCTCGCCTACGTGGGGCTCCCGACGGCAGTGCTGCTGCACTCTGTGACGGCGTGGATCTTCGGCCTGCAGATCGCCCGCACGTGGTGGAACACCTCGCTCATGGCCCCGTTGTTCGTCGTGTCGGCCATCCTCTCGGGCACGGCACTCGTGACCCTGCTGGCCCTCGCCGCCGAGCGCTGGGGAGGGCTGGCGCTTCCGATCGAGACGAGACGCTGGTTGCGGGGTTTCATCACCGTCTCCCTCATCGTCGACCTGTTCTTCGTCGGCTGTGACTACATCACGGTCCTGTGGGGCAACGTGCCAGCGGACCGGTCGGCCCTCAACCTCGTTCTTCCGGGCGGCCCGTGGGCCTGGATCTTCTGGGTGGAGTGGATCGTAGGTGGCGTGATCCCGCTGGCGCTCCTGCTGGCGCCGCGGCTCCGCCGCCTGACGGGCTCTCTCGGCATTGCGGCTGGCCTCACGGTCGTCGGCGTCCTCGCCTTCCGCATCGAGCTCGTCGTCATCGGCTTCGTCAACCCCCTCACGCAGTACCCGCCGGGGAACGCCCTCGGCACGTACAACCCGACGACGACGTCGTTCCAGCTCATCGGCCGCTACTCCCCGACCTGGGTCGAGTACGGGATCGTCCTCGGCCTCGTCGCCTTCTTCCTCGCTCTCGTGACGGTGGGCTACCACCAGCTGATCGGTCCCTCAGCGCTTGGCGCCACGCGACAGGCGGCGCCCTCCGAGACGCCTGCGGCGGCGGATCCGGCAAGCGAGGATCCGGTGGCGACGGCCGATACACGCACCGACGACGAGCACTGAGGAAGGTCTGATGACGATCGACTCGCCGCCACTCAACGGCACGAAGGACGCCTCGATGGAACGATCAACCTCGGAGACTCCGATCGACGGGGGCACCGTCATCGTCGCCCTCGACCTTCTGGCGCACTGGTGGAGCCAACCTGTGGCCGGTGAGGTCAGCACCTGGTTGGACGCAGTCGAGATCGAGACGGACGTCCGTCGCCGCATCTCCGGCGACACGGAGCCTGGCAAGCCGCGATTCTCCATCGAACTCGACGAAGTGCTCGCCCTGCTCGACGAGCACGAACGCCTCTTCATCGGACCTGGACACGTGCCGTGTCCTCCGTACGAGTCGTTCTGGAGAGAGGACGTCCCTGTCGATATTCGGCGCAGTCTGATGGGCCCCTGCACGGCCGATCTCCGTCGGCTGTATGCCGAGCTCGAGATCGAGATGATGCCGGCAACCGGTGAGCTCCCCGATCACATCGCCGTCGAGCTCGAGGCTCTCGCCTACGCACTCTCGTTCGAAGAGACTTCCGCGGTAGCCAAGGCGCTCTTCTTCGATCACCTGAGACGGTGGCTGCCCCGTCTCTGCCGGGCTGTTGTCCGCGAAGCCGAGCACCCCTTCTATCGAGACCTCGGCGCATTGACCCTCGATTGGCTCGGCTACATCCAGCGCTACTTCGAGACCGCCGTCGAGGTCCAGTCCGAGATTCCCTGATGATGAGGGTCTCGCTGCCGTCCAAGAGTGGCGGCGGAGCGGCTGGTGCCGGAATGTGGGGTAGGCAGGCAGCAAGTGGACCGCCAACCTTTGAGTCGCCGGGAGCGATTAGCAACATCGAAAAGCATCCTGGAAGGCCCAACACCGAGCAAAGCGTGGTTCTGCTGTGCTCGGACGTTTCCGAGCAAGGGCCCAACCCGGTGCCCGCCGGGAGCATCGCCGCCGGGCTACGCAGGCATTCACCCCAGGTGCAGGTCTTCGTGGTGGAGAACCTCTGCTCGGGGCCAACTACCGCGTCCGCGGCGCTGAAAACCCTCGGGGCGCGCCGCCTAGCCATTGGTTGCCGGCAGGGGGCAACCAGGCGGGAGGAGATCGTCGCCTGCCTGCGTCGCGCGGGTATCCACCCCTCGGGAATCCAGCTCGTCGACCTGATGCCGTTCGAGCAGTCGGATCCAGTCGTGGTCGCCGCGCAGTCGATCATCCGCATACGAGCGGCTCTCACACAGCTCGCATGGGCCGATCTCGACGCCCCCGTCCGCGAGCGCTTGGCGCTCGGCTCCGTGGAGGTCTCTCGCCGGAGCCTGTTCCGTCCCAGCAACGCTGCTCGCCGCCCGGTTGCCAGCTTCATCGAGGCTCGCTGCGACGGTGGCGGGCATTGTCGGGCATGCGTCGAGGCTTGTCCCCACGGGGCGCTTCGTGTCACGGGCACCCGCATGTTGGTCGACGAGGCCGCCTGTACTGGGTGCGGCGCGTGCCTCAGCGCCTGCCGGTCGGCGGCCATCTCGCTGAACGGAACATCGATCAGCGAGCTCCAGGAAGCTGCGAGCGTGCTCGTTGCAGAGGCACGCCTGCTCGGCTCGGGCTCGCTTGTCGGGCTGGCGATCGTCTGCACGAAGGCGCTCGCCAAGGTACCGCTCGGAGGGAGCTGGCTACCGCTCGAGGTGCCGTCACTCGAGATGGTGTCCGCCGGTTGGCCTCTACAGATTCTCAGCGCTGACGTCGGAGTGAAACTCGTGGGATGTGACGACGTTGCGTGCGCCACCCGCGCACGCGAGCTCACGGACTTTTGCTCCGGCGTGGTCAACCACGTCGCCCCCTCGTGGCGTCAGCTGATCGGCGCTCCCGGCTGCTTGAGGTCCACGGCTGTCAGCCGCTCCCGAGAGACACCTCCGGCACCTGTCGCCTCGATTGAGTTTCGCGAGCCCGAGGCGACGGTAGGCGCTCTGTCCGCTCTCGTCTCGCGAGGAAGCGACCCTGCTGCCTGGACGTCGGACGCACCGACCGTCTTCATCTCACGTCCCACCGCGGCACGCGGAGCGCCGTGGAGGATCGAGTCCTCGGTGGCTTCCCTCGGTGAGATCACCATCGACGCTGGCGGGTGCTCGGCATGCGGCTGTTGCACGCTCGCCTGCCCGACGGGGGCGTTACAAGCGAGCCGGCAGGGAGCGGCCATGGCGTTTTCATTCGAGGCCTTGACGTGCTCGGCCTGCGGGGCCTGCGTCTCGTCATGTCCTGAGGCCGTTGTGTCCCTTCGAAGAGTCGTAGACCCCGTGCTACTCACTGCAGGTCGCCGGTCGATCGCCGAGGTCGTCGCCGGCCCTCGCTGTGTGTCCTGTGGCCAGCCTCTCGCTCATGGTCTTGCCGGCAGGGTGGTGGGGCGTCGCCTGGCCGCTTCGCACCCTGAGATCGCCGCTCGGCTTGAAGACGAAAGTCGCTGTACCGACTGCTTGCTGGAGGGGAGACGTGGACACCACTGAGCTCGAGGCGGCTTATCGGGAATGCCTCAAGGTCGCGGCCGACGCCGGTCTCGCTGCTCGATCCCGAGATGCTTGGGACGTCGACACCGTGCTCGCCCATGTCGTAGCCAGCAGCCGTATGCTCGCCGCTGCGTGCGCTGAGCTGTTGTCGGGGCGGATCCCGGTGGTTGACAACCGCCCGACTCAGACGCGGGAGTATCTCGATGCCATCGTGACGAGCGCCGCCGGCCGTGACGAACTGCTGGAGACTGTGAGGAGATCTGGACAGGAGGTCGTGATCCTTGGCGCCCAACTGGGAGAATCACAGATCGCCATACGCGTGCCCACGATCATTGTCGACAGTGGGCGGATCCGGGTACAGAGGCCCCTACCGTTCTCGGAGCTCCTCGAACCCAGCCACGTCCGCGAGCACGTCGCACAACTGCAGGCAATGCGGGAATGAGCGAGGTCCTATTGAACCCGCTATGCGAGGACATTGCAGATCTCAGTCCTCTCACATGCGGGCAATAGCCCGAAAACCGAGCAAGGAAATAGAAAGGAAGGAAGAGCTGTGACCGAGGAGTACCTGCCTGACGTCTATCTTCGTCTGCGAGCTCATTTCCCCACCGTCGTCGCCGCCCTTGACGCCCTGGGCGAAGCTAGCGAGAACGCCGGGCCGCTCGACGAGCGGACGCAGCGCCTCGTAAAGCTCGGCATCGCTATCGGCGGGGCGGCCGAGGGTGCGGTGCGTTCGGGCGCACGCCGCGCCCTTGCTGCCGGCGCTTCACCAGAGGAGATTCTGCAGGTGGCGGTTCTGGCGATTACCACAAGAGGGTTTCCGGCGGCGGTGGCCGCCTTCTCGTGGATCGACGAGGTGCTGTCCGCCGGCTCGTAGATGGTCCGGCACGCGGCTCATCGTCGGTGCGGCCGAAGGGGCGCCGGCGTCCGGACACGCGCTTGCGCGTTAGCCGCTGGCGTCTCACCGGAGCTCGCCGGAGGGGTGCCTGTTGACGCCGTCGCGCGTCGCGTCGAGCCGCGATAAACCGTTGAGAGTTCGCTCACCTGCAGTGGTCCAGGCGATTTATCTAACAGCTGATTACGGAGCCAGGGTTTCGGACGAAAGCGCCGTTGATGTGACGGAAGCGCTCGGACACGTCAGGAAAGTGAGGCGAGGGGTGGGGCTTAAGCGACCCGTTCTGCCTGCTCTCGTGAAGGCGAGAGCGCGCTGAGGGATGCCGCTGAAGCTGCCACGACGACTGGGCACGGCGAACTCTGGATCACACGCTGCACGACGCTCCCGCGCATCCGGATGGCGAGGTCGCCGTGATGCGGGCGACCGAGCACGATGGCATCCGCTCCCCAGTCGGTTGCGTCGTCGACGATCGCGCCGGACTCCTTGCCCACGAGCGCACGACAAACCTTCCCGTGGACCGTGAAGCCGGCCCAGCGGAATTGGGCCACGGCGGCCTCGACGATGTGCGAAGCCTCCTCGGGTGCCTCGAGCGGAAAGCGCGCACGCCCGAAGTTTTCGTGCAAGCTGACGTGCACGAGCCGCACCTCGGCGTTATCGATTCCCATCGCCTTGACCACGTCGAGGCCAAGCGCGCAGTCGGTCAGGTCCTTCACCGCAACGCAGATCTTCTGAACCTTCATCATCCACTCCTCACACCTGGAAATGACTCCTCACGACGTCCCACTCTAGAAGCTACGCGCACGATTTTGATGATCTGATTAGCAATGCTTCAAGAAACGCCGCACCACCGTCGTCTCCGAAGGTCACTCTGTGGCAGACCCGGCACTTGAAGCAGCGGACTGAGAGTTGATTAGGATGTGAAGCAGTGCTGTCGGAGGACATCGCGAAGACCGGCATCCCCCCATTGGATGCAGCCCTTGGCGGGCTTTACTGGGGGGACAACGTCGTCTGGGTCTCCGATGATGCTGAGCTTGGCGCTCTCACGCCGTTCTATGGGGCCGTCGGCGAGGGTCGCGACGACTTCGGGCTCGCGGCATACGTCACCGTGTCGAGCGATCCTGCCGAAGTGCGAGGTCGCTGGCCGTGGCTGGACGTGCTCGACGCTCGGCCGCGCTCGTCGTGCGCCACGCCCGAGGAGCTATTGGAGGCGGTCCGCGCCCTGTGTACGCGGGCTCGGCGACCGCTGCTGCTCTTCGACTCCCTCGGCGCCATGGCGTCACGCTGGGGTACGCCCCAGACGGCCGACTTCTTTGCTCGGTGCTGTCCGATGCTGCTCGATCTCGGCGCCATCGCCTACTGGTCGATCGGGAACGGAGCTCGCTACCGGACGCTTCTCACGGAGGTCGAACGGATCACCCAGTGCATCCTTGTCATTGAGGAGGGTCGGCTCCGGATCCGCAAGGCGGAGGGTCGGCCTCCCGGGGTGCAGGGTCAGCTGTTCCGCTACACCCTTCGGGGCAACGAACTCGTCCTGCAGTTGGCACCCGCAGGTGCTCGAGTCGGCGCCGCGCTGCGGGCGTACCGGTTGAGGCGCGACCTCAGCCAGACAGCGCTCGCCAAGTTGGCGGGAGTCTCGCCGAGCGCCATCTCTCAAGTGGAGCGTGGCCAGCGCGGGCTATCGCTCGAGACGCTGCTCGAGCTCGCTAGCCGCCTCAACGTGACCCTGGACGAGCTTCTCGGGGGCGAGGTCACGCCCGACTATCGAATAGGCCGGCGCCGCAGCTGGAGCGACACGGCTCCCGCTTACGTGCTCCCGCTCCTCGACGACGCTGAGGCCGGACTGCGCGCCTACCTCGTATGGATGGCGCCTGGGGCGAGCGTGGACGCCCCCTTCAGCCACAAAGGGCGAGAGCTCACCGGGGTCGTCGACGGCCTCGTGCAGGTCACGGTCGGTCAGGGCCGTCCTGTGCTTCGCCGCGGAGAGGCGCTCCTCGCCGCGCGGCGCCCGATTGCGAGCTGGAGGAATCTGGGCGAGAGTGAGGCCCGATGTTTCTGGGTGCTCGGGGACTGATCGGGCGGGGGGGTCGAGAGGAGCGGCTGATCCCATCAGTCACGGATCTCGCAGAGGCTGCGAACCGGACTTCTAGGAGCGCCGAGAGCCCAGTTCATCCATGAAGGAGCGCCGGATGGGGTCCTGTCGGAACTGGTATCCAGCCAGATCTAGACTTACTCCAGCATGGGGGTTAGGCTCCGAGCGTGTCCAAGGAGACAGCCGTTGACAACGGTGCGCATCTCCGCCGGCACGGTCTGAAGGTCACGGCCCAGCGTCTGGCTGTCCTGCGGGCGGTGTCCGACCGACCGCATAGCACTGCGGACGACACCTACACGGTCGTACGGTCCGAGATCGGTGCCATCTCGCATCAGGCGGTGTACGACGCCCTTGGGGCCCTCACCGACAAGGGCCTCCTCCGGCGCATCCAACCCGCCGGGTCGCCGGCCCGCTACGAGGATCGGGTGTCTGACAACCACCACCACCTCATCTGCAGGACCTGCAGCCGGATGGTCGACGTCGACTGTGCGGTCGGCTACACCCCGTGCTTGACGGCCGCCGACGATTCGAGCTTCGAGATCGACGAAGCTGAGGTCATCTACTGGGGCCGATGTCCCGAGTGTGCCGCGGCACCTTCGGTCTCGTCCGACGGCTCAACGCGGACAGGCAGCGTGCGAGACGAGCTCAACAGCACAGCCTTGGATTCACAGCAACCAACCTCTAGAGCAATCAGCCATCAGAAGGAAACAGCGACGAAGGAGAAGGACCGACGTGTCTGAAAGTGGCAGCGAAAGCGAGAGCCCAGTAATTCCCGCCCCGACTCCCAAGCCCACTCGACCAAGGTCGAACCACGACTGGTGGCCGAATCAGCTGGACCTGCAGGTTCTGCACCAGCACTCGCCCGAGTCCAATCCGATGGGCGAGGACTTCAACTACGCAGAGGAGTTCAAGACCCTCGACCTCGACGCGCTGAAGCAGGACATCGTCGACGTGATGACGACGTCGCAGGACTGGTGGCCCGCCGACTACGGCCATTACGGGCCGCTGTTCATCCGGATGGCGTGGCACAGCGCAGGCACGTACCGCATTGCCGACGGCCGTGGCGGTGGTGGCAGCGGCGCTCAGCGTTTTGCCCCCCTCAACAGTTGGCCCGACAACGTGAACCTCGACAAGGCGCGCCGGCTGCTCTGGCCGGTCAAGCAGAAGTACGGCCGGAAGATCTCCTGGGGTGATCTGATCATCTTCGCCGGCAACTGTGCCCTGGAATCGATGGGTTTCAAGACGTTCGGCTTCGGCGGTGGGCGAGAGGACATCTGGGAGCCCGACGAGATCCTCTGGGGCCCTGAGGACACGTGGCTCGGAGATGAGCGCTACAGCGGCGACAGGGAACTCGCCCATCCTCTTGGCGCCGTGCAGATGGGCCTGATCTATGTGAACCCGGAGGGGCCCAACGGCAACCCGGATCCGCTTGCTGCCGCCAGGGACATCCGAGAGACCTTCCGTCGTATGGCGATGAACGACGAGGAGACCTTGGCGCTCATCGTCGGCGGCCACACCTTCGGCAAGTGCCACGGTGCAGTAGGTGCGGAGTACGCCGGTCCAGAACCCGAGGCTTGTCCGCTCGAGGCGCAGGGGCTCGGCTGGAGGAACACCTTCGGCCGAGGCAACGGCGCCGACACGCTCTCCAGTGGGCTGGAGGGCGCCTGGACCAACGAGCCGACGAAGTGGGACAACGGGTACCTCGACAACTTGTTCGCGTACGACTGGGAGCTCACGACGAGCCCCGCCGGTGCGAAGCAGTGGACTCCCAAGGATCCCTCGGCACAGGGCACTGTGCCCGATGCTCATGATCCGTCCAAGCGGCACGCCCCCATGATGCTCACGACGGACCTCGCACTGAAGATGGATCCGATCTACGAGCCGATCGCGAAGCGCTTCCGCGAGAACCCGGACCAGCTCGCGGACGCGTTCGCCAAGGCGTGGTTCAAGTTGACGCACCGCGACATGGGACCCGTCTCGCGCTACCTCGGCGCGTTGGTTCCCTCGGAACCGCAGCTGTTTCAGGACCCCGTCCCCGAGGTCGATCATGAACTCATCGGGCACGAGGACATCGCTGCCCTCAAGGGCAAGATCCTCGCGTCGGGACTGTCCATCTCCCAGCTGGTCTCCACCGCGTGGGCGTCGGCGGCAACCTTCCGCGGTACCGACAAGCGGGGCGGCGCCAACGGGGGGCGCATTCGCCTTGCGCCGCAAGCGGGCTGGGAGGTCAACGACCCGGCCGAACTGGCCAAGGTGCTGCAGACCCTCGAGCAGATCCAGCAGGACTTCAACCTCTCACAGTCCGGCGGAACGAAGGTCTCGCTCGCTGACCTGATCGTTCTCGGCGGGTGCGCTGCCGTCGAGCGGGCGGCGAAGAACGCCGGGCACGACGTCACGGTCCCGTTCGTGCCTGGGCGCACGGACGCCTTGCAGGAGCAGACCGACGTGGAGTCGTTCGCCGTACTCGAACCGATCGCAGATGGGTTCCGCAACTACCTCCGAGCCGGAGAGAAGTTGCCGGCGGAGACCCTGCTGCTCGACCGGGCCGAGCTGTTGACGCTGACCGCCCCGGAGATGACGGTTCTCATCGGCGGCATGCGGGCCCTGAACGCCAACGTCGGGCAGTCCCGACACGGCGTCCTCACCGACCGGCCCGAGACGCTGACGAACGATTTCTTCGTGAACCTGCTCGACATGAGCACGGATTGGAGGGCATCCGTCTCGTCCGAGAACGTGTACGAGGGTCGCGATCGCGCCACGGGCGAGGTCAAGTGGACCGGCACCGCCGTCGACCTCGTCTTCGGTTCGAACTCCCAGCTGCGAGCCATCTCGGAGGTGTACGCATGTGACGACTCGAAGGAGAAGTTCGTGCGTGACTTCGTGGCTGCATGGGCCAAGGTCATGAACCTCGATCGCTTCGACCTCGCCTGATCGAGGTTCCCGGTTTGGCGACCGCTGTCAAAGCAGGAGGCAGCATGGAGTTCGAGCACATCCTTGTCGAGCGATCGGGCGAGTTTGCCACCGTCACGATGAACCGTCCGGATCGGCGCAACGCCCTGTCACTGGAGCACATGCGTGAGCTGCTGACAGCGTTCCGTGACATCGGGGAGAGCGACGCCCTGGGCATCGTCCTCGCCGGCAAGGGTCCGGTATTCAGCGCCGGGCACGACTTCGCCGACGTCGCCGATGCTGAGCTGTCGGCCGTCCGCTCCTTGTTGACGACCTGCACGGAATTGATGACGCTTATCCAACAGGTGCCTCAGCCCGTGGTGGCACGGGTGCACGGGCTCGCCACGGCAGCCGGCTGTCAGCTGGTCGCCAGCGCCGACCTCGCCGTCGCCAGCGAGAACGCCGGCTTTGCCGCTCCAGGCGGCAGAGGTGGCTGGTTCTGCCACACCCCGATGGTTGCGGTCGCGAGGAGCATCGGTCGGAAGCGGGCAGTGGAGATGGCCCTGGCTGGCGACGTGGTAGACGCCCGGACTGCACTCGACTGGGGGTTGGTCAACCGGGTAGTACCCGACGAGCAGCTCGACTCCGCCGTGCAGGACCTCCTGGAGCGGGTCACGCTGGGGTCCGCCGAGAGCAAGGGCATCGGCAAGCAAGCACTCTACGCTCAGATCGATCTCGACCAGCCGAAGGCGTACGCCTACGCCATCGAGGTGATGGCCGCGACGAGCCAGCTGCCGGACGCCCGAGAGGGTATGCGGGCGTTTCTCGAAAAACGCAAGCCACAGTGGCGCCGTGGGCGTCAGTGAGCGCCTGGGCCGAAGTGAAACCGTACCCTCGACGCCCCGTCCGCAAAGACCTCTTGAACTGGGTGCCTATTCCTGCGCCGTTCAATTCGTTCAGCACAAGTCAATCCCTACAACGGGTAGCGTTGCACTCGTGCGGGCAAGTAACGGAGCGCCGCCACCCGACCTGACCGGGTTGTCGTTCCGAGAGAAGTACGCAGGCGGCGCTAAGTGGCTGTTGTGCTTCTATGTCGTCAGCGCGCTGTTTCTCGCCTGCGACATCCTCATTTTCGCGTGCATGTGGGCTTGGTGGGGCAACGACAACGCGCCGGCGAGCGGGGTGCTCGTCGATCTGGTCAACGGAGGGCCAATCGTCATGGGCCTCGGTTTTTGGGTCGGGGTCGCCCTCGCTGTAGCGTCCAGTAGCGGTATCAGCACTCTTCCGACACCAGGCGGCCGAAAGGCAGCCTGGTCGGCCATCGCCGGCAGCCTCGTCCTCCAGGCTGGTGCCCTCGCCCTCTACTTCTACCTGTTGTCCCTTGCGTTCCGGAACTTGACCTTCTGACGAACGGGAGCAGCCGATGACCGTCGCCGCTTCAGGGCTTCGGGCCCGAGTCAAGAGCTTCGCCGACGACCACCGACGACCACCGCTGGATTGGACCCTCGCTCTGGATGGCCAGCGTTCTCTACTTCCTTGACCAGATATTTGTCGGCTGGGTATGGCATCCGCCCTACAGCTTTGTCAGCAACACCATCAGCGATTTGGGCAACACAAGGTGCGGCCAGTATGGCGGCTCCTACGTCTGCTCGCCGCGGAACTTATGGATGAACGTCGGTTTTGTCGGCCTCGGCTTGGTGATGTCCTCGGGTGCGCTGCTGCTCCATCAGGAGTTCACCGAGCGAGAGCGCAGGGAGCGCCGAGCTTCATTTTGGGGCTTCTTGTGCCTCGGCTTGGGCGGTCTTGGCGTCATCCTCGTGGGTGTGCGGCCCGAAAACACGGTTCGTATCCTTCACTTGACCGGCGCAGGCCTCGCCATTGGGATAGGCAACCTCGGCATACTGCTGGTCGGACTCGCTGTGCGTCTCCCTGTTCGGTTGCGCGGATATTCGATCTTCTTCAGTCTGGTTTCACTGGTGGCGCTTCTGCTGTTCGCCTTCCAGCGATACTTCGGCCTCGGTGCGGGGGGCATGGAGCGGCTGGCCGCGTATCCGGAGACCATCTGGATGATCCGGTTCGGAATCTACGTCTCGCGCGATCACTACCTGAAGCGCGTGACTGCGAGGGTTGCTGCCATCGCGACGTGACGCCGGTTGACACCGACCCGAAAACCCTCCGGGTTGTGACGGCCTGCTACGTCGACTGATCGGGATTCGGACTACTCCCTCATCACGCGGTCGATGACGTCCTGGTCTGCTTGCAGGCGCTCGGTCTTGGCAGCCTTCTCGGCCTCCAGCAATTCGACCTTGCGCTCGTACTCGGCGAGCACTAACGGATACGCCGTATTGAAGTCCTTCACGGCTCGGCGAATGGCCCGGACAGAGTCCTCGAGTCCGGCACGGGGAACGTGCACGTGTAACTCACCCGTCGAGCCCGCGGTTATCACCTGTAGGTCGAGTGCTTGCATGATCCGGTGCGTGAGATGGCTGTGCAACGATTTGCTCCCACGGTCGCCTTGAATCCTCGGGAAGTTGGCGAGCTGCACGTCGAGTTGGAGCTGGCCGGCGTCTGACTCGTCGGCCGCCGTAATGCTCACGATCTCGACTGGCTTCCCAGCAGGTTGATCGCCGCTCGCTGGCATCGCCTCTCCCTCCAGGTCAGCGGTTCTCGGGAGGATTCAAGCACGTAGGGACGAGACGGCCCGGCGGGGGCTCGCCGCCTCTCGGTCGCCGAAAGGGAGGAAGGACTCTAACGCCGCCCACCTGTCCCTGGCAGCATGTCGCTTATGACGCGGAGAATCGGCAGCGGATTGGTTCTCTCGCTCATCCTCATAGGCATGGCGGGATCGGCGTACCACTCGTCGCACATCGCGACGGCAGCCCGTTGGTCGTCGCTCGCCGCCGTCTCCCGGCAGGTGCGACCGTCGCTGGCTGTGGGCGTAGCCGAGTCGTCCTGCCCGGTGCCTGCGAGCGGGATCCAGTATCAAGCTGCGGCCATCCCAGGTGGTGGCAAGACGGTCGCCCTCACCTTCGACGTCGGTCCGGGTGCGAGCACGGCAGCCATCCTCTCGATCCTCAAGTCTTTCGGGGTGAGGGCGACGTTCTTCAATATCGGTGTGCAAGAGACGGAGTGGCCGCAGGACGTTCGGGCGGAGGCTGCTGATGGTTTCCTGATCGGCAATCACACGTGGGACCACCCGAATATGACGACGCTGTCGGCTGCGGGCCAGGCGGCCGAGATGGACAAGGTGATCGACGAGCAGCAGTCACTCGTGGGTTCCTCTCCCTGCGTCTTCCGACCTCCCTACGGCGACTACAACTCGACAACCCTGTCCTTGGCTCGCCAGCGCCACATGGCGGTGTGGCTGTGGGACGTCGACACACAGGACTGGATGGCTGAAGGCTCATCGTCGGTCTACTGGGTGAACCGCATCATCTCACTGGCAGAGTCCGAGGGTGGGGCGCTCAGCCATCCGGTCGTGCTCATGCACAATCAAGGGATCCCGATGCCGGCGACAGTGGCCGCCCTGCCGACCATCATCCGCTTCTTCCGGAGCCATGGGTACACCTTCGTCGACCTGCTCGGGCGGACCGGGCCTCCGTCACCGGGCTACTGGCTCGTGACCGCCCGCGGCAACGTCTACGCCTTCGGTGACGCCGGCTGGCGCGGCTCCGAGGCTGGCAAGGTCCTGCCGGCGCCCGTGGTCGGGATGGCGAGCACCGCTGATGGGGCGGGCTACTGGCTCGTGACCGCCCGCGGCAACGTCTACGCCTTCGGTGACGCCGGCTGGCGCGGCTCCGAGGCTGGCAAGGTCCTTCCG
>Ga0187879_10000368_pt1 | contig 30174 bp, 24 predicted proteins | sample June2016WEW_19_1_FD_132423 | JGI IMG/M metagenome (GOLD analysis project Ga0187879, IMG submission 132423) | Peatland microbial communities from SPRUCE experiment site at the Marcell Experimental Forest, Minnesota, USA - June2016WEW_19_10 | ecosystem: Environmental > Terrestrial > Soil >... | reverse complement strand
GGGCCCTGCACCGGCTTGTTTTGGAACACGGGTCCGAGCCAAATCGCCGTTGCACCGAGCGCTTGGACGTAATCGAGCCGCGCGATCAGTCCTTGTAGATCGCCGCCGTGATAGAAGCCCTTGGCGGTCGGATCGTAACCGGTCACGAGTCGATCGCCGCTCAAGCCGCCGCGATCGTTGCGCCTATCGCCGTTCGCGAATCGATCGGGCAGCAGAAAATAGATCACTTCGTCTTGCGGTTTGCGGCTGCGAAATTCTTCGCTAGAGGCCGCGCATGACGGCATCGGCCGTCCGCAGACGAGGCACAAGGCGAACCAAGCAAAGACGACTCTCGTCGAGACAGGAATCACGCTTATTCTCCGGCCGGCCTACGCGCCGATTGGCCTATCCGCCGATTGGTCCAACCGCCGCCGCCCTCCGGGCCGCGGGGATAAACCCGCCGGCCGGCCCGGCGGGTACCCAGTATGAACGATACGGGACTAGAACCTGTACTTAGGGACTAGAACTTGTACTTCGCGCCGAGAAAGAACACGCGGCCGTACGTTTCGTAATCTCGAACCTGCGTTTGATTATTGGCGTAGTCGATGAATGGCGCATTGGTCATGTTGTCGACTTGGAATACGAACGCAAGACCATGCAGCATACCCTCCTGGAATTCATAGCCCGCCTGAAAGTCGGTGAGCTGTTCATGCCGCACGTATTCAAGCGCCCGATCGCCTGCGTAGTCGGTAATCTCGCCGACATAGTTCGATCGGTAATGGGTAGCGATGCGCGCCGAGAAACCGGCTTTCTCGTAGTACACGGTCGCCTGCCAGACGGTCTTCGATAATCCCGGTAGCGTGATGTTGGTCGAGGCAATGGACGCGACGGTTCCGGGTATCGTGATCGAACTGTCGGATTCAGAAACGCTCGCAAGCACGCCGAAGCCGCTCAAGTAGTCGGTCAACAACTCGCCCGGAAGTGAAACGGCCAATTCGACGCCGTCGACTCGGCCGCCGTTGCCATTCAAATACGTGTTGAAGATGCCGAGCGACTGAGCCGGGAGCCCCGGCGGAAGATACCCGGGCGGCAAGCCCGCGTTCAGCGCCGCGAAGTTATAGGTCTCGCCGATCTGATAGATATAGCTCGAGAGCTTCTTGTAGAAAGCCGCAGCCGAGAAGTACGCCTTGTTGTCGAAATATTTTTCATATGATAGATCGACTGCATCGGCACGCCATGGCTCGAGCGTCGGATTGCCGCCGGTTGCACCCGGTATGCCGGTCGTCTGACTGACTCCATATTCGAACGAGTCGGCCATCTCGTCCATGCGCGGCCGCGCCATTTCGCGTGCAAGCCCGAATCTGACGTCCTGCTGTGCCGGAAGCTCGAACACGAAATTCGCGGCCGGCAATACATCGTTGTACGACGCGCCGCCTGAGACCGGTACCGCCGCCCCACTTCCACCGTCGAGCGCGCTGTTCCAGTAGTCCGAGGACGAGTTCTGTTCGGTGTGCACGACTTGCAGACCGATGTTACCTCGCAACTTGACGTCCGCAGACAGATCGTGGTTGAGGTTGCCCTTGAGGTAGAGCGTCGTGAGCTTCTCATCGACCTGCCAAGTCTTTCCGACCAAGCTGCTGTTCGCGGTCGTCGAGGGCATAATCGGCTGGAAGTAATTGGCAAGTACCGCGGGGACATTCCAGGACAGCGACGAGGGAGAGCCGGCAAATCCCAAATTCGTCGATGGCAGCAAGTACTGGCTGGCAATCTGGTAGTAGCCATTGTCGGCATTGGCGATCGTGCTCAGATTCGCCTCCGGCTGGCGCTTGTTCTTCGTACGGTCGTCGTAGTTGAGGCCGGCCAACACGGCGCTGAACCACCCGTCGACCGAACGAGCGACATCGAAGCGCACCGACTTCAGTTCGTCGACGACATGCGGGAATCTGCTATATCCGGCGCCGTAAATCGTCGGGCCGATCAGCACCTGCGCCGGATTTGTGTACTGATTGTTCAGCGCAAATGTCGGACCCGAAGAGCTCGGGATATTGAACGTCGCGGTATCGGTGACCCCGCCCGTATATTGCGCCTGCGTCTCGTAATCGTGCTCGTCGCGCTCGGCACGCGAGTACCCAAGATCCCCGGTCAGTGTCCAACCGCCCGCGTCCCACTTGTTATTCCACCCCGTCGCGAAAATTTGATCGTGCGTGATGTAGAGGAAATTGCGCGCCAGCGGCACGAGATTGCTGACGGTAGCGCCAACGAGCGTGTTATTGACGACATCGAGGTTCGAGTAGTTTGCCGTGCCGTTCGCCAAGCCGTTGTAATTGCCCAGATTCACTTCCATGCTGCGGCGGTTGTTGTCCAATTCGCGATCCGTGTAGTAGAGGTCGAACGTGCTCGTGAATGCATCCGTCGGCTTCCATTCGAGTGTCGTGATCGTGCCGTCGCGCTTGTCGAGCCCGGTGCTCGCGAGAGACTTGATGCCCGCCGTGACGAATACACCGTGCGGCACGCCGGAAAGGCAGGCGTTGTTGGGCGCGCAGTTCGCCTGCCAGGGGTCGTACAGACCGGTTTCTTCGCTGTCGACCGGCGTATCGAGCCGAGCGAATCCAAACGTCAAGCCGAGCGTATTGTCGAAGTATTGGTCAATATACGAGAAACTCGCTCGATATTGCTTATCGTCAGAATCGGCGCCGAGATTGCCGTTGGAGTTTTCGATGCCGCGTACGTCGAACACCAACGTGCGCCTTCCATATTCCAGCGGACGCGTAGTTCGCATGTCGATCGTGCCGGCCAAGCCCTGGCCGACCAGGGCGGCATCCGGGGTCTTGTAGACGACGACCCCGGACATCAACTCCGCCGGATATTGGTCAAACTGTATCGCCCGATTGTCGCCGGTGCTGACCTGCTCGCGCCCATTCAACAAGGTCCCGTTGAAATCCGGGCCAAAACCGCGAATGCTGATGTCCGAATCGCGGCCGTCGGAGCGCTGAGTCGTTAGGCCGGGCAAGCGGGCCAGAGACTCGGCGATGCTCGTGTCCGGCAGCTTGCCGATGTCCTCCGCCGAGACCGCTTCGACGATGTCGTCGCTGTTGCGCTTGATCTTTATCGCGGCGTCAACCCCGGCACGGATACCGGTAACCGTCACCTCCTGCAACTCTTCGCCCGCCGGCCCAGTGGCCGTGTTGGAGGACGAAACCTGTGCGTTGGCGGAACTCATGCACGCGAGCAGCGCGAAAGGCGCGGCGGTCTGCAGCGGCGACCTGAATGCGCCGGCGCACGCCGCCCGCAAAATCTGTGAAACGATGGTCTGAATTCGAATCGTTGCCATTGATTGTTCTCCCTGACGACTCTGCCATGAGCGATCTGCGCACGCAGCCGACCGCCCGTTATTTTGAAACTTGGGAGGTTCATCGCGACGCGCGAACCTCGGTTTCGCGCACTCCCCATTGCTTCGTTGTTATCGCTTCGGCTAACGCAAGCACCTGCGATCACCGCGCCGGTTACGCATATCAATCGCGCTTACCGTGCCTTTATAGAGTATGCAAGACACCGCGCATTTGGGAACCCTTGCGCATACGTATTCATGCGCGCGAGCCTCAACAATCTTTCGTGCGCGAGAATATTGTGCGCACACTGAAACCGCGTGCAGCAGCACGAATGATTAACCGAGGGAGGTCGTTCCTAAGAGCAACCGGAGCCGCCGCACCGAAATGACGAAATGCTCCAGATTCCGACGAGCCTACCCACTCGAGCAAGCCATCGCGAATGAATACGTATGCAACGCCAAACCCGGCCGCTAAGCCCGGCCGTGCTGGCTGCCTTTCAACGACATATGGTGAATCGAATCGGGGCCGATGCGCTCCGGCGGCCGCAACCAAGTTCCCGAGTCCTGTCGCAAGCCGTCGGTGCCTGTGGCATCATGTCCGGCGGGGAGGAATACGAGTGGAAATAGTAAAAACGCGCAATCCCGTTCACGGGAAGGCGACTTCCTTTGATATTGCTTATGAGGCCGGCGTCTCGCAATCGACGGTCTCGCGTGCGCTGCGCGGCAGCCCGACGGTCAGCGAAGAGACGCGCAAACGAATCGAGGCAATTGCGCAACAGCTGCACTACAAGGTCGACAAAAACGCGTCGAATCTGCGCTGTCAGCATTCGAATACCATCGCTCTTTTGTTTTTCGAAGATCCGACGCCCGACGACTCTCTGATCAATCCGTTTTTCTTGTCGATGCTGGGATCCATCACGCGCGCTTGCGTGCGACGAAGCTACGATCTGCTGATCTCGTTTCAACAACTATCGGGCAATTGGCACGTCGACTATGAGGACAGTCGCAAGGCCGACGGGATCATTCTGTTGGGATATGGCGATTACTTGGCTTACCGTTCGCGGCTCGAAAAACTCGTCGAGCAGGGCACGCATTTCGTGAGATGGGGTGCTGTACAGGCCGATCAGCCGGGATTATCGGTCGGCTGCGATAATTTCCAAGGAGGCCATGACGCGACAGCGCATTTGCTCGGTATCGGACGCCGCAAAGTTGCGTTTATCGGCAATGCATCGAGTCACTATCCCGAATTTTTCGAACGCTACCGCGGTTATGTCGCGGCCCTGCATGCGGCCGGCGCGCCGCTGATCGACGCCCTGCAGGTCGATGCGATTACGACCGAGCAGGCCGGGTATGCGGCCACCTCGGAGCTGTTGCTTCGTGGTGAACCGTTCGATGCGATTCTCGCGGCCAGCGATCTCATCGCAATCGGCGCGATGCGCGCGCTGCAGGACCATGCCATCGAGGTTCCACTACAGGTCTCGGTCGTGGGATTCGACGACATTCCAGCGGCCAACCTCGTGAATCCGGCGCTGACGACGGTCATGCAAGATACGCGCATGGCGGGCGAGGTCTTGGTCGACACTCTGCTGCGACAGGTCGGCGATGAGCCCGCGGAGAATCTCGTGTTGCCGACGCGACTGGTCGTACGCCGCTCTTGCGGCGCAGCCCTAGCGGCGCGTGCATCACAACCCTAGCCGCGCGGCCACCGCAGCCTTGGCGTCACGGCTCCGGCACGCGCAGCACTAACAGGCCCGCAAGGAAAAAACTCGCGCCGCCGATAGCCAAGGCGTAAATCGGCGCTCCCGCGAACAACAGTTTGAGCATCACGCCCAACACGCTCGCGGCGACGAGTTGTGGAATCACGATGAAGAAATTGAACACGCCCATGTAGAGTCCCATCTTCTCGGCGGGCACGCTGTCCGATAGCAGCGCATAGGGCAGCGAGAGTATCGAGGCCCATGCAAATCCCACGCCGAGCATCGACGCCAGCAACCAATGGGAATCGTGAATGACGAGAAACGACAGCAAGGCGGCCGCGCCCAGCCATACATTGATGAGATGCGTCACACGCATGCCAAACCGGCGCACCATGATTGGAATGAGCATCGCCGCGAGCGCCGCGAAACCATTATAGGCGGCGAACAACACGCCGACCCAATCGGCGCCCTGGTTGTAGGCTTCCGAGTGCGGATCGACGGATCCGAAATGCACCTCGGCCACCGCCGAGGTCGTGTAGATCCACATCGCAAACAGCGCGAGCCAGGAGAAGAATTGCACGGGTACGAGCCGGCGCATCGTCAGCGGCATGGTTTCTATATCGCACATGACCGCCCCGAACAGGCCCGAGCGATCCGCGCCGCGCTGGATCATGAGCGCCAAGCCCCACACCAAAGCGCCACCACAAACGAGATAAAGCTGCGGATCGAGACCGGCAAGCCGAATGCCCCCAATTCCAAGCGCGCCCGCACAGGCCCACAGCATGCCATTGCGGTTTGAGCGGCGTCGATCCGGCAAGACGGACGGGCTCAACGCAACCGCGTCGGTAAATGCGCGCAGCGCAGCCGGCGGATATTCCCGCGTGCGCAGCACGGTCCACCCCATCGCCGCGAGCAGCACCGCGGCGCCGATGTAAAACGCATAGTACACATTATCCGGCACCACGGAGTCGCCCAGCGCAGCGTCGGCGCGATTACTGACGCCGATCCGCGTCAACACATAGGGCAGCATGCTCGCCACGACCGCGCCGATGCCGATGAAGAAGCTTTGCATCGCGTAGCCTCCGGGCCGTTGAGCCGGCGGCAGCTGATCGCCGACGAACGCACGGAATGGTTCCATCGATATGTTGATCGAGGCATCCAGCAGCCACAGCAGACCCGCAGCCACCAGTAGGCTCGATGAGCGCGGCATGCACACCAGCGCCGTCGCCGCGAGCACCGCACCGATCATAAAATACGGCCGGCGCCGACCGAATCGCGTCCAGGTCCGATCGGACAGAAAGCCCACGACCGGCTGCACGAGCAGCCCCGTCAGCGGCGCTGCAATCCAAAGCGCCGGAATCTGATCGACGCTCGCGCCGAGCGTCTGAAATATGCGGCTGACGTTCGCGTTTTGCAGTGCGAATCCAAATTGCAAACCCAGAAAACCAAAGCACATATTCCATATCTGCCAAAACGACAGCATGGGGCGCACATGGCCCGGCATCGCGACGGCGGCGTCGGCCGCCACTCTCGTCACCGCCCGACCGCCGCCATCCACGAGGCGAACGGCGGCAAGGTGAGCGCTGTCGAGGATCGGACCGCGAGCAGGCGATCGTCGCTCGCGAGCAAGGTCTTGACCGTCGCTGCGCGCGCACCCGCGGCCGCAAGATCGAGCGAAATCGTTTGCGGCTGCGCAGACATGTTCAACGCGACCACGACGGCTTGGCCGTCGGCACCGACCCGGACATAGGAGAACACCGCTGCATTGTTTTGATCGAGCACGAGCAAATTACCGGAGCGCAGCGCCGCCTCGGTGCGCCTCAATGCGATCAACCGCCGGTGCCAATTCAACAGCGAGTCTGGATCCGCCGACTCGGTTTGCACGTTGATACTCGTGTAATTCGCCGGCACCGGTAGCCAGGTGTGCGCATTGCTGCTGAATCCGGCCTGCGCGTTGCTCGCGTCCCATTGCATCGGCGTACGCTCGCCGTCGCGACCCTTTTCCTTGGGCCAGCCCGTGACGCCGATGGGATCGAGCACGTCTTCGCGCCGCTGCGGCGTCGAGGTGCGCATGCCGAGTTCCTCGCCGTAATACAGCAATGCGGTGCCCCTGGTGGTCAGCAGCAATGCGGCGATCTGCTTGGCGATCAGCGCGTCGTTGACGCCGTCGCCATAGCGATCCCAGCTCCGCGGATTGTCGTGATTGTCGAACACCAGCAGGGGCTCGGATCCGTGAATTTGGGTTTCGACTTCGTCGATACGGGCTCGAAACGTCCTCGCATCGAGCTTATTGCCGAATCCCACATTCATGTCCATCGGCAATTGCAATTCGTCGTGCTTGGCGCCGCCGTACCAGCGATCGAGATCTCGGATATTCGGCAAATAGGTCTCGCCGATCAGCACGCGATCGCCGGCGTATCGATCGGTCATGTTGCGCAAGCGGCGAATGACCTCATGAACTTCGGGAAGGTTGCTCGTGCGTTCCTCCGCCAAATTGGGATCCCCGAATGCGTTCGTGCCCGGCAGTTCGCGCTCGTCGCGCAGATCGGGATCCTCGAACAGCGTGGGAATCGCGTCGAGCCGGAAGCCGGCGACACCGCGGTTCAGCCAGAATCGCATCGCACCGAACATTGCCCGCTCGACGCTGGGATTGCGCCAGTTCAAGTCCGGCTGTTGCAGGTAGAACTTATGGTAGTAAAACTGGTCGAGCTTCGCATCGTACTGCCAGGCGGAATGACCAAATACGCTCTGCCAATTGTTGGGCGGCAGGCGCTTACCGTCGGCATCCGTCTTGCCATCGCGCCAAACGTACCAATCGTGCTTTGGACTCGCTTTAGAGCGGGACGACTCGATGAACCACGGATGTTTGTCCGACGTGTGGTTCAGTACCATGTCCAGCACGACGCGAATATGCCGCTGCTTGGCCGCGGCCACGAGCCGGTCAAAATCCGCGAGGCTCCCATACGTCGAATCAACATTTTCATAATCCGCAATGTCATAGCCGAAATCCACCTGCGGAGACGGATAGATCGGGGTGATCCAAATCGCATCCACGCCAAGATCGCGAAGATAATCCAGACGTTGCGTGATGCCGTTGAGATCACCGACACCGTCGCCGTCGGAATCTTGGAAACTGCGCGGGTAGATTTCATAAATCACCGCATTTTGCCACCAGGGAGCCGCTGTTGCGCTCTCGCCGGCGGCGGCGCACGCCGCGGTTTGCAGCCCCAGCAACGCCATCATCGATAGGAACCCCAAGACAGCGGTTGCCGATGCACCCATGGATGATTTGCACAATCTATTCATCGCATTCCCCCCGAGTCGCCTACGTTTTTGTGCAGCTGCAGTCTAATTGCCGCGCCCCGGCTTTAATCAGATCCGCATACGTATTCATTGGCGCAGCCGCGATTTCCCGATTGTGCCATGCGACTCGAATTTACCATGCCGCCTAAGTCGACGCAGTCCGTGAACCTCATCGCATTTCCGGACGATGCGGCATTCAGAAAATCGCGCCGGCAACGATTATGACCAATGAGCGGCGGATGGTCGCTCGGGCGGGCGCTCGAACTCAAGTTCCAGGGTTTTGGGCCGAAGAATCTGTAATGAAGGATGGGACAAATTACCGGCCGCCACCGTTCATCGCACATGGATGATCAAAACTACCCTCGCATACTCTGTGTGGACGACGACAGGGATATACTCGACGCTATCGCGCCGCACCTGCATCCGTCGTACCTCGTAGAGTTGGCTACGAGCGGCGCCGAAGGCCTGCGTCTACTGAGGCAGTACCCCGATATCGCGGTCATCGTTTCCGATTTGCGCATGCCGGGAATGGATGGTTCGAAATTTCTGGCCGCCTCGCGCGCGCTTGCGCCCGACGCGCGCCGCATTCTCTTGACCGGCTGCGACGACATGTCCGCGGCGATCGCGGCCGTGAACGACGGACAAATCTGCCGTTTTTTGACCAAGCCCTGCGCTCCGCGCACGTTCCTGGCGGGCATCGAATTCGCGCTGTCGGAATATCGCTCAGAGATGGCAAACCGGAGCGCCATCCGGCAATTTACGGCTCGCCACGTGCTCGGCGAGGATCGAGTCACTGGTTTGGCGAGCCGCGAGAGACTGTTGGAAACTCTCGGCAGCCTCATCGATGAGCGCAATTTGGGGCGTGAAGCGGTCGGCACGGTTTATCTGCTGCACATCCATTTCGTGCCGCCGTTTGCCGAAAACGTCGATTCGGCGGCGGTCGATGAATGGATACGTGCGATTGCCGAGCAATTGACCCGCAAGGCACTTGGCGCAAACTGCATCGCGCGCTGGGACAAGAACGTGTTCGCGGTGTTCGACGATCTACCGGCGTCGGCCCCGGAGGCGCTCTATCGGCGCGGACAGGATCTGGCAGACTCGGCCACCTCCTCTTGGGAGATCGGCTCGGTATACGTCACCACGGAAATCAGCGTCGGTATCGTCGCCATCGCGGCCGGCATGATCGAGCCGCAAGTCGTCATGCGGCACGCGGAACTCGCGGAACAGGAAGCGCGCGGCAACAGCGGCGCGAAAGTTGCCTTATACACCGCCGAGACGGGCGCCAAGGCCGAGTATCAACGTGACGTGATTCGCTCGCTGCGCAAAGCGATTACAGACGGCGAACTCGAACTGCACTATCAGCCGATCGTCGATATCAATACGCATACCGTCCACTCGGTCGAAGCCTTGGCGCGTTGGTCGCATCCGCGATATGGGAAAATCCCGCCGACGGTTTTTATCCCGCTTGCCGAAGCGGCCGGATTGATCATATCCCTGGGCGCGTGGGTGCTACGGCAAGCTTGCAGCGACGCCCGGGCGCTGTTGGATCTGGGATTTCCGCGGATCGCACTCAACGTGTCGATCATGCAGCTGCTGGATACCGGATTTTTATACAGCCTCTACATCGCCTTGGAGGACAGCGGCCTGCCGCCCGCGGCCCTCGAAATCGAGGTCACCGAATCCGTGTTTGCGCAAGACCTCGACCGCGTGCGCTCGATCCTGCTCGATATCCGCAAGCTCGGCGTTTGCGTGGCGATCGACGACTTTGGCACCGGCTATTCGTCGCTATCCTATTTGAACCAGCTACCCGTGAATTTGGTCAAGATCGACGGCGCGTTCATTCGCGACTTCGAACGCGGCGGCGAGGCGATCCTCGGCGCGACCATCGACGTTGCGCACAAATTGCACCTCGAGACCATCGTCGAGGGCGTCGAAACCCCGACGATGCTCGCGCAGGCGCGCTCCGTCGGCGCCATCCTGATTCAGGGATACCATTTCGCGCGCCCTATGCCGTTGGCGGCGCTGGCTGAATGGCACGCCGGATTTGCAAGAGAATCGAGCGAGCAGTCGACGCAGGCGGTAGCGATGCGAGCCAGCTGAGCGCGCGGGCCGCGGCTACGGACACGGCGCGTTCTGGCCGCCGGACGCGGCCCCTAGATTCCGCGCCGCAACAGGCGCGTGAAGTCTGCCGCGTCGACCGCCTTGCTGAAATAGTAGCCTTGGCCCTCCGGGCACCCGTAGCGGCGCAGACATTCGAGTTGTTCACGGGTTTCGACTCCCTCCGCGACGACCTTCATCTGCAGGCTCCTGCCCATGCTGATCATCGCGCGAACGACGCTTGCATCGTCCGCGTTCGTAGCCAATTCGCGGATGAACGAGCGATCGATCTTCAGCGCATCGATCGGCAGGCGTCTGACGTGACTCAAGCTCGAATAGCCCGTGCCGAAATCGTCGAGCGCGAGATGCACGCCGAGGTCCTTGATCGCCTGCAGCACCGAGGCGACCGCTTTGGAATTTTGCAACAGCGCCGTCTCGGTGACCTCCAATTCGAGGCTGCTGGGCTCGAGACCGGTCTCCGCCAATACGTTGCGCACGCCCTCGACGAAGTCCTTGGCGCGCAGCTCGACCGCGGAAATGTTGACCGCCACGCGCACCGGCGGCATGCCCGCGTCGAGCCAGGCTCGCCCTTGACGACAACCCTCGCGCAACACCCATCGACCCAGCGGCACGACGACTCCCGATTCTTCCGCGATCGCCATGAATTTATCCGGCTGCACGAGTCCGCGCGCCGGATGCTTCCAGCGGATCAGCACCTCGACGCCCACAATTTGCTCGGTGATCAGATCGACGCGTGCCTGGTAGTACAACACAAATTGATCGCGATCGATCGCGCGGCGCAAATCGCTCTCGATTTCCTGGCGCTCGACCAGATGCAAGGTCATTTGCCGCTCGAAAAAGCGAAAGGTGTTGGAGTTGCCCTCTTTGGCTTGATACATCGCCAGATCGGCGTGCTTCATGAGGGTGTCCGCGTCGGTGCCGTCATCGGGATAAGTAGCGATGCCGATACTGACCGCGGCATACAGATTATGATGATCGATGCCGAACGGCTCGCTGAGCGCAGCGAGTATTTTCTCCGCGCAAACGGCCGCGTCCTGAAGCTTCTTTATTTCCGACAACAGCACCACGAACTCGTCGCCGCCTTGCCGACTGACGGTGTCCGTGCTGCGCACGCAGTGGCGCAGGCGCTCCGCCACGGACTGCAGCACGCGGTCGCCGATCGCATGGCCCAGCGAATCATTGATGTGTTTGAATCGATCCAAATCCAGAAACAGCACCGCCAGCTTTTTGCGGCGGCGCTTCGCCAAGGTTATTGCTTGCGTCAGTCGATCGTAGAGCAGGATCCGGTTCGGCAGATCCGTAAGGCCGTCGTGCTGCGCAAGGTGCGACATTCTGAGCGACAGCTCGCGCGCCGCGCTGACGTCGTGAAACACGATCACCGCGCCCAGTAAGTTGCCCTTCGTATCCCGTATTGGCGCGATGCTGTCCTCTATGGGAACCTGAGCACCGTTCTTGTCGATCAATGCGGTATGGGTCGGCAACCGGGTGTTCTTTCCGGTCTTCAACACGGCCTTGATCGGATTGCTCAATACTCGCTGCGTCGCCTCGTTGACGATCCGAAATATCTCGTCTATCGGTTCGCCGAACGCGTCGATCGAGAGCCAACCGGTCATCGTTTCCGCGATCGGGTTCAGATAGGTCACGAGCCCTTGCGTATCGGTCGTGATAACCGCGTCGCCGACGCTCGACAGCGTGACTTCGAACCACTCGCGCTGTTTGCGCAGCTCCTCGGTCTTGATCGCCAATTCTTCATTCACCGTCAACAGCGCGCGCTCGGCGCGCAGCCGCGCGATGCGCACGAGTTCGGCGGTCTTCATGACGGTCGAGCGTAGCCGCTCGGTTTCCACCCAATCGACTGCGATTGGCGCGTCGATTGCCATTATTTGCGTCCGCCGTGCAGGGCCGCAGACGCCAATTCGGTGCCGAGGATGCGCGCCCGAATCTTCGCAAAGGCAGCGTCACGCGTCGACGACGTATCGTCGAAGTAAGGCGCGAAGCCGCTGTCGTCGGTGGTACCCAGTTGCTTGAGCGGGATATACCGCGACGCCTCCAGCACGCGATCCCTGACCTCCTCGGGCGTCTCGATGCGCGGATCGCTCGGCGCAATGACGCCGATGAATACTTTTTGATGAGGCTTGATATGCCCGCGAATGACCTCGAGAACGCGCACCGGATCGCTGGTCCCGGCGACTGCGATATAGAAATTGACGACGTTGAGCTGGAACACGCTCGGCAAGAGCGCGGCACAGTCGACATCGGAGAGCGCCTTGCCTTGGGCATCGGCGCCGCGACACGTGTGCACACCCAGGTGTTGACGCTCACCGTCGGAGAATTGGGAGAGCGCGAGGTTGTTCAGATCGACGAAGCTCTCCAACAGAGTTCCCGTCGGGTCGAGCTGCAGCGCGAGGGGTCCCTCGGTGAAGTCGATTTGAACCTTGTATGCCCGCTTCTCGAGGCAGCGGCGGACTTCCTTGACGTGTTCCTGCAGCAGGTCCTCGATGAACGCCTCGCGCGAGTACGTCGCGATTCCCTCGTCCGGGTACATCAGGCTCAAGGCCGACGGGGAGATGACCGCCTGTTTCAAGGGAACCCGCGCGTAACCCAGGGCCTGGTCCAGATACCGATCCGCATACTGAGCATATCGAAAGGGTCCGGACCGGAGTCGCGGCATGCGCCGGGCATGTCCGCCCGCAAACGGAAGCCTGAACCCGTCCGGCATCGTGGTGTCGAGGCCTTCGACGCTATAGGTCCAGAAATTGTGGTATTTGCGCTGTTCGCCGTCGGTGATGACGGGTGAGCGGGTCGCGGCAAAGCGCTCGATCGTGTCCCGGATCGCCGTATCGAAGAGAGGATCTAAACCGGGATCGGTCCCATTGCCGCAAGCGTTGATCGCGTCGATCAAGCCCTGCGGCCGAGGAATGCTTCCTATCGGTTCCGTCGGAATGATCATTGGTAGGCAGTCTTGCTGTGTGGCGATCAGCCCGCGCCGAAGTTCCAATTTGCCATGGCCGCACCTTGCATCCGCATCGCGAATTTCGCAAATTCGGGTTCGCGCTGAGCGCGTTGCACCAAGCGTACGGCGGCCACCAACTTCGGCCGACCTGGAATGCCGCCCGTATTCATGGCTCGAGAATCCTCTTCAGCGTCGCCACGAGTTCCGACAAATCATAGGGCTTCATCAACAGTTCCACGCCGGGCTCCAATCGGCCGTTCTGCACCAGCGAACTCGAGGTGAATCCAGACGTGAACAGCACTTTGATCGAGGGCCTCAATTCCCTCGCGCGCCGTGCGACCTCCGCGCCGCTGAACCCACCGGGCATCACGACGTCGGTGAACAACAAATCGATCGGTTCTTGGCCCTCCAACAGAACCATCGCCGCCGGCCCGCGATCCGCCGTCAGCACGCGGTAATTGAGCGACTCGAGATTCGCCGTCACGGCCGTACGCACCAGATCGTGGTCATCAACGAGCAGGATCGTGTAGCGTCGCTCAGCCGGACACAGCGGCGGCGACGACCCCGGCGCCTCCAAGGCGCTTGGCGCGCCTCGAGGCAGGTAGAGTCTCACCTTCGTGCCGCGACCCTCGGCACTGTCGATTTGCAACACACCGCCTGATTGCCGCGCGAATCCGTACACGAGGCCAAGGCCGAGCCCCGTGCCCTCGGCGGGATTCTCGCTCATGACGGACGATTCGCAGACCTTCCCCTGCGTATCTGCCGTCCTGCCAAAGCCTGTGTTCTCGACCGACAATACGACATAATCTCCGGCAGGCAGTTCCTCTGCGCCGCCGTGCGCCACGGTCTCGTTTGCCACCCGCAGTTTAATCACGCCTCCTTCGGGCATCGCGTCGCGCGCATCGGCAACGAGATTGAGTAACGCCGCTTCAAGCTTGGAGGGATCGGCGCTCGCAGCCCATATATCGTCCGCGGCTGTCAATTCGATCCTGATATCCCCGCCGAACGAGCGCGCGACCACGTCGGGGAACTCATCGAATAAGCGCATCACATCGATCGTGCGCGGCGCCAGCGGCTGTTGGCGCGTGAGGGCAAGCAATTGCCGAGTCAGGTCCGTGCCGCGGTCGACCGCGCGCTTGATCGCCGTCGCATATTTGACCGTCGCCGAGCCGGGCGCGGCGTCCGCCAAGATCGATTCGGCGTTGCTGAGGGTCACCATCAACAAATTATTGAAATCGTGTGCAATGCCCGAGGTGAGGCGACCCACGGCCTGATCTTTTTCGCCCTGTCGGGACTTTCTGGAGCTTGATGCATTCTCGCTTTCGCGCGTCACGTCTTGCGCAATGCGGCACCAACCGCCCCCGACCAAGTGTGCTTCAGCGATATGAATGATTTGATTCAACGCGCGATACTCATAGCCGCGTTTGCCGTCGCCAATTGCATCCCGCGAGCCGTCCCGTAAGAATCCCTCGCGATCGCGTGCCATGGCAATGAGGTCGGCCCATCCGCGACCCATCGCGATGTAGTCCGAGACCACCGAAAACTCCGACTCGAAGCCCTCGTCCCAATCGATGAGGCCGCCCTCCGAATCGATCATTGCAAAGCTACGAGTAAACATAATCACCCGACGGGATCGACCCGAAACAACGGTAGTCGGCCGCACATCCTCCGTCCCCAAGATTGCAGCGTGTTAGCGCTTTGAAATCATGCATGCCATTTTCCACTCTACATGATGTACAGACCGGGCTGTCTCGATCAACCCGGCAAACCCCTATTCACGAATCGCTGTAATACCGGGGTCCCGGCCGTTTGCCGGATGGCGCCTCGGGGCTCGCGACGCCACTGCACGCGGCCATCCATTCAGCACGAACTTTCCGGCCATTTTTGCATCGCGCGCGGCATCGCGATTGCCCTCCCCGGCTGACACGATGGAACCGTGCATCAGCATGTTCCAGACTTGCGCAAACCTGTTCGGCCTCGCGAGATCTGCGTCACGCGCGAGCTTGCGCACGATCTCGCGGATTCTTAACAAATGCGCGGCTGCCGCCCGATGCTCGCGACCGCCGCGCGGAAATTCGAGCAATACGTTGATGAAAAAGCATCCCTCAAAATCGCTTCTCCGGAACCAATCGTCCAAAATGTCGAATATCAGCGGCAACCGTTCGATGGGCGTGCGGGCTCGCCGCTGAATTTCCGCCTCGAACCAGCCTCGAGTCCAAAGTGTTTCACGAAGATCGAGCGCGGCAAGCGTGAGATCGGTCTTCGATTTGAAGTGCTTATACAACGTCGCCTTGGCGTTGCCCGACTTCGCAAGAATGGTGTCGATTCCTACGCCTCGAATGCCGTTTCTGACGAACAGCCCGTACGCGACCTCGATGAGGTGGTTTCGGACGTTGGAACCTCGGGGTTGTTTGGCGGCATTGGACATAAAGAATTTTCGATCGCGTGCTGGGGGTTTCGAGAGCCACTATTCGAGACAGACCAGTCTAGCCACGCCGACTGGCCCGATCGAGCGGGCATTCCCCTAATGAGAGGCAGCAAATATGTCGCGAAATCGCTTAGGCCTCCGCGCGACATCCCTGTCGCTACGGAGAGCAATCGACGCCCGGTTAGCTGCAGGCTTTGCCGTGGTCCGGTCGATTACCCTTGGCCTTCGCGTCCGCCTCAGATAGATACTGACCTTGCTTGGTCTTGCCGTACCACTTATCGCCCTGGCAGTGATACACCTTGCTGCTGGTGTTCACCCACACGAGGCCAGGTCCGCCGCCCGGCACCGGGTTCGCCGGCGGCGTGTAGGTCGCCGTGCTCGTGGTCTTCGCAGGCGCCGCGACCGGTGCGGCAGGTGCCTTGCCGGGCGGGGCCGCTACGGGAGCCGCAGGTGGCGACATCGCAGACGCCGGCGCGGCAGCAGTTGGCGCCGCAGCAGCTGCCGGCGCGGCAGCGGCCGGCGCGGCAGCGGCCGGCGCAGCCGGCGCTGCGGCATACCAGTCCTTGACACCCTTGTGTCCACGGCAAGCACCGCTCTTGGTCGGGCCGTTGTAATACGTGCCGTCTTTACAGAGTCCAGTGGTGCCGGCAGGTGCATCGGCCGGTACCTGCGCGTAGGCCGCACCGCCCGTGAGCAGCAACAGTCCGACCCCCAACAATAGTTTTATTTTCTTCATACATCTCCCAAATCGCTGTTAGTTACTTGTTTGGCACGACCCCCGTCGGGGTTAATTTGTCGATTGCTTGAGGGAGAGTTTGCGCGAGCTTCTGCAGCAGTTCCTGCGGAGTCAGGCCCGCCTTCGCCGCCAATTGCGCAATCGTATCGGCGCCGAACGCCTCGTGAACTTGCTGCGCCGAAATCGGCTGATTGGCGCTGGTGCCCACCCATGAGCGTACCGTACCGCCCAGCCCCTGCTGCTCGAGTTGCATGATGACTCCCTGCACGCCGCCGTGTCTCTCGATCAGACCGTTGATCACCGTAGCCATTTCCGCGCCCACGAGTCCGCCGATTACTCCGTCGAATAAGCCCATTGATGACTCCTCCCTAACGACTCGCCGAAGATAAGCACCGAGACATGGACGCGCAAGTGCGCCGCATCGCGCACGTATCACGGAGGATGCGATTTCGCCGTCATGTAATTGATTATTCTATTTTTTTCTTCCGGACCCCCGGGCGGTCGCTATCCGACGAGCGCCTCGCCACAGCAGGTCTATGCCTTCGATCGCGTGATGAATTCGACGCGCCGGAAACGCAAAGCCGACCAATCCTCATCGATTGCAATCTGGCGAACGGTGTCGAAGCCCTTCTTTTGAAGGACCCCCCAGCCATTGTCGCGATTGAAGTCGCACGAATATTTTTTCGACGTCCCCTTTGGATAGGCGAACCACAACACACAATCACCGGGCGCTTTCGCACAGAGTGCGGTCGACAGTCGATCCACTTCGGCGCGTGAAGTTGCAAAAGCCACCACAAATCCAAAGCTCTTCGCATCGTCAATGCGGCGAAATACCCGAACATCACGGAGTGTCCGCAGCTCTTTTTCGAAGGCATCCGGCGCATCGAGGACGAGAATCGCCTCATGGCCCTTGAGATTCAGCTTGTCGAAGACAGTCGGCACCGGTGGCAGGCTCAGTGGGGCTGATTGGAGGTCCTATCTAATGAGAGTAGTACACGGGCGTGCGGTACACCATACTTGGTATGCTGAGCATCAATATCGCTGCGCGGAAATATCCGGGCGCGATTAGGCAAAAAGGAGCGCCGGACGTTCGACCCAAATGGATGCATGCTATTGAAGCCGCTGTGGATGATGAATCGCGCTCGGAACCCCAGGGGCATCGCGAGTTCCGCGACTCTGTCCCGCAGCTCCGTATGAACGGCCCTAGAGCGAGCGCTGCACCGCCGTGGCGTGACGCGGCCCGAATCAGCGGCCGGGCCATCGGACGGCGCGGCTTTTTGGGGCTTTTTCTCGGATATCCGTTGGTGTACGCCCTTGGCTACATGGCAAAGGGGGATTTCGCGCCGGCGGCCATTTGGCCTGCTGACGCAGTTGCATTTGCCGCCTACCTCGCACTCCCCTTACGCCTCTGGCCGCTCGTCGCGGTCGGCGCGGCTTTATGGGAACTCGTGTCTGTCCCGATCCTAAACGCATTGACCGGCGTGCCTGCGTTCCCCCTAGTTCAAATTCTCGGCTTCGCGTTCGCCAATTGTTTGACGGCATTAGTCCCCGCGTCGCTCGCGCGTGCTTTCCATCTGTTCCGCAGCGGCGAGCGCGCGCCGCTGGTGGTCTCGCCGCTGTGGATCGCGGCGCTCGTGATCGGCGTATGGCCCGGCGCGCTTTTTGGGATATGGACGCGCGTACATATCGCTGGCCATCCCCTATTCGCCGCCGATGTGAGTTTATGGGCCATCGCATCGATGGTCGCGATCACGGCGTTTGGGCCGGCGGTGATCGGCATGCTGCTCGATTTCTTCGAACCGGCACCGGCACGCGCGCTGCCCTGGGAAGCATGGTGTGTGAGCGCATTGATTGCGGCGCTGTTTGTCGGGTTTGCGGTTGCGCCGTGGCCGCTGGCGAGCAAACTCATCGAGCCCATGTTGCTCACGGTGCCGCTGGTATGGCTGGCTCTACGCTTCTCGCGGCGCGCGACGAGTATCGGCGTCGCCGTTGTCGCTTTCGGTGTCACGGTCCTTTTGGCGCGCGCAGCGCAGCCGGATCTTGCGCCTGCGACGGCGGGTCCCTGGCGCGAGGTCACGATTTCGACCAATATTTTTCTGTTGACCGCCTGCGGCGGCACCTTGCTCATCAACCTCATGACGTTGAGGCAACGGGCGCTGTTGGTGGAACTCGCGCGCGAGCACGAGGCCCTAAAGACGAGCGAAAGCCGCTTGCGAGCGGTCGTCCAGGGAATGCCGGTGCTCATGGAAGCCTACGACGAGAATGGTTTGATCGCAGCCTGGAACACCGAATCAGAACGCATCAGCGGTTATACGGCTGATGAGTTGGTCGGCAACCCATCGGCATTGGCGATGCTGTACCCGCATGCCGCATACCGGCTGCAGATGTTGGCCGAGGTCGGCATGCATCGCAGCGAGGACTATCGCAGTGTCTGGAAGTTGACCGCGAAAGATGGCTCGATCAAGGAGATCGAGTGGTTCAACGTGGGCCGGCGATTGACCATCGCGGGCTGGCGCGAGTGGCGAATCGGAATCGATATTACGGAGCGCAGACAAACCGAGGCGGAGCTGCGGCAGCTCGAGGCGGCATTTCTTGGCGAAACCGATCGGCAACAAACTCGCCTCGGCCGCGAGCTGCATGATGGACTCGGCCAAGAGCTGACCGGTTTGTCGCTCTTCATCGGTGCGCTCGCCCAGCAAGCGGCTGCCGGCAAACCGATCGATGCACGAAGATTCGCGGAAATCGGCGAAATCGCGCGGCAGGCAATCGTGACGGCGCGCGATATCGCACGAGGGCTGGCGCCTCTGACGGAAAGTTCAGGAGAACTCATCGAGTCCTTGCGACGCATGGTTGAACGCGCCGCGACCGCCTCGCCGCCTTCCGTCAGCTTGCGTGTCGACCAGCACGGTCCCGTGACGATCGACAACGAAGCGCGGAATCATGTCTATCGAATCGCCCAGGAGGCGCTATCGAATGCGGTGCGACATTCGCGCGCAACCAAGATCCACATGCACATTGTGATCGATCCCGGCTGGATTCGCGTCAGCGTCACGGACAATGGCATCGGCTTTCATGACGAGCCCGGCACGCGGGGGCTCGGCCTGCGCACGATGCGCTACCGAGTGCGCAGTGTCGGCGGGAGCCTCACAATATATCGCGGCCCGGCCGGCGGCTGCACACTGGAGTGCCAGGTGCCGCAGCCGGTCACTGAGGCGTCGATGAATCAAGCGCAAAGCGGAGGCCAATCGACCCTCAACGGTTAAGCGGGATCGTGGTGCTCGGCGTCATTGCGGCGCTTCGAGCGTTCCACGAGTTCGACGCTTCGCCGGTTGCCGGACCCTCGTGGATTCCGATCCGCTGATCAAATGGGATACGCGCAAGGGCGGGAATATTGGGTACGATAGCGGCAGTGGGCCGCCGCCGTCGGCTACGCAACGAGAAGCGTTAACCGTACCTAGAAGTCCGTACCAAGAGGTCAAACGAAACTGAGCTCGCCAACGCGCCCTGAGTCAGATCGTGTCAATACGCCTTCAATCACTTTCTATGATCGACGCGGCAATGTTGTAACCCCCGATTCACGATCATTTATCAAACCGCGGCGCGGCGTATTCGCGCTGGTGGTCGCCATTCATGACAACGCGATCATGCTTTCGGCCGAGGCCTGCGCGCCCGAGGTGCCGGAACTTCCCGGAGGCGGCATCGAAGACGGCGAAACGCTCGATGAGGCCATAGAGCGTGAGTGGTCCGAGGAAGTTGGCATTGCTTTTGACGTCAAGGGACCCTTTCGGCAATTCCAGCATGTCCGCGGCTTTTATGCCGATGATCGCCATGAATTCTGGATCTATGACCAGACTTTCCGCCTGTATCATTTTCTTGATCGCGTGGAAATTGGGCAACAATGGCCCAATCCAGAGGGCGGAACAGCCGGATGGGAGGCCATCGCATCACTGCCGAAGTTGTTGATCAACCGCGCACATTGGTGCGCCATCCCCCACTTGTTATCCGGCTTCGCACAATGACGAATTGCGGCGAGCCGGTGGCAATAGCGTTGCTTGGAATTCCGCGGTGTTAACTGGCTCTCGCTTCCTTCACGCAATCTCCACTACGTGCGATATCGAACAGAACAGTCACTCGCCTGCTGATTATGCTTTGCGCCTCGAATAAACGAATTCGGCGTTCGGAGTTACGATGAATCAGACCCCCGATGAGTTGTGGCAGTCTTTCGAATCGTTGGCCGAGACTTACCCGCACGATGGCGGCGTGCGCATCACGGCACACCTCGCAAGATGGCTTGTCGAAGAGCGCCAGCGCTTGAATATCCCGATTCCGCCGGTCCTGCAGAAAATCGTCCAGACGGTATCGAAGAAACCCTGAGGTCGTGTCGCCGGATTCAGCGCTCTGGCGCCAGTTCAGGGCACGCAACGGTGCCGGGCCGCAGACGCTCAAGGTCAGGCAGCAACGCCCATCTCGACCAACTGTATCCTGTGATCGGCCGTGGCGGTTTCAAACTCGGTGCTGATGACGGTTAGCTCCTGTTCATCATGGGCGGTCACCGCGCTGATCAAACATGCACGATCGCGGCCACGGCGCTTTGCTTCGTAAAGGGCTTTATCGACCAGGCCAATGGCGCTTTCCAACGAAATCTCCGACTCCGCTCCGGCCATCGGAAAGCACGCATATCCGATGGAAATCGTGCATTGAATGGCCTGCCCGTTCCACAATATTGGGTCACGGCGCATCGCTTGCAGGAGTCTCTTGACGGTTTGATCCGCCTGTTCAGGCGTGATTGGATTGAGGATGGCGAGGAATTCCTCCCCGCCCCAACGTACGAGTTTATCGCTCTCGCGCAGAGCGGCAGTCAGACGATGGCTCACCGTTGCCAACACCGCGTCTCCCGCCGGGTGTCCCAACGTGTCGTTGATTCGCTTGAAATGATCGAGATCCGCCAGCAGCACACAGCCTCCGACCGGATGTGCACCCTCGATGCTCAACACGTGTTCGTTGAAATAGCGTCGATTGCGCAGGCCGGTCAGTGCGTCACGCTCGCTGTTGAAGCGAAGCCGATTGTTGGCCTTCCTCACGCGGGTAAATGCCCAAAAGAGCGCGGCACAAATGCACGTCACGAAAAACGCCCCGGCAAGGATGAGCTGTTGCCGCAAGCGTTGCGCGTGCATCTCCGCCTCCTTGAGCGCGTTGTCACGCCGCAAGAGTTCCAGTTCGCGCGCCTTACGCTCGTCGTCAAATTTGGCCGACAGTTCCAGAAACGCACGCTGCCGCGTGCTCGTCATGATTTTTTCGCCGACCTCGTCATAACGATGATAGACCTGAATCGCCATCATCAGATATCCGGCGTGCTCGAGCGCATCCGCGTACTCGCGTAGGAGCTCCTGGGCGTCCATCAAGTTGTTGCCTGCGAGCGCTTCGTCTATCGCGCCCTCCGCCAATTTTTCGCCCGGCGTGATATTGCCGAGGCCGATATATGCAAGACCCTCGTTGAATAAGACGATTGGCTCGTCACCACTTCCGCGCAACCGCAATAGGAGAGGCAGCGCCTGTTTGGAATACTTGAGTGACTCACCGAAATCGCGCGTCTTCAGATAGGAATCACCCAGATTCACGAGCGCATGCGCCAGCCATTTACTGCTACCGGAGAGTTTGGCGTGCTCGAGCGATGCCAGACTGGCGCGACGCTCCTCGGCCCGCTCCCCTCGCCGGTCAGCGACGTCGGACACCAAACCTTCCACTTCGACCAGCGCGGCCTCGTCACCGAGCGTCATCGCCAGGCGTCGGGCGGCTTCCAACTGCTCGGACGCGCGGTCCAAATTGCCGGTATTCGTGTAGATGTGAGCCAACCACAGCATGGCATGCAGGCCGCGCAGATCATCGTGCATGTCGTGCGCGATATCCAACGCCCTCTCCAGAAACGGCAACGCGGCCTCGGCCTGACCCAGCGTACGCAAGGTGTTGCCGCGAAGAATCGAAAACCGATAGCGCTCGGCATTCGTGGCGATCGATTTGATATCAATGCGGCTGAGCTCGGCGCCGGCGGCTGCGTATTGATCTCGCTGATAGAGCGAGTACGCCTTGACATAGTGCATCGCCGCGAGGGCAGAATCGTCGCCGTCCTGGGCGATCGTTTGCAGGTCCGCAATCGTCGCGTCGACGTTCGCGTCCTGGCGCACGTCGACATACACCATACCGCGCACTTCGAGCATTTGAACATCCGACGCTTTGCTCGCAACGGTCACCGGCGCCGTGTCGATCATTTTCACCGCGCGCTCGGGATCGGACCAGTCGAGCATCTCGATCCGGTCGACAAGGGATTGCTCGGCAGAGGCGCTGGCCGCCGCTCCTGCCCACCCCAGGGCCCAAATCAGTGCGATTTTTCGATATTGCCGCATAGTCCGTTACTTCTAGCCTGCAGTGCAGCACCCTCAATGTGGCATTGTGCTCACGCTGGTATATCGCGAGGCGTGACGGAGGTCATTTGCCGGTGATTTTAGGGTCCATTCTTGGGGTTATTGGCCAGGAATGTGATTTGAGTCAACATAACGGGGCGGCGAGCTACGGCGGTTCATGCGCGCGAATCCGACATTGCTCTGCGACGTGCTTGCGGATGATATCCGCCAACCGGAGCGCGCCGGGGCCCGCGTAGTCGCGGTCGGCAAATACCAGGTAGAGATTGCCCCAACGCTCGCCACCCTCGCGCAGCGGAAGTGGCTTCAGCAAGCCGCCCTCCAATTCCCGTCGCACTGTCTCCTCCGGGAACCAAGCGTATCCGAGGCCCATGCTGGCGGCGTGGATCGAAGTCGCCTTGTGGCTCACCGTCCAACTCTGCTCCGCGCCGACCCAGCTACCGCTGCGGCGCTGGCTGCCGGAATCTCGGATCACCAGATGGCGGTATTTGCGCAAATCCTGCAGCGTCAGTTCGCGTCCGAGCCGGTGTAGCGGATGATCCGGGTGGGCCGCTGCGACGAAGCGCATCCGCATCAGCAGGTCGCCGGCAAATCCCGCTGGGACCTGAGAGCAGATCGCAATATCGACCTTTCGCTGCAGCAACGCTTCCTCGGTGCCGCTGAGTACCGTCTCGTACAATTCGATGCGCGTCAGCGGCCGCTCATCGGCGAAGCGTGCGAAGCATTCGAGCAGCAACCACGTAGGAAAGATAATCTCCACCGCGAGGCGCAGTTCCGCTTCCCAGCCCGCGGCGAGGCTGCCGGCCGCGCCTTCGAGCGCCCCGGCTTCGTCCAACAACGCCTTCGCACGCCGGTAGAGCACCTGGCCGGTCGGCGTGAGATGCGCCTTGCGGCCGATCACTTTGAATATCTTCACGCCGAGTAGCGATTCGATCTTCTGCACCGCATACGTCACGGCAGATTGGCTTTTGTGCAGTGCTTCGGCAGCCTGGGCGTAGCCGTTGGCGTCGACGACTGCGAGCAGCGCTCGCCATTGTTCCAGAGAAATCCGAGGATTAGCCGCCATATATCCAATCATTAGATAGGAAGACGCTAAATATTCTACTTTTTTATCTAAGTAATCGGTACTTAAATAACGGCGTCGCCAATGAAACGTTCCGCTAATGAATTAAGGAGATCCATTCCATGACCACCCTGCTTCAGATCAACGCGAGCATCAACAAAGGGCAGTCCAGTCAGCTCGCGAATCAGTTTGTCGCCGCTTTTCACAAGCGTCATCCGGGGGCAAAAATCGTCGTACGCGACGTCGCCGCCGACAACCCGGTGCCGCACCTCGATGCCGAGCGCTTCGGCGCCTTCATCACCAAGGCGGAAGATCGCAGCGCCGCGCAACGCGCGGTGGTGGCATATTCCGATGCACTGATCGACGAAGTAAAGCAGGCCGACGTGATCGTGATCGGGCTCCCCATGTACAACTTCGGCGTACCGTCGCAGTTGAAGGCCTACTTCGACCACATCGCCCGCGCCGGCGTCACCTTTAAATACACGGAGAAGGGTCCGGTCGGCCAGCTGACCGGCAAGAAAGTCTACGTGTTTGCGGCGCGCGGCGGCCTCTATGCCGGCACGCCAATGGATACGCAGACCAACTATGTGCGCGACTTCCTGCGCTTCCTTGGCATGGCCGATGTGGAATTCGTCTACGCAGAGGGCCTCGCCATCAGCCCGCAGAGTAAGGAGGCGGGTCTTGCTAAGGCCGCGGCTGAGATCGCACGTCTAGCGGCGTGATATCGAACTGGCATTCCCACGTCAATTCGGCGGGATACTCGAGGAGTCTTACGATGAATATTCGCACAGTAGTCCATGTCATCGAGTCGGTGCCAACTTCGGACGGCGCCGGCGTCAAACTGCGCCGCAGTCTTGGCAGCCAACGCGGACTCTATTTGGATCCGTTTCTGATGCTCGATGAGTTTTATTCCGATGACGCGCGCGACTACATTGCCGGCTTTCCATCGCATCCGCATCGTGGCTTCGAAACCGTCACCTACATGCTCGACGGTCACATGCGCCATGAGGATCACCTCGGAAACCGCGGCGACCTCGGCCCCGGTGATGTGCAGTGGATGACGGCGGCGCGTGGCATCATCCATTCCGAGATGCCGCAGCAGAACGAAGGCCGCATGCGCGGCTTCCAGCTATGGCTCAACCTGCCTGCGAATGAAAAAATGATGCCCGCCAACTATCGCGACATTCCCGCTGATCGGATCCCGCAGCTGAATCTCGCGCACGGAGGCACGGTTAAAGTCATCGCAGGCACGCTCCACTTGCACGGCACCGCCACGAGCGGCCCCGTAAACACGGGAGACGCCAAGCTCAGCACCGATCCGCTGTACCTCGACGTGCAGCTTCCACCTGCAGCAGAATTCAGCGCGCCGATTACAGCGGGGCACAACGCCTTTCTCTACACGTATGAAGGCAGCGTCAAGATCGGTGCGGTCGACTCGGCCAAAGCGCTGCCGCCTCGCGCAGCAGGGGTCTTGTCGGATGGCGATAGCATGCGGGTGCAGGCCGGGGCCGAGGGAGTGCGTTTCCTGCTACTTGCGGCGAAGCCGCTGCGTGAGCCCGTCGTGCAGTACGGCCCGTTCGTGATGAACACCCGCGAGGAAATCGAACAGGCACTGGCTGACTATCGCAGTGGGCGTCTGGCCACCGCGGCCTAAGCGCGCGAGACTGCGCGATTTACCGGAATTTCTCCGCGGGAAGTCGGACTATTAGATCAAATGCGGATCGTAATTGAGCAAATTGGACCAATCAGCATCTCAAAGTGACCGCCCGTGGCGGATGGGTACTCGACCCACGGCACCCGCCCGGGCGCAGTGCGAAATTTCAGCGCTCGTACACAATTAACGACGTTTTTAGCGCTTGTAATGCCGAACATTTTAGGCGCGATCGCCTTCAGTGGGAGGCCTACTCATTGAACGATACCGCGCAGGTGGTTCACCCCATTCTCGGCTGAAGGCGCGATTGAATGCTGCCTCGGACTCGTAGCCCACCTGTGCCGCAATGGTCGGAATACTCACTGCGCTGGTCACCAGGGCACGCGCCGCAAGATGCATCCGGAGGCGCGTTAGGTAGGTCATCGGCGGCATCAAAAGTAATTGGGAAAAGCGATCAATGAAAGCGCTTCGCGACAAGCCCACGTTGGAGGCAAGATCACCGATCGTCCATGGATGCGCCATGCGACTATGCAACATCACCAGTGCGCGACCGATGTGAGGGTCTCGAGCCGCCGCAAGCCATCCGGCGCGCTCCTTGGGCAGCTGCGCGGCATACTTTCGCAGCGCTTCAATGAATAGCGCCTCCGAGAGCTTCGCCAGCACGGCTTCACTGCCAACGCTGTTCGAACCGACATCCTCCAACAGGTGTAGCAGTGAGCTCTCGATCCACCGTCCAGTGGAATCAGACCGAATGTTGACGCTGATGACTGCCGGCAGACCGCTTACGACTGAACGACAGAAGAATGGATCGCACGCCATATAACCGCAGACGAACTTCGCTGGGGCGCCGCCGCCGCCGCAGCGCAAAGGACTAAGATCACGCGCGCGCACCTTGGCGGCCACCGCCACGTCCTCTTTGCGACAGGCGCCATCCGTGCTCAAGAGGTAATGCGCGTCGCCGTGGGGAAAGATGACGATCTCTCCGGCCGTCAGGCTCAATGTGCTGCCGGTTGGGAGCTCAACATTCGCCTCGCCCTCCGTGAGCAAGTGAAAATTGACAACATGGGCATTCTCGATCCCGAGCGCTGCGGCAAGTTGCGGTGACGGCGGCGCGTTGATGAACCAAGGTGCAGAGAATTCTGCCCGAAAAAATATCGCGCCTTGTAATTTCAGCCCCGAGAGGATTTCCGAGTAGGGATCCATTTTCTTCGGTCGCTTCCCGATCAAACTTGGACGATCGAGCAAAACCTTCGTACGCCGGAGCATGGCGCCCAGCGGGGTTCCGGTCAACCATGCGGCCAACGATCCCCCAAGGAGCCGCCGTGAAGAAGTTGTTATGTCTCGTCTATGGCATTGCTGCATACCTTCTGTTTTTTGGTACCTTCCTCTATGCCATTGGGTTTGTAGGCAATCTGGGCGTCCCAAGGTCGCTCGATGGTCCTGCCATCGGACCCTGGCCACAGTCCTGTCTGATTGACTTGGGCCTGCTCACGATGTTTGCTCTGCAGCACAGCGGCATGGCACGTGTAGCATTCAAAAAGCAAATCACCCGAGTCATCAGTCCAGCCATAGAGCGCACCACCTTTGTGGTTGCCAGCAGTGCTGCACTCCTCGTGTTGATTACATTCTGGCGGCCACTCGGCGGCGTGATTTGGAGTGTCGAGAATGCAACGGGCCGAGTCGTTCTGTACGCAGCCTTCGCGTGCGGTTGGGGGCTCGTGCTGGTCACGACTTTCCTGATTAATCACTTTGAACTCTTTGGGCTGCAACAGGTATGGCAAAACCTTCGCGGCCGCCCACAGGGACAGCCCGAGTTCGTCACACCGCTCTTCTACCGAGTGGTCCGCCACCCGCTCTACGTCGGATTTCTAATTGCCTTCTGGTGTACCCCGACAATGACGCTTGCCCATTTACTTTTTGCGGTGATGACGACGGCATACATTCTCGTTGCCATTCAGCTCGAGGAACGCGACTTGCTTCGCGCTCATCCGGAATACGCGCAGTATCGCGCCCGCGTTCCTATGTTGATTCCGGGAACATTGCGGGCTAAACGTGCCGAGCAGCGGGATATCTCAGCCAGTCAGTCGTCGGCCGGATAACCAAACCCTATGATGTGACTCGTATGAAGGCGGCAGACGACTACGACCTCCGTTTACCGCAAGCATCGAACGGCAACTTTGTTCCAAGCATTCTCGGATCCTGAGTGTCTTCAAGTTGCCGATTTGAGCCTCTCGGGGGACGCCTAGTCAGAGCCCTGCCCCCAGGACTTGAGGTTCTTGATCAGCAGCCCCTTGACGTGATCTCCAAGCGCCTGACAGACGCGCAGCATTGCCCTGAATTCGTCGCGCCCGGGACTGCTCACAAGCTGGCCTTAGGTTGGCGGCGCGGGCGATCTGGTTCCAGTTGCGGCCGATGCTTCCGAGTTCTGCGACGGTGGGCTTGAGGGCCAATAGCTCGTCCTTCGGTAACGGCGCGAGCGACCGTAAGTGAGCTCGCGTCAGCACGGACACGTAAGTGGCAGGCGCCATCCCTCGGGCCGCCGCACGCTCCCGCAACAGCAGTTTGTCATCGGGGCCCAGACGGATCATCAAGCGAGCAGTCCGAAGCGCGTTGCCACGCAAGGCTGAGCTGCTGATTTCGAGGCTGCATGCCGACTGGGGCGAGGCCATCAAGGCGCTTGGTATTCGCAGGCGCGGGCCCTACCACGCGCGACATTCGTCGGTGACCTGGCAGCTCATGCTCGGGAAGAATCTGCTGTGGGTCGCGAAACCGCACGGGCACAGCGTCGAGGTCATGCTGCGCCTGTATGCAGCCTGGCTCGACGGCAGAACAGAATCCGACATTCACGCAATCAAGGAGGCGATGGAAAAAAGACCCGTTGCACGCACGGCAATTCCCGATGCTCGTGCTGTGATTTTCGCTGTCAACGCGGCGAAAAATTGCGTCGAATTGATTGTTATTCGTCCCCTGAAGTCCCCGGAATTTGGCAGTAGTTTGGCAGTAGGCAAAGGTCTTCGAGACTCAAGTCTCGGAAATGATTCGCAAATGAAGTGGCGCAGAGGGTGGGATTGTGAGCGGCTGACGCCGCTCATCCCTCGCTAGCGCTCCGGACCACCGCGGCTGCGCCGCGATGTCCAACCCGGCGGACGCCGGGTTGTCGAACCCACGAGATGTTTGGCGGAGAGGGTGGGATTCGAACCCACGGTTCCGGTGAAGGAACGCCGGTTTTCAAGTCTTGGACGACTCCGACAGCCGGATATCTAGCGCCAAGAAACGCAGAGATTGATTACCACTATGAACGGCAACTGACGCTATCGATGATGACAATTGAGATGCAGTGGCAATCCAGTGGCAATCGCCGGTTAGGCTCGCGATCGGTCAGTCAGTTGGCTGCCGGCGGCGGCGGCTTGGTCCGCACTGTCGAGTAGCCCCAGGCTTTAGTAACTAAATAATAGTATTTGGTTGACCAATCCTCATACGAGTCAGCCTTCTCCGCGATTGGAGCGCGAAAAGAGACTCGATCCCCGGCGTTTATTCGATGCAGGTCGGGGTGTTCTTGATTCGTGATGAATGTCCCGCCGGTACTGACGCCTTCAGGTTCAAAGTAGTTAATTTCGTAATATTCTGCCCGGTGAGTCTCCAAGGTTGTCACTTGGACTTGCAATCTTGTCACGGCGTATGTCGTACGGTTTTCTACAGTCATAAAGAAGCCCATCGGCGGGTGATAACCAGCCAAAGTTCCAGCGTTCAGCGTTTTTACGACGGACGCCGGAAGGGGCTCTTCGGCCTGATGCATGCACGCAGTCTGAATTGACGCCACGGCATTATCATTCCGCGCCCCGACCATGTGCGCCAAAATGCACTCGTCGTAACTGCCGGCCTCTGCCGACCTAATGACGATTAGCAAAAAAAGCAAAAGCAATCGGCTCATGTCAGTAACCTCTGCGGTTACTCCTGATCTTGCGCAATAATACCCTCAGTATGGCCCAGATCGATCGCGGTCTCCCGCTCTGGCATTTTCGCCATCTGCTCAATAATTCTCATCGCCGGAACGATATCAAGGACGGCGTCGCGCGCAGGTACTAGCACATTCGATGCGCCGTACACATATCCTCGGGTAGGGTCATCGATCAGAAGCGGGAGGGCGTTTCGCACTTGCTGAATATTGTTGTGAAATTCCGTGATGGCAATAATTAGCTGTGCGGGTAAAAGACCCAGTTTCGCGGCGAGCGCCTTGTATAGGATCGCTTCGGAGACAACATGCGCGTCCATAAAGTGCTTATCGAACTTAATGATTGGATTGCGCTGGGTTCCGATCGAAACAGCCACTCTGGATACGGCTCGTGCCAATGCGGCGACTTCCATCCGAAGGAGAACTATCTCGCCATAGAGAGCGGCGGCGACGGAAATCGCTTCTTCGGTTCGCAAGGCTGCGTCCCTTCTCCGATTCAAGCGAAAATTCCAGAGCGCGCCAACAATTAATGCAACGAAGCCAAAAAGCG